>BNJU01001952.1_pt1 | contig 41324 bp, 52 predicted proteins | sample 8539281 | NCBI WGS metagenome assembly BNJU01 (sample SAMD00202456, study PRJDB9452) | human saliva metagenome | isolation source: human saliva | place: Japan
GGCAAGTTTCCCAAAGCCAAAAAGAATTGTTGATAATGAGTCCTTGTCCGAAGTTCACTTTATACCGTCCCTACAGCCAAAGTCTTCAACCGTCCCATCTTTCTTAACAGCAAATAAAAAGCTGTAATGGTCATAACCAATACGATTACCATGTGCAAAGAAGGGTTCACCAGCATCTTGTGCGCCTACCAATCCTGCCTGAACATAATCGCCATAACGGAAGGAATAACGGAAAGAATGGGCATAAGGATAGCCAAGATAGCCTTTGCGGTCGCCTTCACGCTGATAAAAAGGAATATGAGCGGTCAATAAGATGGTGTGCTTTCCCCCTTTTATAATTGATTTAAGTGTAGGAAACTGGTGCTGTTCTTCTACTGGAGAGACATAAACAAAATAAGGAAGAAGCTGGCGACGGAGAGCATCTAAGGATTCAATCATTGCCAACTCGCCCAATGACTGCATACCATGATATTGATAAACATAGGCTTGTATATCTTCAATTTGTTCTGCTGTAAGAAACGGGATACGTGCAAGTTCGTCCCTACTTGCCGTATTGAGGTTGAGTGGATGTTCTGAAAGGTCGGCTAATAGTTCAAAGGTTTCCTCCTTTGCATCCACGTTTTCTTCGTTACTTGCATAGAGTTCTTCAAACAATTCTTCCCAATCATAGGTTTGTTGTGCTGTAGAAGTGAGGCTAAAAAGCCCTAAAAGGCAGGTCAATAGTAGATTTCTCATTTAGTTAGACTTTCAAAGTATTAAGACAACAAATATAGTCTTTGTTACTGAGAAAAGCAAACAAAATGACGAGAAAAGTATAAAGAAAAGGTCTTCCGTTAAATACGTAGCTTGTTAATAGAATGAGATTCATCCACATACATGGTATGGTTGCTCCCAATAAGGTGGTTTTAGAATGGGGGAAAAACTATATGGTAAATGTAATTAGATGCGATCTTTACCTGCCTTATACAAACAACTTATTCCTATTAGCCTAATTAGGCTATTTGGTCCAATTGGACTAATTAGGCTAATAACTTATTATTCTATCATAATTTTTTTCACATCATAATTTTTGAATACATGCTCTTTTTGGCTTCTTAAAGACGCCCTTTTAGCTTGCAAAAGGTGCCCTTTAAGACCCTTACTAACGCCCTTTTGAAGTCCAATTAAGCACCTTTTACTTTACTACTTTATAACTAATTGACTTACTGTTAGTTGCAAACTTACCTTTTTATTTGTGTTTTTTATTCTTATTTATAGATGTTTTTATTTGAAAATATGTAATGATTTTTTTCATAGCCTTATCAGCAGATTTTTCGAAGACTCAAAATAAATGTTTTTTTCAATATCAGACTTTGAGTTAAAACAATACGAAAAAGCATCCACATATTTAATAAAAGAAGCAAAGAAAAGCCCTCTCATCCTTCTCTTAAACTACGATTTATGGTAAAAGAGAAGCGATGAGAGGGTTATGTCTTATGCTAATAAGCGCAAAGAGCGATAAAAGCAACGGCTGTTTTACTGGATTCTCACACTCTTTCCATCCTTATAACAAGCGATAGTGCGGCTGCCGTTAGTATAGATATCCTCGCTACCAGGCATATCCAAGGTGAAGCCTGCAGCCTTTACCTGCGCCACAAGGTTGTCATATGCAGGCTGATTGAACACTGCAATGATGATTGCTCCGTCCTTAAATGCTACGTAACTTGACACACCTTTGCGCATTGGCTTTGGATAATCCTCATACTTATCAGCGGTAAGAAGCTTTGCAAGCGCACAATTCTTATAGTACATCTTAGAGAACTTATCGAGTCGATAAACCTCATAATTAGTCTTCAATTTATAACCATACTTCTTCGTAATAGCATCAACCTTATCTGGATTTTGGTACATATCCAAAGCGTCTGCAATACTGATAACCTCCTTCAAAGGCTCAACTGCGACAACAGGTTCTTGAGCAACAGGTGTCGTTGCTGGTGCTGTTGCCTTCTGTTGTGTACCACAACTATTCAAGATCAAAGCAAGTACAAGGACGATAGGAGCTATCCATAGATTCTTTTTCATAAGTTCTTTCTTTTTTTATTTTTAATGTTTTTATTTGTTACGTATTGGGTTGCAAGCGCTATTAAAAGATTGACTAAAACAAAGGCTATCTATCTATGATTGCACGGATAGAAGCCCTTCACTTCCGATGCAGACACTGCTTGTAAGCGACCCCTTTTTACCTCCAACAAGCTATCGGCAAAGCGTACTGCGAGTTCTAAGTCATGCGTTGATAAGAGGATAAGTTTATCCCTTTCATGTGCCATTCGCTGTAAAGACTGAAAGGTTTCAGCCTTAGAAGGGAAGTCGAGGAAGGCTGTTGGCTCATCAAGTAAGATGATAGAGGTCTCTTGAGCCAGTGCTTTCGCAATCATCACCTTCTGCCTTTCGCCATCAGAAAGGGTCTGAATCATTCTCCCTCTGAGTTTTTCAATCCCCATCGTAGCGATTGCATCATCGACAACCTTACGGTCTTCCGCACGCAATCGACCAAAGAAACCAGTATAAGGCGACCTTCCCAAGCCTATTATCTCCTCTATCGTGAGGTTCTGCACATCTGGTTTTTGTGTCAAAACAATGCTCACCTGCCGTGCAAGTTCTCGCTGAGAGAAAGACTCGATATCACGATTACCCAACAAAAGGCTACCTTTCAACTTCGGAAGAAAGCCTGTTAGGGTCTTTAAAAGGGTTGATTTACCAATTCCATTCTCTCCTATCAAGCATGCTAACTGCCCACTCCGTAACTCTAAGTTGATGTCAGAGATAACAGGATGGGACAGCGTATAGCCTACTGATAACTGAGATAAGCTGATAATCATTGCGACACTAAGGACCTATCAGACGAAGAACATGACTAATATCTGTGCAATGATAACCCTGGCAAACATGCCCAAAGGATAAACCGAAGCATAACTAATGTTGCTCGTTTCACCCTTAACAGTATCGTTGGCGTAGCCCAATGCCATTGGATTAGCCATCGAACCGCAAAGGATACCACAGATAGTTCCGAAGTCAAACTTCTTCAATCGCAGGGCTATTAACCCAACAATGATAACAGGAACAACCGTAAGTGCAAAGCCTAAACCTATCCATAGCAAACCTTCTGGGCGCACAACGGTGTCAAGGAAGTCCTTACCAGCATCCAAGCCTAAGCACGCCAGATAGAGTGATAAGCCCAACTTACGAAGCATGAGTGAGGCACTACGCGTCGTATAAGCAATGAAATGCAAACGAGGACCAAAGGCTCCAGCCAATATACCCATGATGATTGGACCACCAGCAATACCCAATCGGATTGGAGACTCCATACCAGGGATGTCGAGAGGGATTGTTCCTAAAGCCAAACCAAGAAGCATTCCGAGGAAGATGACAGCAAGATTAGGTTCGTTAAGCGTCTTAACAGAGTTGCCCAAGAAGGTCTCTGCATGATCAATAGCCTCTGGTTGACCCACCAAGGTAAGGCGGTCGCCATAACGAAGGACAAGGTCTTGCGTTGCCAATAGCTTGATATCAGCACGGATAACACGGCTCACATTGACATTATAAGCATCTCGCAAATGAAGTTGACCAAGCTTTACCATTTAACACACCATTTGACAAGATGATAACACGGCTCTCCACCTTCGTATCAAGATGATTCCAATCCACCTGTTCCTTATTCAAGTCGCGGTTAACCTGCTTTCCGAAGAGTATCTCCATGGCTGGAACTTCTTCGCGTTTGGACGCTACAAGCAGATTATCATTAGCTTGTAGGACCGTTGTACTCATCGGAACGATGACTTCATCACCACGCCAAATACGTGAGATAATAAACTTTCGATGCGTTCCTTGTGCTATCTCAGCGATTGTTTTACCATTAACGGCTGGATTAAGAACAACAAACTGTCCGATATAAGTATGGTCGTCTTCTGCTCCCGAATGTACTACTAAGTCGGAAGGCTTCACAAAGAACTTACGAAGAAATATCATGGCAAAGATAACACCGACAACACCTAATGGATAAGTAACGGCTGTTGCCAATGCTGCTGGACCACCACTATGCCCCGCATGTTGCAATGCTTGCTGTGCAGCACCAAGTGCTGGCGTATTCGTTGTAGCACCACAAAGGATACCCACCATGCTTGACATCGGTACATTCATTGCGTATGAGAGTACGACAGACATAATGGTACCCAAGAAGATAACGCCTAAACTCCACAGATTAAACAAGGTTCCTTCATGTCGGAAGGAGCCAAAGAAGGTTGGTCTACACTCAGTCCGAGTGTATAGACAAAGATAACCAATCCGAAAGTCTCACAGTAGTTAAGCATCTGCTCATCTACCTGCAAGCCAAAACTACCCGCAGCAATACCGAAAAAGAATACAAAGGCAATACCAAGTGATATGCCTGCTACTCTAATTTTGCCCAAGCCCAATCCCACTGTACAAACCAGCGAGAGGACAACGACTGCCTGCAGGGCAGAAGGAATGGCAAATAGTCCGTTAATCCAGTCCATAATTTGTTGTTACAAGACACCAAGATACTTCTCCAAAGGGATTCCCCTGTTTTTGTCTTTGTTGTCTTTATTGAGATCTATCAGTTTATAAACGCCATCAATAGCCTTCTGTGTACTTGGAATCAACTCTTCACCGTCTAACAGATGACCAATGAGGATTGCCGAGAAGATGTCACCCGTACCTGGGAAATGTACTGGTATCTCGGTATAAGGGAGTGTAAAATACTTATCTGTTGCATGATTATATCCGACAACAGATGGTGTACCATCAACGAGAATAGAGGTAATCATTGCCGACTTTGTACCTATCAGTCGCAAACCATCTAACAATCGTTTAGCTTCATCGAAACTAACTCCCTTCTCATCATACTTACTTGATGTAAGATAACACGCTTCTGTGTAATTAGGGAAAGTAAGGTCGGCAACGCTAATCATCTCTCTCGCATAGAGTTGATTGTTGCAGCTGTCACTCCATTATAGAGCTTTCCTTCATCACCCATAATCGGGTCTACAAAGATAGTCGTACCACGTTCAGCCTGCTCACGACAATAGTCTGCTACCAGTTTTGCCTGTCGCTCTGAAGCGATAAAGCCCGTCGCAATCGCATCAAAGCTAAAGCCAAGTTCCTTCCATACAGGGAATACGCCTTTAATATAGTCGGTTGTCTCAAGGATATTGAACTTACCATAGTCGAGCGTATTGGATACCAACGCTGTAGGGAGGTTATAAACGGGATGTCCCAAGTAGGATAATATAGGAAGCATGGCTGCCGTTGCAACCTTTCCGTATCCTGCTATGTCATTAACGAGGAGTATATGTTTCTTACTCATTATATCTTTCTTAATTGGACTACAAAGGTAGTGCAAACCACATGAACGGCAAAATAAAAACCAATAAATCAGCATAATAAGTCTTGCTTTCCCTTTTCTATCGTCGTGTTGATGCTGCGCACGAGTGGTGCGGACGCCCCGCACACATCGTGCGGATGGTTAACACGCACTGTGCGGAGGGTAAACAGCAATGAGAAGGAGGGTTATATCAGCTATCATTTATGCGCAACAGAGTCACAATTCAGCCCTTTAAGGTATACGAAAACAACCCGCTACCATTGCTGGTAACGGGCTGTTATATATAATAAGGTGTAAAACCTTAGTTCTGACTATCTATTGATTAAGCCTCAACTGGAGCCTCTGCAAGTTCGTGTGAACGCTTCTCAATCTTCTTACCCAATACGAGGTAAGCAACAGGAGATGCAATGAAGATTGAACTCAAAGTACCGATAATAATACCGATAATCATTGCGAATGAGAAGCTACGGATACTTTCACCACCGAGGATGAAGATAGATACGAGTACGATTAATGTTGATACAGATGTATTGATAGTACGTGAGAGGGTCTGGTTGATAGAATCATTAAAGATCTTCTGGATATCAGCCTTTGCAAGATTATGTTTGTGCTTACCCAAGTTCTCACGGATACGGTCGTAAACAACCACGGTATCGTTGATATCATAACCGATTACAGTCAAGATAGCACCGATAAAGGTCTGGTCTATCTCAAGTGAGAAACCAATCCAACCATAGCACAACGAGAAGCAACCGATAACGATTGTGGTATCAAGAACCAAACCAACGATTGAACCAACAGAGAAACCAATGTTACGGAAACGCAAGAGGATATACAAGAAGATGAAGAAGATAGCCAACAATACGCTCATGATAGCATTATAAGTAATGCTCTTAGCGATTGAAGGACCCACCTTTGCACTCTGAATAATAGAGCCACCCTCACGAATATCTGGGTTCTTGAAGTTCTGTACACTTGCCTGACTAACAAAGCCACCCTTCTTCAATGCATTGTAAAGGATTGTCTCAGCCTTGTCATCCTCAGCAGGATTGTTAGAATCAATATTGTAGTTGGTTGATACACGAACAGTCTTACCATCTGTACCCAATGCAATAACAGTTGTTGTAGCAGGCTTACCTGCATTCTCACCAACAGTATTTACGAAGGCTCCTTGCATCACCTTACGAACGTCCTCTACATGGGTAGGCTTGTTTAATGTGACAACATAGTTACGACCACCAGTGAAGTCAATACTGCGACTCAAGCCACGAACAGCAAAGCTGACGATACATACCAAGACAGCAACACCCCAAACTGTGAAGGTTGTCTTATACATGCTAAGGAAGTGATAGTTCTTACCCTGCATGAAGTTCTTAGAGAAGCCTGTTGTGAAAGTCTGATTCAACCACTTATCCTTGCTTACACGGTTCTCAAATACAAGACGTGTGAGGAATACTGCAGTGAAGAATGAGATAACGATACCAATGATCCAAGTTGTAGCGAAACCACGGATAGGACCAGTACCAGTCACAAGAAGGATAACACCAGTGATGAGTGATGTCAAGTTAGAGTCGAAGATAGCTGAGAAAGCATTTCCATAACCCTCATTCAAAGCCTGCTTCATACCCTTACCAAGTTTCAACTCCTCCTTAATACGCTCGTAGATAAGCACGTTAGCATCCACAGCTGTACCCAAGGTCAACACGATACCGGCAATACCTGGCATAGTCAACGCCGACTGGAAGGACGCTAAGACACCCAACGTGAAGAAGAGGTTGGCTATCAAAGCAAGGTTAGCCATCATACCAGGAATGAAGTTGTACATGACAATCATGTAAAGCATCAAGAGGACGAAAGCAATAGCAAAAGAGATAAGACCCTGCTCAATTGACTGTGCACCAAGTGTAGGACCTACGACTTCCTCCTGTACAATCTTCGCAGGAGCAGGCATACGACCTGACTTCAATGTGTTAGCCAAGTCCTTAGTATCCTCAATAGTGAAGTTACCAGAGATAGATGACTGACCACCAGCAATCTCACCGGTAACGCGTGGGGCTGAGTAAACAACGCCATCGAGTACGATTGCGATTGCCTTACCTACATTTGCCTTTGTCAAAGCAGCCCACTCACGAGCACCTTCAGAGTTCATTGTCATGCTAACCCTTGGACGACCATGCTCATCAAAATCGTCTTTAGCAGTTGTAACAACGTCACCCTCAAGGCGAGCACGGCCATCAGAAGAAGTAACCTTCAAGCATAAAGACCATATACGTTCTTCTTATTAAGTCCTTCTTCCGGCTTAGCGCTCCAAAGAAGCTTCAAGTCGCTTGGCAAAATCTGCTTAGCAAGTGAACCATAAATCATCTTATTGATAGCAGCTGTATCACGAACGCTTGCATAACCGACGAGGCTAAGTGCGTCACCGGGAATAGTCTGCAACATAGAGAGCAATGGGTGCATCTTCTTCAATGCTGCCATCTGAGCATCTTCGCCCTTTACAGCATTGTTCTTGTTGAGTGCGAACTTTGGAGTTGTAGCAGCCTTTGCCTGTACTTTCTTAGTAGAATCAGTAGCAGCAGTGTCAACCTTTGTCTCACCATTAGCCAAACGCTGGTCGAGCTGAGTGAGATAAGGAGTTATTTCTTGGTTGTTATAAGTCTCCCAGAACTCAAGGTTAGCAGAACCCTGGAGGAGCTTACGCATACGCTCTGGCTCACGAATACCAGGCATTTCAACCATGAGTCGGCCTTCCTGACCTTCCAACTTCTGGATATTTGGCTGTACAACACCATACTGGTCGATACGGTTTGTTACGACATTGTATGAGTTATCGATGGCTGAAGCGACCTCTTCACGGAGTGCTTTCTCAACCTCTTCGTCAGTACTCTGTGTGCTAACCTTGCCTTTGAGCTGCTGTGTAGCGAAGATCTCAGCAAGCTTATGACCCGGAGCATCCTTGTGGAAAGCATCTACAAAGAGAGAGATAAAGTCCTTTGAACTGTGCATCTCTTCCTGCTTTGCTGTTTCCAAAGCCTTCTGATAAGCAGCATCCTGCTTGTGATCTGCCAAGAAATCAACAACATCAGGTACCGAAATCTCGAGTACAACGTTCATACCGCCCTTCAAGTCAAGACCAAGACCGATCTGTGTTTCAAGGCATTTCTGGTAAGAGTAGAGCCCCAAATACTTTACAGAATCCTTATAATCCTGTCGCGCAATAGGGTCTTTAATCGTTGCTGCCTGACCATCATAGAAGCTTGTCGCTACTGAAAATGACAGGTAGAAGATACTTGCGAGCGTCAAGAGAATGGCTACGCAAATTACTAATCCTTTGTTTTGCATTTTATTTGATTGTTTTTAATTATTGTTTCGCTACACTTGATAGACGTGCAAAGATAAGCAAATTTTCACACTTTGGGAAATTTATACCTTATAAATGTGTGTTTTTTAAGGTTTTGGGCGGTATTTAAGCCAACAATAGATGGGATAATGGTCGGAAGTAGTCACACTATTGTCGACCTTTGCCCCATACGACTCGAAATCGTCGGAACAAAAGATATGGTCAATACGGAAGTACATCCCACTTTTATGATAGCTTATTCCGGGTCCGTTTCCACTCTCAACAAAGCAGTCATTCAGTTCTTTTGCGATGGTTCGATGTGTGTAACTTAACGGACTATCATTGAAGTCTCCGCAAAGAATAACAGGCACTTTCTTATCAAGATATTTCTTAACATAACGTGCAACAGTCTCCGCTTGCGGTGCTCTACGTGCCGAAACGTCACCTAACTTAGTGATTAAGTGGACTGATTGTCTTTTCGCTTCGCCCGTCTTCAGTTCACCTTTTACGAGTGTCTTAAACCCTTCTTTGTCGCCAGAACTCAATCCATTACTCTCGAAATGATTATTCACAACGAGCGTATTAGTCCCTTTTATATCAAGCATATAAGCCACACTCTGATTACTACTTGAGCCGTACGGGATAGTATCTTGCCAAAGGACTGGATACTTACTCAGCAATACCATGTAATCAGCACCAGGTGCTTTTTTAATCATCAACTTGAAATATGGGTAGTGTTTCTTCAGTGTTGAGTAGATATGATCTTTGTCATCTAATGTCGCTTGTGCCTCTTGCAAACAGACAATATCAGCCTTACTCTTAACGATATAATCAACAATCGGATTCTTCTTTGCATCTGGCTCGCTCCATGAAGAGAACATAAAGACGTTATACGACAGTACTTTTATAGAGCCATGTGGCTTATCCTCAGGTATATTGAATGGTGAATACGTACGGATAGGACCATAACAGAGTAGGAAACCCTAACAATGGCAACCAAATAGTACGTAATCGGAGAAAACACCAGACAACAAGGAATACAAAAATTAAACACAAGGAGTATCGGAAAGCCCAGTCCTAAATTAGCCAACAAGGGATAATCAACAGGATTAAACCTACCTATATTTCCGACAAACAACATCAACAGAATCACTATGATATTGCCTGCCAACAACATTCTATATGTAAGCTTCTTAAATTTACTAAACATCTTAATTCAAAATATTCAGGCGGTCCCTACCCCTGTATTTTTAAGCTTTACGAATAAAATAAATAGTTACCAAGTGGTTATATAACAAGCAGATAGACTTGACGTTTTAACAAATTCCTATCTACTCATATTTTAACAAGTTGCTGATTAAGAACATTTTTGTTATAACCAACAACTCATTTCTTTGTCAATCGACCAGCGACTTAACTTTTACTACTATCAAAGAGCTTTTGTTTCTCGTCTTTTGTCAGACTATCGTAACCACTCTTACGAATCTTATCAAGGATGCGATCAACTTCTTCTTGCTGTTGTTTCTTCTGGGCATTATAATCCCAATCACTTCTATTATTAGCATTATTGCTCTGAGAAGTGTTCGACCAAGACTCACTGTTGCCATTCGTTGCATTACGAGAATCACGCCCTCCACGTTGTTCCCACGTATTCTTCATGCGATCAAAGAACTGATGTCCCCGATTCATACCGAAGTCTCCATAGCCAGAATATGGATGCTTCTTCCAATAACGGATAAGAATAAAACCAAAAAGCATACCACCTAAGTGTGCCAAATGCGCCACTCCGTCATTGCTTGTGCCTATCGCAGAGAACAATTCTACCACGATTGAACCCATAACAATCCACTTAGCCTTAATAGGAATAGGGATAGGAATGATGAACATACGCTCTTCTGGGAAGAGCATTCCGAAAGCAAGTAGCACGCCATAGATTGCTCCAGAGGCACCAACAGTGTTCATCATATTTAGATAAACATTCATAGGAAGAACTGTAGTACCGATTCTCACGGAATCAAAATGAGCCAATCCCTCTACGAGATACGTACCATATTGTGCCAACTCCTGACAAAGTCCAGCACCAACACCACAGACAATGTAATAAAAAAGGAACTTCTTTGGACCCCATACATTCTCAACAACCATACCAAACATCCACAGCATAAACATGTTCATTAGGATATGTGTGAACCCACCATGCATGAACATATAAGTGAAGAACTGCCAGATACGGAAGTCAGAGGCTAAAAAGAAATGTAAGCCAAGAATATCATTCAAATCAATATTCAATCCTCTTAAAACGTATGTGGCTATAAACACCAGAATATTGATAATAAGAAGATTCTTTGTTACAATAGGTATATTTCGCATTTTACGTAATGTCTTATTCTTTACAATATATCATTTAAACAATGCAAAATTACGAAAATCTCTCGGTATTAAGCAGAAAATAAGCGAGATAACGACTTTTTTTATAAAATTCTACACTTTTCCCATGATTTTTATTTGTTTTTATAAAAGGAAACAGCTATATTTGCAACATAATCTTGTATATCACTCATAAAATTAATCAATAAATAAATCAAAATTATGAACAAAACAGAATTGATCGAGAAGATTGCAGCTAACGCTGAGGTAAGTAAGGCTGCTGCTAAGAAAGCTTTGGATGCTACTACAGAGGCTATTAAGGAAGCACTTGCTGCTGGTGATAAGGTACAGCTCGTTGGCTTTGGTACTTTCTCTACAACTGAGCGTCCTGCTCACGAGGGTATTAACCCAAGAACAAAGAAGAAGATTAAGATTGCTGCTAAGAAGGTTGCTAAGTTCAAGGCTGGTGCTGAGTTGGCAGACGCAGTAAACAAATAATATGTAAAGATATTACATAATATATTAAGGCAAGCCACGGGCTTGCCTTTTTTGTTTTATAAATGCTCAAAAGACTTCTAATCTTAGCCTTAAAAAGGTTCTTACGTTAAAAACATAGATTGAAAATAGATAAAGAATCATACGCTTACATGGTATGACTACTCCAAAATTAGATAGCCTTACAAAGGGGGAATAAACAACAGGAGAAAATGCAAAGTGACACGATGTCTATTCATCTTCCATAAACATCCCATCCCTATACCTTTGAATTTTGTAAACTATTTTCACTCAACTCAAAACCAACACATGCTCTTTTGGCTTCTAAAAGACGCCTAATTGACTTGCAAAAGACGCCCTTTAAGACCCTTACTAACGCCCTTTTGAAGTCCAATTAAGCACCTTTTCTCAGACCATTTTATAACCAACTGATTTCCTGATGGTTACAAACCTGCTTTTTACACGTATTTTTATCCTTATTTATAGATGTTTCATCCGAATTTATGTAACGATTTTTCAAAGCCATATCTACCTCTTTGAAGAGTTAAAAAGGGAAAAGGTCTTCCAAGTCAGAAACATGATAATTGAATAGAAAGACCTTTTCCAATAACGAGTTAGATTGTATTTTCAATAACTTAAGGGTACACCCCAGCAGCTATCCACTATAAAATACTCGTCTGTTTATTCCCCTCATGCTGTACTTTCTTGTCTATTTCTTTATAGCTCTTACCCTTTGATAACTTCCAACTGAACCTGAGAGTTATCATATTTCCCAAGTCTCTGCTGCGATAAATATACTCTTTATGGAGGTTTTCGTTCAGTACCCTACCACGCTGTATAGCAGGATGTTGCTGGAAAGGATGCTGTAAAAAGAGTGACACATTACACGTTTTCCACCTGTAACTAACGCCTAAATAGACCGCTGGACCATTCCTTCCCTCATGCTCTCCTTCAACAAATTTCCAACCATTATCGGCATATCCCGTGAGTGTCCAGCGTCCAAGATAAGCCTGAATATTACCACCATAGTTGTAACTTGTAAGATGATGACGATACAGACTACTGATATTAAAAAAGCGATTGATACCTCCGAAAAGTGTTACAGACAGACGCTCTGGCACTACATCATACTTAAGATAGTTCTGTACAACAAACATCATGATATTACCAATGTTCTGTTGTGAATAAAGAAACTCATCTGTTGCCGTACGTTCATACACACTCATATTGCTCCCAAGGACACGTCGGTACTCCATATTCATACCACAGCTCACACGCCTACCATTATAACTGACATCAATAATATTCTTAATGACTCTTGAAGGTTGCAAATTAGGATTTCCAACCTTCCATTCACGGCTATTTTCTCTGATTCTTGCATCGCTCACCATAGCGTATGAAGACTCACGACGATAGGTTTCAAAGGTATAACGTGCACTTAATCCTGTCAAAATATCGTAATTCAACGTGAGTTCTGGACGGAAAGTCCAGTAGTTAAAGCTATAGTTTTCCTGCGAATAGGTCTTATTAGCAACCCCAACACCTGCCGAATAGCCTATTCGTTTCCACCGTCCTTTCACCTCAGAGAATAGATAAAGTTCTCCTCTCCGCACCTTGTTAAACGCAGACACATCACCCGTATATTCATTATTCGTAAACGACAGCGAGTGTTCCAAACCTGCAGAAAGGGTAAAAGGTTTGAGTTTATTCTCATAAATAGCTTCACTCTCCAGCGACCAAGTACGCCCATTTACCTCATAGGCATAATCTCCTTCTTCTCCATTATATCCTCGCTTGTCCGTATAAATACTTGAGCCAACAACATTAGCTGTAATACTCTGATGGTTACCAAGCTGATGAAAGAAGTAAAGATCAAGAGTTGGAGAGAAGTCACTTGACACATTAATCGTCCGAAAAGACTTTTCTATCGTTCCGTCCCGATACACAAAATCAGCATAATTACCGGGCGTATTACCTCCTCCCACTGACAGATTTGCTTGGAAAACATAGGTAGCCGAGTCTGCAAGACTGTACTTTATCTCAAACTGATTACCAAAACGACGACTTCTGCCAGCGGTCTGATTGCGTGAAACAAGATAATGACTTCCATTGTTCAAAGTATAGTCAGCCGTTTCTGAAGACCGAAAACCACGATGGTCATTATAAGAAGAATTGAAGGTTAAAGCCAGTTCTGAATTCTTATGATTGTACTTTGCATAGAGCGTATTACCGCCATTCACAGTCGTAACAGAGTTCGATAAATCTGCTCCGAGCACGTAACCAGTGGTGTTACGCTTTGTCCGAATATCAATGACATAGCCTATTCCGTCACCATATCGAACTCCAGGATTATCGATGAAATCAATGTTTTTCACAAGTTTTGGGTCCAGTGAAAGCAGGTCTTCTTTACTTGCCAAAGTTCCATTCAGCCTAAGTTGAACACTTCCATTATTCGTCAAAGGCACAATGGTACGCATCACCTCGTCTACTCTGATGCGTGGAAGAGACAGCTTTCCCAAGCAGACTATAACCGTCCGTTGCCGCTTCTCGTTGTGCATCAGACGGTACAATCAACATGCCATCAAGCTTTTTCGTCACTCGTGCAGCCTCAACTGTCACCTCTTTCATCTCAACACTCTTTGCCGTCTCACTGTTTCCTTTCTCATTCTGTGCACCAACTGGCAGTGCAAGAAAGCATAACAACAGCATCCATAAACCTTTTTCCATAGTCTTTGTTTTTTGCTACAAAGATAGAATCCACCTACTATTAGGGCAAAAATAATCACTGACAATTACCTGACAATAGCTAATTGAGGTCTGGTAAACAAGAAAAAGTACAACAAAAACTACTCAATAGTCCCCTATTAAGCATAATATTCCAATAAAGAATGCCTAAGATATATATTTTAAAGATGACACCTATTCCATTAAGAAAGACTATCCGACATTTTCTTTGAAGATGAATCAGAAGCCAATCGGTAGCCATCACCCCTGTCAGCCACAATCTTTAATCCGCAACGCTCACTGACAATAGGCTTCAAACGACGGATAAGTGTGTAGAGAGTTTCGCTTGCATCGGGTTTCTTAGGCCAAAGCGTTTCACAGATAACTGCCTTCGACAACTTTCTATCAGTTGCATTGATAAACAGTTCCATCAGTTGCTGTTGCATCGGAGTAAAGGCTATTTTCTCCCCATGCCAGTCACGAAAACTATGGTCAGAAGCGGCATATACCATCCTACCCAGCACCAATCTGCCTGCACGATGACGACGAAAATACACGATAGATGTAACCATCCAAACCAATGATAACAATAGGAATGAGAGCGGTAGACGCTGGTCGGATAATCCCCATACCGTAGCGAAGGAACAATCAGCATAGCTCTGAAATAAAAGCGAATGGCCACCTGCCTGCCACCTCATCTGTCTACTGCGCAACGAATGACTATCTTCACCCAACGCATATGACACAAACGAACGACGTCTAAGGTCGGCTATCTGTAAATATTGCCGATAACTTTGTATGGTATCGGGCGTAATCCACGCCTCACGTTTCCCAGCGAGTGTCTTCGACAAAGCCTGATTCATATCCTGTACAATAGCTGTTTCAGCACAGTGATAACTATCAAAGCCAGCCCATACTGCCGAGCAAACGAGTAACAAAAATATGATAACTGACGATATAGGTTTCATAGGCTTGTATCATAAAAAGTGATAGAATGTTTCAAGTTATTGTATGTTGCAAAGATAATATTTTATCTTATCAATGCCAAACGGAGTGCAAGAAATATACAGTAAAACAGGTATAATCAGCAAATATTTACTGCACAAGACCTATAGATGCGGAAAATTATACAGTAAAATTTGGGCATTAAACTAAAAAACATTACCTTTGCACTCACGATTGTCCTATGGTGTAATGGTAGCACTACAGTTTTTGGTTCTGTCAGTGGTGGTTCGAATCCGCCTGGGACAACACAGAAAATCCGCGGATTCTTTATGATTCTGCGGATTTTTTAGTATCAGCTAATTCCTAAATTATAAATATAATGATTGAGCAACTATCTAAACTTCGTAAATCACTTTTGTTTATTGCAGTCTTTTTACTGACACCATTGCACATAACTGCTACTAATCGTGACTCTTTAGCACTGACACCTCCAATGGGTTTTATGACCTGGAACAAATATAAGGAGGACATCAACGAACAGCTTATCCGACAAATTGCTGATAAGATGGCGGCTGATGGCTATGCCGAAGCTGGATATAAATACATCTTCATCGATGATGCATGGCAGGGAGGACGCGACAAACGCAATAATATCATACCAGACCCAAAGAAGTTCCCAAGCGGAATGAAGGCACTCGCAGACTATGTTCACTCAAAGGGTTTGCTGCTCGGTATCTACTCTGATGCTGCCCAACTCACTTGTGCAGGCTACACTGCCAGTTACGGTTTTGAGGAACAAGATGCCAAGACCTTTGCTGAATGGGGAATTGACTATCTGAAATACGACTACTGCCACGCACCTTCTGACAGTGCTGTTGCCCACAAACGCTATAAGAAGATGGCTGATGCACTACAGAATTCAGGTCGTAAGATTGCCTTGGGTGTCTGTGAATGGGGACAGCTGAACCCAGAGATGTGGGCTCGTCAGGCTGGTGGTTCACTCTGGCGTGTGAGCTTTGACGTACGTGACATGTGGAAAGACATCGTGAAGCAGGGAGGTATGGGTATCATTGATATCATCAACATTACCGAACCACTTTATAAATACGCAGGACCAGGTCACTGGCTCGACATGGATATGCTCGTCGTTGGACTTGACGGAAAGGGCGGCCCATCAAGCGATTTAGGTGGTGTAGGCTGTACTTATACAGAATATCAGACACAGATGTCAATGTGGTGCATGTTCGCTTCACCATTAGCAGTAAGCCACGACATCTTGAACGAGAACGCTGAAACACGTCGTATCCTCCTCAATAAGGAGATTATTGCTATCAATCAAGATGCGCTTGGCGAGGCTGCTCACAGAGTTGACTTCCCTGGTGCATGCCGTGTCTACCTCAGAAACCTAAGCGATAACCGTCAAGCTATTGCCATCATGAATCCTTCTGATACTCCTCAGCGTGTTCAGTTGCCACTTTCTATCCTCGGCAATGCGAAGGAATACAATTTCAGAGACGTATGGGAGCACAAGACAACACGTCAACGTAAAGCGTGGCAAGGAACCTTACAACCTCATGAAACAAAGGTCTTTACGGTTACAACACGCTAAACCGCACATTATTTTATAAAGAAAAGCATTAAAAGATAACATCTTTTTATCCCTTACAACTGGCACAGCATCTTCCTGCTGTGCCAGTTTTGTATTCCAATAACATCCTTTTATTATCATTCTAAGCTATTATTTCACATCGTGCTGTTGGCCCGCACCAATGGTGCGGATGCTAAGCACCAATGGTGCGAACGGCAAACACCAATAGTGCGGAGAACAAAATACCCTACCATATGTCAATAGAATAGAAACAACTCATACCAACCTCGAATTACGATTACCCTTTTCGGTAATCACTCCCCTCTCCTTTCGGAGAGGGGTCGGGGGTGAGGCTTCCCTTTCGTTTGGTAAGGGTTGGGGGTGAGGCTTCCTTATTTAAATTCCCCTATCCATTTGCTAATATCATGCTTTTTGTCTATATTTGTACATTGTAACAAATACAAATTAGATAAATTCAGCAAATAAATGAAAGCAATAGAAATTCTCTTCCCTGTCTTCTTTATGATGTTCCTCGGTTGGTTGAGTCACAGAAGAGGTTGGGTAACAGCAGGACAGAACGAAGGAGCGAAGTCATTGGTATTTAATATTCTTTTCCCGCTGCTCGTCTTTCACGTACTTGTAAAAGCAGAGTTATCGACGAATTTCATTTATGAGATCCTCTTTTTGGATGCCGCTTGGATTCTTGTCTACCTAATAGGTAAGAGCATAGCAAAGCCCATTAGTGGACGTTATGCCCGATTGGCACCTTTCCTACTGATGACATGTGAGGGAGGTAGCGTTGCCCTGCCCCTTTATATCGCATTGGTAGGAGCAGAGCACGCTGTGAATATCATCACTTTTGACGTTGCTGGTATCCTCATCAACTTTGGACTTGTGCCAGCACTCATCACGCGCCAGACATCAAAGGATGTGGCTTTCCTTCCTATGGCGAAACGAATTATTACAGCACCATTCATCATAGCCGTTATCGTGGGTATTCTCGTTAATATGTCGGGCTTGTACCAATGGCTTATGGAGAACGAACTTCACAGAATCTATGACGGTACGATGAACATGGCAATGACACCTATTGCGAGCATTATCCTCTTCACCCTCGGCTATGGTTTCCACCTGCGAGCAGCACAGCTCAAGCCACTTTTGGCATTAACAGTGGTGCGCCTTGTGCTGTGTGGGGCTATCGTAGGAGCCTTCTTCTTGCTGTTCCCAGAATTGATGACAGTGAAGATATTCCTCGTTGGCGTACTACTTTACTTTGCTTGTCCAACAGGTTTTCCCGTACCGCTACAGATAGAAAGCCTTTGCAAAGATGAGGATGACGAAAGCTTTATGTCGGCTTTCATCTCCATCTTCATCGTGGTGGCAATGGTAGTATATACGTTGATAACATTATTATTGATATAATTTTTAAGGATAAAAGGACTTAGGAGTTAAGGAGTGAAAGGGAGTTAAGACAATAGTATAATACAAAGGAGTTAAGAAAACATGAACGATAACGTAAAAAGTCCATGGCCAGGACCAGCGGGAATGATACCCGTAACAAGTGGCAAAGCAGATGATGCAAATGTATTTAACCGCAACTACTTGGATTCTATCCATGTTGAGATGCGTGTTATTGATGCCCTCGAGCCAACATTGAAGACAGTTATCTTCGGTGAAGAGTTCGATTCACCGATTATGATGCCTGCCTTTCGCATCTAAATAAGGTGTTGAAAGACGGCAAGAAACCGATGTTAGAGTATGCACGTGCTGCCAAGAAGCTGAATACAGTGAACTGGGTAGGTATGGAACCTAACGAGGAATATGCTGAAATCGCAGCCGAAGGAGCAAGAACGGTGAGAATCATTAAGCCGTTCGCTGACCATAATATTATTTTAGATGAGATTCAGTTTGCTATCAAACACGGTGCAATAGCTGTCGGTGTAGACATTGACCACGTCCCAGGAACAGACGGAAAATATGATGTTGTAGACGGTATTCCTCTCGGTCCTGTCACGCTTTCCGACCTCAAAGAATACGTGAAGGCTGCTGGTAACGTACCATTCGTTGCCAAAGGCGTACTCTCTGTGCAGGATGCTTTGAAGTGTAAGGAGGCAGGCTGTGCTGCTATTTTAGTCTCTCATCACCACGGACGCATTCCTTTCGGTATTGCTCCCGTGATGGTTCTGCCTAAGATTAAGGCAGCATTGGAGGGAAGTGGCATCGCAATATTCGTTGACTGTGGCATTGATACAGGCTACGATGCTTATAAAGCACTTGCATTAGGTGCTGATGCGGTAGCTGTGGGCAGAGGAATCCTTAAGCCATTGCTGCAACAAGGAGTAGAAGGAGTTGAGGAGAAGGTACAAAAAATGAACGAACAACTTTCAGAACTGATGATGTACACCTGCGTGAAAGACATTCGTTCATTCGATGCGTCTGTGCTTTATATCTAAGAAAATAGCATCTATAGGAACTGCTTAGTATTCCTATAGATGCTATTTTAATCTTAATGCGTAGCCTGATAATATCGAGTTTACGACTAAGAGAACTTGTCACTTTCGAGTTGGTTGATGGGTCAGAAATTGTTATACCAGAATAAGTCTGGATAGGTATTACACTGATACCATCAGTCCGAAGTGCTGTATAATAGTCATCTGTATGTCCTTTTTTTCTGGTACAAGTTGATTGAGTTGACGGTTGAATTTTTGCCAATAACGATGGCTCGTTCTGCGCAAGTTTACGCACGTAATCGCCCATATCATAGAATATTGAAGGGACGTAACCATCCATACTCTGAATGTCACTCTCCACGACAGTTGAGAGAGAACTTGATGCGTTTATCTCCTTCATGATGTTCACCATGCCCTCAACCTGCGAACAATCGATTACACTGATGGTACCATAAGGATAAGGAGAAACTCGTTATACGTGTAGTTGCTATAGAAGTTGATGAAGTTAGTACAGATACTGTGATAGTCTGGATTCACCTTTGAAAGTTCATTCCACAAGAGTTTATAAGGCATTCCGTAAGCCATAATCTCCGTTGGACTACCAATGATATGGTGCGTTGCATTACGGAGTTCGTAGGCAACTTCGATACCTGTCATATTACAATCGTCAAAGAGGATGTATTGGAACTTACCAATACCAGAGTCTTCTATACCCTTGTCGAATTCTGAAATATTCGTCTGATAAGCATCACCACCCAACCAACGCGTTGGAGGTCCAGCCTTACCAGCATTTTTATTAAGTCCGAAAGGTGAAGCTACAGAACGATTAATGCGTGTACTTGGCTTGGCAGGTATCCATCCCATACCATGGCAACCGACTATCATTGAGTAATGCTTAGCTGGTGCTTCTTGTTTAACTCGCTTCAACAGGGTTGTTATCCACTCTGCAGAATTCAGCTTTAAGCCAGCTAATTTATTGTTGTAGATAGCAACGGTATCGTCTACACAGCGCCCATTCTTATACTGAACATTAATCAAAGCACCCTTATTCACCTTCGTAGAGATAAATATCATAAGTCGCTTGTTGCCAAGTCCACCTTGGTTAACAATCGCACTCTTTATGTCTTGTATATTGGTGAGGAAATAGCTATAAAGCCCAGAATCGGTATCACTAACACCCGACCATGGCATATAAACAAAGATAGTATTCTCTACCTCGGCACCTGGTTGAGGTATTGGGTCTGGGTCTTCACTACTACAAGAGGCAAAGACAACAAGCATTACCAGTTGTAAGAGAAAGAAGATTTTCTTCATAATTAATCTTTTTAGGCCCATGAATATCCTAAAAGGAGCTATGGGAGTGGTTAATTAAAAAGCCTTGCAACGCCACAATGAGCGTAGTAAGGCTTTTTCATGAGTTATGTATTATAGTTCGTAGATACTTATTTTACAATAATCAAAGAGTAGTTCTTCTTACCGCTTCTGTACGAGGAGATACTTACCATCGATAAGGTCCTCGGCTGTTACAGGCTGGTCAAAAAGCTGCGAGTTTTTTTCCTTGTTGAGCGCTACGCCACCGCCCTTAACGAGCTTACGCATCTCACTCTTACTTGGAAATATCTGCATACGCTTCCTGATTGAAGACATCAACTGCAGGCTGACCAAGTACATCCTTTGATACCTCATAATGTGGTACATCCTTGAAGACATCAGTAAAGGTCTGCTCGTCTAACTGCAACAAGTTCTCCTTTGTACTCTTACCAAAGAGGATGTTAGAGGCTGCTATCGCCATATCAAGGTCTTCCTGAGAATGAACCATACGGGTAACTTCCTCTGCAAGGCGGTACTGAAGTGTACGACGACCTGGGTCTTGACGATGCTCTTCAATAAGATTATCGATAACATCCTTCTCCAAAAGAAGTAAAGATCTTGATATACTTCTCAGCATCATCATCACTAACATTCAACCAGAACTGATAGAAGGCATATGGTGTTGTATGCGGTTTGCGATCGAGCCATATATTACCGCTTTCGGTCTTACCAAACTTCTTACCATCCGCCTTTGTTATCAGTGGACAAGTAAGGCAATATGTCTCAGTTTCGTTACCTAAAAGTACGACGGATAAGTTCTGTACCAGTAGTCATATTACCCCACTGGTCATTACCGCCCAACTGCAACAACACCAAACTTCTCAAAAAGATAGAGAAATCGTAACCCTGCAGAAGCTGATAGGTGAACTCAGTAAAGCTAAGTCCATCGCGACTCTCGCCACTCAAGCGCTTCTTCACACTATCCTTAGCCATCATATAGTTGGCGATGATGTGCTTACCAACCAATCGAGCGAAGTCAAGGAAGGTGAAGTCCTTCATCCAGTCATAGTTATTAACCATCTCAGCCTTGTTTGGCTCGTTACCATCGAAGTCAAGGAACTTACTTACCTGCTTCTTGATAGCCTCTTGGTTATGGTAAAAGTGTTTCTGTATCAAGGAGGTTGCGCTCCTGACTCTTACCAGAAAGGGTCGCCAATCATACCTGTAGCACCACCAACGAGGAGGTAAGGCTTGTGTCCACAACGCTGCAAATGACGCAACATCATGATACCACAAAGGTGTCCGATGTGCAATGAGTCAGCTGTTGGGTCAGTACCCAAGTAAGCTGAAACCATCTCTTTCTGAAGCATTTCCTCAGTACCTGGCATCATTTGAGCCAGCATACCACGCCAACGGAGTTCTTCTACAAAGTTCTTCATCTATATCTTTATACTTTAAGGAGTCAAGGGATAGAAGACTTTAAAAGCGTTCTGCCCTATCTTCATAAGCCTCAACTCTGTATTAATATTCTATTGTGAGCATCGTTAGGGTACTGGGTCATAACCACTACCACCCCACGGATTACATCTTAATATACGCCAAATTGTGAGTGCCAAACCCTTAAAAGGTCCATGCTTTAGGATAGCTTGTCTACCATACTCCGAACAAGTAGGAGTGAAGCGACAAGAAGGTGGCGTAAAAGGAGATATGAACTGGCGATAAAAGAGTATCGGAAGTAGCAACAGCCATGATAAAACACGTGTGAAAAGACGCCATAGCTTAGCAAAAACATTATGAGACTGCTGCTCACGTGGCATACTCTCGCTTCTCTCCTTCTCATCCATCATATCCGTTCTCCTATTCTTTGAAGCAGGTTACAGACCCGCTGTTCAATTGTAACAGAATCTATCAATTCGTTTGAAAGCCATATAAAAGCTATCAACAACTGCTTATCTGTTTGCTCGTTCACACGGAGCGTGACAAAACGCTTGTGCTTACGATAAGCCTCACGCACCTGCCGTTTAACCCTATTGCGCTTTTACGGCACGTTTGAAATGCTTCTTCGGAACACTGACCAACACCTGTACATTCGACTCCATGATAGTTTCTTCTGGTGCTGAAGTCTCCGACTTACGATCAATTAGTCTGTAAACAGCGCTTCAAAGGGAATGCTGTCATCGCATGACTTCCACCAGTTCCAAAGAGCGTATCTATGAGCTTCTTGCTACATAGACGTTCTCCTTTTCTTAGTCTTTCTTCATGCTTTTTCCATTCCTTATCAGCCTTTATTCTACCGTATGTCCGGTACTGATGTCAGCTCCTTCCCCATCCTTTCAGATGAGGCAGAAGCCGTTATATTATTATTCTCCTTCTCTTTTTTTCCAAGAAAGCACGCAACGCACCAGTCATAGAAGGATACTCCTTAGAAGGTGCTTGAAGGTCAAGTCTCAGCCCCTGTGCCTCTACTTCCTTCGCTGTAGCAGGACCAAAGGCAGCTATCTTGATGTCTCCCTGCTCAAAGTTAGGGATATTCTCTTTCAGAGCCTTTACTCCTGTTGGGCTAAAGAAGACAAGCATATCATAATCAAAGTTCTTAACTTCTTCCTCTGTTAAGCCATTGCTCACCGTACGATACATCACACATTCCTTGTGCTTGAGCTTATTTGCATCCAACAACTCGCTCAGAGCCTCCGTATGTACAGAACTCTGCGGAACAAGGTATTTCTCAGTCTTATGCTTAGTCATTGTAGGGATAAGACTATCTATCTTTCCCGTATTACCAAAGAACACCTTACGTTTGCGGTACTGAACATACTTCTGGATGTAAAGAGCAATCGTTTCAATCACACAGAAATACTTCATATCCTCTGGGATAGTGACACGCATTTCCTTAGCGAGCTTAAAATAATTGTCTACAGCATGACGAGAAGTAAATACCACAGCGGTATAATCCAACAGGTTTATCTTCTGCTGACGGAACTCTTTCGCTGAGAGTCCTTCCACTTTAAAAAATGGTCTGAAAACCAGTTCCACTCCCAAGTCTTCCGCTATGTCGTAATATGGCGACTTTTCGCTTGACGGCTTTGGCTGTGAAACCAAGATCTTTTTTATCATCGTGTCCTAAAAGTTTATTATCAAATAGTTATCTGTAATGAACAAAACGCCCCACAATACCATCAACGGCATCAATTCGAGCGCACAAAAGTACAAAATTATTTGCAGACTGGCACCCATTCTCTTAAAAAAGATACTGTAACTCTTATAAAAAGCAAGCATTTTGACGCATAACATAACAATTAGTGTATAAATCAATGCTGTATGGAGTGACAAAGAGAAGTAAACCAGCAAGAGTACTATCGGAAACAACAAGACTCCTTCCAAGGAGGAAAGAAACACCTGTGTTCGCCTCCATTGTCCATTATTTTTCCTATCAAAGAACACCCAGTTTACGAATCCATAGACCAGATACTTGAATAGGAAATAAACGACAAACACACCAAAAAAGCATCCTATCGCTCCAAGTTGTGTATCATTCGAAAGCCTACCGCCCCCCAAATCTCGCGCAAATAAATAATAGAGAATACTTCCTAACAAAGAGGTTTGTGCTATCAAGATAGTCTGAAAGCGCATCTCTTCATTCGTTTCAATAGCCAACTCCTTACTACGACTTACACGAAAGAAACTCTTTATCTGTCGTTCTATGAAATTTCTCGATAGAGAAAACGCCACCATCGCCATCACAAAAACAACCTAAGAGCATTGCTGCAATAACATTATCATTGCTTACAGCATAAGGAGCAAGAACGCCCGAAACTCCATCAGCATGATTGTTTCCTCGTTCTAACTTGAAAAAAACTTATTCCCTTTAAAGTAGCGCTTCTTCTGCAAATTTGAAGTCCGTCAGCTGAAACTTCTTCTGTTTTTTTAGGGCGTAACAAGATAGACGAGTCAGTTTTCTGACCCGCCTTACCCTCAGAATCGACATTCGCCTTCTTCCCTGCTGCCAATGTTGACTTTAGCAATAGAGAAGGGCGAACAATGGAATCAGTTGTCGGCATTATCTATTAGAGTCCGAATGTCTTTTTTTATGTCCTCTACTCGATCGAGCTTTTCCCAAGTGAAAAGTTCAATATCAACTGTCTTTTTCTCATGATAACGGCTTTCGAAGGTCTTTTTAACAACCTCATTCTGACGCCCCATATGACCATAAGCAGCAGTCTCCAGATACATTGGCTGACGGAGTTTCAGTGTCTTCTCAATAGCCTTTGGACGAAGATCAAGCGGTTTCTTCACCATCTCAGCTATCTCACCATCAGTAGCGCTTCACATGTGAACGACCATAGGTATTCACATAAACACTAACAGGCTCAGCAACACCAATAGCATAAGCCAACTGTACGAGAATCTCATCACTCACACCAGCTGCCACCATATTCTTTGCGATATAGCGTGTAGCATAGGCTGCAGAACGATCTACCTTGCTGAGTCCTTACCAGAAAAGGCACCACCACCATGACCGCCTTTACCATAGTAGTATCAACGATAATCTTACGACCAGTCAAACCGGTATCACCATGAGGACCACCAATCACAAACTTACCCGTTGGATTGACAAGATACTTGATATTGTCGTTGAACAAGGCAAGTACTTTCTCCGATGTTATCTGTGCCTTTACACGTGGCATCAGAATCTCAAGTACATCCTTATGAATCTGCTCTACCATCTCTTTATCAGCGCTTCAGCTGTGCCTCACGTGAGTCGTCAGCAGGCTTGATAAAGTCGTCGTGCTAGTGTTGAAACAACGATAGTGTCAATTCGCTGTGGGATATTGTCATCGCTATACTCCACTGTCACCTGACTCTTTGAGTCTGGACGGAGATAAGTCATCTGCTTACCTTCCTTGCGGATGTCAGCCAACGTGGTCATAAGGAGGTGTGCCAAGTCGAGTGTCACAGGCATATAATTGTCTGTCTCGTTACATGCATAACCAAACATCATCCCCTGATCACCAGCTCCCTGATTCTCGGCATCACCATTGTCAACACCACGGTTGATATCATCACTCTGCTCATGAATAGCAGAGAGAACACCGCAGCTATTGCCATCAAACTGATACTCAGCCTTTGTATAACCGATTTTGTTAATTGTCCTACGAGCAATTGTCTGAAGGTCAACATATTCCTTAGAACTTACCTCACCCATAATCACTACCTGACCTGTAGTATTAAAGGTTTCTATAGCGCAACGTGCATCCTCATCATATGCCAAGAACTGGTCGAGCAATGCGTCGCTTATCTGATCGGCAACCTTATCTGGGTGTCCCTCAGATACTGATTCCGATGAAAACAAATATGCCATATATTTATCTACTTTTTATGTTTGTATTTATTACTAACTCTCTGTTTAAGAATGCAAAGTTACTGCAACTTAGCGGGATAACAAAATAAATAGGTAAGATTTATACATTATTGGGTGATAGATGATGGGTGATGGGTGGTGAATATTAGGTGGTGGGTGGTGAATGTTGGGTGGTGATGATTAGTAAATATTGGGTGGTGGGTGGTGAATGTTGGGTGGTGATGATTAGTAGTATTCGGTGTTAAAAGGTGAATGATAAAGAAAAATACAATCAAAGATTACCCTTTCAAAATCTACTTTATTTGAGAAGTCAATAATTACATCGGAACTATTTTAGTATTATTGTCGCATAATTTGCGACGATATAAACCTAAATCGTCGCATAAAAATGATTCTTCTGTTAAATATGTGGACACTTTTTCGTATTGTGTTAACGGAAGAATCGAAGTTACTCATTAAACAAAAAAACATGGCTACGACAGTCAACTATCTATCCTATTATTATCCTCTGACATTGAAAATCTTTTCGTTTTAAGACTTCGAAAATATGTAGATAGAGTTTGAAAAATCATTACATAATTTCAAAAAAAACATCTATAACTAACGGCAAAAACACACATAGAAGCAGGTTTGCAATAAACAGAAAGTCAAGCAGTTACCAAGTAGTAAAGTAAAAGGTGCTTAATAGGACTTCAAAAGGGCGTTAATAAGAGCCTTAAAGAGCATCTTTTGCAAGCCTAAAGGGCGTCTTTTAGAAGCCAAAAGAGCATGTGTTGGGTTTGAGTTGTACGAAAATAATTAACAAACATAATTTAACAAGGGAATAAGCAGGTTGTAGATGACAAATAGACATCGCACCTAATTACATTTATCATGTAGTTTATCCCCCTTTATAAAACCATCTAATTGGAGGTAAGATTATCATGTATGTGGATTAATCTCATTCTATTAACAATCTATACATTTAACGGAAGAGCCAAATATTGGGTGGTAATGAACAGCAGATATTAGGTGTTAAATGATGGAGGATGACGATATAGCTATCCTACATTTCTTCTCCAAGAACGTCGCAAAATATGCGTTATTTGAGAAATTATTTGGAGTTTCGGCATTATTTAAGTATTTTTGTCGCATAATTTGCGACGATACAAGACGCAAATTGTCGCATAAATGATATAAAAGGATGATGTATATACACGAAAGAGACAATTGGACTGACTTCCGTTGGGACACTTCAAAAGTGGAACTACTCCAAGAAGAGGTATTCCGTAAACAAGGTTTGCTTTACGGGAGATTGGCTTCATTAGGCTTTGACAGCAAAATACATGCTATGGCAGAGAACCTTACTTATGATATAGTGTATTCTTCTGAAGTTGAAGGCATCCGTCTCAACGTGGATCAGGTTCGTTCTTCCATAGCAAGAAAACTTGGGATTGAGAACGTAAAACATACTGCACCATCTCACTATGTTGACTCTGTTGTCAACGTAATGCTCGAAGCTGTACAGCATTATGATATGATTCTCACAAAAGAAAAGATTATATGCTTGGCAAGCAGCATTCTTCCGCTTCTAGCTACGATGAAGGTAGTCAGATAGAAATTAGACGATATCGAACGAACGAGGAGCATATAGTCAGTGGAATATTTGGACGCGAGAAAATTCACTATATTGCTCCTTCTCCAGACCATATTGAAGAAGAAATGCAAAAAGTTCCTCAGATGGTTTAATAAAGAAGAACCTGTAAGTAGTGTCATACGTTCCGCCATTGCTCATTTCTGGTTTGTAGCGTTCATCCATTTGAGGATGGAAACGGACGATTAGCACGTATTCTTTCAGATATGCTCTTGGCACGTGGCGAGAAAAAGTAGGTTCCGTTTCTATAATATTTCATCACAGATAAACAAGGATAAGAAGCACTACTATGACATTCTCGAACGTATGCAGCGTGGAGATGGCGACGTTACGGAGTGGTTAGTGTGGTATATGCAGAAATTGGTGGATGCACTTGACGAAGCTGGTGCCACCGTCACAACAATCTTAAACAAGAGCTTCTTCTGGCAGAAAGCATCGGTTGTGCCTATGACAGAACGACAAACACAAATGCTCAATCTATTTCTTGACGGCTATGAGGCAAAGATAACATCAAAGACATGGGCAACGTTAGCAAAATGTTCGAAGGACACTGCCATTCGTGACATCCAAGATCTGGTTGACAAGAATATCCTTGTAGAAAGTATACCTGGCGCAAAACGACCAAGCTATTCCATCGTTTATGACAAAGAAGATTTAACCCAATTCTTCACAGACGTGAACATAACAGAGGAAAATGGCGTACCATATCTTCATGCTTTATTTAAGACTAAGAAGCCTATATGCGAAAAGAGTTACAAAAGCTTGACGCTGAGTAGTTATCAGAAAGGTGATTTGTTATTGAATGATTTACTCAATAAATCTTTGTTCGTATATGGTTGCCGACAATAAAGAGTGATGACTCTCTATCTACGCTAATGAAGTATATGAATACAAAGGAATATGATAGTTCCGTGTGCATAAAAAGTAGACATCGTAAAATCGACAGGTTCTACAAGCATTTTATCGACCAAAGAAAGAGAGCCCATTTGCCAGAAATGACAAATGGACTCTCTTTCTTTTAAATGATAAAAAGCTATCTCCTACAAATTCTTTTCATGAAGAAAAAGATTTATTTTTCATGAAGAGAAAGATTTATTTTTCACGACAATAAATATTTATTTTTCATGAAAATAATTCGCTGATTAGTAGTTTGTTAAATGAAAAAGGACTCTTATGGGTCCTTTTTCAAACATAAAATACGTATTATTTTGCTGGTGTCATTACCACCTCTGCATGGTTACCTGCTGCCAAGATTTGCTTCAAATGAGCAGCAAGCTTAGCTGGGGTGATTGCCTCATGAGTCTTCTTATAGTTGGTATGGAAGTCTACACCTGACCAGATATAGTCATCGAGAATACCCATCCAATAGCTGTTAGTCTTAGCAGAAAGTTCTGCATTCTTCAGCATCAAGTCCTTAACTTTCTGAACCTTATCAGCATCCATCTTGGCGAGTGTTGTCCTTCATGCCCTCAGCAAGGAGTTTAACAGCAAGGTCAGCTTTCTCTGGATCCATTGGGACGGTGGCTCTGAACGATAGCCACAGCCTTATTACCAAGACGACGTAACACCACCTGCGCCTACAGAATAAGCTGCACTGGCGTCTTCACGAATACTCTTCAGGTAAACCATAGAGAACCTGAGCTGCAGCATCAGTAAGAACATCGCCCTCAAGGGTATAAGCCATTGGCGCATGCCAGAACTCAAAAAGCAATCGCCTTAGGTGTTTCCGACTTACGAGTGAACTTATTTTTCTACCTTACCATTCACATAGCTTGGAACGTCCTTCCAGTTCTCAGCCTTGCCCTTTGGTGAGACATGCAATGTACTTCTCAATCAATGGACGAAGTGTAGCCTCATCAAAGTTACCTACAAAATAATAAACAAACTGACCAGGATTAGCAAAACGCTCCTTCCAAATCTGTAAGATACGGTCGTAATTAACGTTCTTCAAAGGTGTTCAACGTCGTTGGGGCAAAGCGCGCTTCATGACCATAGATAGTGTTGCTGATCGAGATCACCGAACACGCTCTCAGGTGAGAGGTCTTTGTTTTTCAGTGCCAACTCCAGCTGTGCCATCATCGCTTTGTAGAAGCCTCATCGCTGCAATATTGGTGAAGTTGAGGTAAAAGCAACTGCATCATCGTCTCAATGTCCTTTGGAACACATGAACCAGCTAATGACTGATGGTAGCTTGACATGCTGCAGCCCACAGAAGCCTGCTTACCAGAGAGTGCGCTACTGTGATTCCTGACGTGAAATTACCCAAACCGCTGTAACCGAGGACAGCATCAAAGAGCTGTAAATTGCTGAAGTCAGCCTTACCATAGAGACCCTTACCGCCGCTTCGCAGAAGCTGGAACTGAATTTCATTGTCCTTGAAGTCGGTCTTCTTCAGAATAACACGTGCGCCATTGCTCAGTGTCAACTCCTTATAACCAAGCACCTTATTCTCCTTCTCGCCAACAATCTTACCAGCCTTAGGGAGTTTCTTCTCATCGAGTAGAGGCTCCTGCTTTACGTTATCAACATATGGTTCAATCTTCTCAGCACGTACAGAATTGATAGTCTGTGCCATCTGAGCCTCTGTTGGGTAAAGTAGCACCAGCGCTTCTCCTGTGCGAAGATATAAGCTACGAAGTTACTATCCTTATCCGTGATGAGTTCCTGTGCATACTTATTGATAACGTCAACGTTCAATGCAGAGCATCTCAACCAACTGCTTCATAATCTGATAATCATCCTCCTTGCTTGGGATTGGTTCGTTAGCAAGATAGTGATCACGAAGTTCATCACCATACTGAGCGTTCTTTACCTTGTTACGATTAACGTAAGCAGACTCCAACTGAGAGGTATTCAGCGCTTCATGCGGTCGTATTCGCCTGCTGTAAAGCCATAAAGACGAACGCTGTGCCTCACGATAGATAGCAACAAGTGCTTGAAGGTCCTTGCGCTTCCTTAGCATCAGCAGCCATACTGAAGGCTGCCTTTGGTTTTTAAAGCATGTAATCGCCATCCTCTGAATAAGCACCTGTGAAAGGGACGGTCGGCTTTCTGTGCTAATTCAGCGAGTCGCTGATTGAGCATCATAGTGATGATATTCTTTGCGTAAGAGTCTACATAGTAGTACATATCGCCACTTCTGTGCGTCAGGGGAGGCGTCATGCTTCATACTGAAACCAACCTGAGTGCAAAGGCATCTCCTTATCCTTACCAAACACGTAGATAGCGTCCTTGGTGTCTGGCACAGCCTCTTCTACAACCTGTGCAGCATTGGCAGGGAGCGAGTGGCGTTAGCCCAAAAGCTTCTTAATCTCATTCTCAGTGTGGTCTACATCAATATCACCAACAACGATGATACACTGATTATCTGGACGATACCACTTCTTATAATAATCGCGGAGGGTCCTGATAAGGGAACTTATCAACAATACTCATCAAACCGATTGGCGTACGATGACCATACTTTGAGTTAGGATAGAACTTTGGCAACACGTCATCATAGATTCGCATCACTGGTGTGCGGCGCAACTGCCACTCCTGATGAATAACGCCACGTTCCTTGTCAATCTCCTTGTCAGCAAGTGTCAAGCCGTTTGACCAGTCGTCAGAATCAACAGACAAAGAGTCGAGTGCTGTCTGACGAGTTGTTGGCACGTCGCAGATACGATAGGCAGTCTGGTCGATACTGGTGTAAAGCATTCAAGTTACTACCGAACTCAACACCAAGTGAACGGGTGAATTCGAGGAGCGTAGAATCGAAATGCTCTGAACCATTGAATGCCATGTGCTCAAGAGTGAGCCAAACCACGCTGGTTGTCGTTCTCTTGAATAGAACCAACACGCTGCGCAATGTAAAAATTGGCTACATGCTCTGGCCATTCATTGTGAAGGATGTAGTAAGTTAAGCCATTGCTGAGCTTACCTTGTCTTACATTCTTATTCACAGGGATGGGTCCCATCTGCTGCGCAGAGACCATACCAGTGACAAAAAGTAAGACGATTAAGAATAAATGTTTGATTTTTCATCTTAAACGTTGTTTGTAATTTTTAATATTAGTTTTTATGGCGCAAAAGATACATAAAAAAATCTGTTACGCAATCCGTTTTTTTCCTTTTTTTATATGTTGAGAATGTATCAATCAAGATTATTCTGTCAACAAATCCATTTGCTGACGCTCGTTATACTGGATATTACGAGGGTGATGTTCAAAAATTTCCTGTCGTAGTGTGGAGGTGTCAATATGGGTATAAATCTCTGTTGTTCCAATACTTTCATGTCCTAACATTGCCTGAATTGCACGCAAGTCGGCACCACGCTTCGAGCAAGGAGGTGGCAAAAGGAGTGGCAGAAAGGGTATGTGGAGAAATTGTTTTCTTGATACCAGCTTCAACCGCATATCAGCTTAATCATGATAAGAATCATCGTACAGGTCAGGTGCTGTCACGACGATTTAGAAAGACATAATCCTCCTCTCCGGGTTTGATTTTTCATCACATTACGGTCGGCAAACCAATAGTTTAGCTCGTCTAAGGCACGTGGTGAGATTGGAACCAAGCGTTCGCTTCGAGCCTTTACCCGATACTCGGATATCTTGTTCTTCAATATATAGGTTGGAAAGTTTTTAGGTTGGTGAGCTCTGATACACGCAGTCCACAAGAGAACAAGACTTCGATAATGGCACGATTGCGGTGTCCTTCCCACTTTGAAAGGTCTATTGCCTGTTCTAAGAGGTCTACTTCTGCTGTGGAAAGAACCTCTGGTAAGTGGTCAGGTTGCTTTGGCGACTCTAACAACTCAGTCAGGGTCTACTTCCAAATAACCATCAATAACGAGAAACGATAGAACTGCGCACCCCACTGAGAATGCGTGCCAAGAGCGAGGACCAATGCCAAGGTCGGAGATAAAGGCTGCAAAGTGTTCTAAATCTTCTAACTCACATCAACACATCAACCTGTTCCACAGCAAGATAGCGATAGAGCTTATCTACATCACGCATATAAAGCATCAACGTATTCACCGGTAGCCTTTCTCTAATTTCAGATAACAGCGGTAACGGCTGACAATATCCTTTGAATTCTTGCCTGTTTTCCATTTAATTTCTTATTTTTTTGCATACTGCAATTTATATGCAAAGATACATCAAAAACGATATTTGAGAAGAAAGAGATATGAAAAGTAATCATTATTAATGGTCCCAACTTGAACCTGTTAGGGATGCGTGAACCTGAAATATCACGGTAGTATGTCTATGGATACCTTCCTTTCACAACTGCGTGAAAGCTATCCTACTTGTACCATTGACTATTACCAAAGTAATGTTGAGGGCGAACTCATCAACAAGCTACAGGAGACTGGCTTCTCGTATGATGGCATTATCCTCAATGCTGGGGCTTATACACATACAAGTATTGCGCTTTTAGATTGCATCCGCTCTCTACAAACGCCAGTGATTGAGGTGCATATCAGTAATGTTAACAGTAGTGAGGACTTCCGTCGACACTCAATGATTGCCCCTGCTTGCAAGGGTACGATCAAGGCTTTGGTCTTAACAGCTACAGATTGGCTATAGAGGCTTTGTCACTCCTATAACCTTTCAACACTCATCATCACTATCATCACCCATGCCAACAACCAACACCTATACTTCCCTCACTGATGAGGCGGGCTGCGATGCCTATCTTGCCTCGCATATCGACCCAGAAGGCGATTATCTTTCTGCGTCTTTATCGTGCCACAAATATCCACACAATTCACGGACGTATGGCAGCGGACACCTACAAGGTCGTCTCTTAAAAGATGCTTGTACAGATGATACGTCCTAAAAAAACATCCTCGAAGTGGGTACTTTCAGTGGCTATTCGGCTATCTGTATGGCTGGAAGGATTAGAGAAGGGGCAAACTCTATACCTTTGAAATCAATGACGAGATGGAGGATTTCACCCGTCCTTGGATTGAAGGGTCGCCTGTTGCCGACAAGATTGACTTCCGTATCGGTGATGCTGCAGAAGAGGCTCCGAAGTTAGGGATTCTGTTTGATATGGCTTTCGTTGATGGTGACAAGCGCAATTATACGGAGGTATATGAGAAACTACTGCCTATCATCCGCCCTGGTGGCTATATCCTCGCTGACAACACACTGTGGGATTGGCATGTCATTGACCCTGCCTACGACCACGACCAACAAACAATTGGCATCCGCCGTTTCAATGACTTTATTGCTAAAGACGACCGAATCGAAAAGGTTATTCTCCCATTACGCGATGGCTTAACGCTGATTAGGAAGAAATAAAAGCACAACAAGCAGGCCCCTTCCCCTGCCCCTCCCCCATAGGGAGGGGAGTAATCACCGCAAAGGGATAAATATAACGATTGTATAACCCATTCGTCGCATTCGTTCTTATAACCGACAGCAATGTGGTTGGCCCTCAACACCACTGGTGCTTACCATCCGCACCACACGTGCGAGGCGTTCGCACAACATGTGCGGACCCTCAACACCAAACATACAAAGCCCAACAACTATCACCCACAATCACATTTCATCACCACCCAACACCCAACAACTATCACCCATTATCCAACACCCAGCATAAAAGTTTGTGGGTTTTTCAAACTTTCAGTACCTTTGCAGGATAAAACAATAAATAGATAAGACAATGCAAGAGACAAGACAAAACCGCATATCACGCCTCCTTCAGAAGGAGTTAGCAAGTATTTTCCAGACACAGACACGTATGATGCATGGTGTTTTTGGTTGAGTGTAACACGCGTAAAAGGTGAGCCCAGACCTCAGTATCTGTACTGCCTACCTCAGTATTTTCCCATCTGAAAAGGGAGACGAAATACTAAAAAACATCAATGCCAATGAGAAGACTATCCGTTATGACTTAGGTCAGCGTGTGCATAATCAGCTGCGTATCATCCCAGAGCTTCGCTTCTTCATTGACGACTCCCTCGACTACTTGGAGCGCATTGATGAGTTACTAAAGAAGTAGGAGGTGGGGGATGAGTGTTGAATGATGGGTGTTAGGTGATGAATGTTGGGTGTTAATGATTACTACAAAGTGTATTAATACTCCACCAAACATCAACACCCATCATTCAACACCTAACACTCTACCCGTCAACACCCAACATTCAACACCAAACACCCTACACATCATCACCCAACATTCATCACCCAACACCCTTTCTCCCCAACACCCAACATCCATCATGAACTTCCCTTTTTACATTGCCCGCCGTTACCTCTTCTCAAAGAAGAGTACACATGCTATTAACGTTATCAGCCTCATCTCCGTACTCAGGTGTCTGTGTCAACAATGGCATTGGTCGTTGTATTGAGCGGATTTAATGGCTTTTCAGACCTTGCAGCATCCTTCTTCACCAACTTCGATCCACAAATTAAGATTGAAGCAGCAAAAGGTAAGGCTATGTCGGCTAACGACCCATTACTTTTTAAAGGTTAAAAAAAACTACGCTGCAGTAGAGGTGGCTACAGAATGTGTAGAGGACCAAGCATTAGCTATCTATCACGACAAACAAGCTATGGTCAATGTGGAAGGTGTGGAGGATAACTTCGATTCGCTGACACATATCAGTAATATCCTCTACGGAGAGGGTGACTTTAGACTTCATACAGCCAATCTGCAATATGGGGTTCTCGGTATTAGATTGGCACAAGACCTCAGTACTGGAGTTGCATGGCCAGACTACTTACACATCTATGCGCCCCAGCGTGAAGGGACGATATGATGCTTCTGACCCAACAAATGCCTTTGTAAAAGACTCATTGATATCTCCGGGAGTACTCTTCCAAGTAAAAGCAGATGAAGTATGACAAGGGATATATTATCACCTCCCTTGAGTTCGCACGCCGTATCTTCAACCGACAAGGAGAAATGACTTCTCTTGAGTTACGCATGAAACCGGGTGTCGACATTGACAAGGCAAAGGACGAAATACAAACCACTTCTCGGTGATAAATATAAGGTATTAGATCGCTATGAGCAGCAAGCTGACACGTTTAATATCATGCGTATTGAGAAGCTCTTTGCCTATATCTTCCTCACGTTTATCCTTATGGTGGCATGCTTTAACATCATTGGTTCGCTCTCTATGCTCATCATCGACAAGAAGAATGACGTTATCACCCTGCGTAACCTCGGTGCAACAGATAGTCAGATACGTCGTATCTTCCTCTTTGAAGGTAGAATGATATCTGCTGCTGGTGCTATCATCGGTATTGCACTCGGCTTATTACTTTGCTGGTTACAGCAGACATACGATCTTGTACAGCTCGGTGATCAAAGCAGAAACTTTGTTGTCAATGCCTATCCTATTAGCGTTCATCCAGAAGATATCATCACAATCTTCCTCACAGTTTTCCTTGTTGGCTGGCTTTCTGTGTGGTATCCCGTACGTTATATGAGTCGTAAACTGACGAGGGATTAAGCTATCCCTCACCTATCGACTAACAACTATAAACCTAAACAATATGACTGAAAACCTAAACGACAAAATTATCATCTATCAAAGTGAAGATGGTAGACCCAACTTGATGTAAAGTTGGGAAGGAGAGCGTGTGGCTAAACACAAAACAAATGGCAGAACTCTTCGATAAAGAAGAATCAAACATTCGAAGACACGTAAACAATGTTTTTAAAGAAGCAGAACTAACACGAGAGAATAACGTGCATTTTTCTGCACGTTAATGGTATCAAAAAAAGCCTGTTCCTTTTTATACTCTTGATGTTATTATATCCGTTGAGTTCTAGTGTACATAGTCACAGAGGGTACGTTTTCCGCCAATGGGCAAACTCTGTTCTTAAGCAATATCTTGTCAAAGGCTATGCTATCAACGAGAACATTCGCAAACATCAGATTGCAGAACTGCGCCAACTCATACAAGTATTAGGCAGAGCCATCCAGCAACAACCTGCAAAGACGACGGACGAAAAGCAATGCACTCTTTGATGTTGTAGTAGACTATACCTACGCACTCGACACACTTGATAACTATGATTACCAGCGACTCCATATCGCCAAGACTACCAAAGAAGAACCCTTCCATGCCACATACGAGAATGCTATGCACGAGATAGATATGCTTCGACAGAAGTTTGGTGGCTCTGTACTCTTTGGTAATGAAAAGGATAGAGTCCTTCAAAAGTTCTATCGGACAAATCTATCAGACCTTTGATGGTACGGAACTTTATCCGAGTGTGGAGGAGAAAGCGGCTATGCTTCTCTATCTTGTCACTAAGAATCACTCGTTCAGTGATGGAAATAAGCGCATTGCAGCCACCCTCTTCCTATGGTTTATGAACAATAATGCCATCCTCTATCGTCCAGATGGCACCAAAAGAATTGCTGACAACACCCTCGTTGCCCTCACCCTCATGATTGCCGAGAGCAAAACAGAGGAAAAGGATATAATGGTAAAGGTAGTGGTGAACCTTATCAACCAAGCCAATTAACCCACTTTCCAATAACAACTTATGAAACTTTTTGCATACGGAGGAATGTATCAAAAATAATTCTTAACTTTGTCGTAAATATAAGAAGCAAAGTATGTCAAGAGGAAACAAATCAAATACGCTACATCATTGCTTTAATAGCAGAGTTTGCCAAGAAATTTAATCTTGGTCAGCGACAGAGCATCTAATTACCTTAAGCGTTTTAAGGGAATAGACTACTTGATGTCCTTTTACGATGTCCTACACACACAATCCTTCGAAGATGCTATTCATGACATAACTATCATCTGTGAGAGGAATGGTGGTACACTAAAATATCAAATCCAAACTAATAAAACCATAGAACTGACCAATGAACAGATTGATATGATGAAAGAGGATATATGTGCAGAACTTATAGCCTTATTGATGAAAAGGCAGACATTATACTATGTCTGAAACTATTGATATGCTCTATAACTCTGACACTTACAATAGTATTCAGGACCAGTCTACAGGATTATATTATCAAAGTCCTGGCTATTCATACGCTTTTTCTACAACAGGAATTTTTTTGACGGGTGATTATCAGAAGGTGATAAATTTAGTACTCAAAAGAATTAGTTTGTTATATAAAAAGAATGGGCATAAGTAACAAAAAAAAGGATGAAAAAAATGGATATAATTAAAATTACATCACCACAAGCAGTAGGAAGTGTGAAGTTGAAAGTAACAGGCAGACCTAAACTGATCTTGGTAAATGGGCATTGGAACAGATTATTAAACCTTGTTAATATGTCACCAGGGAAGATAGTGAGAAATATTGGAATTACTTCCTTATGGAAAGGAGGCATGCTGGAAAGATTCTTAAAAAAACGCTAAAAATGTATTTCGGAAATGAAAACTATCAAAAGGAACCTTATTATGCCAACGGAAGTTCCCTTTTTGGTGGTGATCAGAGCGAAATGATAGGAAAATAAAAGGTTATAATTTTTGCAATGCAACATATAGCGGAAATAACAAAAAGGAGTGGGAAACGAAAAGATATATTTTTATTTCTCACGGTGAGGGGCTGCATACGCAGCAGGCATGGCAAAGGCACTTATAGAGAAAGGTTACAAGGTCGGTGAGTCTGTCATGCTATCTGCAGATAGAAGGTGATGAGTTTCTGAGTTGGAGAAACTATCCCTGCTATCAGATAACTGCAGGATATATTAAAGAGGAAGAATATCTACTTTCCTATATAAGCCCAATTCACCCATCTACAATCAAAAACCCTAAACGAAAGTTTCACATGGACCCTGTGGTTGGTGACCACAGGATACATAGAGTGAATAGATACAGGTGTACATTAGCTTTGGTACTAGTTTTGATAGTGTACATGGTTCCACTATTGATACTGGTATATTCGAAATACTAAAAGATTTAAAACAACTAAAAGTTGTCTCTCGCAGAATCCAAGGAAAAAGCGTACACATGATAGCTGGCAAAGAATGTTATCTGGCATAAGATTGACAACACATTTGTAGTTAATAAGAACATAGATATATATTAAGTATGGAAAAGAAAAGAAGAATAAAGACAAAGAATATTTTTACGAGTTGTAATATGGATATTGATTCTTTCTTTTTGTGGTTATTTGTGTATGCTATCTTTCATGGGCTGCACTATTCCGACCTGTGCCAGGGAATCAGCGGAGCTATCTGTCAAGGAGAAAAGAGTACTTCAATGAAATAGGGAAGGAAAAGAGGGTGGGATTACGTGCAAAGAAAGCATATATAATATAGAGGTAAACGGAGATCCTCAAATCAGCATTTAATTAATCTGAATAAAAATTATGCCTATATGTTTCATACAAAAAAATAGAAGACTCCGCAACTTTCTACTCTTTACCTATTAAGATTGAGGACACAATTGCCTTACATTTATATAATCACATTATCCACAAAAAGTCCTCGATTAAAGAGAATTGTAATTGATTTCTCTTATGTAGAAAGCAGTTGGGAGATGGTGCAAGTATAGGACACTCACGAACAGAAGAGTATGCAGTCCATGGTAAAAAGGCTTGTTAAATTAAAAGCATGATACAGAGTAATATCTTTAGTTAAAAAAATATATGTTCCGAGAATTCTGTGCTGAAAAGTCTGTTTTATCTGGTAGAACATTGTAGTTAATAAGAAAGGTGGGCATACATTAAATATGAGAAAGAAAAAGAAAAAAACAAGGAAGAGATTTATCCTTCAGATTGTAATGTGGACCTGTATTCTATTCTCTGTGGGTGCTTGTCACATTATATTCTGTGGGTCTCATTGCATAGAGCTAAGCCTGACAACCAGCCAAAGTATTCATCAAAAGAAGAATCTTATTTCAAGGAGTTGGAGAAAAGGAATAATTGGAAGAATACAGATAGATACATCTATAATATAAATGAAAAAGGAGAACCCTTGCCCAATGATTCTGTTTTTTTAACAAGAACTACGCATATTCATTTTGGTGTTGATATTGAGGATTCTACAACTTTTTTTCATTACCAGCAAACACAGAAGACACTATTGCCTTGTATTTATATAATCATGTGATTGACAGAACACCTCAACTACGAAGAATGAAAATAATATTCAATTATGAAGAGGATTTAGATGAACGAGGCAAGTATTGGACATTCTCACAAAAAGTGAATATGCAGTTCGTGGAAAAAAAGGCTGTAAAAATTAAAACACGATATGGAGTGAAATCATCAGCTAACAAAAGAAAATATACACATTCCAAAAAGTTCCATGCTGAAAAACTCGTTTTATATGGCATAAGATTGACAACACATTTGTAGTTAATAAGAACATAGATATATATTAAGTATGGAAAAGAAAAGAAGAATAAAGACAAAGAACATTTTACGATTTGCAATATGGATATTGATTCTTTCCTTTGTGGTTATTTGTGTATGCTATCTTTCATGGGCTGCACTATTCCGACCTGCGCCAGGGAATCAGCGGAGCTATCTATCAAGGAAAAAGAGTACTTCAATAAAATGGGAAGGAAAAGAGGGATGGGAGTACGTGCGTAAGAAGCATATACAATATAGATAAAAGCGGTGAGTCATTACATCAACGTTTGGTTAATTTGAATAAAAATTATGCCTATATGCTTTGTGTAGAAATAGAGGATTCTGTAACTTTCTATTCTTTACCAAGTAAAACAGAAGATACCATAGCATTGCATCTATATAACCATGTGATTGGAAGGACTCCTAAACTGAAGAAAATAGTAATATTATTCAGTATGAAGAATGGTTAAACGAACGAGCAAAGCATCGGACACTCACGAACAGAAGAGTATGCAGTCCATGGTAAAAGGCTTGTAAAATTAAAGCATGATACAGAGTAATATCTTCAGTAAAAAAATATATGTTCCGAGAATTCTGTGCTGAAAAGTCTGTTTTATCTGGTAGAACATTGTAGTTAATAAGAAGGTGGGCATACATTAAATATGAGAAAGAAAAGAAAAAAACAAGGAAGAGATTTATCCTTTCAGATTGTAATGTGGACCTGTATTCTATTCTCTGTGGGTACTTGCACGTTATATTCTATGGGTTTTTGCCGCGTAGACCTAAACCTAATAACCAGCCAAAGTATTCATCAAAAGAAGAATCTTATTTCAAGGAGTTGGAGAAAAGGAATAATTGGAAGAATCCAGATAGATACATCTATAATATAAATGGAAAAAGGAGAACCTTTGCCCAATGATTCTGTTTTTTAACAAGAACTACGCATATTCATTCGGTGTTGATATTGAGGATTCTACAACTTTTTTTCATTACCAGCAAACACAGAAGACACTATTGCCTTATACTTATATAATCATGTGGTTGACAGAACACCTCAACTACGAAGAATAGAAATAATATTCAATTATGAAGAGGATTTAGATGAACGGGCAAGTATTGGACATTCTCGCAAAAAGTAAATATGCAGTTCGTGGAAAAAAGCTTTGTAAAATTAAAAACACGATATGGAGTAATATCTTCAGTTAAAAGATTATTGGTGTCCAATAAAACTTTTTAGAGTTATCTGTGTTAGATAAAATAGACTTAAACTTATGATTTCATTAATTTATTTGGTTATTATAGGGCTTCCCTTGTCAAAATAAGCGCATTCAATAATGCTTACGAGTTTAAAACTGAAAACCAAGCCCATAGATAAGTAAAACGGCTGCAACACCGATGGATAAAAAGATACAGAGCTTTCAGTTTATTTTTTTACCAGACAGCAAT
>BNJU01001847.1_pt1 | contig 41320 bp, 68 predicted proteins | sample 8539281 | NCBI WGS metagenome assembly BNJU01 (sample SAMD00202456, study PRJDB9452) | human saliva metagenome | isolation source: human saliva | place: Japan
AAATATAAATATTTGATAGAAGATAATAAAAAGCTTACTATGACTATGGGGAGAAATTTTTCTTTTGTACTAAAATCTTTTTGAAAAACACAATTTTTGTCAAAAATAAATGATAAAATAAGACAAAAATGTTATAATCTTTTAACTTAAATTTGAGAAAAGATAAGTAACTAAAAAGGAAGGAGAGTAAATGGTAAAAAAATAAATAGAAAGTTTCAAGTTTTATTTGTTTCATTTATTTTTAGGACTGAGGAGTTTTGCAGTCAGTGTAGATGATTTAATTGCAGAATATGAAAAAATTCATATACTACAAAAAAATAAATGAGAAAAAAATATGAAAAAAGTATGATATTAAAGAAAAAGCCTTGAAAAAAATGGTGATTGGAATGAAGTCAGTGTAAATTCAGATGAGAATTATTCTTTGCATGGTCAGGCTAATGGATTGACGATGGATAATAATGTGAAGTATGGAAATTTTTATTATAAAAATAGTTATAATTTTTAGGACTAAGGAACTTACAGAAAATAAAATTGGAATTTCTAAAACTTTGAATGATTATTTTTGGATATAGTGATAATAGTTATAATAAAAAAACAAATCAAATTTCTCGTGATATTCAAAAAAAATTACAAATGAAACTACTAAAAATGGAGAGATCCGTGATTTGATTGATTTGTATAAAAAAATTATAAAAAAATAAGCAGAAAGGAGATTGAGCAGGAAGCACTTACGGTGGATGATACAAAAAAAGATTATGCGATTCAAACTAAGAAATATGAGGTTGGAACGGCGTCTCAATATGACTATGAGTTGGCAAAAACAGAGTATGAAAATTCGCAGTTGAAGTATGATAATCTTGGTAGAGAATTGAAGATTTTGGGAGAGCAGTTTATGATTTACAATGTTAAATTGCCTGAAAAAGAAAAATTGGATGATTTGAAGAGGGAGGAATTGAAAAAAGAAGACTTTTATGAGCTTAGATTATCGGAAGCAGAAGCAATAGAATTAAATACGAAACTTAATGAAGAGCAAATTAAAAAAGAGAATATTGATTATAAATATCCAAAATTAACAGGAGATTTGGGTTATTCATTAAAGGATCATTCGGTTGTTGCGGGACTTTCTGTTTCTAAAACTTTTAAAAGATATAACGATACGATTGAAGATTTGAAAAATGAAAAAGAAAAATTAGAATTACAGTATGAACAGAAGAAAAATGAATTGGTATCAAATGTTGGACAGCAGATGATAACTTATACAACTTATCAGACGAAATGAATTAACTGCAGAAAATACGATGAATATTAAGAAGAAAGAGTATGAAATTTATGCGAAAAAGATATGAATTGGGAGTTGATACTTATTCAAATTATGTAGAAAAAAACGAAATAATTATAAAAAGGCTGTAATTGATTATGAAATGGCTAAAAATGAATTGGCGGCATTTACGAAAAAAATAAAATATTATAAGTAAAAATTGGAATATAAAAAAATTTAAGAAATAAGAAAGTGGTGATGTTGTGGAAATGAAATACACAAATTTCTGGAATAGCCAAGATGATTGAAACGAGGAGAAAAGAATTCTAGAGATAAAAATAATTTTTATAAAAATTTTGATAATGTTGACTATGATGATTATGATTGTGTCTTGTGGAAAGAAAGATAATGAATCTGAATATGAAGTTACAACTGTGCAATCTGGAGATATTTCATTATCGGTATCAAAAACAGGGCAAGTTGTGTCAGACAATGTAATGTCTGTTTATACGACGGCAAGTCAAAGAGTTAGTAAAGTATTTTTTAAAGAAGGGATAATGTCAAAAAGGGAGATGTTGTTGTAACGTTTTATCCAGTTGATAAGAATGAAACTTTGAGAAGAATACAAATGAAAAATTTAGAGATACAAAAATATGAACGAAATCTAGCTGATGCTCAAAGTGCGCTCAGAAGAAAAAGAATCCCTAAAAGTTTAGCAATTCAGCAAAAATCAAGGGATTTGCATAATGCTGAAGAACTGTATAAGGTTGGTGGAGAAACTAGAGTTAATGTGGATGATGCGAGAAAGGCTCTGAGAAATTCTAGATTGGATTTAGATAATGTTGACAGTGAGCAAAGAGCTAATATTGAGGATGCGAGAACATCTCTAAAAACTGCGAAATTAGAATTAGCAACATTGAAAGAAGATTTGGCATTAATAAAAAATGAGATAACAAGTCCAGTAGATGGTGTTATTACAGAAATGACGGCTGATGAAAACTATAAAGTAAATACAGAGACAACTTTATTTAAGGTATCAGATTCGCAAAATATGAGAGTGGAAGTGAGTTTGTCAGATACAGAAGTAAAAAATGTAGAAGTAGGTCAAAGAGTAGAGATTACATCGGATGTTTTACCTGATGGAGAAAAATTAGAGGGATACGTGTCACAAATTTCTGGAGTAGCTAAAAAAAATTCATCACTTGATGAAAGTGATACAGTTGTGAAAATCAAAATGAATGAAACTAAAGGATTGAAGCCAGGTGTTACGATAAAAGCAACGATTTTTTATAAAGAGAGTAAAAATGTGACAAAATTGCCATATAGTTCTGTTATTAATGAAAATGGTAAATATTATGTTTTTGTTGTAGGGAAAGGTAATAAAGTTTCGAAAAGAGAAGTAAAAGTAGGATTAAATGATGATTCGTATTATGAAATAACTTCTGGAGTATCGTTGGGAGAAAAGGTAATTACTGTTGCGGATGAGACACTTAAAGATGGTCAAAAGATAAAAAAATTGCTGATCCAAAAAAACATAAAGATGAAAAAAATCCACAAAAAAATGAAAAAAAGATAATAAACCAAGACAAGGAGGAGGACCTGGAGGACCACCAAGATAGTTTTTTAAAATTATTTTTGAATTTAGGAAGATTTATATGATAAAAAGTAAGCGATATTGTGAAAAATATAAAAATGGGAATATAGAATTAAAGGTTTTAAAAGGATTGAATCTGGAGGTTAAGGAAGGAGAATATGTGGCTTTTATGGGGCCTTCTGGAAGTGGTAAATCAACGCTTATGAATATTTTAGGATGCCTTGATAGTCTTACATCTGGAACTTTATATTTTAGATGGTCAAGATGTTTCAACGATAAAAGGGGATGCACTTGCTGAAGTAAGAAATAAAAAGATAGGTTTTGTGTTTCAAACTTTTAATTTATTACCAAAAATGACAGCAGTTGAAAATGTGGCTCTTCCAGCACTTTATGCAGGAGTGAAAAAGGCTGAACGTATAAAAAGAGCAACAGAAGCACTAGAAAGTGTGGGGACTTGGGGAAAGAATTCATCATAAGCCAAACGAAATGTCTGGAGGTCAAAGGCAAAGAGTTGCGATTGCAAGGGCGATAATTAATAATCCAAAAATTCTTTTGGCAGATGAGCCAACTGGAAATTTGGATTCAAAATCTGGAGAAGAAGTTTTGGAAATTTTTAAGAAACTTAATGATAGTGGAACAACAATTGTAATGGTTACGCATGAGGAAGATGTGGCAGAACATTGTAAGAGAATTATTAGATTAAAAGATGGTGTAATAGAAAAAGATGAGATTGTCCAGCATAGGAGAGGAGTGTAGTAGAAATGGATTTTATGGAATTATTAAAATTATCAGTATCAAATTTATTTAGCTATAAAGTGCGTTCCTTTTTGACAATGCTAGGAATAATAATTGGGATATCTTCTGTTGTAATGATGTCATCGCTTGGAGCAGGAGTTAAAGAAAATATCACTGGAGATTTGAATAAACTGGGAGTATCAAACTTTGAAATATCAATTGATACTTCACCAGGTCAAACTTACAAATCGCAGGATTTATTGACACAAAAAGATATTGCAGAATTGAAGAATATGGAAGGAGTCGAAGCTGTAACGCCTACATCTAGCACTTTTGCAAGATTATCTACAAACGATGGTTCTGATAAAATGTTTACAGGAACTGGAGTGACAGAAGATTATTTTAAGATGTCAAATTATACGATAGTAAAAGGGAGAAAGTTCTTGCCAAATGAATACAGAAAAGATGGAAGATACGTTATAATTGACAATACAACAGCAGATCAAATGTTTCCTGATGAAAATCCAATAGGGAAAAATTGACATTAAATTTTAGAAAGAATAGTGAAACAGTTACGATTGTAGGAGTATTTAAAAATCCATATTCCAGCATGGGAGGTGGAGATCAGATGCCTTCGATGGGCCTTTTGCCAAACAATTATTTAAATTATCTGGAAGGAAATGAGCAAGATAAATTTACTGCATTACAAGTAAAAGCTACAGATGCTAATGAGATGAGCAGAGTAATGGAAATTGTAAAAGAAAAAATGAAAACTCGTGGAAGTGAAACTGATACTTATAGCGTGAATTCAACAAGTCAAGGATTAGATGAATTTAATAATATTCTTAATATGCTTTCGCTTTTTATAAGTGGAGTAGCTGCCATTTCACTTTTTGTAGGCGGAATTGGGGTTATGAATATAATGCTTGTAAGTGTTACAGAGAGAATTAGAGAAGTTGGTTTAAGAAAAGCGATTGGAGCAAAAACGATTCATATTCTTATACAATTTTTGATAGAAGCTGTAATTTTAACATTTTTTGGAGGAATAGTTGGAGTAATTATCGGATATTTACTAGCTTTATTAATAGGAATTTTTATAAAAACAACACCAATATTAAGCCCTGTAATAGTATTTGTATGTATATTTGTTTCAACAATGATAGGTTTAGTATTTGGAGTTTATCCAGCTAAAAAGGCTGCTGCATTGGAACCGATGGAGGCATTGAGAACTGATTAAAATGGATAAGTGATATAACATATATTTGGACAAAAAGGACGGATGGTACTATTTATCAAGTATAATGGATTTGTACAGCAGAAGAATTATATCACATAAGGTTAGAAAATTTATGGATATAAAATTAGTGATGGAGCCTAAAAATGGCGATATATAAAAGAGGCAATACAACTAATCTGATAATACATACAGCTAGTGTATGAGTAAAAGAATATCGTAAATTTTGTGCAGAAAAAGGCACATTAGAAAGTTTAAGAACTGAAATGTACAAGTATATAGAAATATGGTATAATAATAGCAGAATACACAGTAAAATAGGATTTATAAGTCCAAATGAATACGAAGAAAGCTGTAAAGAAGGGAAACAAGGAAAATGCTTAAAAATAGTTTAAATTTTTGGGGACACTCCAAACTGAAAACGATCTTAGAAAAGAACATGGTTTACCTCAACGAGGACCTTATAACGGGATTTCAGGAGGAATAGAATGAAACTTTTTATATTAATATTGTATTTATTATTATTAGAAAATTTGTTTAGTTGGGAAATGAAATTAGAAAATCCTAAAGATGATAAGATTAAAAATAACAAAAATAAAAGGAAGTATTACAACATTTGGATTTTTCCTGATTATCTTAAAAAGTCAAATATAAATGTTAAAATACCAAATAGAAAATTAGAAACCTTTTTAGAAGAATTTGAAATTTCAGAAAGAGAGATTAATCACAATTTATATACTGTAAATGATAAATTATAAAAAAATTTTTAGTGAGCGAAACTCTTAAAATTGAAAAACAAAGAAATTTTTAAATAATACAAATAATATAAGAAAAATTTTGATGATATTAAGAAATTTAAATGAAACTTTTGAATGGAATGAAGAATTACCTGTTTTTTAAGATAAAAAAATTTGATTATGTAATAATACAAAGCAAATATGGTTCGTATTTGTTAGATTTAGATAATTTAAAGGAAAAACAGAGAAATTTCTGAATACGAATATAAAGTAATAAATGATTCTATTCAGAATTTAAAAAAATATTAATGATTATTATAAATTAAATTCAAAAATTTTAGATAATTTTTACAATAAAATTTTTAATTTTTATAAAAAATTTTTGGTAAGTGTTCTATTAAAAGAGTGCCTATAATTCTATACGAGAGTGTCCATAATTTTGTGTAAACTCAAAATATAATATATGGTACAGGATGGTAGTTTTATCATCCTGTTTTTTAAATTCCCTAAACAAAAAAATCACTACTTAATCTCCATTTCCAACACATTCTGTATTTTTTCTAAACTCTCATCAATTTCATCATCTCTCAAAGTAGAAAGTTCTTCTAATTTTTCAATTTTTCTTTTTCTCAAGTTTATACGCCTTTTAGAATCAATTATAATTGAGTTATTTATGGTATGGCAGAAATAAGCAAAACATATTGACAAGTGCAAAAATAGGGAAGTCTTCTTTGATTTTCTTTTATTTTTTTAAAATTTTTTATGCTTATTTGTAAAAACTTATTTTAGTTTTGGGAACAACTTCGGTTATTCTTTTTATCAAAAATCCCATTTCAATTTTTAAGACTATTTACAATCGATTTGAGCCCTTTTTATACCCAAAAATCAAACTTTTTGGATACACTCCAGTATATGAGTAAAGAATATCATAAATTTTTGTACATAAAAAAAGGCATAAGCATAATCTTATAGTAGAAAAAGGGAATCCTTTATGATAATGCCTACGTAGAATCATTCTATACAACATTGAAAAAGAATATGTACATAATGAAAAATTTGAAAATTTAGAGAGTTTAAGAACTGGAATGTACAAGTATATAGAAATATGGTATAATAATAAAATACACAGTAAAATAGGATTTATAAGTCCAAATGAATACGAAGAAAGCATAAAGAAAGGAAACAAAGAAATTGCTTAAAAATAGTCTAAATTTTTTTGAGGACACTCCAAAATAGTCTTTTCTAAATTTAATAACCTAGAAAGAAAAGCAAGTTCTGAGAAAAAGTTTATTGAGAAGCAATTAGAAAAATATTGTAATGCTAAAAGATGTGTTAGTGCAGAAGAATTAGCAAACTTCAGGTATAGGAAAACAATGGAATAAAACAAATTACTAATGAAAATATATTAACAAATGAATTAAAAAAATAGATTTCCAGAATTGAAGGAAAAAGGTCTTATAAATCAAAATATAAATCAAGAAGATTTAAACTATAGGAGAGTAATGTATTTTTATCCTGTAAATAATACCTTTAATGGATTGAAAAATATAGATTAAGGAAGGTGCAAAATGAAAAATTTTCAGCAATAATTATTTCTTTAACATTATTTTTATTATTTGGAAATGTGAGCTATTCTTGGCAATCTATGTATTTGAATAGCTTGAGTTACTATGATTTTTTTAGAGGAGAACCACCAGAACCTTCTGAAGGCTATGGATATATTTTTGAATAAAGAGAACGAAGATGAATTAGTTTTTTTATTTTAAATTGTTTCCACTAAAATCTAAAATAGATTCTATGGAATCACTAGTAAAAAGAAAAAAGTTTTAAAATGTTTTACTTTTAGAAAATATTGACAATTATTATAATTCTTTTTATGTGAAATATAAAAATCAGGTATACTGGAAAATGAATTATGGATATGGAAAAATGGATTATAAGAAAAAAATAGTAAAACAAGTAGAATTACACTGGTTTTTCATTTGATGAAAATGGCGAAAAGCAAGAAAAATATGTGAAAAGTGTAATGGATTCTAAAAACAAATATTCTTCAATAATTCTAAATTTATTAACTTCTATAGATCTGAGCAATGAAAGAGGAGCATATATGAGTCCTACTTCTTTAGATGAAGTAACGATATTTACTTCTAAGAAAATAATTTCAAAAAGCTCTTATTCTCTTAGTATAGAAGAACGAAGATTATATAAAGAATTACTAAAATTATTTAAAAGATGAATTACCAAAAGACTTTTTTTGAAGAATACAATGATATTCAAGAAAGAAATTTTAAAAAGGATGAGCGAAAAATTTAAAATATATTAATAGAGTGTACAGAATTTTGTGTAAACTCAAAATATAGTATATGGTAAAAACAACTATGTAATATTTGGAGATTTTTGTTATGGATAAAAGAAATTTGTCTGTTAAGATACAGTTATATATTTAATAATCTGAACAGAAGAAGAGCTAAAAGAAACTGAAGAAGCTTTTCAGAGATATTTTCAAGGGCTTATGATCTTAGGACAAAAATTTTTCAGTATATTTGAAATAAAGGATGTTACTATATTCAGTTATGAACTGAAGAACCTGATAGGAGAACTGAAGGAATCAGGAACAAAGGAATGTATTAAGTTAGGGGAAACGTTATCAAACTCAGCTTAGAATCTCTTAAGGTTACTGAACTTTTTCCACCCCCTAAACTTGACAAAGAGCCCAAATTTAGAAAAGTTTAAGAACCGGAATGTACGGATATATAGAAATATGGTATAATAATAGCAGAATACACAGTAAAATAGGATTTATAAGTCCAAATGAATACGAAGAAAGCCATTGGGAATTTAGAAGATATGAAAAAGAGAGCAGCTAAGAAAAGAGGTAAAAATGATACAGTAAATATCTTTTTGTTTATTTTAGTGTTTGGTATTCTTTACACTTATATTATAATAGGAGAAGAATATATTCGAAATACTTATATGTACATAAACAAATATTATATATTAAGTAATTTTTGGATGGGGCAATAACTCAAGTTCAATTTTTTTAAAAATAGTAAATAAAGAAAATTACAATAACTGTATTGTTGTATTTCTGATTATGAAGATAAATATCTCATAGGAGAAGTTGGAACAGATAAATATGCTTATCTTGATTGTAAAAAAAGAATTAAAATATAAAGGTTATTTTTATATAAACTATGATAATGAAAACGAAGCTAAATTTAATTTAACAGAGGAAGAAATTAAAAATAAATTTCCTGGAAAAATAAAGTATTTAAAAAGCACAAAAATTTTTTTAAACCTTTATGGAGAAGGAAATATAGGACAACCAAAAAGAGGTAGTAATCGTGGGAATATTTCTTTGGACAATAACAATATTTTTTAATAATAATTATAAAATCAATATTAAAATATATCTAAAATTTTGAACAATAAAAATATCAAATTAGTGTGTGGGTGTAAAAATTTTTATCTTTTCAGAATTAGTAAAAATTTATCCCTTTTTAATAATTATAAAAAGGGAAAAATTCCTACAGTTGAAGATGTAAAAATACTATAAAAATAAATCATTCTAAAATAAATTTATTAGAAATGAAAACTAGATTATGGAAACTTAGAGAATATGAAAAAGTAAAAATCCAAATTACTATGTTTTACCTAGAAGAGCAATATTATTAAAAGAAGTTCAAAATTGGTCAAAATAAAAGAGGAGGTTTTAATTTTGAAAAAGAAGATAAAAACTTAATAATCAGTATAATTTTTCTTTATATTTGTAGATCTACTATGATTAAAAACATATTTAATTTATAGAATAACAATATTTAAAACAATACTCTATATTCTTCCACAAGTGATATTAATTTCTTGGTTATTAAAAATTTATTAAATAAATGGATAATAGTTTATTTAACATTATTGATTACTCAATTAATTAACACAATAGTTTCATTAAAAATTAATTTTAGAATTAATTAAATAATTTATTTAGATTTTGCATAAACTTGTTGAATTGGATTTCAGTGTAAGAGAGTGTCCGCAATTTTGTATAAACTAACAGATAAATCCTGTAAATTCAGTACTTTATTGTTCTATTTACATAAAAATTTTTTACACACCTATTAAACCCAAAAATTCGATATGCATAAGTTACTGAAAGCTAAAATTAATTTAATTTTCCAGTAAAAATGTTTATCGAATTTTTATTTTTATCTAACGCAAATTTAAAGTTATAAGTAAAAAATTTATATCAATTTTGTACCACATTCTGACAGAATTTTTGCACCATTTGTTTTTTCGTTCCACAGTTTGGACAGAATTTAGGTACATTATTTTCCATTTGAAGTATTTGAATTTGATTGTTGAGCTCCTCCCATTTGGTTAACCATTTGTTGTCCCATCATCATTCCCATCTGCATTTGAGCCACATCACTTGTGACACCGCTAGTATTTCCATTAGCCATTGAATCAGCCATTGCCATTTGAGTATATCTGTTTACATCGCCAACCATGCTTTGTGCAGCTGCTTTTTTTCTTGCATTTTTTAATTTCTTCTGATAATTAAAGCTAGAAACAGCAAAATTAGTAACAGAAAGACCAATTTTTCTCATTTCTAAATCTAAATCTGATTGAATACCAGAACTAATTTCATGAGCATTTGCTTGAAGATTAAAACATATCTTTACCTTCACGAACAATCCATTTCATAAGCAACTGATCAAGCATAGACATTACTCTTTCCTTAATATCCTCGATATTATATTGTCTTTGAACTCCTGAAATTTTTCAATCAATATTTGATAATCGTCAACTTTACAAGACATAGTTCCAAAAGCTCTAATTGGCATTCCACCTGGAAGACCAACTGCTGGAATATTTATTGCATTTTTTTGTTCCCCATTTTTAAAGTTAACTCTTTAGTATTTATGAAAATTACTTCAGCTCTTAATCCAGAATTGAATCCAAATTTAAATCTTTTTAAAGTAGATAAAAATGGTATGATGTCTGATTGAATATCGTATTCTCCATCATCTTCAAAAGACACCTTCAATTTTTTTCCATTATATAAAAAAATATAGCGTCTTGACCAGGTTTAAGTATTAGTTTTGATCCTTTTTTTATTTCGTTGTTAGACCATTTCCAAAAAGTGTATCGTCATTATACTCAGACCATTCAATAACATTTGCTAATTGATTTCCAAATAATCCCATTCTATTTTTCCTTTTTCTACAATTATTGAAATTTTAAATTACAATCCCAATTTCTTTTCTTCATTTTTCCAATTCTTCATCTACAGCAGAAGAAATTTTTTAGTTTCATCGCTACTTTCATCATATTTTTCATTAAATCTTCAACTTCATCTTTTTTTAGGTGTACTTAATTCAGCTCTAGTATTGGCTTCATCAAGCATTCTATTTGCTTTTTCTTCCATTCTTTCAAACGCAGAAATATTACCATTTAATCCTGAAGTAGAAGTCATAGAGTTAATTTTTCAGTTGTTTTAGCCATTTTTAATTTAGCTTTTATATCCGATCTTTTTTTCTGATAATTTTTGAATATCACTTGCTAATTTATCATGCATTTCCTTCATTTTTTTCTGCATTAACTACAGCAGTTTCACGTTCTTTTTCAAGATCAGCTAATTTTGAATTCAATGTGTAAAAACATTCTCGCATCACTTTCATTTCCAGCTTGTAAAAGCCTTTTTAGCATACGATTCCATCTTAGCAATTTCACCTTTACATTCTTCAACTTTTCTTTCAGCAGAATTTTTACAGCAATAACAGCTGCTGCCTCAGATTTTATAGTTGCTAAATCTTTCTCCATGTTTCTCAAATATTGATCAATCATTTTTTTCTGGATCTTCCGCCTTATCCAATAACGAATTAATATTCGCTGCCATTATATCTTTGAATCTTGTTAAAAATATTTGCCATTGTTTTTTTCCTCCGTTTTTTTATTTTTAAAATTAATGTTGTTTTTAAATAATAATAAATTATTAATAAAACTAAAAATACCCTGCCAAAAATAGCAAAGAGTTATTTTTTTACTGCTGATTTTGGATATTCACCAGTTATCGCTCCATTTTTCTCCATTAATTATAACTTGATATGTCTGATTGTTATACAAATAGGATGTTGAATAAACTGGTAACATCAAAAGTCTATAATATTCATTAAACCAGTCGATATCCATACTAATATTACGAACGTGATCATATCTACTTAAAACTTCGCTACTGACCATTCCTTCAAGAGTATTTGTCATCATTCTTTTTCGCTACTGTATAACCTTCATACATCGGTATTTTAAAAATTTCAGAGCTATATCCTGCTAAGTATCCTGAATCAAATTTAATAGTATTATCTAAATAAAACCCTCCTAAAATTTTTGTAATAATCTGTCTTTCTAAACTCCTTGAACCCGTAGTAATAACATCTTTAAAATCATTTCCAATATGTCCGTGAACAGGATACCAATCAGTTTCAGTTCTTGTATATGTCTTACCGTCTTCTTCATATTCTTCAGTATGATCGATACCACCTTCCGCCCAATATTCACAAAGAAGCTGAATTATCGAATGACCAATAGGGTAAATAAATTCTACAACTTTTCCTGTTTGATAAAAGATTTTTCAATGCATTTGGTGCAAAACCATCGTCCTTTTATCCATTTAGAAAAAAATAGTTCCAACTTCTTTTTCAACCAAAAAGGTTTTTAAACCATCTGTCTCTAAAGTCGACATAATTTTTTTCAGCCACAACAACGTTTGAACCACAATAAGGACAAGTTCCAGAAGCTTTTTCATTACTTAATTCTATTGTTGCTCACACGAAGAGCATTCTATAACGGTTGTTTTTCTTCTGGTAATTGTTTTTAATCGACGTTCATAATCTTCTAGAACGTGTCTATTTAATGATAATATTTTTGGTAGTGCTACTTCATTCCCACAATTTTCGCATTTTAAATTTTTGTGATTTTTGGGTTATAATTCATAATTCCACCACACTTTTTACAGCTGAAATTCTCATTTTTTCATAAATTCTCCATTCCTTTACTAAAAATTTCTGAAGCACTTATAATAATATAAGATTTCCTAACAATAAAATTATAACATATTTTAGTTTTTAAACTGAATTTTTCTTTTCGTCAGTAGTACCAATAATAGTAAAAAAATCATGAATATCATTGAAAACATTCTGTATAAAGTTAACAAAAATATAATATTAAATTTTATAAAAATTTTCTAATAAGGTATTGACAATAATAAAAAAATAGAGGTATACTTTATAGGTAAACGACCAAAACAAAGAAAATAAAAATATAATTAATGGAGGATTTTATTATGAGAAAAAGATTGCTATTAGCAATAACAGCATTTTTTTACTGGCATGTACATTTGTAAATGCAGAAACACTTGAAGAAAGAGTGGATAGACTTGAAAAAGAATTAAGAGAAACTAAAGAAGAATTACAAAAACAAATTGCTGAAAAACAAGTTCCTGCTCCAGTAGTAGGAGCAGCTCCAGCATTGGATATATCAAAATTAACTGATGGATTTGAATTTCATGGTTATGGAAGAGCAGGTGTACTTATAAATCAAGATGGAGACAAAGGAAATGCATTTAAAGTTCAAGATGAAGGATTTGCTCAAAAATATAGATTAGGTAATGAAGATGATACTTATGCTGAATTAGAATTGGTTAAAAAATTTGATGTAAATGGAGCAAAAGGTTCAGTTCACTACATGTTTTCAACAAAATCAGGTTCAGGAGACGAATATAAAACATGGACTTCAGGAAGTTCAACAAATCCAGGTTCTGAAAACGATTCATTTAAAACTAGACAATTTTATGTTGATATAACTCCAAATGACGGAGCTACTTATTGGGCAGGGAAAAGATATTATGCAAGAGAAGATATTCATATAAATGACTATTATATTAGAAACTATTCAGGAACAGGTGCAGGAATTCAAAATATTAAACTTGGTTCTGGAGCAGCTGATGTTGCATTAATTGCAAACGATCCTAGTGATCATCCTGAATACACACTTCATTCAAGATATTCAGTAGGTCCATGGGCTTTTGAACTAGCAGGACACACAATGAAATCAGATTCTACAGATAAAGATATAACTGAATGGGGAACACAAGGTTCTGTAAGTTATAGTTTACCTGGTTTTTACGGATTGAAAGATAAAGGATCTTCTAAAGTAGTATTACAAGGTGGTGTTGGACTTGGTTCAGGAAGTGGTCTTGGAAGTGCTACTGCTTGGGGAGATACTAGAAAAGATGCTTATTCTATAAACTTAGTGACATACGGTCAAGCAAATCTTTCAGACAGATGGCAAATTATGCCTGAATTAGGTTATAGATACGACAAAAACTTTGGTGGAGTTAAAAATCAAAAACAACAATGGTTAACAGCAGGAATGAGACTTGTAAATCCTATTACACAACACTTTGCTATGCAATATGAAACAGGAGTAGACTATGTAAAAGTTAATAAAGGAAATTCAAATTATGACAGTGGATTGTTCAAATTAACAGTAGCTCCAACTTTAAAAACTTGATACAGAAAATTTCTGGGAAGACCTGAAATTAGAGCTTTCGTAACATATGGACATGGGTTTGGAGACAAAAAAGATATAAGAATTGATTCGGATGGAAAAATTACATAACAAAAGGTGTGTAATTTGGAGTACAAACAGAAGTTTGGTTCTAATTCATAAAATTATTCTAATACCAAAAATAAAAATTCAGAAGGTTTTAAAATGAGCTTGAATTTTTTAATTATTTATTTTTGAATGTTCTCAATATACAGAGTTTTTCTAAAAAAATTTTTAGATAACTCTTTAGTTACATGACAACTTTTAACAAAGAAAAATTTCAATTTGTAAATTTTTCTTTAATTTGACAGTCACCACGATAATTTAAAATTTAGAAATATTTTTGGAAAAATTAGGGTTTATTTAAAATATTTCTAAATTTATGTTTACATATATTATATCTTTTTTCTATAAATAGTCTAGTCTTTATTTTTTTGAAAAAAATGACATATTACGGTAAAACTAACTTAAATATTTTTTTATTATTCCATAAATTAAAAAGACTATTTCAAAAATGACATAGCCTTTTATTTACGATATGATTTATTATAATATATGATTTAGAAAATTTATCATTAATTATAAATTAGAGTCTGAAATTATAGCTGAATAACCTTTACATGAGTCTGAGTTATTGAGTGAGTAGAGCATACACAAACTATTAGCAAAGATTATACAACTATGATTTACTTATTAGTTTGATAAATTTCAAATTCATACGAGTTATTGTATCAAAAATTCTTAATTTTACAAACATTATTTTTAAATTTTCAATATTTTTTTAACATAATCTTGTATTTCTGCTTTATCAATTACTGTTGAGAATCTAATTTCAGATTTTCTAACTTCATCTAATTTTGCAGGAATGCAACTCCAGTCATTTCAGAAAACTTTATCCAAGATGCTATAAGGTTCTGAATTTTCATCTAATCCTAAAAGCTTTTGTGATAGGAGCAGGAATTTAAATGGATGCGCAGTTGACATAATTACTGTGTGAACATCTTTATCCAATTTATCATTTCCTAATTTTTTTCATAAACTGAATAAGCTACTGAAGTATGAGGATCCATTAAGTAATGATATTTTTCATAAATTTCTTTTTATTGATGCAACAGTTTTCTTCTCGTTTGCAAATTCACCATAAAATTCTTTTTTTGAATATTAGCTAATTCTTCATCAGAAATTTTTAACACACCAGTTGTTAATAAATTATTGATTAATTCAGCAACTCTTTTTCTGAATTTTCTCCAGTCGCATAATACAAGTATCTTTCAAAGTTAGAAGATAATAAAATATCCATTGATGGAGAATTAGTTGCATAGAAATCTCTATTTTTTATTGTATGTTCCTGTTTGGAAGAAATCAGCCAATACTTTATTTTTTTATTTGAAGCTGAAATGAATTTTTAATAGGAATACCTAATTTTTTAGCAATATATCCAGCTAAAATATTTCCAAAGTTTCCAGTTGGAACAACAACATTAAATTCTTCATTTTTTCTTTTATTGTACCAGAATTTACTAAATTAACATAAGTAGAAATATAGTAAATTACTTGAGGAATAATCTACCAATATTGATAGAGTTTGCACTTGAAAACATAACATTATGATCATTTGCATATTTTTTTAAATTCTTCACTTCCAAAAAAATTACTTTTTATAGCACTTTGAGCATCATCAAAGTTACCATTAATTGCAACAATATCAACATTATTTCCTAATTGTTTTCTCATTTGTTCTTCTTGCATTGAGCTAACACCATTTTTGGATAGAATACAACAATATTAATACCATCAACGTCTTTAAATCCTTCTAAAAGCAGCTTTTTCCTGTATCTCCAGAAGTTGCAGCTAAAAATCAAGATTTTTTTATTTTCTTTTTGTTTTTCTTTACTTAAAAAGCAATAAATAAGGGAAAAGCGATAAAGCTAAATCCTTAAAAGCTAAAGTTCTTCCATGAAATAATTCACCAAAACTAACTTTATCATTTAATTTATAAACTGGAACAATACTTTCATCAGTAAAAGTTTCACTATTATATGCACTATTTACAGCTTTTTATTTCTTCATCAGTAAATTCTGTAAAAAAATAATTTGATAATTCTTTTCTGATAATTCTTGATAAGATAAATCTTTCAATTCATTATAAGTCAATTTTTATATTAGGCAATTTTTCAGGTATATAAAGACTCACCATCTTTAGCAAGTCCATGTAATGCAGCAAATGTCGATGATTGTGGTCTCCACCTCGAGTACTTCTGTAATTCATAAATGTTTACACCTCTTTCAATTTATTAAATTTTCACATCTTATAGTAACATATTTGTTGTGATTTTACACAAAAACAAGATTTTTACTTTTTGAATTTTTTGTGATTTTAAAAGAAATCGAAGTGTTTAAAATAGCTTTATTTTTAAATATCAGGTTGTGGTATAATTAATATATACTGAAATTTATAAGAAATAAAAGAGGGCGTGATTTTTATGAGAACAAAAAGCTGTTCCTGTGGGGATTGAAGACTTTGAAAGAATAATAAATGAAGATTATTATTATGTAGATAAAACGATGTTAATAGAAGAATTATTGATAAACAGAGCTCCTGTAATACTTTTTCACAAGACCTTAACGATTTGGAAAAACATTAAATATGTAAATTCAAAAATCTAAAAATATAAATTAAGATGGCATCCCAGTATCTTGATTTTATAAATTCTGAAAGGAAATAAAGAAATGAAAAAGTAGAAAGAACAATTCGTTTATACAGAAAAGTAGATGTAAATGAATCAATGGAAGAAAGACATGAGAAAGTTATGGAAGGACTGGCAAAACTGGAAGCTCTTTAGGATTGAAAGATAGTAAAAATTCCAGAAACACCTGACTTTGGGACAGAACTAATATGTTTTTATGATGCTAAAAATGTTAAAAACTAAAGGAGTTTCAATAGAAGGTTCATATGATTGGAGAGATGAAAGGATGTTATCGGCATGTTGGGATAAGTTACATTATGAATTTAAGACAACATACAAGTTGATAGACTATAAAAATAATATATGAAGATCTTCCAAAGGTGATAAATGCTTTTTGATCCTTATGTTGCTGATTTATATGTAGCTTATAATGGTGCTTATGAGGAAGGAAGAACACCGGAAACAAGAACATATGGAGAAAGTATAAATCCTGAATTTTTAAAACTGAAGGAGAAAATTTTAATATAGGAATGTTGGAAGATGTCTTATTTACATTATCTCCGGTGATGTATTTCAATGAAGAAAGTTATAATAAGCTAATAAAAGTACCAAAGGAAAAAGTTATTGGAAAGACTTAAGGGGAAAGCGAAGGGAGTTCTGTTACTTGAAAAAGGGTATATACATTATCTTTAATGACAAGGCAGATATTACTTATGAAGAATTTGTAGAAATGAATAATATATTTAAGCCATTACTGGGATTAATTTAAAATACAATTTGAAAGTGTCCCAAAAGAGTGTACGAAAGTGTCCAGAATTTTGTGTAAACTCAAAATATAGTATGTGGTACAGGATGGTAGTTTTATCATCCTGTTTGGGTGTAAAAATTTTTGTGTAAAACCTCTAAATAATATATACTAAAATAACTATACAATAGATACTGTAAAATTTTTGTAGAAAGGCATCCTTTTCCAGAACAAAAAGAATTTTCTATTCCTAATGGAATAAAAAAATACGGAAATAAAAGGTGCTTATCAATATAAGGATAATCAAATTATTAAATATATAGAAAATCCTAATTATAAACAAAAAAATGATTAGAATTAATATTTTGAAAGGTGATTATAATGGAAAATTTTTTGGAAAAAGAAGAAAGTAATATAGAAATACAAAAATATTGGAAATTTTTAAACAATGGAAAAAGTAGAGAAAAAGTAAACTATTTTTATTAGAAATTGAAGATGAAATTAATTTGAAAATAGAAATTGAAAATATGGTATATTTTTTTCAAAAAGTGATAATATATTTGATTCTGTTGTAGAATTACGAAAAAAATTAGAATTAAAAAAACATTTATTTACTTTGTAATGCTTCAGTTATTAATGTTTATCCTTCTGGAATGCAAAAAGAATTTGGAGGACAAAAGGCGTATAAATTACAAATGGGGAAAACAAGCAACTTTAAATGATGTAGTAGATATCTTTTGATTATGATAACGAACTAAAAAAATTGGTAGTGTTAAAGAGCAAGAGGAATTTTTATGAAAGTTGGATAGAAAGTTTTTAGTGAGAAATTGTTGCTTTGCGTTAGGATATATTACCAAATATGAACAAAAATAACAATACATTGTCAATACAACGAAACCATAGAGAAAGTTTAAAATGAAATTTACCAAAAATAATAAAAAAATATACTTAATCCAAATAAAAATATTTCAAACTAAGGAAAGGGATGTAAAATGAGAATAATAAAAAGAGATAGAAATGGAGATGAAATTGCAGAAATTTTTTGGTATTTATTGGGATGAAGAAAGAAATCAAACACTTTTTTTGGGGTATGACAGATAAATATAGTGGATTATATGTTTATTCAGAAAGTGAAGTTGAGATTATCGATCCCAAATATAAACTTTTAGAACAATTTATCTTTCTGGGCATCTTCCAGGGATATTTCATTGGTCATTAATAGAAAAAGATTTATTAGATGAGGTTATTGACGGTAATTTAGAATTAAGAAAAAGTTTTTTTGGACATATTGCGTTCAGAGAAAGTAATAGATTGGTAATTTTTATAAAAAAATATTATTTTTTTATATATGGAGTGTGTCCAATCAAATAAAAAAATGGGTAGGGATAATTTTTTTATAAACTTTAATCTTATATTTTTTTAAAATCACAACTAAAAATAAAATTAAAATGATAATGTAATTAAATAACTATAAACCTAGGTAAAGGTAGTGGTTTAGAGATATTTAATCAACGGATTAAACAGATAAATGTTAAACAAGGAGATATTCATCATGGAAAAAAATAAATGATTTCAATGAAGCTAAAAATTTGCTAGAAAAAAATATTTAGATAAAAAAAATATCAATAAATAAATTGAAAAAAAATATTTTATTGATGATATAAAATTTATAAAAGAAGAATTAGAAAAAGCCTATTTATTTAAAGATAAAACAAAATTAGATATTTTATTTTGGTTAATATTTACATTTGATTTGTATTCTGAGGAATTCATAAATATCTTATGTAAGATTTCAAAAGAAGAATGGCATTGGAGACATGAGGATATTGCTATTTACTTTTATGGAAATGAAGTTACCGTCTCACGCTAGAATGTCTTTATGAATTAGCAATTTCAGATTTTTGAAAAAAATATCGTCATGATGAATACTGTCAATTAGTTGAAAAAAATGTTGTTATGCATTGGGAGCAATAGGGACGGAAGAGGCAAAAGAAAAACTTAAATTATTGGCTAAAAGTGACAAAAGATATTATACGGGAACATGTTGAAGATACATTTGAAATGTATAAATTATCTTAATTAGGAAAGGAAAAAGGACTGGAAATATTTAATCAAAAATTTGAAAAATATAAAATTATAAAGGAGAACAAATAATGAAAAATATCAGCAAAATATGAAAATGAATTAAAGAAATTATTTGAATTAAGTAAAAAAACTTATGTTGTAAATTTTCAACTGAAAAATGAAGAATTAATTTCAAATTTTCTAATATTTCAGATGAAGAAAAAAATAAATATAATAAAAAGAGGAATAAAAATAGCATGTCAAAGAAAAATTCATCTGAAATAGAGAATTTGATGCTCTCAATTAGTGGATTATGTGATAGATCTGAATTTATTGAAGATTACATTAAATTAGCAAAAAGAAGAATTTCATGAAGAACATGAAACTATAGCATCGTATTTTCAAAGTTTTCACCTACCACAAACAATAGACTGTATATATGAACTAGCACTTTCAAATTTTGAAAAATACCGTTGGGATGATAATTTTTGCATTAGTGAGAAAATGCTGCTTTTGCTTTGGGAGACATAAACACTCCTAAGGCGAAAGAAAAATTGGAATTATTATTACAAAGTGATGAAGAAATGATAAGAAAACATGCGTTGGAACAATTAAACAGATGTGATTTCACAAATAAGGATGTTGAGTAAAAAGGCTTTGACAGGGAGTATGAAAGAGGAAATAAAAATGAGACAATTTATGAATATAGAAACTTATGAAGAAGCAAAAATATTTTTTACATTATAATGGGAGTTATTTTCATATGCAAAGAGAAGGATATCTTTGAACAATATATGAAATTTAATATTTCAAAAAGAAGAAAGAAAATGGTTAAAAGAAAAAAGTAGAGAAAAATACTATCAACAATAAGTAAAGTGAAGAATATAAACTTAAAATATGATAAATACTGGAATATTCTATATATATTAACTAAAAATTTTAGAAGATAATCATCTTTAGATGAAAACAATAAGTACTTTTGAAAAGATTTTAAATATCTAGATATACTTTCAATTAATATGATATTGAAATGATTCGTGATAATAAAAAAATATGGAAAAATTTAAAAATTAAAAAGAAGTAATACAAAATAATGATATAAGTAAAAATGAAATTATATCGAAAAGAACATAATAAATCAAATGGAACTCAATTTTTTTACAGAAGAGAAAGTAATGAAGGGTTATAGAAAAATTTTATCTGAATTAAAACTAGAAATAGAAAAGAAGTTATATTCGGTTTTAGATGAAAAAGGCGAAAGGTACGATTGTAAACGTATCTGCAAGTATAAATAATTCAAACACATTTATTACAAAAAAATCTCAAATATGAGAAAAACTCCTGATAAAATATATTCAGAACAGATTATGAACTGTCAAAATTACTAATACTTATAATGGAAATACAGTAGTAAAAGCTACAAATAAAGTGACAGGAGAAATTCATAGCTTTAAAAACTTCGGTAATACTCAGACAGGAAACACTCTTTCCATAACAAACACGAATACTTCCCTAGTTCCACTTAATCCGAATGTGTCAACAGGAGTAACGGTAACAACTTCATCTTCTGCAAGAACGGTAACAGGGTCAATTGGTTCAAATCTGATTACATCAGGAAAGAGTGTGACAACACTGGAAGCACCAAAGAATCCTGTAGTTAAACCGTTTATTAAACCTAAACAGGATATAGAAACAGTAAAGCAACCAGCTGTTACTTCTGAGAAACTTAAAACAGTAGAGAGAAGTCATTCTCAGGGAAGTAATAATCATAACAGTAATAAAGAAAGTTTTAATCAGAAAACAGAAAAAAATCCTAATAGAAATCCCTGCTGGAAAAATTATGGCACAGAAAAAAACTTTCAAATAAAATGCCACCATTTTCAAATAGGGAAAAATATTCATAGAAATAGTAATACCCCAAACTATGACTACAAGGGTTCAAGATAATAGCGGTTCAAATGACTCAAGCTAACGGAGACAGTGGTTCTAAGAAAAATATTGAGCCTTCTGTGGAGGATAGTGGCAAGATTTATACATTAGAATCACAAGATGCAAACTGAATTTCAAATCAGAAATTCCAAAAACAGTAGTAAAAAATTCTGAAGGAAATTATACATCAGGTAAAAATAATGAATGGAATTTTTGATACTAAATATAATATTCCGTATACTGAACCTGGTAATAAGGGACAAGGATTAGTTTCTGTGCCAAGTTATAGTGCTGTAACAAATGATTATAGCAGAAATTATGATGTTTTTTTATCGTACAATTTCCGAAAAACATTATAAACGTTTATTAAAAAGTGGAAATTTACCACCAGTGGTGAAAACTAGCATTGCAGAAGACGCACAATACAGTGAACGGTATACTGGAATAAACTTAGAATTCAAATTAAAAACCCTGGAACAGATAAACAATTTGAAAAAAATAGGTGTAAGGAATAATGATGGTGATATATTAACGGATAGATATCCTAATATGAAGGAATCTTTTCCTGGATGGAAAAGATATGGATATATACAATTTAAAGAGGAAGGAAATCAAATAACTAGAAATTTAGGTGATGGAAAAGGACTGGAAATATTTAATAAAAAAATATAAAAGAGATCAATTTTTAGAAAGGAAATAATAAAAAAATGGAGAAAAATAGTCTTGAAGAATTGAAAAATTAATGTTGAAAAATATAGAAAAAGAAATAAGCTTTTCAACAATTACAAAAGGAATTTTTAAAAAAATGATGATGAAAGAATAGAGTATATAAAAACAGAGTTGGAAAAAGCATATTATGAAAAATGGAAAAAGTATAAATACTCTGATTTTAGCAATATATATGTTTGAATTATATAGTGAAAAGATTTGTTGATATTTTTATGCAAATTAACAAAAAGAAGAATGGCATGGAAAAACACGAAGATATAGTGTTTTATCTTCAGAAAATGGAATTACCTTCTACAATAGACTGTATATACGAACTAGCAATTTCAAATTTTGAAAAATACCGTTGGGATGATAATTTTGCATTAGTAAGAAAATGTTGTTTCGCTTTTAGGGAGATATAAATACTCCTAAGGCGAAAGAAAAACTGGAATTATTATTACAAAGTGATGAAGAAATGATAAGAAAACATGCAATGGAGCAGTTGAAGAGATGTGATTTTACAAATAAAGATGTTGAATGAAAGGATTAATTATGAAAAAGAAGAAGAAAGAAATATTTATGCTGTATTTGATGATAAAACAATAAGAGTTTATCAGGCATATAACAATGAAATAGCAGATGAGGCTTTAAAATTAGGAAAGTTTGGAAGTAAGTTCAGTTTAAACAGAATGACTTGGATAAAACCATCGTTTCTCTGGATGGTTTACCGAAGTGGCTGGGCTACTAAGCAAGGACAGGAAAGAATACTGGCAATTGATCTGAAAAGAGAAGGATTTGATGAAATAGTGAAAAATGCTGTACTTTCATCTTTTAGAGAAGTTTCTAATTTATCTAAGGAAGAATGGAAAGAAAAACTGGAAAATTCAGAAGTAAGATGTCAGTGGGATCCAGACAGAGATATTTACGGCAATCCAATAGGAAGAAGAGCGATACAGTTAGGCATAAAGGGAGAAATGGTGAAAAAATATGTAAATGACTGGATTGTAAATATAACGGATATAACTGATAAAGTTATTGAGATAAGAAACAGTATTCAAAAGTGGAACTTTTTCAGAAGTTATGCTTCCTCAAGAGAAAAAAAGTATATTTTTAAATATCAATGATTAGGTTAATACAAAAAAATTAAATATTTTTCTTGAATTTTATTAAAAATTTGTGGATAACAATTGACAATTTCACTAAAAATAAATTATAATTTAAAAAGGATTTTAGCAAATTTATATTTGTTATTTTTCTTTTATCATTCAAATAAAGGAAGTTGTGATAACCAATGAAAAAAAGTACAATTTATAATAATTTCTACAATTTTATCGTTTGGGTTAATAATTTCGGCGGCAATTGTATCGAATGCAATGGATAAAGCCAATAAAAAGTGAGAATAAAATCACTGTAAAGGGTGTGGCAGAAAAAGCGAATAAAAGCGGATAAAGCTGTAGTAAATGTAGTATTGTCAGGAGAAAATGTAGTTTTAGATGATTTAAGAAAAGATATCTCTGAAAAAGAAAAAATCTTTAGATTTGATAAAAACTTTGGGAATTAGTTCAGAAGATTATAGTATTGAAAATTTAAAAAGTAGATCCAGAATTTTTCTGAAACAGGGATAAAATTTTAAAATATAGTGGGTCTGAAAAGCATTGTAATTTCTACTGAAAATGTTGAAAAAAATTGATGAAATTTATCAAAAATTATTGACATTGAAATTAGAAAATAATAATTTAGAGGTTACAAAACCTGAATATTATATTACAAGTATTGAAAGATATAAAAAGAGATTTGCTAGTAGATGCTTCAAAAATGCAGAATACAAAGCTACAGAAATGTTGAAAGTTAACAATAACGAAATTGCAGGAGTAAAAATGTAACTCAAGGACAATTTGAGATTTTACCAGATGTGGAAGATACTAAACGTATAAAAAGAAGATGAACAAAATCAAATGTATAAAAAATTAAGATCAGTTGTTACAGCTACTTATTTAATAAAGTATTAAAATAGATAGAAATTTAGGAGGAAAAATTTAATGAAACCAGCAGCAGAATTAAGACAAGGAAGTACATAGAAAGGATAATATCCCTTACTTGATATTAAAAAGCTGAAAGACACCAATCAACATCAGGAAAAAGACAAAGAGCAGCAAGTAAAATTCAAAACTAAAGAATTAATTTCAGGAAAAATACAAGAAATTACAGTTTTAGCTACAGATTTGATGGATGATATTATCTTAGACAGAAAACCAAATGCAATTTTTATATGAAATTGATGGAGATTACAACTTTATGGATCAAGAAACTTTTGAACAAATTGCATTAACAGCAGAAGATTTAGGAGATGCAGTAAATTTCTTGGAAGAAGAAATGATTATTCAAGTATTGATGTACGAAGGAAGACCAGTTGGAGTTGAATTGCCAAATACAGTAATTAGAGAAATTACTATACTGAACCAGGATTAAAAAGGAGATACAATTGAAGAGCAACAAAACCCAGCGACAATTGCAAATGGATATAGTTTACAAGTGCCTTTATTTGTAGTAATCGGAGACAAAATTAAAATCGATACAAGAACTGGAGAATACATCGAAAGAGCAAACTAAGAACAAAAACTAGAATCAAAATAATAAAGTGAAAGGCTATCGAAAACGGTAGCTGAAAATACAAAATTAAAATTAAATAATTCTTAAAAAGAGGGAAAATATGAAAAAGAAGATAAAATAAAAGAGTTGAGGAAATGGAAAAATCATGGATAAATCAGCTGATATTTTTGGAGAAGTAAATGCAGCATTGGATAAATTAGAAGAAAATTTTTTTCTGATTATAAAAAGCTTTGATGATTATTATAGTAGTGAAAATTGGTTTCAAGATGTGGAAGACTATAATAATGGAACTTTACCACAAGATTTGAAATGTGGTGTTTTGAGTGAAGATGGAGCTTATGATTTATTTGGGGATAATCATGAGTTGGCAATTAGGCTAGTAGAACTTGCAGCGAAAAATGTTAAGAAGATAATAGAAGTTATAAAAAAATCAAGGGGTTGATTGAAGTGAGAAATAAAATTATAAAAGGGTTAGTTTCTGTATTTTTAATTTTAGGAATATTGTGCTGTTCTAAAAGGAAGAAAAATTATATTTGGAGACAGGAATTACTAAAAATGAAAATACAATTTTAGTAGCATCATTTAATGCTTTTAAGATTAGGTGAAAAGCAAAAAGATTATCGGTCATTTGCAAAAAAATTTTGTCTAATTTTGATTTAATTGCTAGAAGAAGTTATGAATGAAAAAGGTGTTAAGAAAAACAAGGGCGTATTTGGAAAAATTGACGAAAGAAAAATGGGATTATATTATTTCAGAACATTCTGTTGGGAGTGAGAATTATAGAGAGTTTTATGCTTTTATTTATAGAAAAGAAAAATTTCAAGAAGCGAGACAGATTGGATTTTACAAAGAAAAAAATGATAATGAATTTATGCGAGAACCTTATGGTGCGTATTTTAAAAGTGGAAAATTTTGATTTCGTCTTTGTGATTGCTCATTCGATTTTTGGAGATAAGGAGAAACAACGGTTGATTGAAGCGTCAAATTATTTGAATGTTTATGAGTATTTTTTTCTAAGGAGACTGGAGAAAATGATATAATTATTGCTGGAGATTTTAATCTTTCGGCTGATGATTTAGCATTCAAAAATTTAGCAGTAAAGCATAATATTTCCTATCTTTTTAGATCCGAAAGAAAAATTTGACAACACTTTCAGATGATAAATTAGTGAGTTCATACGATAATTTTTTATAAATCGTGAAAAACTAAAAGAATTTACTGGAAATTCTGGAGTTTATAACTTTATAAAAAAACAATAATTATGCTACAATAAAAATATGTGTCGGATCATTTGTTAATTTTTTTCTGAATACTCGATTTTACAAGACTTAGATTAATTAGTTATTTTTAAGAAAAAATTTTATTGAAATATCCCTAATTTATCCCTTTTTTAAAAATTAGGGATATTTTTTTGTTAAAATTAACTTCATCAGCTATTTTCTTCTCATAATCTTCACTTGTGTGAGAGTAAACTTTTAGAGTTGTATTAATATCTGAATGTCCCTACTCGATCTTGAATAGCTTTTTAAAGAATAACCCATTTCTACTAATTTTTGAAATATGCTGTGCCTAAAAAGCGTGGATTGAGCTGGAATATCAGTTACTTTTTTTATAGTTTTTCTGAAATACATTACAAAAGAACTTTGGAGTAATTCTCCTTTTTTTCGTTTGAAAAACGAATCCATTATCAATAAAAAAACGGAATTTCTTTTTTTGTTTTTCATATTCAAGTTTCGCTTCTTTTTAGTATATTCATCGTTTCTTTATTTAGATAAACTATTCTGTTACTAGTCTCGTTCTTTGTAGAATTTTTGAATTTTCATAATTCCACGAAGATCGGAATAAATACTTTTGTTAATTTTAATTGAGTTATTTATAAAAATCAACACTATCCCAAGTTAGCGCTAATATTTCACTTTTTCTAGCACCACTGCTTAGTAACAGAATGAAAAATAATAATATTTTTGATTTTTCATTTTTAACAAAAATATCCTTTATTTTTTTAAGTTCATCGTTAGTATAAGAGCGTTTTTTTCTCTTGCTTTTTCTGCCTCCTACTTTTATATCCGAAATTGGATTTTCTTCTAAAATTTTCATTATTTTTATTGCAAATTGAAACATTTGATTTAGAATACTTTTTAAATTTATGAGATATAATTTTGAATACCTACTGGATAAATCATCAAACTTCTTTTGCAATTGATAAGTTGTAACTCTATCTATTCTAATGTTTTCAAAAATTTTCTTTTTATAATTTGTTTTTATTGTAGAATTTCTTAAAGTATTTTTATTCCAATTTTTATACGATTCAAAATAAATCAAATACATCAAAAAGCAGCATTTTACTATTAATTTTGATAAACTTATTTTCGTATTCCATTTCAAATCGCATTTTTGTTTTTATACATTCTTTTTCGGTTTTTTTCCGCCATATCTCTCTACTTGCTCCTTTTTCCAGTTTCATCAGTAACAGTAACTCTGAAATAATATTTTCCATTTCTAAATCTTATCCCTTTTTCGTTCATAATATTCACCTCGATTATTCTTCGGAGATTTTTATTTCTAAAATCAATTACAGAGCTTCCTAAAATAGTGTAAGATTTTTCCAATTTTGAAACCTTTTTAATTTTTCCTTGTTTTATTAAATCTATAACTTTTTGGATTCGAAAATTCTTAAATATTCAGCAACTTCTCTTGTTATATAATTTTCATGTGCTTCAATTAACATTTTACCTCCATTTCTGTCATATCAAAGTAATTTGATATGATGTATTCTTCACTTATTAAATATTCAACAACTTTTTCTAAATAATTGCTACTAAAAGCTATTTATCATTTCATCTCTGTAAGTGACATACATTTTTGCTATATATCTTATTTCATTTTCGATTTTGATTTTGTATATTTCAGCATATTTTATCATTTGGATTTTTTTCCTTTTCCGTTATAAATATTTCTTGTTCGAATACGCTTTTTTTCGTTTTCCTAGTTTCATTAAGTTTTCTTGTACATCCACCCCTAAAAACTTTGCAGATGTGTTTATATACATCTAAATTATCAGTTTCAATTTTTTTAGCACATATTTCATTTTTTTATTCTCCTTTTTATTTTATTTTTTTAAGTTGTAACATTCTTCTTTTTCAAAAATCTCCAAATACTTTTTGAAAAGTTTTTTTATCAATGCTTACTTCACTTATTTGTAATTTTTTTCTTTAAGTTTTCAGGTAGTTGGGAATATTCTTCAAAACTAAGCTGAAAAGGTTTGAATTTAAATATTTGATATTTGCTAGGAACTTTTTCTGGATTTGGTTTTATTTCACGATTACTTTTTCTTAAAAAAATTATTCTCCCACTTTCTGTTTGAACTCCGTTTGATTGTCCTGATTCAATTCCACAGCTTCGCATTACTTCAACTACATTTTTTTGAAAATCTTTCAAATCCTTTTGTATAGAATTGTTTTAAATTTTTCAACCTTTTCAATTTCCTTGTCAATTGCTCCAACAATTTTATTTTTCGCCTGTTCCTTGTCCTATATAATTTATAAATTTATTATAAATCTGAACAATTGATTCTCCTTCATCTTCAATTTCCATTACTAGCATTTCTCTTGTATCTTTTAATGTCTGTTCATCAATTTCGTTTTCTAAAAATGCTCTTTCAATATTTTTTTCCTGCTGTACTCAATGGATATAAATTTAATTCTTTACTCATTTTACTCTCCTATCTTTATTTTTTTATATTTTTCTACAGTTATTGATTAATCAAAAAGGAAACTCTTCATTTTCAGCGTAGTCATGATTATTCTTGTTATTATTTTGGTTACTTTCACTATTTTTACTATCAACAAATTCAAAGATATTTACTAAAAACTCTTGTAAATTTTTCTTTTTTCTCCGTTCTGTTCATAACTGCTCACATTCAAACGCCCTTGTATCAATATTCTATTGCCTTTTCTAAAATATTCAGCTATATTCTCAGCCGTCTTTTTCCCAAGCCACACAGTCGATAAATTCAGCTTCATCTTTTATTTTCTGTACAGCTAATGTAAAATTTGTGTATGCTTTTTCCTCCTGAAGTGTATTTTAGTTCAGGATCTCTTGTCATTCTCCCCATAAGTATTGCTATGTTCATAGTTTATGCTCCTTTTTTGTTCAATATTGTCTTTAATAGATGTTGCTAGTTCTTCAAGTTTTTCATAAGTAAGTTCCTCAATATTCTTAACTGAATTTTTCCAATTTGAACTTATCTATTTTCATTTTAAAATCTGTATAATGTTCATTTATATATTTTTATGAATCGTGCTTTCTTTTTCTTCTTTTGTCAAAGTTTTTTTAGGTTTTGGCTGGTTGTTTCTGATTATTTTTCTTCGTGCTTATTTATTGCATCGTTATCTTTTTCATTATCAATAGTAAAATGCTCCGCACATTAAATATTTTCTTGCATAGCTTATTGATACTCCTGTCGTTTGTGTCAAATCATTGCCATTTTTAGGTTTTGCAACAATAACATCTATACTTTTTGTAATTTTTTTCAACAGGATTTTTCAACATCTATAATTTCAATTGTACTTGTTAAAATTTCTCTTTCATTTTTCAATCCGTATTTTTCGTCAAATAATAAAATTAATTTATCTTCTTTCAAAAATGGTTTTTAAAGCGTTATAAATATCTTCTGCCGAACGATAATTATATTTACCAAATTGTTTCTGTTATCCTTCGTTGCTTTCAATTCAACTTGGATCTTGTTTATTTTTCATAAATGTTCATATTAATCCAACTCCTTTATTCTTTTTATTAATTCGTCTAATTTTTCATTCGCATTATTGTGTTCAAAATAACAAATTTCGTTGTAATCAGGATTTTTCGTATGCTTTTCCAACCATTTTTCGTAAATTTGTACTCGTAATCCATTTTGTGTCCAGAAAAAGTCTACGAAGACTGTATTTTTTTCTATCGAGTTTTTCTCAAGAGCCAATTTCATTATTTTCATAATATGCTTTCTTTTATTCAACATAATCATTTCCACCTTTCGCACTTTTTAAAATCTCTTATCATTACTGGAATTCCATAGAGTATTGCCGGAACTATCACAGGAACTCCCACTTCTCCACCTATTCCATCATATCCACGCCATTCTCTAGCGTATTTAAATGCTAGAGAAGTTAAAAACAGCGTTATTGCTATTTTTTATAGTATGTACTATTAATTTTTTTCATAAATTCCTCCTTTTTTTATGATATAATAACTATAATAATTTTTGAAAGGAATATAGAAATGACATTTTTAGCCATTTTAACATTAGTGATTCAATTATTAATAGCTATAATAATTATTTTTTTACAGATGAAGACTACTCTCCAACGCAATTACTTTTTAAAATTTCAATATGTATATTTGCTATGGTTAATACTCTAAATATAAAATTTAATATTGAAAATTTAAAACACGCTTTTAACAGTAAATTCTATTTTTAGCGATATCTTTTATATCTTGATGATTCAAAATTAATTAAAATTTCTGTTTTGAATTTTATATTAGTTCTTGATAATTATTTTTTGTTTTATTACCTCTAGTACAAGACCCAATAGTTTTGTTTTTTTAAATCGCTTTTCACTTTTTTTATAACTGTTTCAATGTTATTATTTTTAAATGAGTTACTTAAAAAGTAATTTAAAAACAATACAGAGAAACAAATAATATAAAAATTCATCACAAAAAGAAATATTTATTAATCATACATATCATTATCCTTTCTCTCTTTTTGTTAAAGTTTCTCGATATTTTTTTAATTTGAAATTGATTGAGAAAGTTCTTTTAGAATTTTACTTTTTAGTAATTTTTGATTCTATTTCTAGTTTCTTTTCTCTCTCTTTTTTACTTTTTCTTTCGTTAGCATTTACTAACGCTAATGAACTAAAAATTATATTTCATATTCATTCCTCCTAAATTAAATTATTTTTATACAAGATAGATGCCATGTTATTGCATATCTTTTTCGCATTCTTCATCAAACTGTTCTTCTTGCTCATCTGTGTAATTGGGGTTTTTCTTTTCCCAGTCTTCCCAAGCCTTTTGCGCCTTCGATATAGTCTAATACAAGACTTTTCGAACGGTTCAAAATTAAAGTCTTTTTCCTCATATCTGCAAACTATGAAATCGTGCAGTTCTTCTAACGAAATATATCGCAATTGATTTTCATATTTTTGCTTTAAATTCTTAAATCCATTTTTCTAAATGATTACAGAAATCGTTGTATTCTTCTATCGCTCTGTTTTCTTCTTCGCATAAACGATCCCAAGCTAAGTCTCTTGCTCTTTTCTGCTTGTTCTGCAAATTTTAATCCTTCGCTAAAACTCATTTTTAATCATCTCCTGTTATAATTTTTCTTGCATTAATGCAAGAAAAACCTTTAAAAATATAGATATTTATTGACTTTCTTTTCATCTACAAAATTATTATACTCACATAACTTGCAATAATGCAAGTTATTTTTGAAAAAAAGTTGCAACTATGCAATTTTTTTAAGGTATAATGTATCATAAAAATATAAATTAGGAGTAACAGATATGGAAGACAAGGAAAAATTGAGAAAGATTATAAAAGAAACTAGGTTACAAAAATATAGCTAGAGATAAAATATCTGAATTACTGAAAATAAGAGGAATAAAATATGCTGAATCTTCGTTATCACGTTATGAAAAATGGCATAACAGAAAGCATAAAAGCAGAAGTATTGAAAAGGAATTTCAGAGATATTAGGGCTTGATGTAATCGAAATGTATAAATTAGCAGGATTGCTAAATGAAAATGAAGATATAAGATTCGCTAAATTAAAACAAAAAGAGAACGTGATCAATTTAACGAAATCCGGAAGGGAGCAGATTATTTTTTTAATGATAAAAAAATGTAAGCGACGAGGATAAAAAGAAATTGTACGATAGTTTGCAAGAACTATATTTTGATGCAAAAATGAAAAATAAAAAGAAAAATAGAGGTTCTTATGAAAAAAATATAAAATTAAGAGTCGATAATTTGATAAGGAAATATAGTACTAAAAATCCTTATGAATTATGTTCAAAAATGAATATAAATATTTTTTTATATGGAGCTTGGAGAAATAAAAAGGATATTACAAAAAGTATTAAAAAAATAAATATATAGTTATAAATGATAATTTGGATGATTATTCTAAAAAAAGATAGTTTTGTGTCACGAATTGGGACATGTTGTTTTTGCATTGTAATAAAAAAATAAATTTTTTTGAAAAATAATTTTTCTATACTACTCTAATGAGTTAGAAAATGAGGCAAAACGAATTTGCTGCTGAATTGTTATCAAGGCAATATGAGATATTGACTGAGGAATTAATAAAAGAATGTAGGTTAGGAATTACTTTTTTAGAGGAAATAAAAAAACTCTTAGAAAAAGAAATAAATATAAACAAGTAATTAGTGGGGATAATTTTGGTTTTTTTAAATATCAAATTAGGAGGAACCAAAATGAAAAAAATTATTAGTAATTTTGACATTAGCATTTGTTACTGCTAACGTATTTTTCAGAAACATTGCATTTTAAAAATTGCAAGGAAGCTAGAGCAAAAAGGGTATAAAAATATCAAAAAGGGCGAACCTGGTTACGCAAGACATTTAGACAGGGACAGAGATGGAATCGCTTGTGAAAGCAAATAATTTATTTTAGAGTTATTTCATTTTTCGGAATAACTCTTTTATTTTTAAAAATTTCTTGCATTAACGCAAGAAATATGGTATTATAATATTGAGGTGGTGAAAAATGGAAGTTGATAAATATACACAAATTAGAATAAAAAAATGATAGAGAAAAAGATTTTTTTGGAAAGATATAAGAGAAAAAAATTGGTTATTCTGATTGGGGTTTAAGATTAGCAATTAAAAATTAAAAAAAAATAATTCTGAAGTAATAAAAAAAGTTGAGAAAATAATAGATAAATTTTAAATTTTTTTATCAATCATTTTGCATTAACGCAAGAAAAATTTGAAAAACGAGTGAGAAGATATGAGGGAGAAAAAGATTTTTTAGAAAAAATACAACAAATAAGAATGGATTATAAAAATAATTTACAACTGATTTTTACTCCAAAATGAAAAGGAGGTTTAAGATGTGTAGAGATATAAAAATGCTTTTTATTGCTTGGATATTCTTTAAATGCAACAATTTATTTAATAGTCAAAACAATAAAAGCATATAAATTAGAAAAAGAAAATAAAAAAATTTAAAAGAAGAAATATTTTATTTAATAAATACAAAATGATTTATTTATTAAATAATTTTAGTGTAAGGTATGCAACAATAATAGATGAAATACTGGAAATAATAGAAGTTAGTATAATTTCTATAAATAATTTTTGCCACCATTGGCTGCGTTCAATTTTAAATTTTTTTCATTGTGATCTTGAATAGCTTTAAAGCCGAGACTGGTTATTTCAATAAAAGAAGATCCAGTTTTTTCATCAAAACTTTCTTTGATAAGTTTTTCTCAAGCAACAAATCTAGCCTAGCTTGGGTTCCAAAAACTTCTTTCAGGAAAAACGAGAAAAAAATATATTTTTTATGTTTTTCCGAATATTGTTAAAAAGAAAGAATTTCTAAGTCGTATCGACCTAACTCTTCAAACATATAATACAAAGATTACACCTCCTTTAGTATAAGATGTGTGCAACACTATTATAACATAAAAGAGGTGTAAGAAAAATGATAAAGTTCAGTAACAAAAAGCACTCGAAGAGTGCTAACTAAAAATTCATAAAAAAATCTATATTTTGTGTTTATTTTAGCATAAAGTTATGAAAAATTACAAGATATAGGGAGAGGAAAGAAATGAAATATACAATAAACGGATATTCTCAGGAAAAAAATTACTGAAAAATAATTTGGATTTATCTGACAGTTTGATTTTAAGGGTACTAGCGGATATTTATTCAAGTAATAGTAAAAAGATTGAATATAAAATTATGAACAATGATAAGTATATGTGGATTTCGTATGGTTATTTATTTGAACAGATACCAGTTATAGGATCTGAAAGAACACTTGAGAAAAAAATAGATAATTTAATTGAAAAAGGGATGTTGAAAAAGGAACTTGTAACATCTAAAAAAAGGAATCAAGGGACGATTTTTATATGTTTCTTTTTGGAGAAAAATATTTTGAATTAACAGAATATGCAAATAATGTAAATGAGAAAATAGAAGCGAAGAAAAAAAGAAGATAAAAGTGAAAAAATCAAACAACAGTTTGTCATCTGAAAACACCAAATGTCAAATTGACACCGACCAAAATGACAAAAATGTCATGAACCAAATGACAAATTGACATCATACCAAATGACAAAATGTCATAACAAAGATTCATCTATAGATAATACATCTATAAATAATAATATATTAAATAATACATATGTGAAAAATGAATTTTCACGAGTGTGTGAAGAAATAAAAACAAATGGATAAAAATTGCTCATGAATATAAATTGTCAGGTACACAACTAAAAAAATAACTGACAAAACGAAAGAGAGCTATTAATAATTTACTGAAAAGAGTATTCACTGGAAGAAGTAATACAGTCAATGGGGAAAAAAATACACATCTAATTTCTTGCAAGGAAATAATAAAACAGGGTGGCAAAATAGCATTCGATTGGTTTATTAACAAATCGAATTTCTTAAAAAGTGCTCGAAGGAAATTATGACGATAAAGCAAAATAGTAATAATTCTGAAAAAGAAAAATTCCAAAAATTATCAAGAAAAAGACTTTGTTGGAGTAACTGACGAAAGCATTGCGAATTTATTAGGAGGATTGACGGGAAATGAATAATCAAGAATTTAACGAAGTATTTAAACTGCTTTTTAGCAGCTTATCCAAACACAAAAGACAAGGAAAGTGTCGCAACTATTTATTTTTTGACGATTGCAAATGAGTTGACTAAAAAAGAATTTGCAGAAGCGGTTGTCAAAATTTTAAAAATTAGGAAAAGTGGATTTATACCACAACCAGCTGAAATTTTAGAAGTTGCTAAAAAAACTGCTAATATCGAACATCAAGTGATTTTAGCTAAAAATGTTGATTGAAGGGGATTAGAAAAGTCGGCAGTTCAGGAATGGTGGCTTTTGAGGACAAAGGACTTCACGCTGTAATCGATTTTTCTTGGGTGGCATAGAATTTGCGCAATGGACAAAGTCGAATTTGATAATTTTTTGAATTTTCGATTTGACGGAATTTATAAGGATTTTTAGAAAATCCATACGAAACAAAAAAATTATTATTCAGGAACATATAAAAATCATTGGACAAGCGAAACCAAAACTTATCACTTATGCGAGTGTCGGTATAAAAAAATACTAAAAATCTTAATTTTATTAAGCTAGAATATAAGTCACAAAATGAAGTTAGAGCAGTTGATTTTTAGTGAACTTAGAGAAAAAAATGCTGATAGGAGGATAAAAACAATGATAAAAGAAAAAGTAAGGGTGAAGATTATAGCAATAGATTTCAATAGCCGTAAAGGCTGGAGATTATATCACAACGAGGACTTATATGGAAACACAGAAATTATAGATGATAGGTTTTGGAACGATGTGCAAGAAGGATATTATAGTTTCAGCAAAGGTACAACTTTAATTGCTGATATAGAATGTCCCTGGGAAAATTGAAGAACCACTAAAAATTTTGAAAGTGCATGAGGTGATTTATAGTGATTAAGCTAGAATTGCCAGTTTACTGGAGCATAACTAAAAAACAGCAGACGCTTATTGGTATGAACTGGTATCAAAGAGCAAACAGGTTTCAAATTAATGAAGTCAAGAAAGCATATCACGAATTAATCAGAGTGAAGCTACTTAGCAACAAAGAAAAGATAAAAGGAAGTTATCAAGTTAGGGTATAAATATTTTTATAAAAATGATAATTCTGATTTAAAAAAATGTAACATCTGTTATTGACAAATTTTTAACGATGCCTTACAGGAACTTGGGATTGTTGAAAATGACAATGTAAAAATATTTTTAAAGAATCAATCGACCGAGTTGGCGGAATGGATAAGAAAAAAATCCAAGAGTTGAGATAGAAGTGAGGAATTAGAAAATGGATAAAAAGAATATGGATTTATAACTATTACTCAAAAAGTAACAGCTCAAGGTAATACAAGCGAGTATATAGATTGTAATATTAGGATAGAAGAAAGGACAATGACAACTAAATATAATAACTGTGAAACCTAGAAATATTGTGGAGTTTATAGAGTTTTGGTAAGTGAAAACAAAAATAGAAAGAGAGAGAAGTTATGAGTGAACTGGTAATCAGAAGTATTAAAGAAAATATAACAAGTTTAGAATTATTGGAAGAAATAAACAGATTTAGAGAAGAAGAAGCAAAAGGGAAAAATAAAAATCAAAAATTAAGACATGATACATTGTTAATAACAATTAGAGATGAATTTGAAGAAGAAATCTCACTCCAAAAATTATGGAGTCAAATTATGTTAATAGTCGTGGGAAAACCCTACCCAATGTTCGTATTAACATTAGACCAAGCAAGACAAATATTGGTTAGAGAAAGCAAACTATGTTAGAAAAAGTTTTTGAATATATTAAATATTTAGAAAATCAAAATCAGATGTTAAGACAGGCATTGTGGAATAGACAAAATAGCGAATGGCTATAAACCAGAAAGCAAGGTAAAACTTGCAAGAAGAAATGAAACAGATGCAATCGCAACATTGATTTTTATATGCCAAAGAACAGGGAAGTAAAATGCTGACAAAAATGTATATAACTTATTCAAAGCTGGTAAATAATCTTGTAGGAATTAGTGCTGGAATGAGAGAAAGTGTGATATAGAAATATTGATGTAGCATAAAAATTAGAAGATTTATTTACAAAAATAATAATTGATAGTATGGGAAATAAAGTTTATTATAAAGAGATTTATAAAAATGTCAAAAATTCGGAACAGAAATGATGAATTTTTATGCGACTTGACATAAAGGCTTTTGAGCAACAAAAAGTTATTTGAAATATTTTTAAAAAGTAGTTGACATTACGTGTCTAATAATGTATAATAAGTTAGACACGTAAGAAAAGGAGCAAAAATGGAAAAAGAGATGTAAATATTTCTTTTTACAAAGCTGGGAACGGTGGATTTCTAATAGAATTACTTTACCTAAAAAAATGGGTAGAAAAAGATTGGAATTACACCAGATAATCGAGCTGTTGAAATCATTTTTGGATGAAGAGAATGATTCAATCATAATTAAAAAGAAATAAAAAAAGCTCCTTAATCTTACGAGAAAAGGAGCATACAGTATAACACTGCCTAACCAACTTTATTATATTGTATAAACCCAAAAAAATCAATATTTTTTAGGGAGGAAAAATTATGACTTTTGAACAAAAAAATTAGGATTTGAAGTAGCGAAAAGAAATGCTTGACACACACAATGGAGAATTGCAGAAAGCAAAAGATGAATTTTTTGAAGTGTTTGGAGAAATTTGGGAAAAGACAAAAGAAAAAGGAATCAAAATGTTTGATTTGGAAGAAGCCTTTGTACAATTACTTAGACACAATCAAGGAAGAGTATTATAAAGCTGGAAGAGCAATTGACGGTGTAGTTGAAAGAGAAACTTTAAAAAAATGAATTGGCAAAAGCTAAGAAAAAGAAAAATAGTATAATGGAGGATAAAAGAATGTATGATTTAAAAGTTATAAATGATGAAAGATTTCAAATATTCAGTAAAAGAAAATTTGGGAAGTGTAAGAACAATATTGGTGATAATGAGGTATGGTTTTGTATAAAAGATGTTTGTGATATTTTAGAAATAAAAATCCTAGTGATATACCGAAAAGACTGGATGAAGATGAAGTGCATAGATTTAATCTAGGCAGTCGTTCGGGAGTTACTAACTTTACAAACGAAAGCGGATTATATGCTTTGATTTTAAGAAGTAATAAAAAGAAGCAAAACCATTTCAGAAAATGGATAACATCAGAAGTTATTCCAGCAATAAGAAAAAAACAGGAATGTATATGACAGACGATGTATGGAACAGTATAATGAATGAACCTGAAAAAAATAGGAGAGCTTTTAATTAATTATGGAAAAGTAAGACAAGAAAATGAAAAATCTTAAATTTACCAATAAAGTTCAGGAACAGCAGATAATAGAATTGCAAACCAAAGGCATTGTATTATGATTTGATTTTGCAATGTAAGGATTTATTAAGTACAACAATGATTGCTAAAGATTATGGAATGGCTGCAAAAAGGATTTAATAAAATGTTACATGAATTTGGAATCCAATATAACCAAAGTGGAGTATGGTTTTTGTATCAAAAAGTATGCAATTTACGGATATACACAAACAAAAACAAATGCCTTTTGTAAGAAGTAACGGAACACCTGACGGGAAACCGCATATGTATTGGACACAAAAAGGAAGAATATTCTTATACAATTTTTTAAAAGATAAAGGTGTATTACCAATAATCGAACAAGAAGAAATGGGGGCTTAAAATGTGAATAATAAAGATTATGAAAAAATATGAAAAATTTTTAAATGATTTTGAAGTCCAAGAAAAATAGCAGATGTATTTATTAGTGTTAGTAAATGCTTGGGTTATGAGTTTTATGATGAGGATATGAAAGATATTACCGAAGAACTAATTCAAAATGAGCTAGGAACAGAACGGATTGATGTAGAAACAGTATCTTTTTGTTATATATAAGGAATTTAAAAAGTGGTTAGAAAGCTAGACAAAAAGTAAATAAAACGATATAACGATTGCTAAGGGATTAAATTAAATATGAGAAGTTTGAGAAAAATAGAAATTATAAACTTTCGGGAGCACTAGCGTAACGAAAAGAATCACAGTTGTTGAACTAATGACTGTGATTTTCTTTTTAGAAAAAGACAATGACAACTGAATAATAACTGTGAATAATATAAAGTTATATTGAAAAATTATACAAAATTTTGTATAATTTGTATCGGAGGGAGAAAAATACTATGAACTTAAAAAGAAAAATGGAAAATAGCTTTTAATGATAATCGCTACTATAGAATATATAGTTAGATTTGTAAAATGGATTATTAAAAAGTTAGGAGGTTAAAAGAGCGGTAAGCTCTACCCCTCCCCCTTGCCCATTTTGCGAAAGGAATACGTTATGAGTAATATTATAAATGTAGCTTTTACGGTATTTTTGTGTAGTAAAAACAGTAGAATATACTTATAGAGTTTGTAGATGGATGAAAAAGAGAAGTAAAAATTAATTACTTTCACACTATGAACTTAATGTAAGTATATCATACTCAGAATAAGTCAAGAAATATTTTTGATTGATCACAGTTATTAATTTAGCTGTGATTTTTTTATTTGGAGGAAAATGAGAGAATGCAATGACAAGGATTAAAAAGAAAACTTTTAGAAGGAAAAAGAAGTGGATGATAGTGACTTTCATTTTATGAAATTGAAAGTTGATTTGTTCAAGGATACAAATTTATTAAGAGAAGGAAGGCTAAGAGAAAATGTCTAAAAAGAATGAGTAGGAAAAACCCAAAAAATTAATTTACTGGTTCATAGACTGCTACGCTTATCATCTGAAAGGTGTAGATATAAATTGGCAGACAAGCAAGCAAAAGCTCGCTATTTCTGACTATTTTTGTATAAAGGCAAAGGAAGACTTAAAAAACTTTATATTAGGCATAGTGGCAAGAATATAAAGGGATATGAGCTTTCAAAAAAATATGGAGAGCAAGCTGAAAGACAGAATTGGGGATATAATTGACAAAAATTATACGAAAGAAAGCAAAATTAATATAATTACAAATGATTTAATGGATTTTGTAACTGACGAGATTCAAATGTTGTTTATAAAACTGAACGATACTTTTAGCTTGGCACTTAAAATTAATGACCAATACTGAAGCTGTGGCGTTTACTAATTTTCTGTTTGACTATTTTTTTACAGAATGATATAGCAATGTGGGAAGAAATGCAAATATTATATAAACAGCAAAAATGAGGGAAATATATTTATGCAAAGTTGAAATATAAACGTTGTGCGGTATGTAATAGAACTCCAGTTGACTTTGAACATTGGCAGTCGGCTGGAAGTTTGGGAGGTTATGCGAATGATAGAGGACAGGGAAGATATATTTCACTTTGTAGACAACACCATACCGAAAAGCACGATATTGGAGTGGAAGCATTTGAAAGAAAGTATGATGTGAGAGGTATTTATTTGAATGACGAACAAATAAAAGAACTGAAGAAAATTTATAAAAATCATTTTAAGGCGTTTAAAGGAGAGATATGAAAAATAAAGATAGAATGCAGTTTAATTTAAAAACTGGAGAAAATTAAAATGGATCTTATGGAACAAGGAAGATGAAAATAAAGCAAGTTTTGAAAAATATTGAATAAAGACAAGTATAAAAAGAAATAGGAGTATATAGAAGAAAATCACAAATTGAAGAAATGTGATTTTTAGAAAATAGATTTTAAAAATAGGACAATAACAGTTGAATATTTGGTTTTTAAAGTATAATATATAAAGTGGGAGAAAAGGTAGAAAAATATGATTTATACAAATAAAGAGTATATTTTGTTGAAATTTAATATATTCTAATACTAAAAAAAGAAAAATTGAATTACAGTGAAATAATATATCTGTTTAAAGAAAGTTTAGATAAAAATAAATTTATTTAGAGAATTTGAGTCATTGAATTTAAAAAGATATCAAATACAATACAAAAACATTTTTAAATTTGTTATATTTTTCAAAAAGGAATATTTAAAAATATGAAAACAATGTTTCAAAAATAGAAAAAAATGTAATAAAAATAATATAAAAATGATGTTTTTGAAGACGAAAAATTTCCCTCAAATTTAAAAGAAATTCCAGATTCTCCAATAATGTTGTACTATAAAGGAGAATTTCCAAATACAAAAAGATTTTAACAATAGCTGGAAGTAGAGAAATGAGTAAAGTATGGGAAAAATAGTTGATAAAGTTATTGAATTATTTTCAAAAAGAAAATTATTCAGTATTAAGTGGATTAGCTTCGGGAATAGATACTCAAGCACATTTATCGGCATTAAGGTATAATTTAAAAACATTTGCTATATTAGGACAAGGGCTAGGAAGCAAAATATATCCGTTTGAAAATACAGATTTATCCGAAAAAAATATTAGAATATGGAGGTTGTTTGATTTCTGAAATAGAACCTTCAAAAATCCAAACAGAGATTATTTTTTTGCAAAGAAATAGATTACAAGTTGCCTTTGCTGAGAGAATTTTTATAGGAGAAATAAAAGAAAATGGTGGAGGAACATTAACAACTATTAATTATGCTTAGAGTATAATAAAAAAACTTTATAT
>BNJU01000255.1_pt1 | contig 41245 bp, 55 predicted proteins | sample 8539281 | NCBI WGS metagenome assembly BNJU01 (sample SAMD00202456, study PRJDB9452) | human saliva metagenome | isolation source: human saliva | place: Japan
CTGTCTAATAGTAATAGAAGATTAGGGAAAAAGTAAATACTCTAAAATAAATTTAAAAATATTTCTAAAAAAAGTATTGACAAAAACAAAGAAAAACGCTTACTATATAAATAAGGGAACGGTTCCATAATATAAAAAGGAGGAGTGATGACTACAATAAAACAGGTTGCTGAAGAAGCTGGAGTATCAAAATCAACAGTTTCAAGATATATTTCGAAAAAAGGCTATGTCGGAGATGATGCTAGGGAAAAGATAAAAAATGCTATCAAGAAATTAAATTACACGCCGAATGTATTAGCACAATCTTTGAAAACTAAAAAAAATCAAATGGTAGGACTCTTATTGCCAGATATTTCTAATCCCTTCTTCCCAAGATTGGTTCGAGGGGCTGAATCATATTTGAAAGATAAAGGTTATAGGATTATGGTTGGTACTATTTCAGATCATGATTCGTTAGAAGAATATATAAACCTTTTGTTAAAAACAAATGCAGCTGGCATTATAACGACACTTGACTTTACAAAGGAATTTCCAAATCTGACGTTACCTGTTGTTGTGGTTGACCGGATTAGTAAAGATACAGGTTACGGTGTCTTTTCTGATAATCAGTTGGGTGGACGTTTGGCTGCTAAAGCAATTTGGAAAGCTGGCGCTAAGCAAGTTATGATTATTAAAGTTTTAGATGATAAAGCTGAGAACATTGCGGAACGATTTGAAGCAAGTTTAAACTATTTGAGGGATAAATCTTTAGAGATTCGTATTGAAGAAAGTGAAACGTTTGAGTTTGAAAAAATTCAAAAAGAAGCTAAAGAGAATCTAAAAAGAAATCCAAATATTGATAGTATTATAGCACCTTCTGATATTCATGCGATAGCTTATATTCATGAAATTTTAGCAATTGGTAAAAAAATTCCAGATGATATTCAAATTATTGGTTACGATGATATTGTACTTAGTCAATTTATTTACCCTTCTTTATCAACTATTCACCAATCATCATATAAAATGGGAGAACAGGCTGCAAAAGCTAATCTATAATATGGCAAATAAGTTCTCTATAGATGAAGTTAAAATTAAACTACCTGTTAGATACGTAGAAAGAAATACATTAAGGAGAAAGTAATGAGTAAAATTGTTGTTGTTGGAAGTATTTCAATGGACTTAGTTATGAGAACAAAAAGAATTCCAGAAGGAGGTGAAACGATTTTTGGGGATTCATTTAATATAGTTCCAGGGGGAAAAGGTGCAAATCAGGCTGTAGCTATTGGTAGATTATCCAGTGTAGAAGATAATATTTACATATTTGGGAACGTTGGGGAAGATATTTTTTCAGCAGATTTACTAGGTAATCTGCAAAATAATAATGTTTCTATAGAACATGTGGGAACGGTACCACAATCTACAGGAGTTGCACAAATTACTTTATATGGAGGTGATAATAGGATTATTTATTATCCCGGAGCGAATAATTTAGTTAAAACAAATGATTGGAAAAATGAGTGGAAATTGATTAGTGATGCAAGTATTGTTGTATTACAAAATGAAATACCACATGAAGCCAACTTATGTATAGCTAAATTTTGTCAAGAAAATAAAGTTAAGGTGCTTTACAATCCTGCACCAGCTAGAGAAACAGACATAGAGATGATTCCTTTTTGTGATTTTATTACTCCTAATGAGCATGAATGTTCAGAGCTTTTTCCAGATAAGAAATTAGAAGAAATTATTAAAATTTATCCTAATAAAATGATTGTGACATTAGGAGTTGAAGGTTCTATTTATTATGATGGGACAGTAGTTCAGAAGATTCCTGCCATAAAAGCAGAAGTAGTTGATACTACAGGAGCAGGAGATACGTTTAATGGTGCTTTTGCTTATGCTATCTCAAAAGGAAAAGAGATGAATGTTGCATTGTCCTTTGCAACGATTGCTTCACATCTTTCTGTTCAAAGATTTGGAGCGCAAGGAGGCATGCCGAGTTTGAAAGAAATAAAGGAGCATTCAGGATATGAAGAAATATGGGATTTTAAATAGTAATTTAGCAAAACTAGCTGATGATTTAGGTCATATGGATTTGGTTTGTATCGGAGATTTAGGATTGCCAGTTCCAAAAGGTGTTGATAAAAATTGATTTAGCATTAAGAAAAAGGTAGCCCAAGTTTTTTAGAAGTTTTTAAAAGAATATTCAGATAATGTACTTATTGAAAAAAATTTTTTAGCAGAAGAAATTAAAAGAAAAAAACAAAGAACAGTGGCAAGCAGTTCTAGATCTTTTTAGAATCGAATATAATTATTGAATATATTAGTCATGAAGAATTGAAAGCTATGAATACTAAAGTTAAGGCAGTTATTCGCACTGGGGAAGATACACCATATTCGAATATAATCTTGCAATCAGGAGTTATTATTTAGAAGGGAGTTGCCTATGAAAATTGAAATGAAGAACATTTCAAAATCTTTTGGGAATAATCGTGTTTTAGAAAGTATTGATTTGGTTCTTAATTCAGGAGAAGTTCATGCTTTAATGGGAGAGAATGGTGCAGGCAAATCAACCTTAATGAATATTTTAACTGGACTTTTTCCAGCTACTTCAGGAACTATTTTTATTGATGGTAAAGAAAAAACATTTTCTAATCCTCAAGAGGCAGAACGGTTTGGACTGAGTTTTATTCATCAAGAAATGAATACTTGGCCAGATATGACTGTACTTGATAATCTTTTTTTAGGAAGAGAAATTAAAAATTCGATTGGGTTTCTAGATAAAGCTAGTATGGAAATGAAAGCTAAAGAAGCATTTAAACGTCTTAATATCTCTATTCCTCTCGATGCATTCATTGGTCAATTATCAGTCGGACAACAACAAATGATAGAAATAGCAAAATGTTTATTATCAGAAGTTTCCTTGTTAATTATGGATGAACCCACAGCAGCTTTAACTGATCGTGAAACTGAAACACTTTTTAAAGTGATAGAAGGATTAAAATCTGATGGTGTAGGTATTGTGTATATTTCACATCGGATGGAAGAAATCTTTAAGATTACAGATCTTATAACTGTTATGAGGGATGGGTTTGTAATTGATACCAAGAAAACGAAGTTTACTAATGCAGATGAATTAGTTCAGAAGATGGTAGGCCGTGAATTAGAAGATTATTATCCAGAAAAAAAGGCTGAGATTGGGAATATTGTTTTTCAAGCTAAGAATCTTTCTGGTGATGCTTTTACGGATATTTCTTTCTATGTACGTCAAGGGGAAATTCTTGGTTTTTCTGGTTTGATGGGTGCTGGTCGTACTGAAATAATGCGAGCAATTTTTGGAATTGATTCTTTAAAATCTGGTCAAATTATAATAAACGGAGAACAACTGATAATTAAAAATCCTTTTGAAGCAATTAAGCATGGAATTGGTTTCTTAACAGAAGATCGTAAAGATGAGGGATTGATTTTAGATTTTTCTATTAAAGATAATATGACTTTACCTAGTACTCGTGATTTTGTTAAAAATGGCATTTTCGATAATAAAACAAGTGGTATATTTGTACAACGCTTAATTGATAGGTTACAAATTAAATCAGGTTATCCAGATAAGGAAGTTGGGACACTTTCTGGTGGTAATCAACAGAAAGTAGTTTTAGCAAAATGGATAGGTATTGCACCAAAAGTACTGATTTTAGATGAGCCAACTCGTGGGGTAGATGTTGGAGCTAAGCGTGAAATTTACCAATTAATGAATGAATTAGCTGAACGAGGTGTACCGATTATTATGGTCTCTTCAGATTTACCAGAAGTGATTGGAGTCAGTGATCGCATTATGGTCATGCATGAAGGTAGAATTAGTGGGGAATTAACACGTCGAGAAGCTACACAAGAAAAAGTTATGCAACTAGCTACAGGAGGACAATAGTGTGAAAAATACTATGAAGTACATGTCAGAATTGACAACGGTAATAGCATTGATAATTTTAATGGCTGTCATCACTATTATCAATTCAAATTTTTTAACAGCAAATAATCTGTTAAATTTACTATTGCAAGTAACATCAAATGCACTGATTGCTTTTGGAATGACTTTTGTTATTCTAACAGGTGGAATCGATTTATCAGTAGGATCAATTTTAGCCTTATCCAGCGCGCTAACAGCAGGTTTATTAGGATCTGGAATGCCTGTTACGTTAGCAATTCTCATCTCTTTAATTTTGGGTTGCATTCTAGGTATGATGAATGGGTTATTGATTTCCTACGGGAAATTAGCTCCATTTATCGTCACTTTAGCGACTATGACTATTTTTAGGGGAGCAACACTTGTTTATACAAATGGGAATCCTATTACAAAAGGATTAAGTGATACATTCTTATTTCAATTTTTGGGGCAAGGTTACATAGTAGGAATTCCATTTCCTGTAATTATTATGTTTATTGTATTTATTGTTTTATATGTTTTACTTCATAAAACAGCATTTGGTAAATCTGTATATGCTATAGGGGGGAATGAAAAAGCAGCATATATATCAGGTGTGAAATTAAATAAAGTGAAAATTATCATTTATTCAATATCAGGTATTATGGCTTCAATTTCTGGATTAATTATAACATCACGCTTAAGTTCTGCTCAACCAACAGCAGGTGCTAGTTATGAAATGGATGCTATTGCAGCTGTTGTTCTTGGAGGAACCTCTTTATCTGGAGGTAAAGGTCGTATACTTGGGACTCTAATAGGTGCTTTAATTATTGGAGTTTTGAATAATGGACTTAATATTATTGGTGTTTCAGCATTTTGGCAACAAGTAGTAAAAAGGAGTTGTAATCTTAATTGCTGTTCTGATTGATCGTTTTAAAGTTGTAAAACAGTAGAATAATTTTCAATTTTTTTGGAAATAGTAACAATTTATTAGATGACGTACAATAATCGGGATTGAAACTATCCCTATAGATATATATTACGAGGAGTAATAACATGAAAAATATTAAAAAAATTAGCATTTTTTGCTTTGTTTGTAACATTTATTTTTTTGCTTTAGTAGCTTGTGGAAAAACTGGTTTAGGAAATTCATCAAATGATAATAAATCTACGACTCAAAAAGTCGGCAAAAGAATTAAAATTAGGAGTTTCTATTTCTACTACTAACAATCCTTATTTTTGTGGCTATGAAAGATGGCCTTGAAAAAGCTGCAGGGGAAAAAGAAGTAACTTTGAAGATAGCAGATGCACAAGATGATGCTGCTAGACAAGCAGATGATATTCAAAATTTTATTAGTCAAAATGTAGATGCTTTACTAATTAATCCAGTTGATTCTGATGCAATTGTTACATCTATTAAAGCTGCTAATAATGCAAACATTCCGGTAATCTTAATTGACCGCGGTAGTAATGGTGGTGAAGTCTTGACAACTGTTGCTTCTGATAACGTAGAAGCAGGTAAAATGGCTGCAGAATTTATTACCAAGCAATTGGGAGAAAAAGCAAAAACTTTTGAATTATCAGGAGTCCCTGGCGCTTCTGCAACTGTAGATAGAGGTAAAGGATTTGAACAAATTTCAAAGACAAATTTAGATGTTCTTTCTAGTCAATCCGCTAATTTTGATCGCGCAAAAGCTTTGAATACAGCGCAAAATATGATTCAAGGAAACAAAGAAGTACAAGCAATCTTTGCACAGAATGATGAGATGGCGTTAGGAGCTGCACAAGCAGTAAAAGCAGCTGGTCTTAGCAATGTATTAATTGTTGGTATTGATGGTCAACCAGATGCACATGATGCTATTGCAAAAGGTGATATTACTGCCACTATTGCTCAGCAACCAGCTAAGATGGGTGAAATTGCTATTCAATCAGCAATAGATCATTATCAAGGGAAAAAACTGGAAAAAGAAACAGTTTCTCCAATTTATCTTGTGACTAAGGATAATGTTGATCAACATAACTGGTGATATATTTTTAGTAAGCAAGTAGTTGTTAATTTTCATTCAATGTGCTTTTTAAATATCATTGTTACTATTTGGGCTATTGGATTCAAAAAGACCAGATTCCAAACTTGGATCTGGCCTATGATATGCTACCTTTGATGGAGATGATGGAAGCTCCTGACAAATCTGAATTTTTCTACCGCCACCGTACAGAAGATGGCTGGGCGAAGAAAATCTTCTAGTCTTTTACTAAATAACCTAGCTGATCTAAGGCCTCCTCGATATAGTGGAGGTCTTGTTGTGTTTCGGCTTCAACTAGGTGGTAATGGATACCATCTGTCAATTCAGATAAAGGTTTAAAATCAGAATGCTCGACTTGTTCTAGAAAATGCTGAACATCTCGGCGACAAGACAGTTTCAGCAAGGTTTCAATTTCTCCATAGACGGGATGGTCAATCAAGGTGTTTTGAACACGTCCGCCATTATCTACGATAGCAAGGAGTTCTTGACCGATTTCTTCAACTTCATGTTTCACTTTGAAAAGTTTGTGAACATAAGGATTGGTTTCAATTTGCTTATAGACGTAGCTACGATTGGTGGATAGGATAGGAGCGCCATCGGCTCTTAAAATTGCAATGTCCTGTACAATGACCTGGCGTGTAACATGAAAATGTTCAGCTAAACTTTGGCCGTTGAGGGCTTTAGGAGCTTTTTTCAAGAGTTGAAGCAGGGCTTGTTTGCGGTCTTTTGTCATAGCTTTTCCTTTTAACGGCGTTTTCGAAGCACTTTATAGACAGCTAGTGCTAATGTATAGTCTACCATACTATGGATAATTGTACCAAATCCAACTAGCACAAATAGAACATAAAACATATTTTCTACATTGGTACCTGAAGTTGCATAAAAAACGACACAGGCTAATACTTCAGCAAGGGCATGAACGACAGCTAACACAAAGTTGAAAATCCAGGAAGATTTTGGTTTATCTAGGGTATCGGGGAATTTTCGTAGGTAAAGAGCTCCTAGGGTACCAAAAACGATATGAGAAAAAGCTCTAAAAACGATAACCATGGGATAGCCAGCCATCAAAAATCCAAAACTAGAGGCTAAGATGACAAAAACTGCCATCAAGGGCGACAAGAACATAGCAATAAAAATAGCGATGTGGCTTCCTAAAGTATAGGAAGCAGGTGGAATGACAATCTTGAAAGGCATAACAATTGGAATCAAAATTGCAATAGCCGTTAAGAGGGCAGTCATTGTCATAAATTGTGTCTTTTTCCGTGTGTTCATAAGAATCTCCTTTTAACTGTATATACACTAGTATAGTATAATAAACAAGACAATAAATCAAGATTTACTTAAGTTTATAGGCCATTTTTAAATTAAATATTGGCAAAGATTTCACTAAAAAGAAACTGTATAGAGCAAAATCTCCACCTTCAAGTTTGAAAGCGGAGATTATTTTTATTTCTTCAAGGTTTGTAGTCTTGGAACAATGGCTAGGGTTAGAACTGCGGAAATGACTAATTCAGCAATCGAATTTGTTGAGATAACAGTTGCTAGGAGTTTTTTTGGATATTACCATCAAAGACATTTCCAAAAAGGTAGAAAATTCCACCAAGTACAAAGACTGTGTTGGTAAGTGAACCAAGGGCACCAGCTAGAATCAAACCAGTTTTACTTTTCATTAGTTTGTAGACTAGATAAGGAGTTAAACCAATCAAAATACGTGGGACGATGGCAATGATAGCTGAGTAGATGTTTCCGTTTGGTACAAATGGGGAGAAGAGGTAACTTGTCGGTAGAATTGTAATCGTGTTAACAGTTAAGCTAAGTAGCCCCATCAAAAATCCAAGTGTAACCCCAACGCGTGGACCGTAAATAATGCTGGCAATAATAACAGGAATATGAACAATGGTCGGTTTGATTGGAAATGGAAAAAGGTTAAAGATAAGTGAGCTCAGAAAGTGTATCACGAGCATGGTTGCAAAAAAGATAGCAATGGGTGCAATATTAGAGCGTTTTTTCATCGAGAGTTTCCTTTATTCTTTCTAAAATAATTGTGAGGTCAGCTAAAGCTCCTCTTCCGTGGTCTCCACAAGCTAGTAGGGATTCTTTTGGAGCAATCAGCTGATAGCCGTAGCTTTCTAATGTTTTCAGATTAGCCTGAGTTGCTGGATGGTCATACATTTTTGTATTCATAGCTGGTGCGATGAGTTTGGGAATATGACTTGGCAAGGCTAGAGCTGTACTGGTCACCATGTTGTCGGCAAAGCCGTGAGCTAGTTTTGCAATAGTGTTAGCTGTTGCAGGGGCTACGATAAATAAATCTGCTTTTTTGCCAAGTTCAATATGATTAACCTGATCAGGATAGGGTTCCTTCATGACATCCAGGTGGACGGAATTCTGTGAGAGTACCTGTAGTGTCAAAGGTTGGATAAACTCTGTAGCAGCATGAGTCATTAAGACAGTGACTTGATGACCTTGTTTTTTTAGAGAACTGACTAAATCTGCTGACTTGTAAGAGGCGATTGACCCAGTTACAGCCAAGAGAATATGTGCCATAGCTTTCCTTTCTATGAATGATAGGCTTGAATTTTTTTAAGGAGGAGTTCTGCAATTTCTTCTTTAGTCTGGACTGTTTGAAGCTGATCTTTTTCAACAAAGATTGCACGATGCTGGTTCGCTGAGATTTGAGTCAGGTCATTTGCAATGATTAAGTCTGCTTGGTTTTTGATGAGACTTTTTCGTGCAATGTCAACCAGATAGTCTTCGTTAACATCAACCAGCAGTTTGAAACCAATCAGATGAATAGTAGGATTCCATTCCTTGACTAGTGAGATGATTTTGGGAGTCTTTTTTAGGAACAAAACCTGAACCTCATCAGTTGAAGAAATCTTAGCTTGATGATTTTGCTTGCTTAAAAATTCTTCTAGATTGGAGCTAGCCTGAACTTCCTCCAGCCCTGTCATATAGACAGGAGTGTAGTCAGATACGGCCATTGAGTGAATCAAGACCTGATAATCCTGAACACGTTCTTGCATTTCCTGTAAAAGGTCCTTGGTATTGTTAATTTCTCGAATACTTAGATTGGGATGGGATTCTGGCTTCACAGCTCGTTTTGTCGTAATTAAACAAACTTCATGCCCTGTAGCAAGCAAGGTTTCTGTGATGATTTTCCCCAAGCGACCTGTAGAATGGTTAGTGATAGAGCGGACGCTATCGATAGCTTCACTGGTACCGCCCGATGTAACTAAAATTTTCATAGCACTATTGTACACAAAAATAAACGGTAAGTAAAATGAAAGTGATAAAATTTTTGGTAAAAAGGAAAGAATATAGTTTCAAACTATAAAGCCATATAAAATTTAAGAAAGGACTCTAAAAAGCTTAAAAAAATAGGGATATTTACGAACGTTTAGAGAGCTTTTAGGATGTTAAAAAAATCTTGTTTTGTGTTATAATGAATTATCATATAAGAGGTTAGAGGAGTTTTGAATGAAAACAGATATTGAAATCGCACAGAGTATTGAGTTAAAGCCAATCGTTGATGTTGTAGAGAAACTTGGTATTTCTTACGACGATTTGGAGTTGTATGGAAGTACAAGGCTAAGCTCAGTTTTGATAAAATTCGTGCAGTTGAGAGCAATCCAGTTGGGAAATTGATTTTGGTTACTGCCATCAACCCAACACCTGCAGGTGAAGGAAAATCAACCATTACCATTGGTCTTGCGGATGCCTTAAACAAAATTGGCAAGAAAACCATGATTGCTATTCGCGAACCATCTCTTGGTCCAGTAATGGGTATCAAGGGTGGTGCCGCTGGTGGTGGTTACGCTCAAGTTCTGCCAATGGAAGACATCAACCTTCACTTCACTGGAGACATGCATGCCATTACGACTGCCAACAATGCGCTTTCTGCCTTGATTGACAACCACTTGCACCAAGGGAATGAGTTGGGAATTGACCAACGTCGTATCCTTTGGAAACGTGTTGTGGACTTGAACGACCGTGCTCTTCGCCATGTAACAGTTGGGCTTGGTGGCCCTCTAAATGGTATTCCACGTGAGGATGGCTTTGACATTACAGTTGCTTCAGAGATCATGGCAATTCTTTGCTTGGCAACAGACATCGAGGACTTGAAACGCCGTTTGGCGAATATCGTTATTGGTTATCGCTATGATCGTACACCTGTTTCTGTAGGTGATTTGCAGATTGAAGGTGCTTTAGCTTTGATCTTGAAGGATGCGATTAAGCCGAACCTGGTTCAGACAATTTACGGTACACCTGCCTTTGTACACGGTGGTCCATTTGCCAATATTGCTCATGGATGTAATTCAGTCTTGGCAACTACAACAGCTCTTCACTTGGCTGATTATACAGTTACTGAAGCTGGTTTTGGTGCAGACCTTGGTGCTGAGAAATTCCTTGATATTAAGACACCAAACTTGCCAACATCTCCAGATGCAGTAGTTATTGTTGCAACCCTTCGTGCTCTTAAGATGAATGGAGGTGTGGCTAAAGACGCTTTGACAGAGGAAAATGTGGAGGCGGTTCGTGCCGGTTTTGCTAACTTGAAACGCCACGTTGAAAATATCCGTAAGTTCGGTATTCCAGCAGTTGTTGCGATTAACGAATTTGTATCTGATACAGAAGCTGAAATTGCAGCCTTGAAAGAACTTTGTGACTCAATCGATGTACCAGTTGAATTGGCTAGTGTCTGGGTTGATGGTGCAGAAGGTGGAGTAGCACTTGCCGAAACAGTTGTCAAAACCATCGCTGAAAACCCAGCTAACTATAAACGTTTGTATGACAATGACCTTTCAGTCCAAGAAAAGATTGAAAAGATTGTTACTGAAATCTACCGTGGTAGCAAAGTGAACTTTGAGAAGAAAGCTCAAACACAAATCGCTCAAATCGTTCAAAACGGTTGGGACAAATTGCCAATCTGTATGGCTAAAACTCAATATAGTTTCTCAGACAATCCGAATGCACTTGGAGCACCTGAAAACTTTGAAATTACCATTCGTGAATTGGTACCAAAATTAGGTGCAGGCTTCATCGTTGCCCTAACTGGCGATGTCATGACCATGCCAGGACTTCCAAAACGACCAGCAGCCCTCAACATGGATGTTGAAAGCGATGGAACAGTTCTAGGCTTGTTCTAGTATATTGCAATTGACTTTATACTCTTCGAAAATCAAATTCAAACCACGTCAGCTTCACCTTGCCGTACTCGAGTACAGCCTGCGGCTAGCTTCCTAGTTTGCACTTCGATTTTCATTGAGTAATAAATGAGTTTGGAAAAACTATCCAAGCTCATTTTTTTATCTAGATACAAGAAGTTGCCTTCTACACGTAACCAGTCTAGGTAAAGATATTTTCCCTGAATTCTGATATAATAGAAATATTGACTTCAAGAGTAAGGAAGAGAAGATGAACGCATTATTAAATGGAATGAATGACCGTCAGGCTGAGGCGGTGCAAACGACAGAAGGCCCCTTGTTGATCATGGCGGGGGCTGGTTCTGGAAAGACCCGAGTTTTGACCCACCGTATCGCTTATTTGATTGATGAAAAGCTAGTCAATCCTTGGAATATCTTGGCCATTACCTTTACCAACAAGGCTGCGCGTGAGATGAAGGAGCGTGCTTATAGCCTCAATCCAGCGACTCAGGACTGTCTGATTGCGACCTTCCACTCCATGTGTGTTCGTATTTTGCGTCGCGATGCGGACCATATTGGCTACAACCGCAATTTCACTATTGTAGATCCTGGTGAACAGCGAACGCTCATGAAACGCATTCTTAAACAGTTGAACTTGGATCCTAAAAAATGGAATGAACGAAGCATCTTAGGAACCATTTCCAATGCTAAGAATGATTTGATTGATGATGTGGCTTATGCTTCCCAAGCTGGCGATATGTATACGCAAATCGTGGCTCAGTGTTATACAGCCTATCAGAAAGAACTGCGTCAGTCGGAGTCGGTTGACTTTGATGATTTGATTATGCTGACCCTGCGTCTCTTTGATCAAAATCCTGATGTTTTGACTTACTATCAACAGAAATTCCAATACATCCACGTTGATGAGTACCAAGATACCAACCATGCCCAGTACCAACTAGTCAAACTCTTGGCTTCGCGCTTTAAAAATATCTGTGTGGTTGGGGATGCGGATCAGTCTATCTACGGCTGGCGTGGTGCTGATATGCAGAATATCTTGGACTTCGAAAAGGATTATCCCCAAGCCAAGGTTGTTTTGTTGGAGGAGAATTATCGTTCAACTAAAACCATTCTCCAAGCGGCCAATGAGGTTATTAAAAACAATAAAAACCGCCGTCCTAAGAATCTCTGGACTCAAAACGCTGATGGGGAACAAATCGTTTACTATCGTGCCAATGATGAGCTAGATGAGGCTGTATTTGTAGCCAGAACTATCGATGAACTTGGTCGGAGTCAAAAACTTCCTTCACAAGGATTTTTGCAGTTCTTTATCGTACTAATGCGCAGTCCCGTACTATTGAGGAAGCCTTGCTCAAGTCAAATATTCCTTATACCATGGTTGGCGGAACAAAGTTCTACAGCCGTAAGGAAATCCGAGATATTATCGCTTACCTCAATCTTATTGCCAATTTGAGTGACAATATCAGTTTTGAGCGTATTATCAACGAGCCTAAGCGTGGAATTGGGCCAGGTACAGTTGAGAAAATTCGTGACTTTGCCAATATGCAAGACATGTCTATGCTAGATGCTTCAGCCAATATTATGTTGTCTGGTATCAAGGGTAAAAGCAGCCCAGTCTATCTGGGATTTTTGCCAATATGATTCTAGATTTACGAGAGCAGCTAGATCAATTAAACATTACAGAGTTGGTTGAGGCCGTCCTAGAAAAAACAGGTTACGTCGATATTCTAAATGCTCAAGCGACCTTTAGAAAGCAAGGCTAGGGTTGAAAATATCGAAGAGTTCCTTTCTGTAACGAAAAAAACTTTGATGACACCTCTGATGAGCCAGAAGAGGAAACTGGTCTGGACAAGCTGAGTCGTTTCTTAAATGACTTGGCTTTGATTGCAGACACAGATTCAGGTAGTCAGGAGACATCAGAAGTGACCCTGATGACCCTACACGCTGCCAAAGGTCTCGAGTTTCCAGTTGTCTTTTTGATTGGGATGGAAGAAAATGTCTTTCCGCTTAGCCGTGCAGCTGAAGATCAAGATGAATTAGAAGAAGAACGCCGTCTAGCCTATGTAGGTATCACGCGTGCAGAGAAAATTCTCTATCTGACCAATGCCAACTCACGCCTGCTTTTTGGTCGTACCAACTACAACCGTCCAACTCGTTTTATTAACGAAATCAGTTCAGACTTACTTGAGTATCAAGGATTGGCTCGTCCAGCCAATACAAGCTTTAAGGCATCTTATAGCAGTGGTGGCCTTGCCTTTGGCCAAGGTATGAGTCTGGCTCAAGCTCTTCAAGACCGTAAACGCAGTGCGGCACCAAAATCTATCCAGTCAAGCGGTCTTCCATTTGGTCAGTTTACAGCTGGAGCAAAATCAGCGTCTAGCGAGGCAAATTGGTCTATTGGTGACATTGCTCTCCACAAGAAATGGGGAGAGGGAACCGTTCTGGAAGTTTCAGGTAGCGGTGCTACGCAGGAATTAAAAATCAATTTTCCAGAAGTAGGTTTGAAAAAACTTTTAGCCAGTGTAGCCCCAATTGAGAAAAAAATATAATTTTCCATCCTTCTCACGAATAATAAAGTGAGGAGGATTTTTATGTACAGTATTTCATTCCAAGAAGATTCATTATTACCAAGAGAAAGACTGGCCAAAGGAAGGAGTTAGAAGCGCTCAGTAATCAAGAGTTGCTAGCTATTTTTACTCAGGACAGGAACACGTCAAGCTAGTGTTTTTGAAATTGCCCAGAAAGTCTTTGAACAACCTTTCAAGCCTAACGGATTTGAAAAAAATGACCCTGCAGGAATTGCAGAGTCTATCTGGTATCGGCCGTGTTAAGGCCATAGAGTTACAAGCTATGATTGAACTGGGCCATCGTATTCACAAACACGAGACCCTTGAGATGGAAAGTATTCTCAGCAGTCAAAAGTTGGCCAAGAAGATGCAGCAGGAATTGGGCCATAAAAAACAAGAGCACCTGGTGGCGCTCTATCTCAATACTCAAAATCAAATCATCCATCAACAGACCATTTTTATCGGTTCAGCTACTCGCAGTATCGCTGAACCGCGAGAGATTCTTCACTATGCCATCAAGCATATGGCGACTTCTCTCATCTTGGTTCACAATCATCCTTCGGGAGCGGTAGCGCCTAGCCGAAATGATGATCATGTCACTAAACTTGTAAAAGAAGCCTGTGACCTGATGGGGATTGTCCTCTTGGACCATTTGATTGTCTCTCATTCTAGTTACTTTAGTTATCGTGAAAAGACAGATTTAATCTAAAGTTCATTAACGACATAGTCAAAGAGGTTTTTATCCTTGGGGCGATTTTCAAATAGAAATTCTGGGTGCCATTGCACACCGAGAAAGGCAACATCATCCGTACTCATGACAGCTTCAATGATGCCATCTTTAGGATCATGGGCCGCAATCTTTAAATTTGGTGCTAAATCCTTGATGCTCTGATGGTGGAAGGAGTTGATATGCGAAATTTCTCCATAGATTTCTCGAAGAACTGTATCAGGCTCTGTCATCAAGCGTTGAGTTGTGTACTCAGCAGAACAATCCTGCCAATGGTCTTCGATATCTTGGTATAAAGTTCCACCCATGGCAACGTTAAAGAGTTGAGTTCCACGGCAGACAGAAAAAATTGGCTTTTTCTGTTTAATAGCTTCCTTGATGAGGGCCAGTTCAAAGATATCCCTTTGAAGGTGGTAGTCATCGCTATCGATGGTTTTTGGTTCACCATAGAATTTTGGATCAACATTTTGCCCACCTGTCAAGATGAGCTTGTCAATCATACTGATATAGTGGCTGGCCATTTCTTGATCACCAATCGGTAGGATGATGGGAATCCCTCCAGCGTCTTTAACGCCTTCAACAAAGCCTTTTGCTGCGTAGCTCATCATGATGTCATCATCTGGATGAGTTTTTTCGTTTCCTGTAATCCCAATAACTGGTTTTTTCATAAAATGATTTTCGCTTTCTAATCCTCTTTTTCGCATGAAATAGAGGAGGGTTTGGAGTTCACTTGTCAAATCGACATACTGAACGACCACGTCTTTTGGTAAATGTAGATGGACTGGTGAAAAACTGAGAATTCCTTTCACGCCAGCATCCACCAAGAGATTAGCAACCTCTTGTGACTTAACGCTGGGAACGGTCAGGATAGCAGTCTTGACATCAGCATCCTTGATTTTTATCCTTGATTTGAGAAATCCCGTAAATAGGGAATTCCATCAGGAGTTTGGGTACCGACTTCAGGATGGTCATCTAGGTCAAAAGGCCATGATAATCTTCATCTTGTTACGCTCATGGAAGCGGTAGTGGAGAAGGGCATGGCCCATATTTCAATACCCTACCAGCATGACATTGGTGATGGAGTTATCATTGAGCAAATCGGCAAAAAATGTCATCAGTTTTTTGACATCATAGCCAAAACCACGACGACCTAGTTCACCAAAATAGGAAAAATCACGACGTACGGTCGCGGAATCAATACCGATAGCCTCTGCAATTTGCTTTAGAGTTGGCACGTTCAATCTTTTTCTGCATGAAATCTCTTAAAAAAATTCGATAGTAGAGAGAGTCTTTTTCGCTGTAGCTTTTGGAATAGCAGACTGTTTATCTTTCACAAAATCACAACCTTTCTATTCTTCTATTTTTATAGAAACATTGTGAAAAAAATCAACAAAAATAAGAAAAAAACTAAGAAAAAAATCTTAGTTTTGATGTAAAAAAATCTGCATGTGATAGAAAACGGTAGAGGTCTCCGACCAGTCCTTGGTAAACTTCCTGCCCTTTAAAGGTCAAAGAAGTTACATAAAGTGTATCTGGTAGGGTTACACATCCTGACAGAGCCAGCATGAGAGCCTCGTAATCCTCATACTTGAGAGTTCGCTCTACATGATAGCTGTCCTTATAGGTCAGTTCAAACATATGGAACCTATCTTTCCGATTTTGTAAAGACACCACGTTCTACCAAGCTATCCATGAGGAAATAGAATTTTTCCTGATGAATGTGGTGGTCTTCTGATTTGAAAATATCAACTAGACGTAGTCCAAACTTGTCAGTGATATTGATTTTAGCACCTGTAAGTTCCTTGTTAATGATGATTTTGAGTTGGAATCCCTTCACCGCTGTTCGGAACTTTTTTTCCAAAAAGGCGAGTCAGTTCATAGTTACCAACCTTAGTCTCAAAAAAGGTATTGTCCTTTGAGGGTGAATTTTTTAACAGAAGGGCTAAGAGTGTAGTCGTAACGACAATTTTTTAACTGAATGGTTTTTTCAAATGCCATATGGCTAACCTCCGATAATTTCTTTTAAGGTTTTTGCGAGGGTATGTAGGTCTTCAACAGTATTTTCTGGCGACAAACTGATACGAACGGATTCCTTCAAGCGTTCTGAATTTGCCCCGTACATGGCTTCAAGAACATGGCTGGATTGTACAATGCCCGCAGTGCAGGCTGAGCCAGTAGAGATTGAAATTCCGGCTAAATCTAGACGAAGGAGTAAGAGGTCGTTTTTCTGGCCAGGAAAACCAATATTGAGAACATAAGGGAGATGATGTTGTCCTCTATTCAAGTAATACTGAACTCCCTCTAGCTCTGCAAGAAAGGCAGTTTCTAGATTTTGTATATGTTGAAAATGTTCTTCTTGTTTTTCTAGGTCTTCTTTTAGGGCTGCAACCATGCCTACGATGGCAGCTAGATTTTCAGTTCCTGCACGTTTTTTCTGTTCTTGGTCTCCGCCATGTAGATAGGAATCAAAGTCCATGCTAGAAGCGTAGAGAAAACCGATTCCCTTAGGACCATGGAATTTATGGGCTGAAGCAGTGAGAAAATCAATGCCCAATTCTTCTGGGGAAATAGGGATTTTACCAATAGCTTGAACTGCGTCGACATGATAGGCGGCTGGGTGTTGCTTGAGTATTTGGCCAATTTCAGTAATGGGCAGTAGGTTTCCTGTCTCATTATTAGCAAACATGGTAGAAACCAAAAATCGTATCGTCACGTAAAGCTTTCTTGAATTTGCTGGGCGGTGATTTCTTGATTTTTCTGGTTGGATAATGGTTACTTCAAAACCCAAAGTGTTGAACCAAGTAATCAATGGTTTCAAGGACAGCATGGTGCTCAATGGCAGTTGTGATGATATGTTTTCCTTGTTCTTGGTGACGAAGGCAGTAGCCAATGATGGCAGTATTGTTGCCTTCTGTCCCACCAGAAGTGAAAAAGATATGTTGAGGTTTTGTCCCCAGTAACTGAGCTAGTTCCTGACGGGCTTCTCGCAAGAGTTTGCCAGCTTGACGACCATGACCATGAATACTAGAAGGATTTCCATGGGTTTCTTGCATAACCTCAGTCATAGCTGAAATAGCAACTGCTGACATGGGAGTCGTTGCAGCATTGTCCAAATAAATCAAAGAATCACCTTATTTCTTTTTGTTGTAGGCAAAGAGTGGGCTGACTGGTTTTCTTTCGTGGATACGGACGATGGCATCACCAATTAACTCACTAGCAGTGATGTAGCATACGTTTTTAGGAGTTTTTTCTTTTGTTGCTACTGAATCAGTCACAAGAATTTCTTTAATATTTAGTATTGTCAAGAAGTTCAGCAGCTCCTTCGACGAAGAGACCGTGGCTAGAAACAGCATAAATTTCTGTAGCTCCTTCACGTTCAACGATTTTGGCAGCTTCAGAGAAGGTACGTCCTGTATTAAAAATATCGTCAATCAAGATAGCTTTCTTACCTTCAACATCACCGATAATATAACCTTCGTTGCGAGTTGCATCGTCTTGAGGGTAGTCGATAATGGCGATAGGAGCATCAAGGTATTCAGCCAAGCTACGAGCACGTTTTACACCTGAATTTTTAGGGCTAACGACAACAACATCTGAACCAAGTAGGCCCTTATCGCAGTAATGTTTTGCAAATAGGGGAACTGTAAAGAGGTTATCAACAGGAATATCAAAGAAGCCTTGAACCTGAACAGCATGCAAATCAAGTGTAAGGATACGGTCAACACCAGCCTTAACCAGCATATTAGCAACTAGTTTTGCTGTGAGTGGCTCACGTGGTGAAGCAATGCGGTCTTGACGTGCATAGCCAAAATATGGAAGAACAACGTTGATACTGTGGGCACTTGCGCGCACACAAGCGTCGACCATGATTAACAATTCCATTAGGTGGTTGTTAACAGGGAAACTTGTTGATTGGATAATGTAAACATCATAACCACGGACACTTTCTTCGATATTCACTTGGATCTCTCCGTCAGAAAATTGACGTGATGACAGTTTTCCGAGTGGAATACCAACAGCATCCGAAATTTTTTGAGCAATCTCTTGGTTAGAGTTGAGTGCGAAAAGTTTCATATTTTTTCTATCTGACATTATAGACCGTCCTCTGTAAACTTTATAAATCCCAGTGATATTTGTCTTGCATATATGACCTAGGATTTGTGTATTTTTATCTTTTCTATTTTTACCAAAAAAATAGAGATTATTTCAGCTATTTTTCATGCTTTTTGACAAATCGAACCCAATTTTGAAGGAGCTTTTTGGTAGGAAATCTGATTATCCTCTAAAAAAATTGTTGGAAATCCTGTTTGCCTTGCTCGTGATTTTTCCACTTCAAGCTCTAATTCGTAATCTGTCATATCAAAGTACTGACTTTCATCCAGCGCCATGAGGCCAATAGCTGTTTGCATTTCATAGCGAAGAGTTGTTAGACAACCAAGCATCTGCCATTCACTAGTTTTGGATACCATGTTTAGACAATTCATCCAGTACTAGACCTTGAGGAAGTTCTTGCTTAGCTCAGATAGTCTTTCAGCATCTTTTAGTTGCAATTTTTGATTGTATTCCATGTTTCCAACACTTTGTGGGACTTTGAGTGTCAATTCTGCCCAGTCTTCAAAAGGTTCGAATGCGCATAGCAACTTTCTTTTCTCGCAGTTCAAAAATCAGGCGTGTCGATGTAGTAATTTTTTTGAAGAACAGGAGTGACACCTGTGAACTGGTCTTTTAGACGATTGTATTCATCTTTTTTTCAATAGTGTTTTCAATTCAATTTCTAAATGTTTCATTTTTCTTACCTTTTTCTTTATCGTTGAAAGCGGATTTATGGTATAATAAGCATTGTATTTATTGTATATGAATCTGGAGAAAAAATCAAAGATATTTTTGAAGGATAATATGAGAACAAGGAGAATATATGACCTTAGAATGGGAAGAATTTCTAGATCCTTACATTCAAGCTGTTGGTGAGTTAAAAGATTAAACTTCGTGGTATTCGGAAGCAATATCGTAAGCAAAATAAGCATTCTCCGATTGAGTTTGTGACTGGTCGAGTCAAGCCAATTGAAAGTATCAAGGAAAAAATGGCTCGGCGTGGCATTACTTATGCGACCTTAGAACACGATTTGCAGGATATTGCCGGCTTGCGTGTGATGGTTCAGTTTGTAGATGACGTCAAAGAAGTAGTGGAGATTTTACGTAAACGTCAGGACATGCGAATCATACAGGAGCGAGATTACATTACTCATCGAAAATCCTCAGGCTATCGTTCCTATCATGTGGTAGTAGAATATACGGTTGATACCATTAATGGAGCCAAGACCATCCTAGCTGAAATTCAAATTCGTACCTTGGCCATGAATTTCTGGGCAACGATAGAACATTCTCTCAACTACAAGTACCAAGGGGATTTCCCAGAGGAGATAAAGAAGCGACTGGAAATCACGGCCAAAATTGCCCATCAGTTGGATGAAGAAATGGGTAAAATTCGAGATGATATTCAGGAAGCTCAGGCTCTTTTTGATCCTTTGAGTAGAAAATTAAATGACGGTGTAGGAAACAGTGACGATACAGATGAAGAATACAGGTAAACGAATTGACCTGATAGCTAATAGAAAACCACAGAGTCAAAGGGTTTTGTATGAATTGCGAGATCGTTTGAAGAGAAATCAGTTTATACTCAATGATACCAATCCGGATATTGTTATTTCCATTGGTGGGGATGGCATGCTCTTATCAGCCTTTCATAAGTACGAAAATCAACTTGATAAGGTACGCTTTATCGGTGTTCATACGGGACATTTGGGCTTCTATACGGACTACCGTGATTTTGAGTTGGACAAGCTAGTGACTAATTTGCAGCTAGATACTGGGAGCAAGAGTCTCTTACCCGGTTTCTGAATGTGAAAGGTCTTTTCTTGAAAATGGTGAAGTGAAGATTTTTTAGAGCACTCAACGAAGCCAGTATCCGCAGATCTGATCGAACCATGGTGGCGGATATTGTAATCAATGGTGTCCCCTTTGAACGTTTTCGTGGAGATGGGCTAACAGTTTCGACACCGACTGGTAGTACAGCCTATAACAAATCACTTGGCGGAGCTGTTTTACACCCTACCATTGAAGCTTTGCAATTAACGGAAATTGCCAGTCTTAATAATCGTGTCTATCGAACCTGGGTTCATCCATTATTGTTCCTAAGAAGGATAAGATTGAACTCATTCCAACGAGAAACGATTACCATACTATTTCGGTTGATAATAGCGTTTATTCTTTCCGCAAATATTGAGCGAATTGAGTATCAAATCGACCATCATAAGATTCACTTTGTCGCGTCACCGAGTCACACCAGTTTTCTGGAATCGTGTTAAAGGATGCTTTTCATCGGCGAGGTGGACGAATGAGGTTTGAATTTATCGCAGATGAGCATGTCAAGGTTAAGACCTTTTTTTGAAAAAGCACGAGGTTTCTAAGGGACTTCTGGCTAAGATTAAGTTTCGAGGCGGAGCTATTCTGGTCAATGATCAACCACAAAATGCGACGTATCTATTGGATATTGGAGACCGAGTTATCATTGATATTCCCGCTGAGGAAGGCTTTGAAACTCTAGAAGCTATCGAGCGCCCACTGGATATTCTCTATGAGGATGACCATTTTCTAGTCTTGAATAAACCCTATGGAGTGGCGTCTATTCCTAGTGTCAACCACTCCAATACTATTGCTAATTTTTATCAAGGGTTACTACGTCAAGCAAAAACTATGAAAATCAGCAGGTTCACATTGTAACTAGGCTTGATCGAGATACTTCTGGTTTGATGCTCTTTGCTAAGCACGGCTATGCCCATGCACGATTAGATAAGCAGTTGCAGAAGAAGTCTATTGAAAAGCGCTATTTTGCTTTGGTTAAAGGCGATGGACGCTTGGAGTCAGAGGGGGAAATTATTGCTCCGATTGCTCGTGATGAAGACTCCATTATTACCAGACGCGTAGCTAAAGGTGGAAAAGTATGCCCATACTTCTTACAAGATTGTAGCTTCTATGGGAATATTCACTTGGTAGACATTCGCCTGCACACTGGTCGAACCCACCAAATCCGAGTCCATTTTTTCTCATATTGGTTTTTCCTTTGTTGGGCGATGATTTGTATGGGTGGGTAGTCTGGACGACGGCATCCAACGTCAGGCCCCTACATTGCCATTACCTATCCTTTTTATCATCCATTTTTAGAGCAAGACTTGCAGTTAGAAAGTCCCGTGCCGGATGATTTTAGCAACCTTATTACCCAGTTATCAACTAATACTCTATAAAAAATGTTTCAGAGTATAATTATTATCTTAAAGGAGAAAACTCATGGAAGTTTTTGAAAGTCTCAAAGCCAACTTGGTTGGTAAAAATGCTCGTATCGTTCTCCCTGAAGGGGAAGAACCTCGTATTCTTCAAGCGACTAAACGCCTGGTAAAAGAAACAGAAGTGATTCCTGTTTTGCTTGGAAAATCCTGAAAAAAATTAAAAATTTATCTTGAAATTGAAGGAATCATGGATGGTTATGAAGTCATTGACCCTCAACACTACGATAAATTTGAAGAAATGGTTGCTGCCTTGGTGGAGCGTCGCAAGGGCAAAATGTCTGAAGAAGATGCACGCAAGGTTTTGGTTGAAGATGTCAACTACTTTGGTGTTATGTTGGTATACTTAGGCTTGGTTGATGGAATGGTATCAGGTGCGATTCACTCAACAGCTTCAACAGTACGTCCAGCCCTTCAAATCATTAAAACTCGTCCAAATGTAACTCGTACTTCAGGTGCTTTTCTCATGGTTCGTGGTACGGAACGTTACCTATTTGGAGACTGTGCCATCAACATCAATCCAGACGCGGAAGCCTTTGGCTGAAATTGCCATCAACTCAGCAATCACAGCTAAGATGTTTGGCATCGAGCCTAAAAATTGCTATGCTAGCTATTCTACTAAAGGTTCAGGATTTGGAGAAAGTGTTGATAAGGTTGTTGAAGCAACTAAAATTGCTCACGACTTGCGTCCTGACCTTGAAATCGATGGTGAGTTGCAATTTGATGCAGCCTTTGTTCCTGAAACTGCAGCTCTGAAAGCTCCTGGAAGTACGGTAGCTGGTCAAGCAAATGTCTTCATCTTCCCAGGTATCGAGGCAGGAAATATCGGCTACAAGATGGCAGAACGCCTTGGTGGTTTTGCGGCTGTTGGACCTGTTTTGCAAGGTTTGAACAAGCCAGTTAACGACCTTTCTCGTGGATGTAATGCTGATGATGTTTACAAGTTGACCCTTATCACAGCAGCTCAAGCGGTTCATCAATAATATTAAGTCCTCTTTCCTTTGGGAAGAGGCTTTTTAATACTCAATGAAAATCAAAGAGCAAACTAGGAAACTAGCCGCAGGCTGTACTTGAGTACGGCAAGGCGACGTTGACGTGGTTTGAATTTGATTTTCGAAGAGTATTAATACTAGGAAAAGGACAGTTAGAATCTTCTGTGTTATACTAGAGATATGTTAGATTTGAAAGAATACGGAATCGTCATGTGGCCGGAGGAGAAGATCATTTCTTTTCGTGAGAAACTTCTCGCTTGGTATGATGAAAACAAAAGAGATTTACCATGGCGTAGAAGTAAAAATCCTTATCATATCTGGGTGTCTGAAATTATGCTCCAGCAGACTAGGGTAGATACGGTTATTCCTTATTACGAACGATTCTTGGACTGGTTTCCAACAGTTGAAAGTTTGGCGAATGCGCCTGAAGAGCGTTTGTTGAAGGCTTGGGAAGGTTTGGGTTATTATTCTCGAGTTCGTAATATGCAGGCTGCAGCCCAGCAGATTATGACTGACTTTGGTGGTCAATTTCCAAACACCTATGAAGGAATTTCCAGTTTGAAAGGGATTGGTCCTTACACTGCAGGAGCCATTTCCAGTATTGCTTTTAACTTGCCTGAACCAGCTGTAGATGGTAATGTCATGCGTGTTTTGGCGCGTCTATTTGAAGTTAATCATGATATCGGAGTTCCTAGCAATCGCAAAATTTTTCAGGCAATGATGGAAATCTTGATTGACCCAGAACGTCCGGGTGATTTTAATCAAGCTTTGATGGACTTAGGATCTGATATTGAGGCGCCTGTAAATCCTAGGCCAGAAGAAAGTCCGGTTAAGGACTTCAGTGCGGCATATCAGAATGGAACAATGGACCGTTATCCAATCAAGGCTCCTAAGAAAAAGCCTGTCCCAATTTATCTTAAAGCCTTGGTGGTCAAAAATACTCAAGGACAATTTTTACTTGAAAAAAATGAAAGTGAAAAGCTCTTGGCAGGTTTTTGGCATTTCCCTTGATAGAAGTAGATAACTTTTCGCAAGAAGAGCAGTTTGACCTCTTTCATCAGGTTGCAGAAGAAAGTGTGAACTTTGGCCCCAGTCCAGAAGAGAGTTTTCAGCAGGACTATGACTTAGAAGTTGATTGGCTTGATATTTATTTTGACACTGTCAAGCATATCTTTAGTCACCGCAAGTGGCATGTTCAAATTGTAGCAGGTCAAGTGAGTGATTTCCATGTTTTTTCAGATAGGGAAGTTCGCTGGCTTTCACCAGAAGAATTCAAGGATGTTCCACTTGCTAAACCCCAACAAAAAATCTGGCAGGCTTATGCAAAAGCCAACTTAGACAGTAGCAAAGACTAGCTATTGTGTCTTCTTGTTATTTTTTTGGTATAATGGTAGAGAAAAAGGTGAACAAATGAAAAAAATATTAATTGTAGATGATGAAAAACCAATCTCGGATATTATCAAGTTTAACATGACCAAGGAAGGTTACGAGGTTGTAACTGCTTTTAACGGTCGTGAAGCGCTAGAGCAATATGAAGCAGAGCAACCAGATATTATTATTCTGGATTTGATGCTTCCCAGAAATCGATGGTTTAGAAGTTGCTAAGACCATTCGCAAGACTAGTAGTGTGCCTATTATCATGCTTTCGGCTAAAGATAGCGAATTTGATAAGGTTATCGGTTTAGAGCTTGGGAGCGGATGACTATGTAACCAAACCCTTCTCAAATCGTGAGTTGCAGGCGCGTGTAAAGCTCTTCTTCGTCGCACGGACTTGGTTTCTGTAGATAATCAAGAGTCAGATGAAAAGAAAGCCCAACCCTTGCAAATTGGGGACTTTGGAGATTGTGCCAGATGCTTATGTAGCTAAAAATATGGTGAAGAACTAGACTTGACCCACCGTGAATTTGAGCTCTTGTACCACTTGGCTTCTCATATTGGTCAAGTGATTACACGTGAACACTTGCTTGAAACGGTCTAGGGGTTATGATTATTTCGGAGATGTTCGAACTGTTGACGTAACTATCAGACGTTTGCGTGAGAAGATTGAAGATACACCTAGTCGTCCAGAGTATATTCTAACACGTCGTGGTGTTGGTTATTATATGAGAAATAATGATTGAATTGATTAGAAAAAAATATTCTTACTAGTGATTTTATCTTCATTTTTAATTTTATTGGGTTTTTATCTTGATTGTTACCTTGCTTTTACTAGAAAATCGTAGGGATAATATTCGGTTGAAGCAAATCAATCAAAAGGTAAAGACCTGATTGCAGGAGATTATTCTCAGGTATTGGATATGCAGGGAAGCTCTGAAATCACTAATATTACCAACAATCTCAATGATTTATCAGAAGTAATCCGCTTGACCCAAGAAAATCTGGAACAAGAGAGTAAACGATTACACAGTATCCTCTCTTACATGACAGACGGAGTTCTTGCGACCAATCGTCGTGGCAAGATTACTATGATTAACGACATGGCCAAGAAACAGCTAGGTGTTCAGAAGGAAGAGGTTCTCAATAAAAGTATTCTAGAATTGCTTCAGATTGAAGATGAGTATGAACTTCGTGATTTGATTACCCAAATTCCTGAGCTCATGATTGATTCTCAGGATGACAATGGTGAATATCTGAGCCTTCGTGTACGTTTTGCCTTGGTTCGTCGTGAGTCTGGCTTTATTTCTGGTTTGGTTGCTGTTTTACACGATACGACGGAGCAGGAGAAGGAGGAGCGCGAACGGAGACTCTTTGTTTCCAACGTTAGTCATGAGCTACGGACGCCTCTGACTAGTGTAAAATCCTATCTTGAAGCCTTGGATGAGGGTGCCTTGTCAGAACCTGTCGCACCAGATTTTTATCAAGGTGTCTCTAGACGAAACCAACCGTATGATGCGAATGGTGACAGACCTTCTTCATCTTTCACGGATTGATAATGCGACCAGTCACCTAGATGTGGAACTGATTAACTTTACTGCCTTTTATTACCTTTTATCCTTAACCGCTTTGATAAGATGAGGGATCAGATGAAGAGAAGAAATATGAATTGGTTAGAGATTATCCGATTACCTCTGTCTGGATTGAAATTGATACAGACTAAAGATGACGCAGGTGATTGATAATATTCTCAACAATGCCATTAAATATTCTCCAGATGGTGGAAAAATCACAGTGACCATGAAGACAACTGATGATCAGATGATTTTGTCTATCTCAGACCAAGGATTGGGTATTCCTAAGCAGGATTTGCCACGTATCTTTGACCGTTTCTACCGTGTGGATCGTGCTAGAAGTCGTGCCCAAGGTGGAACTGGGCTAGGTCTAGCTATTGCTAAAGAAATTATCAAACAGCATAATGGTTTTATTTGGGCCAAGAGTATATATGGTAAGGGATCAACCTTTACCATTGTGCTCCCTTATGATAAGGATGCAGTGAAGGAAGAAGTATGGGAGGACGAAATAGAAGACCAGAATGAGTGAAACAGGCTTTAAATACAGTATTTTAGCGTCGGGTTCCAGTGGAAATTCCTTTTATTTGGAAACCCCAAAAAGAAGACTATTAGTGGATGCAGGCTTGTCTGGTAAGAAAATTACCAGCCTACTTGCTGAAATTAACCGTAAACCAGAAGACTTGGATGCCATCTTGATTACGCATGAGCATTCAGACCATATCCACGGTGTGGGTGTTTTGGCTCGCAAGTATGGTATGGATTTATATGCCAATGAAAAGACTTGGCAAGCAATGGAAAATAGCAAGTATCTTGGCAAGGTAGATTCTTCGCAAAAGCATATCTTTGAAATGGGTAAAACCAAAACCTTTGGAGATATCGACATCGAGAGTTTTGGTGTTAGCCATGATGCGAGTCGCACCGCAGTTCTATCGCTTTTATGAAGGATGATAAGTGTTTTGTCATGCTGACTGATACAGGTTATGTGAGTGACCGTATGGCAGGAATTGTCGAGAATGCAGATGGATATCTTATCGAGTCCAACCATGATGTAGAGATTTTGCGAGCAGGTTCTTACGCTTGGCGACTCAAACAACGAATCCTATCGGATCTCGGTCACCTTTCTAACGAGGACGGTGCTGAAGCTATGATTCGTACCTTTGGGAAACCGTACTAAGAAAATCTACCTTGGGCATTTATCTAAGGAGAACAATATCAAGGAACTGGCTCATATGACCATGGTCAAATCAGCTGGCGCAAGCTGATCTGGGAGTCGGAGTAGACTTTAAGGTTTATGATACCTCACCAGATACTGCAACACCATTGACAGATATATAGAAAGAACGCTAAGAAGGTGTTCTTTTTATATTGACTGAATACCTAAAAAGTAATACAATGGTGTTACTATTAAAAAGGGAGCTGCAAAGATGACTACTATTACATTGAAGTTTCTGAAGCTGATAAAACATTTATGAAAGCATGGCTAAGTTTGAAGGAGTTTTCCTGTCGGAACTTATCCGCACCAAAACTCTTGAGCTCTAGAAGACGAATACGATGCTCGTGTGGCAGATTTAGCCTATCAAGAGTATTTAGAAGACTTGGAAAAGGAGTTGAACCCGTTACTTGGGGAAGAAATGATGCATGATTTAGGCTTGGAGGATGAATAATTTGTATAAATTAGTTCCAACAAGACGTTTCATCAAACAATTGAAAAATTGGATCGTTATACGCAGAAGATAATTACAAAACTATTTACAAACCAATGTTTTGGAAGACCCAAGACGACACGGAAGAGGCTGGGTTGGTAATCGCGTTGGTCAATGGCGCTATAGAATTGGTAATTCATCGAGTTATCGTTCAAATTGTCAGATGATGAATTAGTCGTTGCTACTCTAGAAGTTGGTCATCGGAGATATTTATTGTAGGAGTCGAGAAAGTGTTGAAAAAGTTGAGTATATCTCTGGTATCTGAGCTTTGGATTTGCTGGAGATGATTGATTTAGACAAATCCTCCATACAGTATTATTGGTTAGCTACTTTGGGTGTGTTTTGGTAATTGATGTGTTGGCGGTTCTTTTTCACAGTAAAGCAAAAATGGCGGTTTATACTTTTCGAAAATATCTTTTGATTTGTTAGCTCTTCTCCTTTAAATGCTATTTTTACAGTAGTGCGATTAGGCGTATCTGCTCTACAAGGCTGATAAAATTACTGAAACAGCTCGTTTGCTTAGAATAATTGGACTTACAGGTAAATTAGAAAGAAAAATTAGATAGATTCTTACGGACAAATGGCCTGATTTATATCTTGTATGTTAATATCTTTATTGTGCTAGTAGGAAGTTCAATTTTATCCGTGGTTGAAGAAAATCTTTCTCAGATAGTCTTTGGTGGGCTCTTGTACAGTAACCCTACTGTTGGTTATGAGTGATATTGTTCCAGTTTCCCTTTTTGGGAAATGGCTAGCTGTTTTATTAATGCTTGGTGAGGGATTAGTACAATAGGAATGTTAACAAGTGCCTTGACGAACTTTTTGTAAAAGATAATCCAGATGAACAGATAAAACGATAAACTCCAAGACGAATTATCGAGCCAGAGAATATTAATAGAAACAATCTGAGAAAATCGAAGAACTGCATCGGATGATCAAGATTTGCTTGAAAAACGTAATTTTTGACCATTTTAAAAACCACTCGATGAGTGGCTTTTTACAATCCATGCAAATCTTTGATTTCTTGTGCTGACATTGAAGAGTCGCAACGGACATTGATTTTGTCCATCTGCAATGTGAACGAAAACCTGGTACAGTTAGATTCCATAGCGTGAGCGGAATGCTTGCTAACTCATTGAGTTGGCTTGTTTCTTCACTGTTGATGAAGTAGATGTGAGCTTTAGTGTCAGCTACGACACCTGCAAAGGTACCCTAACAAATTTACGGCAGTAGGGCAAGTTTTGCGACCGATAAAAGAAGGTTGCAGTTTCTTTTTATCAAGAGCTTCTTCCGCACGCGCTACTGTAGTGACTTCAAGGTCTTTGATATTATCTAAAAATTGTTCCATGAGATTACCTCGCTTTCATTGATAAGTCTAGTATGCCATAAAGTTTCTAAAATTGCTTAGATTTGATACGAAAAAGATGAGATTGGTTTGGTCTCATCTTTTATGATCTTTATTTTACAAAAGCATTGATTTCGCTTCGATGTTAGCAATCTTTGGCTTGTGATTCTTCGTTGGTTTCACCTACAACTGCAATGTAGAACTTGATTTTTGGTTCTGTACCTGAAGGGCGAACGGCAATCCATGAACCGTCAGCAAGTGTATTTCAAAGACATCACTTGGAGGAGTTGTCAAGTTTGTAACAGTGCCGTCAGCGAGCAGTAGCTGTTTGAGCTTTGAAGTCTTCTACGACAGTGATAGCTGTTGCATTCCATTCTTTTGGAGCATTGTTACGGAATTTAGCCATAATCTCTTTGATTTGTTCAGCACCATCAACACCAGAAAGAGTAACAGAGATAGTCTTTTCAGCGTAATAGCCGTACTCTTTGTAGATTTCTTCGATACCGTCAGCAAGGGTCAAAACCACGTGAACGATGGTGAGCGAGCAAGTTCAGCAACGACAAGGACAGCTTGGATAGCGTCTTTATCACGTACGAATGGTTTAATCAAGTAACGAAAAGCTTTCTTCAAATCCCCATCATGTAGGGTGTGATTGTGTTTTCTTCGAATTCTTGGTTTTTCAGCGATAAATTTGAAACCTGTCAAAACGTTGAACATGGTTGCGCCGTAGCTTTCAGCAATTTTCGTTACCAAGTCAGTTGATACGATAGATTTGCAGAGAGCCGCATTTTCAGGAAGAGTTCCAGCGTTTTTGTGGGCCTCCAAGATGTATTTAGCCATGATAGCACCGATTTGGTTACACAATAGGTTGAGGTAGCTACCATCTTTTTGAAGAACTTCAACACCACACGGTCAGCGTCAGGGTCAGTTGCACAGAACATCTGCCAACTTGACGACCAAGTTCTTCAGCAAGGGCAAAAGGCGCTTGGCTTTCTGGGTTTGGAGATTTTTACAGTTGAAAGTCTGGGATCAGCAGTTGCTGCAGCTTCTACGACTTGAACAGAGTCAAATCCTGCTTGGGCAGAGCGCGACGAGCCAACATTTCCCCAGTACCATGAAGTGGTGTGTGAACAATCTTCATGTCTTTGCAAATTCTTCAATCAAAGGGGCTGGGTTGATGTTTACGTCCTTAACCTCTTTGAGGTATTCTACGTCAACAGCTTCGCCGATAACTTCAATCAAGCAGAAGCTTTCTCAGCTTCCACTCAGCAACTTCAGACTGCAAATGGGTTTCGATTGCACGGATATATGTAGTCAAAGCGTCCGCGTCGTGTGGAGGCATTTGTCCACCGTCTTCACCAGTAAACCTTGTATCCGTTAAATGGTGCAGGGGTTGCTGACTGGCTGTGACCATGATACCTGCAGAAACAGTTGAGGTGACGAACTGCAAATGATAGTTCTGGAGTTGGACGAAGGCTTTCAAATACATAGATTTGATGCCGTGTTTAGCAGAACTACTGCAGATTCAAAAAGGCAAACTCAGGGTGAGAGTGACGGCTGTCGTGAGCGATTGCTACCACCGTTCTTTTTCGTTTCACCTAGACTCAATCAAACGAGCCAATCCTTCAGTAGCTTGACGAACAACGTATGATGTTGATGCGGTTTGTACCAGCGCCAATCAAAGCCAGCAGTACCTGCAGTACCAAATTCAAGATTTGTATAGAAGGCATCTTCCTTCGTTTTTCATCCATATTTTCCAAATCTTGACGAAGGTGATCAGGAGCTCCATAAAAATCAACCCATTTCTGGTAATTTTCTTGGTAAGACATTGAAATTCTCCTTTTTGTAAATTGTTTTTAACCGTTCACATTATAGCACTTTTTAGCGTTTTTAGTAAAACGGTAGCATAATTTTCAGAAAAAGTAGTGACATATGCCTGTTTATCAAGTCTTGAATGCCTAGGAAAGCTATGCTATACTACTCTGTATGATTATTTTACAAGCTAATAAAATTGAACGTTCTTTTGCAGGAGAGGTTCTTTTTGATAATATTAATCTGCAGGTTGATGAACGAGATCAGGATAGTCCCTTGTTGGGAAAAATGGTGCAGGTAAGTCTACTCTTTTTGAAGATTTTTGGTTGGAGAAGAGAGCCAACTAGTGGAGAAATCAATAGAAAAAGATATTTCTCTCGTCTTACCCTAGCCCAAGATAGCCGTTTTGAGTCTGAAAAATACCATCTACGATGAGATGACTTCATGTCTTTGATGATTTGCGTCGGACGGAGAGCAACTTCGTCTAGATGGAGCTAGAGATGGGAGAAAAAGTCTGGTGCTGATTTGGATAAACTGATGTCAGATTACGACCGCTTATCTGAGAAATTTTTCGCCAAGCAGGGTGGCTTTTACCTATGAAGCTGATATACGAGCGATTTTAAATGGATTTAAGTTTGACGAGTCTATGTGGCAGATGAAAAATTGCCGAGCTTTCGGGTGGTCAAAATACTCGTCTGGCACTGTTCAAATGCTCCTTGAAAAAGCCCAATCTCTTGGTCTTGGACGACAGACCAACCACTGTGGATATGAAACCATTGCCTGGCTAGAGAATTACTTGGTAAACTATATGGCTGCCCTTATTAATGTCAGCCGACCGTTACTTCTTAGACAAGGTTGCGACAATTACGCTGGATTTGACCAAGCATTCCTTGGATCGTTATGAGCAATTACTCTCGTTTTGTTGAGTTAAAGGAGCAAAAGCTAGCTACTGAGGCAGCTATGAAAACAACAAAAGGAAATCGTAGCTCTGGAACATTGTCAATCGCAATCTAGTTCGAGCTTCAACGACTAAACGTACCCAATCCGTCGTAAACAACTGGAAAAATGGAGCGTTTGGACGAAGCCAGAAGCTGGGATAAGAAAATCAGTAACATGACCTTCCAGTCTGAGAAAACGTCGAGTAATGTTGTCTTGACTGTTGAGAATGCACCATTGGTTATGATGGGGAAATATTGTCAGACCTATCAACCTGACCTTCGTAAGATGAATGCTATTGCTATCGTTGGTCCAAAATGGTATCGGCAAGTCAACCTTTATCAAGTCTATTGTGGACCAGATTCCGTTTTATCAAGGGGGAGAAAAAGCGCTTGGGGCTAATGTTGAGGTTGGTTACTATGACCAAACCCAAAGCAAGCTGACACCAAGTAATACCGTACTGGATGAACTCTGGAATGATTTTAAACTGACATGAAAGTTGAAATTCGTAACCGTCTTGGTGCCTTCGCTTTCTCAGGAGATGATGTTAAAAATCAGTCGGCATGCTGTCTGGTGGCGAGAAAGCTCGTTGCTCTTCTAAATTATCTATGGAAAACAACAACTTCCTGATTCTGGATGAACCAAACCAACCACTTGGATCATTGATAGTACAAGAAGTGCTGAAAATATGGTCGTTGTTGTTGTTGTTGAGACTCGTTTGCTGTCTTTGTCAGCCACGACCACTACTTTATCAATCGTGTAGCAGCATGTATTGAAATTGTCTGAGCATGGCTCGACTCTTTACCTGAGATTACGACTACTATGTTGATAAAGAGTTTGAAAGTAGAAATTAACCAGACGGAGAATTTTCAACTAACAATCAAGCAAAATGAAGTAAAGTCGATCACTATCAGGCCCAGAAAGAAAGTCAAAAAGAAGTTCGCAAAGCTCATGCGACAAATCGAAAATCTAGAAGCTGAAATTGAAGAGTTAGAAAGTCATAGCCAAGCCATTTTCTGAACAAATGTTGGAAACAAACGATACTGCGATAAACTGATGGAGGTGCAGGCTGAGTTGGACAAAATCCAGCCACCGTCAGGAAAGAGCCGTAGCTTGAGGTGGGAAGAATTGTCCAGAGCAGGTGTAGAGGTGGAACGCATCTTGGAAGAAGTATTTCGTGAATTTCGTACAGAAAGTGGATTATTCTTTAAAAAGGGAGGCTGACGAGGGTCCTGCTCAACCTCTCTCAGTTATCTCGCTTTGAGCTTGAGTCTGACCTAGCAGTCTCTAGCGTTTTCTTTGAGATTTTGGATAGCATTCATGTCACAATCAAAATTTCTTGGACAAGACTGAGTTCCGTAATCATGAACATGTTGCCATGATGGGACAGAATTGTTCCTCCTTTACTACTCAAAATAATGTGCGGGTTTTCAAAGGCTTCGAGAGAACAACTTGAAAAGGCTAAGGTTCGACGACTCCCCTTTATTTTGAGCTGAACTGGAGTTTTGTTACAGAGTCTGATTTGTCAAAGAGATGCGAGAGTTATGATATGAAGCAGGATGATTTGGATGAGGTATGCAGATTATCTCTCTCTTTAAAACAGAAGAATGGACCGTAACGTGAGTTGGTTTCTTTCAGGGAACCTCTATGGTTTCTACGATGTGGACTATGTCACTCGGATTGGTAAGAGAAGTTATGGAGAGGAGGAATTTTGCAAGAGATTGGTCGCCTATAAGAGATTGAGTGTTGATTTTGGCCCTCAATTGTACCAGCATTGTTTAGAGCATCTTTCTTTTTGACAGTGCAAGTCTGTTTACAGGACTTATACAGAGAAGATTGTGGTAAAAACATTAATCTGTACGAGACAGAAAATATTTTACATTGCACTTAAAGGTTTCTTTCTGGTACCAAAAGGACAGTGTAAAAGAAGGTTTGTAAGCAAATGCAGGAGGCATAGCCATATTTTTGACCTGCTAGGTCTTCCAGAGCAAGTAGCCTACTATCAGAACACTGACGAGATTTGTCAAGATTAATTTTCCCAAATATGGGAAAAGAAAGAAGCTCGCCCTCAGGTTTGATACAATAGTTTCAAAATTTGAGAGGAGTTTTATATGAAATCGCTATGCAGTGCAGTTGATTAGCCGTGGAGCTGTTAACAAGATAGGAATATGCTCTGATTGTGGAAAATAGTGTCTGGATTTGGCTTCACATGAGACTATCGGACAGACATGAGTAGGAATATCAGATTTCTGAACTCGTCCGCATCTATTACATAGTAGAAATCCTTTTGGTGGGAGTTATATCAGACCGTTTTTCTCGTCGTAAGATTTTGTGACTACAGACCTTGTTTGTGGGAGTTCTTTGTCTGGCTATTTCTTTCATGTAGAAATGACGGCTGGATGATTAGAGACTTTGGTTTTTGCTAATATTGTTGCAGGCTATTGCTTTCGCCTTTTCCTAGACCAACAAATAAGGCCATTATCACAGAGTGGTAGAGAAAGGATGAACTGGTTCTCACGCAATTCTCGTTTTGGAGTTAATGATCTTACGGAGTTGTCGGTGCAGGTTCTGTACTTTCTTTTAGTGTATGTTACAATTCATAAGGTCTTCGTACATTACCTTGGTATTAGATGCCTATAGTTTTTCTCGCTTTTGGCCCAGTAGCCTTGCTTCCCAAAAGAAGAAGACTTTGGGTGAGAGAGAACTTACATTCAAAAGTTGTTGTGCTGATATCAGGAGGAGTTCACTATATTGTGAGGCAAAAGGAAATGTCTCTTTTGTTGATCATGGCTTCAGTGTCAATTTTCTTCGCGACTTTTAATTTATCACCATTCCTTTTCGATCAGCTCTATGAGATTACAGGGGTCTATGCCACTATTTTGACATGGGTGCTATCGGATCTATTGTTGGGGCGCTGTTGGCCTAGTAAGATTAAAAGCTGGCATGGAAAGTAGCTTCTGTTTTTATTGGCTCTGACTGGACTTGGGTAGTGATCAATAGGTTCACTCTCCCCATCCTATCTTGCTTTGTCAGGCAATTTCGTTTGTGAACTCTTTATGCAGCGATTTTAATATTCACTTCTTTACACAGGGTACAGACCATAGGATTGATGGAGAATGTTTGGGTGGGGGTATTGAGTACCACATTTTACACTGTGATTCTCTTTATGCCGATTGCGTACAGGTATGACTCATCTTTCTTCCAGGTGTCCATCTTTATTCTTTCTTGATTATGGGACATTAGGGTTGTTGCTTTCTCTTTCTTGGCTCGACTGTACGAACTCATTTTAAAGGGTACAAATGTTTGAGTTTAAATAATTTCCAATCGTGTTTTCCGCCCTTCTCGTTTGTGAGAAGGGCTTTATCTAGTAAAATAGTCATGAATAAAAAGAATGAATGAGTTAGTCGCCTTGCTCAATCGCTATGCGACTGAGTACTATACCAGCGACAATCCGTCGGTTTCAGACGAGTGAGTATGACCGCCTTTACCGTGAGTTGGTTGAGTTGGAGCGCCGATCCAGACTCATGTAGCAGACAGTCCGACCCATCGTGTGTGGTAAAGGGTTTTAGATGGTTTTGAAAAATACAGTCATCAGTATCCTCTTTATAGTTTTGCAGGATGCTCACGTGAGGACTTGAAAGCTTTTGATGGCGTGTTCGTAAGGAAGTGGCCTCATCCAACCTATATTTGTGAGCTGAAAATCGATGGCTTGTCTATCTCGCTGACTTATGAAAAGGGGATTTTTGTTGCTGGGGCAACGCGTGGAGATAGTTCTATTGGTGAGAAATATCACGAAAATCTTAAGCGTGTTAAGGATATTCCTGACCTTGCCAGAAGAACTTGATATTGTACAGTTCGTAGAATGTTATATGCCGCTCTTCTTTTGACCAGGTTACTAGCTCGCCAAGAAAATGGAGAGCCTGAATTTTGCAAATCCTCGTAATGCGGCAGGAAACTGCTACGTCAGCTGGATACAGCGGTATATTAAGCCTGATCTTACGACGTTTCCTCTATCAGAAGCCAGCCCTTCAACTCGTGATAGTCAGAAAAGGTTTTGAAGCACCTAGAACAACTTGGTTTTGTGGTCAATCCTAAAGAGAAGTCTTGGCTGAAAACATAGATGAAATCTGGGATGGTTTATCCAAAGTAGAGACAGAAAGGGAACATCCGCTTCTATGATATTGATGGGGATGAGTGATCAAGGTCAACGACCACGGGTCAAGAAGAACTTGGTTTTTACCGTTAAAAGCTCCAAAGTGGGCAGTGACCTACAAGTTTCCAGCTGAAGAAAAGAAGCTCAACTCTTGTCAGTTGATTGGACAGTTGGTCCGTACGCGGTGTTGCTGACTGCTAATCAGCCCTATCAGCACTGGAACAACGCTGGTATCATGCCACCCTGCATAATGTGGATTATATTGCTGAAAAGATATCACGCAAAGACTGATACGATTTATCGTCTATAAGGCTGGAGATACTCTCCCTGCTGTTTGCTGTGGTAGAAGTCAAAACGGGTTTCTGAAGAAAAACTAGATATCCTACAAACTGCTCCAAGTTGTGATTCTGATTTGTTACGCGCTGAAGATGAAGTGGCCCTTCGTTCCTGTATCAATCCGCGTTGCCCTACTCAAATCATGGAAGGTTTGATTCATCTTGCTTCTCGTGATGCTATGAATATTACAGGCCTTGGTCCATCTATTGTTGAGAAGCTCTTTGCTGCTAATTTAGTCAAGGATGTGGCGGATATTTACCGTTTGAAAGAAGAAGATTTCCCTGCGCTCAGGGGGGTTAAGGAAAAGTCTGCTGCTAAACTGTATCAGGCCATTCAAAGCATCTAGGAAAAATTCTGCCGAAAAACTCTTGTTTAGTTTGGGAATTCGCCATGTCGGAAGCAAGGCCAGTCAGCTTTTCACTTCACTCGATTGAAAATCTGGCTCAGAACAGATCAGAGAAGTGGCTAGTATTGAAAGTCTGGGTGGCGTGATTGCCAAGAGTCTTCAGACTTATTTTGCGACAGAAGGCTCTGAAATTCTCCTCAGAGAATTAAAAGAAGCTGGAGTCAATCTGGACTATAAAGGACAGATTGTAGTGGCAGATGCGGCCTGTCTAGGTTTGACCGTTGTATTGACTGGAAAATTGGAACGGCTCAAGCGCTCTAGAAGCTAAAGAATAAACTCGAGTCTAGATGCCAAGGTGACCCAGGTAGTGTTTCTAAAATAGACCGACCTCGTCGTGGTAGGGAGCAGATGCTGGAAGTAAACTGCAAAAAGCACAGAACTTGGTATCGAAGTTCGAGATGAAACTGGCTCGAAAGTCTGTAAAAGAATGGTAGAAGGCTAGATGTTAGAATGGTCTGAAACTGTCTGATCCTGAGTGTTTTGACATGAATTGAGTCTATCTTGAGTCAGAAATTAAATTGCTGAATCTATCAGCACCCATAAAAATTAAATTAAAATGAGAAATTAGGGAAAAGAAAATGTTAGTACCCTGTAGTCATCCATTTTCATCGACGAGGATTATCTGACCTGTTCATTTTAGTGAAAACAGGCGGACAATGTTGAAAAAGTGTGTATTATGAAAATAACTGGAACAAAGTTCTCCTTCACAGTTACAAGTCAAGGAAAAGTTAGAAACCGCAAGTTTTCTGTCGAGATTGATGGGACAGTTAAGGAATATTCCGTGCGTTATAACTACTATCCGCTTCTGACAGAAGTTTGGATTTTAGAGGGCGACGAGACTGTTTATTATTCTGAAAAGCCCAGCCATTACTGGTCCTTACTACAAAAGATCAAAATCCATTTGCTTTTGATAGAGGCAATACATAGCGCTAGTTTTGATCACGCACTGCTACCAAGGAGAACTAGGTTACAGTCTTTCAGATTATCAGACTAGCTCAAACTGGGCTCCTACGGCTACTGCTGCTACAGGTGGTTGTCTACGAAAATACCAGCAACGACGCTCCGATTTTGGAAAACCTTTAATCTAGAGCGTGGGTAATAGCTATTCATACAGTCACAAGTACAATACCATTGGTGTTTGGAGTCTAGACTTAGATGAAAATCTTTGCTGGCAAGGCTTATCAGTATCAGATTGACTTTCCTCACCGCAGACTGTGACGAGATCCTTGCACGGTGCCCATAGTCCTGACGGCAAAACGTTTCCGTAATTCTTTCTCATCAAGACAGACAAGTAGAAGGATTTGTGGTCAAACATGGAACAGAAGCGCCTTGGCGTTTGGAAAAATCCATGTAAAAAGCGGTTATCTGTGATACATATCCGAGATTTAACCAACTCCGACCTCTGGGTTGCGAGCATCTCCGTGGAACCTTCCTTGGTGCTGCCCAGACTGGAACTGTAAACCAATTCGGACAAGCATACTAGACTGACTATCAAAAGAACTGGCCGTAATATGTTCAACTCCAGCCTATCTTTGATCGCCATAAAGGAATACGATGAGGATGGAAATGTAACCTATAACTGGGGTTATGACCCTCAAAACTTCATGCCCAGAACCAAGTTTTTCAGTAATCCAGATGATCAGGGCAGGTCATTCGTGATTTAGAAGACCATGGTTCAAGCCTATCACGATGGGATTGGTGTCATTATGGACGTGGTTTATAATCACACCCTTTTCAACTGGTTGATGACCTTTCCAAACAACTGTCCCTGATTACTACTATCGTATGAATCCAGACGGTACCTTCCAGAATGGAACAGGTGTTGAAAATGAAACAGCCAGTGAACACGAAATGTTCCGCAAGTACATAGATTGATTCTCTTCTATACTGTACAGGAATACAGTCAGTGACTGACGCTGTTTTGACTTGATGGGTATTCATGATGTCAAAACGTGCATAAGCGATTCGTTGGGGCGCTTCAGATGAGGTTGATCCCCGTATTATCACTTATGGAGAAGGCTGGGATATGGGAACAGGTCTTGCAACCTATGATAAGGCCAAGAAGGATAATGCCTACCAAATGCCAAATATCGATTCTTCAATGATAATCAGCGTGATGCGGTCAAAGGAGGAGAATTTGTGGTGCAATCAAGTCAGGATTTGTGAGTGGTGTGACCACTGAACCAATCATTGCCAAAGACCATCTTGGTAGCCGAGAATTGGGTTCTTATCTCAGTCCAAACCAGGTTCTCAACTATTTTAGCCCATGACAATTATCTTCATGATTTGTTGGCGACTCTTCATCCTGATCCAAAGTTCAGACCAGATTGTGCGAGGTTGAGACGGCGACAGCAATGAACCTTCTCATGCAAGGAATGTCCTTTATGGAAATTGGCCAAGAATTTGGTCGAACCAAATTAATTCCGACGGGTGAACATGGACAACTCACTTCGGCAGACCGAGAACGTACTGTGAATAGTTACAAGGCTCTGACAGTGTCAGCCAGATAAACTGGATTTAATCAATGAAAAGACGAAAGCATTGACTGTCCGTCAAATTATTCGACTGAAAACACAGACTAGCGCCTTTTCTTATCTACATACGAAGAAGTTTACCGTCATGTCTTTGTGTCACACAGCTGCAGAAAATAGCGGATGGATTGTTTACAGCAGCAGATTCGCGAGGGGACCAGGACATCTATTGGTAGTATCTCAGTGCCAAGGGAACTTCCTTATACTTTGAAAATGCGGAAAAGTTGGCCATGTTGGTGACCAACGGTCGCTCAAAAGACAATGTTATAAGATGATATTAGTCTGGCTGTCTTGACTGTTTTATAGCCACCATCTATCTCGCTATTTTAACACTGCAAAATTCTGAGTATGGTACCTAAAAATCCATTCATTGAGAATTGAATGAATGAGAAGAGCTAGCTAATCACGAGCTCGCCTGTATAGAAAATTGATAAATATTTTCACCGAAACAACGCACCCTATCAAAGTGTTTGAACGCGTCGAGGGTGTCTTTATAAAGACTTTTACCTGAGGCTCTGTTTCAGTAATCTATGTTAGTTATAGGTCTAATGAACTGAGATCGAGAATAGTACAATGTTGCTTCTAAACACGTGTGTGTAGATTTATTTTAATTCCAACCCCAAAATTGTTCATTCTGTGTTCATTTATGTAGTACAATTTAATATGCTCTTGAAGACTTTCTTCAAAGTATATCAGTTTCCTTAATAAGACTAGATTCTATCAATTTTTATTTTTATTGGGTATAGTTTTGAAAAACCAAGCTTGTAAAAATAATCTCATTGCAAAAGGGTTGTAATTTTCTGAAAAATTTGGTAAAATATATCTTAATCATTTTCAGGAGGACGAGAATTTGACAAGATATCAGAATTTAGTAAATGGAATAAATCAGTTTGAAAAAGAAATTACGATTATTCACCAATAAACCAAGAAGAATTAGGGACTGTTCAGCTATGACTCAGGCGAAAGTAGATGAGGCGCTGAAAAGGCGCAGTGCGACCCTGCCAGCTTGGCGAGCTTTATCAGCAGTTGAACGTGCGGCTATTTGCACAAAACAGCGACTATTTTAGAACGTGATAAAGGGAAGAAATTGGTACTATACTTGCCAAAAAGTGGCAAAGGAATTAAAGACTATTGGAGGAATGGTGCTACCGCAGACTTGATTCGCTATCGTGCTGAGGAAGGTCTCCATGTATCACTGGACAAGCAATGGAAGGTGGCGGTTTTGAGCAGGCAAGTAAAATAAATTGGCCGTTGTTCGTCGCGGCCAGTTGGTGTCGTGCTATCTCTCGCTCCTTAATCAGTTAATTTATCTGCTAAATTGCACCTGCCTTGATTGCAGGAATGTAGTCATGTTTAAGCCACCAACACAAGGTTCTATTTCTGGGCTCTTGTTGGCTAAAGCGTTTGAAAGACAGGGATTCCAGCTGGTGTTTTCAAAATACCATTACGGGTCGCGGTTTCCAGAAATTGGGGATATATCATTGAACACAAAAAGTCAACTTCATCAACTTTACAGGTTCAACTCCTATCGGAGAACTGTATTGGTCGTTTTAGACTGGTATGTCAATCATGTTGGAGCTTGGGTGGGAAAAGATGCAGCTCTTGTACTGAGAAGATGCAGATTTGGAACATGCTGCTAAACAAATCGTTGCGGGAGCCTTTACTTCTCAGGACAACGTTGCACGGCCATTAAACGTGATCGTTGTTCGTAAAAGCGTTGCAGATACATTAGCTACTTTGCTTCAAGCAGGGGTTGCTAAATTAACGAGTTGATGACCCATTTGACAATGCTGATATACACCTGTTATTGACAATGATTCAGCCGACTTCATCTGGGAGCTGATTGAGGATGCACAAGAAAAAGGTGCTCAGTCTCTATACCAATCAAACGTGAGGGAATCATTCTCATGGCTGTGCTTTTTGACAAGTTACAAAGATATGAAAGTATGGGAAGAGCCATTTGGTCCTGTTTTACCAATTATCCGTGTGGCTAGCGTGAGAAGAAGCATTGCCTTTGCCTAACGAATCTGAATTCGGACTTCAATCCTCAGTCTTTACAAATGATTTCAAAAGGCTTTGAAATCATATGAAAAACTTGAAGTGGCACGGTCCACATTAATAATAAAACCAACGTGGTCCAGATAATTTCCCATTCCTTGGTGTCAAAGGTTCTGGTGCTGGTGTTCAAGGAATTAAATATAGTATTGAAGCGATGACAAATGTCAAATCCATTGTTTTTGATGTGAGATGAAAAAGATAAAAAGTCGAAATTCGTTTTCTGATTATTTTTACTTTAAAATTATATTTTTGTTGAGCTAAAATAACGAACTTTAGTGATAGTATTATTAAAAACAATTCG
>BNJU01002019.1_pt1 | contig 41213 bp, 72 predicted proteins | sample 8539281 | NCBI WGS metagenome assembly BNJU01 (sample SAMD00202456, study PRJDB9452) | human saliva metagenome | isolation source: human saliva | place: Japan
GAGTTGCGGTGTTTTTCTTTTATTGATGAAGTGTCTATTGTCAATATTTACCGATATTTATCGTTATTGGTGTGTTACAAGGTGTGTTACATATTGTGTGCAATTTGTTTTAATAAAAAAGAAGGAGGGCATTTCTGCCCTCACAACTTATGTATAAAGAGCAGGCGACACTCACCTGCTGAACCATATATATATATTATGATAAATATGTCTACCTATATGACTGATATCTCACCATTTTCATTTGCCTCTACATCGACCTTACCATCAGTGATAAGAGTTCCGTCTTTGATAGCAAACACGGCATTATCACCCTTAACGAGACCTTTCTCTACGACCTCCATCACTGTTGTAAAATTGCCATTTACTATCAACTTTCACCCATCCACTCTGCATCGTTCCACCAGAATTGAAGTAGTAATTTTTACCTGATATTGCATACATACCACTTGTGTAGGCACTTCCGTCGTTAGGTTCTAGATAATACCACTTACCATCTATTGACAGCCACCCTGTGCATCTTGCAGTTACTATCAAAAGTAATACCATTTGTCTTTGATTTGCTGCCAGCCTGTAACAACATAGCCTGAACTGTTGAAGTAATACCACACACCGTCTAACTGCGCCCAAGTTGATTTATAGTAGCTGCCATTTGATGTTCTATACCACCAACCTTTTGAATCCTGTACCCAACCTACAGTTGGAGTAGTTGAGTAATCTGGTCTATATATATTTCTTATATTTTTAGGATATCTGATTCTTATAGCTACTCTCGAACCGCTTGTATTTCCCTCAAGTGTGGTAAGTGTGCCATTCGCATTTCTACTTATCACAAACCCTATGTGGTCTCGTGAACCGCTTCCGGAGTTGTTCCCTCTTCCTGACCAGCAGAATATAACGATATCACCAGCTTGAACTTCTGATAGATTTACCCATTTCAGATTTTTACTACACCAAATCTGTGCGTTGGCGACATTGTTGTTTTTCTCCCATTTAATACCTAAATGTGAGAGTACGTACGACACAAAGACCGCACACCAAGCCCACCCTCTATATGAGACTGAACCGTAGTACCAGTCTGCGAATGTTGCAGAACCTTGTCCTAGAAATTTTCTAGCATACTCTATAACTTTGTTCCCATTCATCTTACACCTCCTTATCTGTTGGTGCATCTGATGGATCATGTTCCTCTTGTGATATTGCTGTAAATCCTGGTGTATGTTCTCCGCCAATCTCGTCTCTAGGCTTTATGTAAGTCATGGCCATTTTAGAATCGCTTGTGCCTTTTGTTGTAGGATCAACGATAACTCCTATCTGTACTAGCCATGTAACGAGCATTTTGGCTGTTTCAATCATGAGCTCTTGTGGAGGTAGCCCTTGTTTAGCTGCTTCATGCACTTTTACTGTCTGGTAAAACATTGCAATAAGTCCTAGTAAAAAAGTTAGTACCCATGCTTTGTTTTTAAATCTAACTTTCCAATTTATTCTCATTTATTTTGCCTCCTTTTAGCAATAAAAATACCGAGTACACCTCGGCTAATTACCTTTTAACTTGTTTTCGAGGTCTTCAAGGCGGTGATTTACCACCTTAAGCCTCTCTTCAATAACAGGGATGCGACTAGCGAAATCGTTATGCCTTCTAACTTCCTCGGTCAATCTGTCAATCTTGAAGTCCGTTAAGCAACTAGTCTTACGGATTCCGTATAGTGATCCTGCGCCTGCGCCTGTAGCCGTCACAACAGCCACTATAATGCTTGTCCAATCAATCATCTATTTTCCCTCCGCTACTAATTGCCAAGCTTCTTGATACCATATATCCTCACTGGGATCATTGCAGCATTTGTTGTTGCTACTGATGTGTTACCTTGGGATTTATATGTTCCAGCTCCAAATGTGATTCTATGAGAGCTACCACTTCCAGAGCTTGTAACTGTCCTTCCGTTCGTCCAGAAATTTGTTCCACCGCCACCAATCGACGGTGCACAGAATTTGACGGATTCGCCTTTTTTCAAGCTTAAACTAGAACGGGCATTTTCGCCCATGTAGTCACTCCACTCTATGATGTACTCATCATAGTTCCCATCAATCGTTAGCGATTGAGACGAAAATTCCGAATTTGGTCTTGAGTTAGACCAAAGCAGTTTTTTTGTTTCGACCGTCGCTAACATCTTCTTGACTTCAATCAAGGTTTTTAAAACACTTATCATATCGCACCTCCCTATACTCGTATCGACGCGCCGAAGAAAGCAGCAAGCTCATTTTCTGCGCTACTGTTATCAATGTGGATATCGTTCGTTGATGCTTTCAGTTTCTGAATGTCTTGTTTTACTTCCGCAATGCCATTCTGCAACTGTCCTGCTACTGTATTGTTAACAGCAGCCTTTAACAAAGTAATGTATTGTGTTGTTATTGCCTCCAAGTTCATTGGTGTAGGAAAAGCGGGGATAACCAATCCGCACAAATCCTTATCCTGCCTTACATCAACAATGTTAGCATTAGTTATCTCTGTCACCCCTGGCATTACGTATATATCCGCTAGGGCTATCTCGTAATAGTTTGATTCTCTTACAAGGTCAGGAGGTGTTGGCGTTGTGGACGAGACTCCTTCCTTCTTATAAATTTCAATACTTCTTACGCTATCGGAATCATCCATCCTGGCAACAATTCTATCTATCCTCTTCAGCGAGATGTGTGCAGCACTTATAGATATATTCCTCTTGTTTTGCTCATATCCTCTTGTTCCTTCGATATGACAGCCTCCAGGCATTACGCTTACTGCCATTCCTCCGTTTGCTACAACTTGCAAGTTGCTACCATCTGCACTTGTCATAAACACACCATTACTCCAACACATTTTTATTAAATGTGCGCTCCATCCTATGGTCAATTGCTCTATCCCCATAGGGATCAGATGGTGTGGTTTTTGAGATAAATGGATAACTTATCATATGCCCTCCTTCCTATATGCTGACTGGAATATACTTAGCTTTTTCTAGGTGTACCAAATGTAATCTTTAATTCCAGTCTGTTTTTTTGCTATATGTTTCGTTAACTTCTACAATTCGAGCTTTAAATGTCTGCTCAATTTCATCAAATGAGATACTGCATAAATCACCGATATCATAATCATCTAGATAATAAATATTATTCTGAATGATATCTGCTACTATAGTTTCTTGCTTATAATGATTAAGCATATCAACTTTAGCTTGCTGTCGCATTTGCTCTCTTATCTGTGCTTCGTTCGCAGGCTTAAGTTCGATTCCAGATACATTACCCTCAATTACCTTCTTAGGGTAGTAATCTACATCTATTGGTCTGTTATTCTCATCAATATAGAATTCGGTAATTCTTCCTCTGCTATTTCCACCTTCATCTGTAATTATTGATTCATTTGAGAATCCGGTTGTCTCCATAGTTTTGAAATATTTGATAATATGGGAAAGCATCGCTATCATCATATTGATATTCAACTCTGGATACGTTTTCATATCCTTTACCAAAAATAATTTTATCGCTTAAATCTCTACCTACTTTTGGTCCAATAAGATAAGTGAAGTGTGGCTCATCTGGATTCGTTAGCCACTTGTCTAGTTCAGATGCAAGTGGCCACTTCCTGATTTCAATTATCGGAGACATGTTGTGTAGCAATAGGTAATTGCGTAGAGCTTCACCGATGTTATCACCTTGCTTTATAGATAGGTCTACCTCATCTGGCCAAGGACTACCATCAGCTGGATGAATCCCTCCAAGAAATGACGGTCTAGGTTGATGCGTTACTCCAATTACATTGTTAGCCAGTACATGTGCATCTATTTCAAGGCTCACCCAGAATTCCCACTCTGTATGATCTGCTGCTTTTGCAAATGCGTTGCTGTCTTCTCTAGCTTGTACAAGGTCTAGCAGTTTTTCTAGAAAATACCCTTTTACGGTAACAAAGGTTCCCTCAATTTTTTCTTCAATAACAGTCTTTTTTACAATGCCAGTTTCTGGGCGACCGTCTATATTTACATATTTGATTTTGTCATTCCATTCACTTGCAATGGTATATATCGTAAAATCTCCAGCTTCATTCCACTTTCTATTCCATGTGATTTCGATAAACTCAATTGGCTCCAGTGGATTCATCGCTTTGTCGTAAAAGTTGATCATATGCCATCATACCTTCCTGTATATGTGATTTTAGACTTGAACGCTGTTCCACTCGGCGATGTTATCGATATCAAGTTTGCACCTGGTATAAGCTTCAATTTTCTATAGTCCACAGGGCTCTTTATCATCTCACCATTTAATGTTGCATATGCTTTAGAACCATCGATGCTTACGATATCTCCCTTTTTCAAAGTTACTTCTGCAACACATGTTGCGTCTCCAACCTTTACAACTAGGTCTTTTACATATCCATCTGCGATGATTTTAATAATAGGATTTGTTTTTGCAGTTCCCTCGTATTCTATCAACACACTATCTGATCTATCTTCGGTGGAGTACAACATTTTCTTACCTGATGTATAAGCTCTAGTAACTGACCATCTTGCTGTTACACTAGATAGGTTTGATTGTTCTTCTCCAACGGCAAAAAGTTCGCCATAAGGCGATAGATAGGATACTTTTAGTGATGCATTTTTTCGATATCTTTCTGTTGGGAATGTCAGTCCTTTAATTGCACATCCTTTTGCTATTTTGATATCTCCCATGTATGTTATTTCAACATCATAGGTAAATGCCGGATTGTGAAAGAACAGCGCCACTCTACGCAGTTCTCGATAATCTCCGTCATCATAATTTCTAGGAACTGTGGCAACTTCTATCGTTCTAGACCCTTTACGGCGCCCAGTTATTAAATCACCATCACCGATTCCTTTAGCTTCGGTAAATACTTCAATTTGAGGAAACTCTGCTCCCTCAAGCGATGTCATCATCCAATCATCATTTTCATAATTAAATGTTAAGCCATCACTACGGATGGCTCTAACACAATATCCTTTATTTCTCATTTATATATAGTCCCCCGCAAATGCATACTTAGCTGTATTCTTTATAGCTTCTGCCGTCTCTCCAGGAGTCTTTACAGGCTGATAAATGTTGATGTTCTGTACAACATTTCCTGTTTGATTTGCAGCATTATTCTGTGCAGCTCCACTCCAGCTAATCTGCGCATTACGTACAAGATTTGGATTAAATGAAGATGTCATACTCTTTGCAGTATCATCCATAACACTACTTAACATTCCTGAATTTTTGGTTACACCAACAGCTATACCTGCAGGAATCCATCTTCCAACCTCTGCAGCAAATACTCTTGATGGAGAATTAATACCGAGCACCTTTTTAGCTGCTGAAAGCGCCTTCGAGGCAAGATTTTTCATCGCTGAGAATAATTTACCAGCTGCACCAGCAATACCTCTTACTATTCCAGATATGATATGTGTCCCTACGCTTCCCCAGCTTACGGCTCTAAATGCGCTAAGCATTCTTGATGCAGCACTCTTTGCACTACTCCACATACGACTTGCAAGACTTACAAGCCCCGATATTACAGCAACAACAATACGGCCACCAATGCTTGTAATTACTCCCCAAGCAGATCTAAAGCCTTGAATCAAGTGTACGATTGCTGTTGCACCTGCATTAAACAGCACTGTAGGTAAGTTGATAAATGCGTTAACTATTGTTACACATAAGCTCTGTGCTGCACTAAACAGCGAGCCTATTCCACTTCTTAATGCTCCTGCTATGCCACTTATCATAGATGAGCCTAGACTCATCCAGTTAAATGCTGTAAATGCATTCCACATTGCCCTCAATATTTGAGGTATATTTGCTATCAATGTAGGAATTGCATTAATTAACCCCTTAACTAAAGTAATGATAATCTTTCCGCCAGTTACCATTATCTTTGGAGCATTATCATTTATAAGGCCCGCAATATTGGTTATTATCTGTGGGATTTTTTGTATCATCACAGGCATAGAATTTGCCCATCCCTGCGCTAGTTTCAGAAGCATCTCCATACCAGCGCTAACAAACTTTCCAGCATTTTTTCTTAAGCTTGCTGTGAATTGGGTAACCATTGTTAATCCCTTTGATATAAGTCCTGGCATGCTTGCCCCAAGGCTGTTACCTATCTTGCTGAACATCTGCGGAAATGTAGTGCCAATTACATTTACAAGTCCCTTCGCGATATTCCCTAATGCTGGCAATAGATTACTGAGAAATGTGCCTGTTGATGTAACGAGATTCTCCATTGACTTGCTTACATCTCTGCCTAGTGTCAAATTCCCTAAAAAATCTTTAGCAGCCGACTTCATCATGTTGAAGGAACCAGATATTGTACTTGCAGCTTCTTTAGCTGTTGTTCCAGTTATCCCCATCTGCGTTTGAATAGCATGAATAGCTTGAGTTACATCTGAGAAACTGCTGATATCGTACTTCTTACCGGTGAGCTTTTCAGCATCATTTAAAAGCCTCTGCATCTCACCTTTAGTGCCCCCATAACCTAATTTAAGGTTATCAAGCATCTGGTACTGTCCACGTGCCAATGACTGATATGTCTGAGTAACCATGCTGAGATCAGTTCCCATTTTATTTGCATTGTCAGACATATCTGTAATTGCCTGGTTTGATAGTTTGGCAGCTTTCTTGGTATTTCCTCCCAAGGAGCTAATCATAGCTGCAGAAAACGATGTAACATTTTCCATGTATTCATTTCCTGACATCCCAGCAGTTCTATATGCTTCTGCCGCATACTTCTTCACTCGGCCAGCAGACCCTTTAAATAGTGTTTCTACACCGCCTAGCGACTGTTCTAGTTTCGCTCCCTCGAATATCGCAGTTTTTAATACTTTTCCAATTCCAGCGGCAATTATCGCTGCTTTTATCTTGCTTCCTAATCCTTTTCCAAGCGATGTGCCAGCACTATCCATATCGCCGCCCATCGACTTTTTAAGCATCCCTCCAATGCCTTTTGCGGATGGGATAACCTGCACATATGCTTTTCCTAATTCTGTTGCCATTTATTTATCCCTCCTGAATCTTTCCCTTGCTGCCTCAAACTCCTCTGCAGAGTCAAATATAAGCGTTTCGTGATTATTTATCTTTTCACTAGCAAATTCACTCACCATGTTGGCTGATATTCTTGTAGGGGCGATTTCTTCCCTTTTTCTCCATCCTCTGTGCGAGACCACAACAGCAGATTTACAATGTCAAATATCGACGCTAATAAAAAAAGTATCGGGAGCTACCACTGGTCCCGATACTTTTAGTTTTTATTCTGCTTGAATCTTTTTAATCCGGCTGCTAACTTGGATACAAGTCTTGCCGGGAGAGCACGATAATCATATATATGATAAGTCTCTACAAAGTCACATATTAATGCATCCTCATCAACATTAATGAAGCTAGCAAGGCAGATTAGTTTTTTAGCTCTTGTGATAACGTGAATATTTCACCTAGTTCTTTTTCAACTAGTCCGCTAGGAACCATGCCCTCATCCGTCCTAACATGATCATACAGTCTCTTTTTATCCTCCTTGCCCAACAGCAATTTGATAACAGTAGACATCTGCAATGGATCATCTTCGAGTTCTGCGAGTGCATCGATTAATTCCATGTTATCTAAGCGTTCTACTTCAATGTTAAAAACAAAACCACTTTCAGTTTCACCGCTAACATATTTCTTTTCTGCCATGACTTACCTCCTTACGCCTTCTCGATATATTCGTAATGTGTGTTTTCAGAGCCATCTGGCTTTGCCGTAATTGTTAGTTCATATCCGATTACTGCATCATCCTTGTACTCAACTTCACCTACTTCAGAAATCGTTCCAGCAGGTACTACAATGCGCTTGATATAGTCTCCCTTAAGTACCGTTTCAATAACATAGATTGCATCTTCTGTTTCAGCTGAGTTTGATTTAATCACTACTTTATCATCTAATGTTCCTGTTACATTCTTGCTACCAAATGCAGTTTTCAATACTTCTACATTAAGTGCCTCAATGAGCGTTACTTCAAACTTATCTGTCTTCTCCTTGAGCAGAGATGCTACGGTGTTTCCGCCCCAAGCCTTAACATCATCTGTATCTAGCTTGTTCTCGTTTTTAACACCATCATCACTAATATATCCAAGTGACTTAAACGCTGCATTAAGTGCTGTTTTTGCATCACTTGGAATCGGTGTTCCTACTGGCGCTCTCCAGATAGCTCCACCAACTTTTGGCTTTCCCGCAGTAACATATGCTGCATTTACATTTGTTGCCATTTGTATTCCTCCTAATTGTAATAAGTAATATCGTATACTGACTGAAATCTATATCTCTTAGTCGTTAAATCGGTGAAATTATAATCTGAATTGAGTTCAACTTTAGTTGCAACACTATCAGGTCCTGCCATCTTATACATGGCTTCCTTCACCTTTTCATTCAGCTCTGCAGCTTCATATCGTGTCTTGCCATATGCTTGTACAGCAAATGTTGCTGTGTTCAGTCCTACAGATTCAGTGCCGCCCGTTTTTTCGACTAGAACAAACTTATCACCAGCATTTTTAGGTTCTTCAATATATACCTTAATGCCAGGTAACTTCTTTTTCAGCCATTCAAAAACTGTTAACTCAACCATCATTAACCTCTCATAGCTTTAAGAAGTGTATTGTTTTTCGAGTTATCTTTCCGTGCTTTAATGGTTTTTGCGTGCACAGATGCATTTACACGATTCTTTCCAACATGTGTTGTCATTTCATAACCATCACCGCATCTACTCTGAATTCTTTTAGCGTGTTTACTACACTCTGCCATAAGCTCATCAGACCTTAGTAACTCTCTTACACCACTTCTATTTAACTGAAACTTAGTCATAACATTCCACCTGCACTTGTTTATTCCACGATAGTGGGAGCATCTCTTCTATCCCTTCGATAGGTTCACCAACAACTTTGAATTTCTTTCCAAAAAATTCAACAAGGCAATCCGTCCAGGTATGTGTATCACCTTTGGGGATTGCTAGTTTATAGATAACCTTATCGCTCTTAATTGATCTTTCTGTTGTGATATCATCAGATGTTACCGGTGCAACAAGTACATTCTCAACGTTGACAGCATGCTCTTCATATATGTCTGTATCAAATTTATCTTTTTCCTGTAACAAACTTTTCATATAGTGTTACGGTAATTCCTTTAATCTCCATATATGTCAATCACTCCTAATCTCTGCCTTTTTAGCCCTAGCCTGGATAGTTCTGCATCTTTGATGAATAGTCCTCCGCCAGGGACTAAGTACGTCCCGGATGTTGTGTATCCCATCGCCGATTGAGAGAATTGTGTCATCGGTTCATTAGTTGTAGATGATAGTAGCATTCTTGTAATTACGTCTACTGTCACCGACTTGGCAATGCTCCCTAGAATTGGTGATGCTTCAATCATCTTGTCCAAATCTTTTTCCAGTTAAAAGCTTTGCCTCATGCCTAAGCGTGTCACAAACAATAGGCAGGGAGCGCTTCTGCACGCTCCTGCTCTTTCGGTAACAAATTTCGCCACATCTTGTTGATATCTTCAAGAGTTGCGTAGTTGCTCATTTCTAAGCCTTCTTTCCGCCCTTTTTGTTAGGGCTCATCAGCTTCATCATCTTCAGTTTCAGCCTCTTCAGAATCCTCAGTTTCAGCCTCTTCAGTTTCAGCCTCTTCTCTAGCTTCTGCTTCATCTGCGTCTTCCCAGAATTCTCCGCTGATTGGTGCATCGACTTCAATAACTTCTCCGCTTATTGTATTTCTGTATCTCATATTACTGATCCTTCTTAATAATCTTAGCAAACGCGGATGGATCTAGGATTCCCCAGCCGATATAAGTCTCAGCTCTGAGGTATACCTGGTTGTACGCCTTGAGGTCCTTTCCTGTCTGATCTGGATCACCGTAAGGGATAACCTCTAGTGGGATATCCTTAGCAAATCCCCACTTGAACGCATTTGCAAAATCTCCTACGTATCCAACAGCCTTGTTTGCAAATGAAACTGTGCTATTTACATCACACGCAGTACCACCAAGAGCACCAGGGCTAGCACCGAATCTAAACTCTGGATACTGTGGCACTCCATTTACCTTAATCTTTGCAAGCTCACTTCCAAATGTCTTTGATAGAGCAAATCCTGTTACATCGTACTCACCGATTGCTGCAGCTGCTGTTTCAAGCACAGCCTCTTCAGTTCCAGCTGTATAATCTACCTTTGTAACACCTGTTGCAGTATCAAAGCTCTTTGTCCCGATTAGCGTAGATACCTGCTTATCTCTAGGATTAACTCCATGCATTGCCATGATGTCAAGACCACGTGCAATCTTCTTGGAATAACCGTCGTTAAACGCAGTTAGGATATCGAGCTGCTTCTCCTCTGATGCATACATGAATTCATCAGACACTCTAGCTCCGTACTCAACCTTAAGCGGTACAATCTTAACAGGTTCAGCCTTAATGCCACCTGCTCCCTTCTTTCCGCCTTCTCCAACGAGATTTACTTCGCTATCCATCGAGAATGTGAAGATGTCACTTCCAGTAAATGCTACTGGAATCTGCCCCGATAGCTGAGCAAGTGTTGAGTGTCCCTTTACTTTGTTAAATAGATCTGCTACCACCTCTGGTGCAAACATTGTTCCCATCTGTAGTGTTTCTGCCATTGTTTCTTATTCCTTTCTTAAATTACCTAGCATTGATTTTAGCGCAGCCTTTTTTATATCACCGCCTGATGGTTCTGTATCCTTCAACGGCGGTGTTTTTGACTTACCTAAAAAGATTTAAAAGTTTCTGCATCCTTTTCGCAAAGCATCTTCATCATCACCTGATAATTTACCTGCAAGCTCATATGGGATACCTGTCTCGTGCGCAACTCTAATCTTCATGTCGTTCTTTTCATAAACGCTGATTCGATTGTGCAACTCTGCAAGTTCCTTTTCATGTCCGGACTGCTTTTCAGTAAATTCTTCAATCTGCTTTGTCTGGGTTGCGATAGTTTCCTCAAGAGTAGTGTTCTTTGATTTAATCTCATCATAATCACTATACTGTTGAGCAAACTTCTGTTCTGCTCGATTCAATCTCTCTCTGATTGCTGCATCGAACTCATCCTGTGTTGTGATCGGTGTAAAATCACTCATGTTCCACCTTACCTTTCTACCACTTACCGGGTGGTTCCCGTAAATATCTAAAAAGCAGCCTCTTCAGGCTGCATTAATAGCTAATTCTTTGCTTTTCATGTATTTTAGTTTCTGAGCATAGCCAATATGCCAATATTGTGCTATCCATTAAAGCGATTTCAATATTATCTGCTAATGACTTATAACCAAATCCACCATTGGTACCAATCGCTCTTTTTTCACTGTTGCTTACTGTTTGTGCTAATGATGGTTGGCCAGCATGACATATTTCTTTACTGAATATACCTTGCTCAAATGCAGCATTCGCCACTATTATCTCTTTTACAGTTGGTAACAGCGGTAATTTGAGTTTCATTTCTCTCATATTCTCTTCTAGCAATTGCTGTCCATTAGCGCCGTCTACGACTATGTCATATACATTTGGATTCATCATGAATGGTATCATCCAGCTATTCCCTGCTCTTGTTGGTCTGCAGTCTATACATTCAACAAATATTCGTCCATCATCTGTGCGAGATGCAACAGACATTGCAACATTTGTTCCATCTTTACTATATTTAACTCCCAAGAATAAACCACCAACAAGTTTAGGCATTGCCTGTACTTGAAGTTCTGCCCACTCATTAGAGCTTATCGCCGACTTTTTGATTGTATCTTAGCCACAGCCCAAGTCTCTGGATGTTGAAGTCGTCATCATCGTTTCCAACTTCATCAAGTATCTTTCGTTCTGTAAGATTGTTCCCAGAGACGGATTTGTCTGATACCATGCTTCTTTATCTCTTACATCTGTTTTTTCTTGTCTACGGACCATTCCGCCCATCCAGTATTTACCGTTTTACCACCTAAGGCATTTTGTCTTAGTTTCAAAAAAACTGTTCCAGAGCTTACTGGTGTTGGTGGTGTTCCACAATACACTGTTTGTGGGTTGTTACTATCCGATACAACATACTTTAATGCAGATTCTTGATCATCTGTATATTCTTGCGCCTCGTCTATTACAAGCAAATCAAATCCTTCTCCTAGACCACCTTTCGCTGTTCTGGTTCTGAATTCAATTTTTCCACCATTTTCTAGTTCAATATGTTCCTTTCCAAACGCTCTGTAAGATGATTTAATCTGTAGCTTTGCTTTTGTAACTAGTTTTAGTAATCTATCCCAAGCTGCATGTGTTGTCGAAGTTCTATGTGCTGTGTGCATAATGTGTTCGCCATTTTTTAACCCCCACAGTTCTCGTATGGCCACAACTTCATTTTTCCCATTTCGTCTTGGCACTGAATATCCAAATTTTGTATGAGTCCACAGCTTTTCTTCATTCTGTGCCAATATGTCATATATGAGCAGCTCCTGCCACTCTTGTGCAGTCCTACCAGTTTTGTTGTAGAGCTTTATTGCCTCAGCCCCTTTTGTTTTATAATAGGGCAATGTTACGAACTCGGTAGGGATCTGCCGTCCAATTCGTACCTCTGGCATAACTCCTCCTAAATTTATTGGGGTGACTGACTGGAATCGAACCAGCGATATTGGAGCCACAATCCAACGCCTTAACCACTTGGCTACAGTCACCATGTTGACTTTTTGTCATATATCTGATAATCTTTATTTAAGAGTTAATCCTTTAGGATTAATTCAAGATGAGATCCGCCCCCGTCTTGGGCTTTCTCATCTTTTTATGTAATTTATTGCCATGAGCATTTCATCGTTTTCAAATACAAACACATCTATATTTTTACATCGGATGGAGTACTTCTAACGAGCCTGTTCATGATAATGCTATATATCTCTGTTTTTAGGTTGTTTTTCTGACCTCAATAATCAATCCACCAGGATTTGTTTCAATTTGATGTATCCCTTTTTGTACTTGCTTGTCAATCGAATTGGCGGATTGAACACTTTTTATGTTCCCCACAACCTCCCATTCCATAGGTAATCAGGGAATATTCTGTTTCTTTTTTAAGTAAAGTTATATCTCCACCAAATTTATCATATAGAATTTTTTGCGTACTTTATTTCAGCATCTCCATTCTGCCCTTTTTTCCCACCCGGCTTCAGTTTTAATTTCACCTTTTCCTGGAGTAGCACTATCCCAGTATTTTTAAAGTTTCTCGACTCATCTTGTTAAATACATCTTCTGACTCCAATTCTTTAGCCTTTTTCTATTCTTGCATTTTTTTCGGATGTATATTCCTTCTTGCTCCATACATCAGTGTATCTGCCTTTTCGTTTCTAAATAGCACTATGCATTTACAGTAATCGTGTCTTCTAAAAAGTCTGCTGGTTGTTCTCCATATTCATACTCTCCCACAAGACTATGACACCAATCACAGCACCTGCCTATTTCCCTACGACTTACTATAGTTTTTCAGTCCAACCTGAGCAGAGCTTTCAGCATTTTTCTTTGACAAACTCATCATAATAAAGCTTGTGTTATATTCTTGATTGGCTCATTAAGATATTTATTTATTGCCTCTTCAGCAATTTCTTTTCGAGTTTTAATCATACTCTTCAATTCCTACGTTATATGCATTTACAAAAATTATTTATAAGCGATTCTATTCTTTCTTCTGGAAATGCCGGTTCTATTGGCTTGATATGTATTCCATTCGCCTTGCGTTCAGTCATGACAACCTCTGCAGCTACTTTATTCACAATGCCATGAATATTTACCATAAGCGGCTTTATTGCCTTTTCGGCAATATTCCAATACATTTTGTCATTTGGCATCATCTCAGGCTTGATATTGTCTATCAGCACTCTAGAAGCAATCTCCCCCAATCTCTTGCAAAGGATTGTAATATCTCTTTGAGTCGCTTTGCTGTTTTCAACTTTGAGCCTTATCGCCTTTATAACAACATCTATCGCCAATCTCTCATTAAACGCAGTTTCTATCCTTTTCTGAAGCTCTAAGCCTATATCATTCATAGAATCCACCTTACTTGTTACTTGCTATTCCCGTTATATCTCTTAGCACTTCCGCATCCAGATAATCAGGTACTGCTTGATTAATCTTTATCGCTCCATCTCCAATGCTGCTCAGCATTGCTGCATCTGGTTCAAACACTGGCTCCCACTTAGGGTGTTGTTTTTATATACAGCTCTGCGTTTATATGCGAAATCATCTCTTACGCATGCAGCTAGATATCCAGCATTCAAGAAACCTGTTCCAAAATTTCTTTGCGCCTTTTTCGCATATAGTCTCAATGTCTCGTGGGATGCCTTAATAGCTTCCTGCGATGATGGATTGTCCGTGACAAATCCAAGATCATCCATAGTCAAACCTGTTTCACCAGCAAATAACGAAGCAAACATTTTGAGTTGGTCGTTATGTGGCTGCATTGACTGCTGTGTAAACTGCCCAAACTTTGGTTCGCTTTCGTTTCGTCCAGATGAGCTTGTTATCGCAAACATCGCGGACATTGCAGCACTCCATTTATCCAGTATTTCTGTATCAGGACTGAGTCCAGTTACCCACTTTTGCGGAAAGCTGAAAAACTCTGCTGATATTTCCGAGCGTTTAACTGTCCTCGATGCAGATGCAAGTATAGACATGCACGCACGGCTTATCCTCGACCTTCCAAACGGTCTATCTGCATCAGAGCGATAGATTATCGGAACGAGCAATGGATACGGTGCTGGATTATCATATACTTCTGCGCCTGATTGCTTGTCATAAATGATTGTACTTTCTGCCGTGAAATATGCTTCTATTTGAGGGATACCGCTATCATCCCTCTTCAGCACTGCATAGCCTTCTGTGAGCATATTTGTAACGGGATCTAGTATGCCAGTTGCATCATCTCCATTAATTACTTGCAGTCTTGGGAAGCCCTCTTCATCTGCCGATATATAAATAAATGAGCATGATGCTATCAAAGCCCCTAAAATTGCGCTGTCAAAAAGCACATCGCTGTTATTCGCCTGATAAATGCCATTTTATATCAAATGTATCATCAGCAAACTCTCTAAATACAAGCCTGTCAGCGATGCTATCTACTGCTTTCCCACACCATCCAAGTGTTGACATCATATTCCTTAGCTTTGGCGGTGTTGAAATCCCAAAATCTGGTACATTATGCTTCATGGCATAGTACATGTATCTTGTCTTTACTCTGCCTCTCTTGACTGATAATTTATTTCTTAAATATCCTATGCCTCTATATGCCATTTCTTTCTCCTAAAATTTTTTCATTACACCCCTCGTCCGGGGTTAGCGTGTGTTTTTTTTCGTAGTGACGGCGTGAAGGTCGCGAGCAGGGGGAAGGAGGGTCCCATGCCCCCTGTGAAATTTGACCAAAAAAATTTTTTATTGTTCAAAAAGTTCTCCAGTCCACGCTTTGAGGTAAAACTCTGTTACCTAATTCTGTCTGCTCTTGTGGTGCAGCTTGATCACTTCTAATAAGCTTATCTGATTTCTGTCTGTTACAAGTCAAGTGAGCTAATTGCAAGTTGTCTATGTCACTTGGATGTCCACCTTTCACAATCGGAATGATGTGGTCTATGCATGCTGACATTGGATCTGGATACTTAAGAGAGAAGTCCACCGGGTGTCCACAGATTGCACACACTGACTGTGTGGCATATACCCTCTTCTTGTTCTTCTCGAACAGCACCCTATGGGGGCCATTTTTATCAGGGCGGGGTATATTTTGCATGACCCCTACTCCTAGACTACCCCGTGCAGGTTTCTCTTGTATATTTTGCTCTCTAACCTCTTGTAATGACTGGTGTTGAGCTTCATTAACATGGGCATCTTTTGCCAATGCAGTAGCTAGTTTTGTTTGCTGTATTTCCTCAATGACCTTCTGAATCTCTAATTTTTTTAATAAATTGTATCCTGCTGTACCTGCTGTTTTACGGCTACATCCATATGCCTTTTTGATATGCTTGTGTAGCATTAAAACAATTGCAGTAATATGCGCAAAATAATTTTTGCTTAGATGTAAGAAAATTATTTTTGCATAAGATTTTCAGAATCTTCTTTGAGCATTTTTCTTTAAGGTCTTTGTTGTAGCCTTTCGCTGTTCTTTTTTTCTGCACAACTTTCTTTGATGCGCTAGCTTTCCATTCGCCACGTCTTTTCCATGACCTCAAAGTGTTCTCATTTATTTCTAGCTCTACAGCTATTTCTGATATTGAATAACCGTCGCTATATCTTCTCTTAGCTTCTTTCTTTTTCTCTTCGTTCGTCATCATAATCGCATAATAAATGCGGTAGCTTTCGCCACCGCTTGAACAATATTATCTAAGGAGTTATTCATGGTTTATCTCCACATACACTATAGCATGGGTGCACCATAATTTTACTGAACTGTTTTGTAATTTTGTTGGTTTGCTATATCTTGTAGTGCTCTCCCATGTAGGATGTATACCCATCGCTCAGTCATATACATTTCTTCCGCGATTGTTTCAAAGGTCTGCATTCTTATGTATCTTCTGCGTAATACCTCTGCATGATCTGCATTCGACAGCTTGTAGATAGCCTCTTCAATCTTAACTCTTTGCTTCCAGAGTTCGTCTCTTAATTTCTTTTGCTTTTCTCTCAAAGTTGCTAGTTTAACAGCTGTATCCTCTGTTATCTTGCTAACACTATCACCGCCCGGCATTCCATCATAGCTTACTGCCTTAACTCCCAGCGTTTGTTCTATATCGAAAATTTGATTATCAAGCTGTGTTATTCGCTCGCCAATTCTCCGATACTCATTCATAAATTCTTTTGCTGTCATGTTTCACCTACCAAAACTAACCACTCTTTACAGAGTGTCTACGCTAACTAGGTCCTCAAAGCTGACCTGCTCTATTTCAGCCATGCGGATATATCCTTCTTGCCTATTAACTATCTTTCCTTTTCGCCACGTCTTTATCCTTGGCACTGGATCTGTGGCTATCATTTGATACTCTTTATGCTCAAGTCCTGTGATTGGATTCTCAAACTTTCTAACTGAATCCTTGTCAAGCTGATATCCTTTAAAGGCTTAGGTTCATCAAACAGTTTTGCAATGCTCACATATTCTCTCTTGACGATAGGCCTCTTCAGATTTCTGCTTGCTGTCCATCTTCTCTTTGTCGAATTCTCTGGTTCCCTGAATGTTTGCTGAGTTTCCTTTACCAAATATTCTGCGAGCTCTGTATAGTTGCGCGACCTATCCAGTGTGGATAACCATATGTGGCCTAACTTCCACTGCTTATCTATAATCGAACCATCTATGTAATTCATCACGATGTGATGATGTATTCTTTTGTTTTTGTATTCCGTAACAGCAACGTAATAAAATTCCTTACCTTGCTTTGTATATTCACGTCTCATTCTGTCAATGAACAATGACAGTTGATGTTTAGCCTCTTCAACACTTATTATCTCTGCGTATGTCAGAGTGGTGTGGAAATCTCCAGGAAAGAAGTTCATGTTTAATAATCTAGCTAGTGTCTTAACTGACAAGCGATCATTATATTTCTGCACAGCTTCATTGGTCTTATTCTTTTTTTCCTTTTCTGCAACCTTTAGATGCTCTTAATGTCATCCTGATAGCAACATCTATTACAGCTCCAGCTGCACATATCTCTCTGATTACTTTTGACATTTATCTTTCCGTCCTATATATGGCTCTATTATTAATACTCTAATGAACCTTTACTCCGGACTTGCACCGGACTGTTTTCTTCTATATATATATGTAGTTTTTATTTCCTATGGTTATGCAGATGGCCTTGCGACCATCTGCAGATTTATATGATCTGTAGCTTATGTAGTTAAGTTACCTACTATTTTGTGCTCTTTATCCTTATTAAGTTGTTGCTACAGTTTCATATCTCTTATTGCTTCCAGTATTCGTAATATGTCTCTGAATCTTCAACATTTACATAATTCATTAAGTGTTTTTCCAATGCTAGCAATTTCGTCTGTATCATATAAATTTTTGTATTTGGTAGTTGCCACTCCACGTTTTGACTTTTCCCCTAGCATCTATAAGTGCTTTTTGCAACTTCCCCATACCGTACTAGTGTTTGGAATTATAATTGAATCTTCCTTGATTCTTTTTAGTTCCTTTAGCCATGCAGCTAGCTGCTCATGCTCTTCTCTGCATTCATCACAGCTTGTTACTGCAACTTCTTCTGCGTGATTTATAGCCTCTTCAAGTGTCATTCTCTTTTACCTACTTAAAACGGTATATCCTCTTCAGTTGCTTCAAAGCCATCCGGCAACTCTTCTTGATAGTTAGGTGCACTATCGCTATATGCTTCGTCTGGCTGTCTTGGAGTTCCTTGCTGACTACAATGCTAAAATGTGTAACTGCAGTTTGATTGCCTGGTGTATATACTAGTTCGGGATCTCTTGTCAGTCTTCCTATTAGTATTACTTGATTCATTTTTCTCCTTATATATATAAAAGGCGGTGATTTATCACAGCTATATGATTTGTACGTTTTATGATCGAAAGGAGATATTTTAAAACCACCGCCTCTATAAACTATTTATTCTTCTCGTTCTCTATTCTTGCTAGCGTTCTATTTAGCTTGTAATTCATAATTGGAAGCGTATCGATGTTAAACCCTTGCTTGAACTGCATTATCATGACTTCTACATCTGCTATTTCCTCACGAACAGCTCTTATATCATCTCTGGCTATCGCTGTAATTAGTTCTGCCAGTTCTTCCACAAGCTTCTTTGTTTGTGCTTCGGAGCCGTAATGTTCCCAAACTTTACGTCCCATCTCTTTATTTGCAGTTTCGAGATATTCTTTTGTTGTCATCTTCATAGTTAATGCATCATCCTTTCTGCAGCTGCGAATGCTTTCTCAAATGTGTCATAGTTTGTTTTGAGAACCGTTCCATCTTTATGTATCTTTATAGATTTAGTTTCCCACCTGCTTCCGCTCTGTAGTCGGATAGCTCTTTTAACAGTTTCTATAGATATACTGTCTTTTCCCTTCTCCGGCTTGTAGATTGATTCCTTTATGTCACCTGCATCCGAGATTCTTTCAATTTTTCTTTACCCATTTAACCTTCTTCATCTTCTGGTATCACCTCTTCTATAAGTTGATTCATAAGTTTTGTTCCTGCTTGGAATCCTATTGCTAGTGCATCTATCTCTGTTCCATTCGGAAGTCTCTTCTTCTCAGCTAGGAATTCGCTTGCTAGGAGTCCATTATTATCTTGTCTTCCATATTGACCTCTTTATTTAGCTAGTGTCTCAAGTTCAGTTGTAAGAATCTTCTTCAATGCTCCTTTGAACTTTTCAGCAGATTCCTTATCCATCTGGCCAAGCTGATTCATGCACTCATTGAATGTAGTCTGTAAATTATTAACATTAATCCTAAATGCTGTTAGAACTTCTCCGCTTGCTACAGCTGCATTGAGCTTTTTCAACTTCCGCTCTAGCCTTTGATAATTCCTCTTCAGTTTTCATGTTTTCAGCCTTTTGCCTGAACCTTTGCTGTAGCTACGGCCTTTTTCAAGTTCTCTATCTAGCTCAACTCTTGCCTCTTTAAGAGCTTTCTTAACCTCTTCATCAGTATCACTCTTGCTCTTCTTTAACTTTTTCCTTTTCTTTCTTAAGTTTTTCTTTCAACTCTTCAATCTCTTTATCTCTTTTCTCTAGTTCATCAGAGCTTGCTCCTAGTTCGTTCTTTTTCTTCTTCCAGCTTCTTAATCCAGCTCTTTAGTTCAACTATTTCTGTATTTTTGAGATTTAAGATCTGCGATTTCCTCCTTCAGCTCTCTAACCGTCATTTCAGAAATATCATTGTTTTCTACCACCTCTACAGCTACTTCTTCAGGCGCCGCCAAAAGGGCGAACACCTGGAAATGCTCAAATCCGCAAACGTTTGCGTTTTTTTGAAAAAGAGGCTATTTTTCTTCTTCACATCTTTTTGGCCAGAGACATCATCATCTCTGCTTTTCGCTTTTGAGAAATCTAGATGTGATTCGCACCATGATTCAAACTCACCATGATTTAATCTATCCTTAATGACTAACAGTCTCTGCCCGGCATTAGCTGCAATCATCATTGCAATGTTGCCTATCATTTCCATCTGGTGATATAGTCCATTAACTTCTATCTGCAGTTCTTCTGTTGTTTTTATCAACCAGTTCTTTCTGCACTTCGTACTCAACATTTGTAATCTCGTTCATTATGCTGCTCCTTTCATTGCGGCTTTATCAGCTTTCTTTAACTTTTTTCATCATCCTTACTAGCCACTTTTCCCGCCCATTCTTTAACTTCTTTTTCTGGCAGTCTGTTGCCTTTTCCATAGCACTGCTTTAATTTCCATTTTTTTAGGTCAATCTCAACAGTCACAAACGATTCTTCTTCAGCTCCTACTTTTCTTAATACAAATATCGATGTTTCTCCATCTGTTGCTCTTTCATAATAAGAGGCTACGCAGTTATGATTGTTGCGACCTTCATCGTTGAATTCTTTTCTATTTCTAAGAGGTCTTATTAAATATTTGCTATCTCTCCAGCTCATTTCTTCCAATCTTGGCAGAAACTCTTTTTCGAACTTTGATTGTCGTTTTTTATCCGCTTCCTTCCTTATCTTGTCCTTCATAGCTAGATATTCTTCTGATATGCGATCATGTGCTTCTTTAAGTTTTTTGGGATACCTATAGTAATCATTTAACGGATATCCGAGTTCCTGAAGTTGCTTAAGATAGTCTTTGTACATCCACTTAACGCTGTGATTGATGTAGTTACTATCTTCCTTCATTCGTTTCTTTTGCTTATTAAAGTATGTTGCTAGCCTTACAAAGTTTTCTTTTTTCCTATTCTCATAGAGCTCCGATGTTTGGAATTCACTTTTTACTAGTCCAATATGGTGTTTTTACTTTTGCCTTGACTGGCCAGTATTTTTGTAAGTTGCTATATTATCTACATCAAACATTCCCCAGCTTTTTAAGTTTCTCTATATCTTGGTGCGTTATCCCTAGGAATTCAGGAATTGACTTTGCTCTCCAGTTTGGCCCTATGTAGGATGGTAGTTTTAGAGCCTTACGCTCTACAATTTCATTCAATCCCGCTTTTTTTATGAACTCAATCTGTGGATACTTTGCGCAAAGTGCAGCTTCTTTTTATCATGTAGTCTGTAAAGTTGATATCAATATCCATGTATTTAAGGAATGTATCTTGTAGTTGTTCTGCAGTAACAAAGTTATATACGTTTTCTTTATCTCGCATGTAGACTGAACCGTCTTGGCATCTCACCCATCCGCCTCGATAAGCTCCTTGATACTCATACATGAATTGTTCTTCTTGAGATATGCACACAATCTTTTTCTATGTATACTTGCGTGACGTCCCTCATGCTTTCAACTTCTTCTCCGTAATATATCCAAGAGGCATAAGCTGCTACAAAATAGATTGTTTCATTTCTATAGAACATCCATAGGTATGTTTTGCCTCTGCCCAACGGATGGCATGTATGTGGCATGAATATTCTATTTTCACCTCTGTATGGTAACCAGTCTCCCTTTCTTATCGTGTCTATGTAATCAAATGTTTCTCCAAATTTTGGGCAATGCGCTATTTTCTTAAACCTGTTATATATAATCGGTTTCTCTAATGTTTCTGTAACTATGTTCTCAAAATCATCCGGATACTCGATATCAACAGGTATGTTTTCTAGATTGCGATATATGTATTCCATGACGTACTCCTTAAATGAGATCCAGGATATCTACTACATCTGTACTCTGTGACTTTGTATCGTCAATCTCGTAATACTTCAGCACCATCTCTCTCACTTCTTCATCAGAGATTGCAGCCATGTTATTAACAGCTTTTTCTTTTTGCTTTGTTTCTTATATTGTTTTATTAAATCCTTGATGGACTTCTTGCCATCAAGGATCTTGTTACCACTTCTTCTGTGGTGCATCTCTCGTTTATTGTCTCTTCGATAAACGTAGCTAACGCACCTTTTTATTTTTAGCGATTCTTCTGTGATTTTCGCTCTTGCTTCGTTGATTCTTTCCATGATTTACTCCTTTGTCATAATAACTTCCCCGCTGTGAATACTCTCGTATTCTTTTATCTCGTTCAGCTATTCTCTCTTTAATCTGCTCAATAATATTGTTCATTAATTCTCTTGAGGATTCGTTTTTCGTTTGCCTTAGCCGGTCTTCGAACTTCGATATCCTTCGCTCATCATCATTGTTAGCGTAGGTTAGTTCGTACATCCTATTTCTTCCAACAGGATCAAATCTGCAATGCCAGTCGTCGTTATACTCACACTTCTTGCAACACTGATCGCACACTGTGCCACGAATTCTGCGACACCATCTGAACGCTCGGTTGTCTCCTTGTGTCGGATGCTCAAACCCACACACATCACACTCTGATTTAACACGAAACATTAGTGCCTCTTATCGCCTACCGCTACCATGAATGCTAGTGTTAGACACACAAGTGCCGTTACTGTTACTACTGTCCAGTTCATTTTTGATATCTCCTATAGGTAATTACGGCCAATCAGCCGCATCCATTCTCTTCTTGCTTGCTCTGCTGTGTAGCCTTGCTCTATCAACTCAATTTCATATTTCAGCTGATAGTGCTGTCTTAGCTTTTGATTTTCGTTTTTTGCCCACTCTGTACTGTTTGCATGAAGCTCCTCATGGTGCTTTCTGCACATCTACCTGGAACTTGTTATCAATAGATATTTGTCTATTAGCTCCAAAGAACACTTCATGTCTTTCTGCGCTTCCTTCTCCGCAATACTTACATCTCCTGTACTTCTTGTTTTTCCATCCATTGACTTTTTTCTTTTTCTTTTATTGTCTTTGGTTTAGGAAACGGGCACGTCTGGTAATACTCGTCTAATATTTCTCTTTTCATTTCACACACTACAGGAATAAGGATTTTTCCCAAATTGCCTTCACTCTTGTTTTCAACTTACTAACAACCGGAAGTGCCAGCTCTTCTACAATTGCATCTTCAATATCTGGAAGCTCTGTTCTTGTAAGTTGTTCTTCGGAGAGGATATCTCCGAAATATCGCTTTCTTCTATCAACATCCATATCTGCCTCCTGAGATCGTCATCTGGTTTGTCTGCTTCTTGGTGCGCTTAATGTCTACCTTTCCGGCTATACCATTGATTTTTGATTTCGCTATTAGCAGCACCGAATTTTGCATTACTGATAAATCCTGCATGGATCAGTTCGCATGTTGTTTTAACGTATCTGAGGCTCGTATCATCCAACGGTATGAAGTTTAGATTCCTCGACTGCTCTCCACATAGCATCTCAACATTTTCTTCCATCATGCGATGCCATTTTGCCTCGTTCTCACAATCGCACGATTCACTAGCGATTCTATCCGCTTCTTCCTGAGTCTCTGCAGATACTAAATGCATCTGTCCGCAGTTTTTACATAAACCTTCCATTTCTTTCCTCCTGTTCTACCTCTGCCTTATACACCATGTATCGATGTATCTCGGTGAGCATTATTGCTATACCGATTAATGCCATGCACATAATTACCATTTATGACCTCCTTACCTACAACCTGCCGCGTATAGAAATATCCACAACATCGGTATGAATAGTGCAGCTGCAATTGATCCAACTACTGCCATTGGTTCAAAGTCTCCATCTTCGTTAGAAAATATAAACTTGATTGCTTCTATAGTGTTTTTCATTAGTTGCTCCTCCTTTTACTCATCAGTCGCTCTGCTACATCCGCTGCAAGATATTGCTTTTTCTTTCCGTCGGTGATGTATTCGCACCCCTCCATTAACGTCATTACGTAGTCTCTAGATTTCCCTAGATACCTAGCTATGTCTGACTGACATGGCCAGTTTCCAACTTCCCTTTTTATGTCTCGTACTATTACTTGTTTATCCATGTCCTTGTCCTTCCTTTGATGTATAATCTCCTATATAGTTATTTGTTTTAGAAAGGAGATTGTTATGATTTCATTAACCAAAAGGAACTTGACTCTCTGAAAAAAAGCTGCGTAATAATCCCTTCTCCTCAGGAGTCGATTTACAACTTCGAAACAATGCTCTCTTACAATCTCATTGAACCCGTTTACACTAGCGAAATAGACGCATTTGGTGCTTTCATCCCTGACGGTACTTATCAGTTAACTGAAGAATACGATCGTTATACCGAGACTAATCGTTGGTTTAATTTAGAGTATGTTGTCAGTCATCTCATTGTTCCTGTTGCGGTTTCCGTATTAGCAACTTTCATCACAATCCATTTTTTTAACTTAGTACTGCTAGTGTGATCAGTGTTCCAATTAGCCCAGCTATAAACGGAACAACATATTCAATTAGTATGTGTTTGAATTTATCCATATCTTCTCCCTCTTGGCTAGCTGTATCTTCGATTGCTTTGAGTGCTGCGACATTGATGGTTTCTTTCTTGAGCTTGTTGATTCAGCTTTATTCTTAATATGCGTTTACGCATATCTTGAACTTCACTATCTAAGTCTTTATACAGCTTTTTCGATTTCTCTGTTGTTGCATACAACTGCAACTCCCAGTAGCATTACAGCTATTGATAGGATTAATATTGCTATTACTGTTACTATTTGCATTTCTCAAAGCCTCACATTCATGACTTTTACTAATGAATCGACTATCTTTTCTACTGACTTAATAGTTGCTGCGTTAATGTTCACGTTCTCTATAGCCTTGAACAACTCATTGGCTGTCCTCGCTTGAATCTCTTGCAGACTTAACTCTTTATCTTCTTTTGTATTAATGAGCTTGACGATTACATTGGTCTTTGAGATTATGTCATCATCGGTAATATCTGCGATAAGTTCGCCAGTGCTATCTTTGATGACTATTTCTTTTACTTCTTTATTGCCTATTTTCATATTTGTACTCCTCTTCATCACTGTTTTTATCTAACATGTTAGATATTTATGCCAAAAATTTCATTTGCCTTTTTTTATCTAAAGCATCTGCAATCTTGGAAAGTGTATTGGTACTAACTTCAACAATTCTTCCAGATTCTAACTTCGATAGTGTAGCTCTTGATATTCCAGCTTTATTCGCTAATTCCTCTTGTGACATATTTAGTTCTTTCCTAAATTCTTTTATTTTTATATCTTGGCTTCATTTATTTTTCCTCCCTGTCTATTATCGTTTACATTTTTGGAGTCTAACATGTTATACAAACTTTGTCAACGATTTTTGTTTAACTTGTTTTACAAAAGTTGTATAATCTGTCTAACAAGTTTTACATTCAGTTTAAAGAGGAGTAATCAATGGCTACATTGGGAGAGATTATTTACAATTATCGTGCAGCTAATAATTTAAGTATGGAAGCCTTTTTCAAAATTAAGTGGCATTAGCAAAGCATATATTTCAATCCTGGAACGCAATGCTCGTCCTGGAACAAACAAGCCTGTTGCGCCTTCCATTGAAACAATTAAGTTGGCTAGTGATGGAATGAATATGGATTTTAATGAATTGTTCCGAATGCTTGAGGGGAATGTTAGACTTGAGAGTTTAGATACAAAACCACTACCATCAAACATTATGGTGCCAGCTGGTCAACAAATTCCTATCCTGGGTACAATTTGTGCAGGCAACGGTATTCACTGCGAGGAGAATTTTGAAGGATATTTTCTAGTAGATAGATCTATTAAGGCTGATTACTGTCTTAGAGTCAAAGGCGACTCTATGATTGATGCCAACATATATGATGGTGATGTTGCTTTCCTGAGGAAAGATTTTGATTTTATAGATGGCGAGATCTATGCAGTGTGCTATGGTGCTGAGGAGTCCGCTTCTTTAAAGAAACTATACAGGTGGATAATAAGATGATGCTCCAACCATGCAACTCAGATTATGCAGCTGCGTTTGTTGATGTAGATGACGTACTAATCGTTGGTGAATGCATAGGCACCTATCATGCTCGATAAATTATAGAGTTAATGGCTCATGCTATGGCAATACCACTCTGTACATCTTAGGAGTGATTGCAGATATATTTATTATTATTTAATAGGAGGAACTATTATGAAAACTTGGAAGCTGATATCTGGAATCTTATCAATTGTTTTAGCTGCATTTGTATTATTCCAATCAATGGCTGTTGGTTTAGGCAACTCTCTTTCTGAGAACGGAGAAACAAGTGGAAGTGCTGGATTTTTAGTAGCAATTCTCTTAATTGCTGCCGGTGTCACAGCAATTGTAGTTAGAAAAAGCGTTAAAAAGGGTGCTCACATTGCATTAATTATCATGTATGGTTTAGCTGCAATTACAGGATTCACAATGGCTGGCAGTTATGAGGATCTCAAACTCTGGGCAGGATGGTGCTTGATTTGTGCAATTCTTGCTGTTGTTGCCATCATTAAATCGAAGAATGTCTCTGAAGAAGACAAATAGTCATTTTAATAAAAATAGCCGCCCTGCGCCAACAGGAACAGCTACATCTCAGCATCATGTGCGAGATACAATGTTCGGAATAAAGTGTATCAACAATGATTAGTTTTTCAATGCTCTAGATGTAATGATCATTAATTGTTGGTGAGTGCATAGGTACCTATCATGCTAGATGAGATTCTATTTTTGAGTATCTATTATAGAAAGGAGTAGTTAATGAGTTGCGAAAAATCAAGAGAATTGATTGAGACAAGGTCAATGGTTCCACAACTTGTAAATAAGAGTATCGAAGCGTTTTTATTAGCTTTAGAGGTTTACAACAAAACCAACAATAAAAATACAGAATTGAAGGATTTTCTTTTTTTATAGTAAATGCTTGGGAATTAATGTTAAAGGCAGAACTTCTCAATAGAGGCGAGGATATTTATTATGCAAAGAAACCAGATAGAACTATCAGCATATCGGATACGATTAAAAAAATCTACTCTGATAAAGATACTCGTATAAGATTGAATTTAGAAAAATTGTTGATTTAAGAAATATCAGTACTCATCTTATAACAGAAGATTATGAAGTTAAGTATGCACCCTTATTTCAAGCATGTGTTTTTAAATTATGTGAATGAGGTTGAATCGTTTCCATAGCAAAGATATAACTAAATATATTTCTCAAGGCTTTCTAACTATAACAGCTAGATATGAAGATTTGACTAATGAAGATATTAAGTTGAAATATCCACCTGAAATTGCTGAAAAACTTATTCAACAAGCAAATGACATTGATGTGTTAACGGAAACATATGATTCAGACAAATTTGCCATACCAATAAAACAAAAACTTTTTTATAACAAAAAGAAAGCTGAAAGCTGACTTCATTGTAAGCATTGCCACTGGATCAGATAACAATGTTTCAATAATGAAAGAACTTAAAAGATCCTTCAGACACACATAAGTATTCTTACGGGAACGTCATAGAAGCAGTTCGTACTAAATTAGAAAAAAAGCATAAAAGCTAGGCTATGAAAAAGGTTTAATCAATACGTACTAAATTTAATAATTGACTTTTATGATATAAAACGCGAAATTAAGTACGCTTATAAACATACTATAGGTAATCAAGATCACTATACTTATTCACAACAATTTTGTAGAATTTATCGTATGTGAAATTCAGAAGAATCCAAAAGAAATTTGTGAGAGCCTAAAAAAACTCAAATAAAAAGATAACCCCAGGCACATAGGAATGCTCAGCATATCGTGCTTACCCCATTCTGGGACCCAGTGTTTATCCTTCACAAGTTATCTTTGTTAACTAAATTATACATTAATGTTAGATTTTTGCAACATTAGTTTTTTATTTGATACTATCTTTAATAGCAAATAACCGCACCTGCTGCAACAGGTACGGTTGTAGAAATTGGCATCGTTGTTAGATACACAAAGTTCCAACAAGAGTATATCAGCGATGCCTTTGTATTACAAGCAGGGCACTTTTTGTGCCTAATTTTGGGAGGCTGATATGGATTATATTCGTAGGTCATTCACATATAATGGTAAACGGTATTGTGTGTATGGAAAGAATGAGCGAGAAGCGATTGAAAAGCTTGTATTAAAACGTCAAGCTCTTGAGAATGACGAATTGGTTAATCCTGCAAAACGAACAGTATCATCATGGGCGATTGAGTGTGTTGAGACATATAAGGTACGGCAAAGCTCTATCACTCGTGAAAAAGTACTTACAGAAGATGAAGTCTTATGTTCTCAATGAGATTGGATCTATGCTACTCAAGGATATATCACCTATTGTGTGTCAGCAGGTATTAAATCTTAAGGCTGGTAAGTCTAAAGCTACTATAAACGATACCTATCAAATGCTACGTTTTATTTTTAAGTATGCGAAAATCAATAAATTTATCAACAGCGACCCAACGGAGCACCTCGCAAAACCAACCGGATATTATAATCCTAGACGTTCACTCACAGTTGCGGAAGAGCAGCACTTTTTAAATGTGCTAGGCAAACATTATGAACCTCTTTATTTTGCATTAATGTATTATGCTGGATGCCGACCATCTGAAAGCTTCATCAGTTGAATTCAGAGATATAGTAATGCGTGAGAATGTCAGATATTTACATATACGCGGAACAAAGACAAAGGCTGCCGATAGATACGTTCCAATCGTAGATGGACTTGCAAAGTTTATTCCCTCTTCAGCTAGTCCTTTTGAGCTACTCTGTAAAAATAGATATGGAAAGGCTTTGAATAAAGATAACAAAAGGCGAGCATGGGCACACCTCTGCAGGTTAATGAATATTGACATGGGATGTAAAGTATATAGAAACCAACTACTACCACCATTCCCACTAGCTACAGATATTTCTGCATACTCCTTACGTCATACATTTTGTACAAATCTGCAAAAACGAGGTGTGGATATTAGAACCGCTCAATATCTGATGGGACATGCCGATATTCAAATGACAGCCAATATATATACACATGTTGATTTTGAAATTATAAACCAGGCGGCAGCATTAATGTGATACTGTGTTACACGCTGTGATATAGGATGCTGAAACCGTTGATATCCCTAATTATTCAGCTGTACTCCTAAAGCGGGTGTCGGAGGTTCGAATCCTCTTCGGGACACCATATAAAAACACCGCAATTCTAACGAGTTGCGGTGTTTTTCTTTGTCAAAATTCTTTTACATGCTCGTATAGTGTTCAAGCACCGCAGAAGTCACGCCCTTCGAGCTAGACTCAACTGCGACTCCCAGGATTTCCTTAACCAGCTTGAAATTTTCAGTGGCATTTCTCTTCCAGTCCGCAAATTCAGGCCCAAGAATATAATCTTGATACTCTAGGCTTTCCTCCGGTCTCCCTTCAATTCTGACGAGAAGCCCTTTATCACGCATAACCCTCACTACCGTTCGCACTTCATCGTCCGTCGAGTAGAATAATTCTGGTACCAGCTTTACCCTCCTCTGAATTGCGTCGGAAACGAACAAGTATAAACGCAGCTCCTTATTTACAAATCTCTTATCGGGAATATAAACAGGTTCGGTATCGTCAGGAATTTGAAACTTCCTTTTATCCTTCTTTATCCCATAGTATTCGCAGATACCGTCTATTTCTCTCTTCGTTAAGTTATATTTTGTTTGAAATTGTTTCTTTGTAAGCATCTATATCACCTAATTTTTTGAGACTTAATCTGCCACTATGATAACATACGAACTAGTGCTAAAAGGCTTATTTTCAGTATAACAGTTTCAGATTTTCAGTTATTGATTGCTTCTGTTATAATAACGAACATATCAGGAGCTGGCACTCCTGGTTTTTCTTTTGCGTGTATACATGACGCTTAATATCATTTCTTGGTTATTAACAATATAGCACAGCTTTATTTATATACAATGTTACTTCTATAACGATAGGATATGCAACTTTAATGAATACATAACTCTACAGTAATCATAAAAATTTAACGATAGAAACATAACCGTCATGTTAGCTTTCCTTTTTCTTTCCCGAACATTTTTATATGTATATATTAAGACTAATATAATGGATATTGACGATCCAGTTCTAATAGCAGAATGTAATAGGGATACATCAAATATGTTATATATTCCATAAGCAAAAAAAAAGCAGCTTCATAGAGATATACTATATTTTTTTATATAAATTTACTCGTTTTTCATAAATCTTATTTATCTCCTTTTTATGTATTTTTATTAGTGAAAAGTTTAATATCAAGCATAAGATTGAAAGAACAACATATATTATTGAATTAATCTTATTATATTCAAATAGCGCCATTAATGTAATAAGGCATATACTCGTTACTAGATTAATTAATATCTTCATAAGTATCTCCAAAAAGTATTATATATATGTTTGAAATTAAACTATCTAACTTATAATTAACATTTACACACAAAAAAATATAAGTATTGAATATAATATTTATACGGTATACTATGAAATTTACAATTGTAATATTTCACACAAGAATTATTAAGTAAATCGAGACAAGCGAGGCCATATGATCGAACTAAGAAATGATCCATCGGTAAAATACAGCTATGACGAGTGGCTGGAGTTTTTTCGTGAAAATGATAAGCACAGGCTGCAGATAGATTTCTCGAAGGAGGCCGCTCTACCTGCTGATATCAAGGCACTGATACTGCCTTCTGTTTCTGCATTTCAAATCGGCGAGCATAGCGATGGGATTCATCTGCTCAAGGCAGCTGAGGCATTTGCTCGCAAGTTTGACGAACCTACATATCCCGAAGTCATGAAGCTATTTATCAGAGAGGAGAATTTCCACTCCTCATACCTGGGCGAATTTATGCGCTATCACGAGCTCCCGCTCCGCAAGAGCAATTTCCTCGACAGGACATTTCGCCGCCTCCGTAGACGTAGCGATCTCCGTCCTGAGGTCGTAACCCTCGTAACCGCAGAGATTATCGCACTCTCTTATTACTCAGCTCTCAGTGATGCTACGGACTCACCGGCACTAAAGAGGATCTGCGCTCAGATGCTTCACGATGAGCTCCCTCATGTGATTTTTCAATCATATACACTAGGTCATTTTAAAGAGAGTAAATGGCTTAAGCTTCAAAGACAGCTCCTCATGAGGGCTGCAACCATTGCTGTCTGGACTGCATACGGAAAATTATTTCGTGCGGCAGGATGGACATATTCTAAATTCAAGCAAGAAAATCTCGGCTATCTAAGGCAGTCTGAAGATATAGCTAGCGATATCGCCCTACGCTTAGCTTCGGAAATCGAGCAACAGAGATCGTAAAATCACTTATATTAACGACTAGCATGTACTAAAAAAGTACATGCTATTATTTTGCATAAATCTCATTGACAATATCGTAATACGATATTATATTTTAGCTAGAAATATCGATTAACGATATTAGGAAATCTTACAGCAAATTTTATCAAGGGGTGGTGCTATACATGGTAAAAAAATCATTGGAACCATTAACCGAGCCGATGTTCTACATACTGCTTTGTTTCCACCGCTCTGATATGTGTGGAACGGAGATATCGAGTTATGTGAATGATCTCACGGACGGAAGGGTCAAGCTCGGACCAGGGACTCTGTACTCACTCCTCTCACTTTTTCAGGCAGAGGATTTGATTAAGAAGCTGCCCCCAGATGGCAGGAGAATTTCTTACAGCATTACAGAGCGCGGAGAGCAGTTATATCAGGATGAAATCCGAAGATTAGAAGCATGCCTTAGTGATGCACGGAGGTGCAGTTATGAGCGATAGGATTAAACAGAAGATTTGTTATTTTGATCTTGCTGATATATATCAGGAACAGAATTGGCTTGAGGATCTGGCTAGAAAGGGACTCCTTCTCACATATACCGGCTACCTTATATACGACTTTGCATATGGCGAGCCAACTGAGAGAAGGTACCGAATTCTGCCTGAGAAAAGAAAGAAAATAGAGCAGGAAGAGCTGGATATATATGAGTCCTGCGGATGGACATGTGTGCGAGGAACGCATGCATCGACTGTGTTCTATACAGACGATCAGAATGCACCCGAGCCTTTTACAGATGCCGTTACGGAGAAGAAGTATTATGTTAAGCGATTGTTCTCTGCACTCATTTCATCTATAGTTACTGCGATTTACATACTGTGGATTCTAAGACCCAGCTCGAAGGCTTTGTCTTAAATCCAGTTGATTTTTATTATCAGCTAGCTGATCAGCTATCTCCATTTATATGCCTGTATTTAGTGATATGTCCCACTATTAGTCTTGTTTTTCTCTGACGATTGTCTTTAAAGTACGCTAGATTAATATGGCAACTGAAAAGAGAAGCTTTTAAAGAGGACTTCTGGCTTTTAAGGTTAGACGTTATGTAAATATGATTTTTAATTAATGCGATTATCGTGCTGATGGTGGGTCTCTTTGTATATGTGATCTTCGTTCCAGATAAGAGAGTCATGACAAGCAGCTTTAAAGAAGCTTTGGCATATAAGGATGCTGAGCTTGTAAGGTTTTCCGAATTTGACCCATCCGCTTGGGATGAGGTCCGTGCGAATATGATAGTCAGAGATGGTAATAAAAATATCGATAATCCTGACATAACATACGAAACAAGCTATGACCGTAATATCATGATGACAAAGATGTCTTCGGAAGACTTGTCTGCGCCTTCTAGAACATATACGCGCGATAAATCTGGGGGAAATCTCATGTATCATGTTCAGCTATACAAAGCTAAGTCAGCAAAAATTGCCGCACGCTTTATGCCATCTAATATAGAAAATCAGCTAGAAGGAATGAACTTCGACGTATCGAAGAAACGCATACGAGATATGAGGTTTAAATACGATGGTCTTGATTATGCGGCATATATCAGGGCTTCTGAAAAGGATGAATTTGCATATGAATTAGGTACGCAGATGCTTTTCCTCAGAAAGGGAAATAAATATGTCGTTGTTGCATATAGTGGTCCTATCGATCTGAAGTCGAAGGTGGGACTGTTCGCAGCAAAGATGTAGCTACATTGTATTCAGTTGTTATCGCACAATGCTTAATACGAGGTGTGTCATGGATAAGAAAACGAAGTTAAAGTATGGCCCTTTTGGCATAGTTGATATGTTCTATAAGCAGAACTGGCTTGAATATCAGGCAAGAAAAGGTCTGCTGCTCGCTAACGATAATCTATTTACTTGCAGATTCACCGTTGACGAGCCAAGAGATAAGCAGTATCGCATCTTGCCATACAAGCCCTAGCAAGACAACGCAGGAGGAACTGGATTTATATGCTTCTTGTGGTTGGCATCTGATATATGGTTCTGGCTCAGTGATGATATTCTACACGGATGATCCAGATGCTCCAGAGCCATTTACAGATGTGCAGAGTCAGCATAAGTACTATAGAAAGAGCTTGATTACTAATTTTATTTGGATACTAATTCTTTTTGCAGAAGCCCTTTTTAGCATCAGTCGAAGTGTGCAAGGATTCACTATATCACCTTCAGCACTTCTCTACAGCAGTGCTGATCAACCGCTTTCCGCTTTGGCGATAACTTTTATTGGATTACCGTTGGCGCTTTTGTTCTGGTTCCAAAGTATGCTCACATATATCAGCATACTGAATAGGAACAGAAAGAAGGATTTCTATGGGGCTTCAGGGATTTAGACTTAAAGTATTGTGTCAATGCGACGTTTATTATAACTGCAATCGTCCTAGTCCCTATGGAGCATCATTGACATCCCTAGGACAATGGATATCACATCATCTGGTGACTTCACACAGGCTCTTAAGTACAAGGGGAACGAGATTGTGCGCTTCTCGGAATTTGACCCTGATACATGGAGGACTGTATATAAGAAAATCGAGTACTACAACGATGGCAAAGGCGATATGATTACCTTTGATGTAAATCAGGATAAAACTCTACTGATGCCTAGGATGGTATCTGAAGAGCTTGAGGTAGATAGAGATACTAAGAATGATGAAGATACTGTGATGGACCTTTATTACAGCGTTAATCTCTACAAGGCAAGGTCTTCTAAGGTCGCATCTGAATTCATGAAATACAACAGTAAAAATGCACTTGAAGAGTCGGACATCAAAGTATCAAATAAGTCTCTTGACAAGTACCGTTTCGATTACAAGGACCTCGATTACGCTGCATATATCGTAGATGAGAAGAAGACAAATGATACTACTGCAAAACGCGACCAGCTACTCTTCCTCAGAAAAGGCAGCACATACGTATATGTTTCATATTACGGTCCTATTGACCTGAAGTCGAAGGTAGGTCTGTTCGCAGCAAAGATGTAGATTTGCAGATTATCTAGTAATATAGGTTCTAAAACCTGTTAATCGTTTTATTAGTAAGCTTATAAGCAAATGACCAGCCATGCGGCTGGTCATTTCAGTTCCTGATTAAATTGTTCCTTTATGTCACGTATATCACGCTATTCTTCTGGAGCCTCGAACAGAACCTTGAACTCCGAACCTTCACTCTGGTATATTCCCTCTAGATCTTCAGGGTGATTTGCAATGAGTTCTGAGACATTATCCACCTCGAACGAAACACATATCCCGCAGGCTGCACTAAGCGCTCTAGGCACCGGCATAAGTGTTGCGGTTTTGTCTATGCTTTTTCTGCTGCTTGTGGAACTGCTGTGCTCCAAAATGCGTATGGAAAGTTGCGATAAACATTACTTGAGTGTAATCAGGTAATCGCCTTCTGGCGTTTCACTGTATTCCATAGATAGCTTGTTGTTCGCTGCATATCTAGAGATATTCTTAACTGGTGTCATGCTGTCTACGAGAACTTCAACAGGTGTTCCAGCTTTTACAGCGTTCTGAGTCATAATCACTGGTTCAGGGCACGAGTACCCTCTTGCATCTACCTTAGTCATTTTATGCCTCCTTAGCTTTTCTTATATTCATCAGACCGATAATTACAGTAACGATAATTCCGAACACAACTGCAATCTTGCCATTTGGAGTAGGTCCCATTGGTGTCGATGCTAGTGCGAAGTTGTGGCAGAAAGCTGCACCTACGATTAGGCCGAGAACTGCAACTCCAGAGTCTGCATTTCCAGTTCCTGAGAGTACAACCTGACGAAGTGGGCAGCCACCGAGTAGGCAAGAGCCTAGTCCTACGAGAACCATTCCTAGGAAGTTCCATAGAGAATCGTTGAATGCGATCGGCTGCTTGTCAAACCCCGCGTGGAAGAATCCAAGTGCTAGGTTTCCTATGAGGGCTGCAACGAATATTGCGATAAATCCGGATAGTAGATAGAAATCTTTGAATAATACTGCATCTCGGAGTCCACCAACCATGCACAGTCTGGTGCGCTGTGCTAATATGCCGACAACAAGTCCTGCGATTAGCGAGATTGCGAGTGGTGCGTGCATAGCTCCAGGACCTTCTTTGCTGAATGCGAGAAGTGCTGGGAATGCGCATAGGATAACGAGCAGTACTACTGTTATCGCTGGCATCGCTATGCCTTCTGTTGGTCCTAGTGGAACTGACTTCTTGAGCGTGAAGCCCTTCTTGAGATATACGATTCCGCCGAGAATTCCGCAGAAGAATCCAATCAGACCGATGATTGCGTTCCAGTCTCCACCAGCGATTCTGAGAATCATTCTGAGTGGGCAGCCGAGGAACATGAGGCTCCTACCATGACGAAGAACGAAAGTACGAATCTTGTCATCGGAGATGAACCACCGCGAACCTTGAACTCTTTTTCCGCAAACGGACATAATAAATGCGCCAAGAATAAGTCCGATTATCTCAGGGGCGAACGTACTGCACAACTGGAGCAGTGTGGAGCTTAAGAGCACCAGTAGTGTCTCTCAAAAAGCAGGCAATACAAAAGCCCATGTTAGCAGGGGTTGCCATACTTAACGAGAAGCACTGCAGCCGCACGACCACGAGCCCAGTAATGATCATAAGGGTACTTTTTTTCTTTTTTTCATTGTATCCTCCTTGTTTAAATAATATCGATTTATCATCATGAGTATATCAAACAAGGATTTTTGTATTAAAATCAGTAATATTAATACTTCAAAGTGAATATTAGTATTTTTCAATAACACGTTATTATCTCTCTGCAAATCTATGATTTACAGCATAAATATCCCTTTTTTAGTTGACATTTCCCTGCAAAAGCCTCTTCATCGCTGCCCTATACTTCTCGACTCTTGCATAGTCCTCTTCGACAGGGGATGCTCTATGCGACTCGATATCCATATTGTGACTCAGGTCGGCAAGCTTGACGGAAGTCGCTAGCTTATTTTTGCGAGATCCTATCTATGTACTGCATGTAGTCTTCGTCGACGTCTTTTGGTAAGTGTTTTCACCGCTTCAACTACCTTTTCGCTAAATCCGCACATGCGCAAATACATTTCGTCATACTCGCTATCCTCGAGTACATCGTGAAGGTAGGCGGTAACCTTTTTCCTCTTCAGTTTCACACATATCTGCGACTGCGAAATGGGGTGCAGATAGTAAAGGCTTTTCCCGCCTTGTCCACTTGTCCGTAGTGAGCCTCCTGACATATCTGCTGAGCTAGCTGAATCTGATCCATATTCCTAAACCTCCTAAATTAATTATAGGTGCGGATTATAGTTAGGGCAAGAGTCTTGCATTTTTCCCTTAATCGAATATCTCTCACCATTTTTGTTATTAATTTTTTTCATAATCATATTTACATTGATTCTCATAAGTGATAATCTACAACTCATTCAAAATTACTATTAAAATAAAATGAGGAACTGAACTATAAATCACGAAGAATCTTATTTTGATGGCGGACTATTTCAGCTTATTGGCTACAGCATTCTTGGCACACTTATTACAACTGCAACCCTCGAATTTGTCTCCCTTGGGCGTACTGCATGATTTACAACTGGGAGATCAAGCACACTGTCATAGAGGTAGGCGCCTCGAATTTGATGGTACCGCTGTGCAGCTATTTGGAAACTGGATAAAGTGGCTTCTGCTTACAATTGTAACTTTTGGGATCTATGGATTCTGGGTGAGCATCAAGCTTAGACAGTGGAAGACGATGCATACACATTTTGTCCTATAACTCTGTCCTATAACTAAAATTTATTTAAATGAAAAAGCCTAGAATCCGCCGATCAAAAGGCGTTTTCAAAGGCTTTTTACTTTTGGAGCTGCTGGCGAGAATCGAACTCACAACCACTTCATTACAGTGAAGTGCTCTACCATTGAGCCACAGCAGCAAATGAAGTTGCCAATAAAGTATATAATAAAATCATTTACTTATCAATGTTGCATTTTCATTTTCAAATTGCTGCGTGATATAATCAATCACAGAGAGTGCCACTATTGTCGTGGCATATGTACATATGTATATGAATATTTAAAGTTGTGCATGAATTGAGAGGTGTCCCTATGGCCGGAACAGAACAATCAAAGAGAATAGAAGATAAGAAAAATTTGCCTCATATATACAGGTGGAACAATCGGCATGTCCAGAACGGACAGTGGTTACGCACCAATAGCGGGACACTTTCAGCATGAGCTAGACCGCATCGATGACCTTCGTGCTGATGGGATGCCTAAGTATGAGCTTGTTGAGTTCACGCCACTCCTCGATTCTTCCAACATAACACGTGCAGTGGAACATGATTGCCGAGTCGATTGCATCCCGTTACGATGACTACGACGGATTTGTCGTGCTACACGGCACAGATACCATGGCCTACAGCACCTCGGCACTTTTCCTTCATGCTCGAGAATCTAGGTAAGCCTGTAATTTTCACTGGGTCACAAATTCCACTTTGTGAGCTAAGAAGCGATAGCGAGGACAACCTCATAACTTCCATATTGATTGCTGCTTCTGGCAAGGTAAACGAAGTTGCGCTTTACTTTGGGCACAAACTCTTACGCGGAAACCGCGCTATGAAAGCTTCAGCGGATGGACTTATCGCCTTTTTCTTCGCCGAACTATCCCGCCGCTTGCAGATGCTGGAATTGATATCACATATAACGAGCCTCGCCTGATGCAAAAAGCCTCGCGGAGAGCTTCTCGTGCAGTCGATCAAGCCTGCGAAGGTAGGCGTTATCAAGCTTTTCCCGGGAATCCAGTTTGAACTATTTGCCCCAATCGTAACGCGCGGACTCGATGCTCTAGTGCTTGAAACATTTGGCACAGGCAACATCCCTAATTACGACGAAGCTCTACCGCCCCTCATCGCCCGCGCTATTGCAAATGGCACTACAGTAGTAGTCTGCACGCAGTGCTCACGAGGGAACAGTCAGACTCGGGGCGTATGAAACGAGTTCAGAGCTTGCAAAGGCAGGTGCGGTATCTGGTTCAAATATGACTACAGAAGCGACAGTTGCTAAGCTCTACTACCTCTTCAGCCCTAGGGTCTAGAGCACAGCGAGATCAGCAGGCTCATAGAGACCGACCTGCGCGGAGAGCTAGACTAATGAAGGTAGCATATCTATCATCGCTTGCTCACCCTGCCCTACGCACTTATCTTGAAAATGCTGGTCATGTTATCCACAATTTCCCCGAACTCCGCACGGTATCTAGCCTAGTTGCAAATCATCCAGATGTACTGCTGTGCGAAGCTAGGAGCAAGGCCTAAATCTCCCTATCTATGAAGGTGCTCCTAACGCACTAAGCCCAGTCTATCCAGGCGACTGTAGATACAATGCGGCATGTACTGGAAAGTTTTTTATCCACAAACTAGATGTAACTGACGCAGGTCTTCTAAATGCCGCAAAGGCGAGCTGCGGAAATGAACTGGAGCTTATAGATGTCCGTCAGGGATATGCAAAATGCAGTACTGTCATAGTAGATGAGAACTCTATCATAACACGATAGAGGAATCGCAAAAGCCTTGTGAGCAGCAGGCATGAACGTGCTTATAGTCGAACCATGCTTCGTGAAGCTACGCGGTGCTGGTACTGGGTTTATCGGAGGTGCAAGTGGCCGTGTAGACGATAAAATAGTATTTAACGGCGACCTCTCGGCACATTCAAACTTTAGAGAAATTACCGGTTTCATAGAAGAGCGAGGCCTCGGCTGCAAGTGGTTTGGTTCATACGAGCTTGAGGATATCGGCTCAATAATTGCGGTTACAAAATCTGACTCTGACTGAGGATATATATGAAGAAACACGCTATTATTCCAATATTCATACCGCACCGAGGTTGTCCCAACGACTGCGTCTTCTGCAACCAGCGGAAAAATCACTGCTCGCGACTGCCCCGACTGCGGATGAGGTAAAAAATACGATTGACACATGGCTCACGACACTCGGAGAAGTTCCGACGGTCGAAATTGCTTTTTACGGTGGAAGCTTTACAGGACTAAGGCTCACTGAACAGAGTTCGTACCTCGCCATTGCCAAGGAATACAAGGATAGAGGGCTCATCGACAAGATCCATCTGTCGACACGCCCCGACTATATAGATAGAGACATTTTGGATAATCTAAAGGCATATTCAGTTGATACGATTGAGCTCGGAGTTCAGTCTTTCGACGATGAGGTGCTTCGTAAGTCGAATCGCGGACATACAAGCGCATCTGTATATGAGTCTGTCTCACTGATTAAAGAATATGGATTTGAATTCGGAATCCAGCTGATGATTGGGCTTCCTGGAGATTCGCTTGAAACTTGCATCTATTCGGCAAAAGAGACTGTTAAGCTAAAGCCTTCACTGACTAGGTTATACCCGACCATCGTTATTGATGACACGGAGCTACTAGAAATGTATGAGCGCGGTGAATATAAGCCGCTAAGCAGGGAGGAAGCTGTTACGAGGACGGCGGCAATGTATAAGATACTCGATGAAGCAGGCATTACGATTATGAGAGTTGGGCTCAAGAGCACTGATATAATCGGTGAAGGCGGATCGATAAACGGAGGAACGTATCACCCTGCTTTCAGGCAGCTAGTCGAAGGGCGAATAGCACGGGATGAGATTGAGCCACAACTCGATAGGATAGTAGCCGAGATCAGAGAACGTCGCGATAAGTCATGTGAGCTCATAGCTAACCATTTGCAAGGCATGGACTTGGTAAATGAAAGTTTTAATCAGCAGAGGCTATCTCGGGTAAAAGTCGATGTTTTCTCTTCTCCTAAGTGGTTTTCAAACGCCGTCGGTAATAGTGGTGAGAATAAAAAGTATTTTGAAGAAAAATACCCCGAACTAAGTATCAAGTTCAGGGTAGATGACAGCTTGGAAACTGCGCAGTTCAGAATAAATTGTGATATATAGCAATGTCTTGGTCTACAGGGCATTGCTTTTTAATTAATCTTGGCTTAATTGCGCCATGTTAACTGCACCTTGTCGATTGAGCTTTTAAGTTGATTTTCTCCAGTTAGAACGCTCTATATATCGCCTATTTATCATAGATACTCGTGCAGCAATTTTATTGCTGCACTGAGATCATTCACTTCCATCTGACCAGGCGCCGACACATTCTTGGCTGCGCCAAAGGTAACTCCTGACCCAAAAGCTTCACCACAAATCCTAGAGAGCACCCTGCTTTCAGACATCGAAATCGTGACGATAGGACGGTCGGCAAATTCTCTATGCATCTCTTCTGTAGCGGCGAGTAGTGTAACTACATCCTTCATGCCTTTTTGGCATAACTGCAATCTTAGGTATATCAACGCCTAAATCCTGCATCTTGCGGAGCCTTTCTATAATCTCGTCTTTGTCTGGAGTCTTACTAAAATCGTGATTCGATCCGATAACCTTGACACCGGCATTGTGTGCACCAGCTATAATTTCTTTTACGATATCTGTTCCTATAAAAACTTCCACATCGACCAGGTCAACGTATCCGGTCTCTGCAGCCCCTTATTACAAGCTCTGCATAATCATCATATTTAATAGACTTTTTCACCACCCTCATTCGATGTGCGAAATGTCATCAAAAGCGGAGTCTCGCCAAGGGCTGTTCTTAAATCCTTCAGTACGTCTTCTACCTTACTAAAATTGAACGCATGCTCAAACCAATCGACACGCCATTCAGTTATATCTACAGGCAAACTTTCTATGTTCTCTGCCTCTGCCATTATATCTTCTTTAGTTGTGCCAACGATTGGTGCACAAATCTTGGGTGAGCCAGAGCCGATTTCAATATTTCTAATTTTTTTACTGTATTCATGACTCCTTATCTCCTTTTTTTGTACCTCTAGGGCAGTCTGGTTTATGCCACTATGTTAGATAATCTAATCTGCATCTAT
>BNJU01005070.1_pt1 | contig 41204 bp, 54 predicted proteins | sample 8539281 | NCBI WGS metagenome assembly BNJU01 (sample SAMD00202456, study PRJDB9452) | human saliva metagenome | isolation source: human saliva | place: Japan
TAGTTACGTATTGCTTCATAGACATACTATTCACTTATAAACAAGATGGTTGATTTTGGCTTAGTAACTTGCCTGTAACTGGACTGGGATTAGATTCAAGGCAGACCATTTTCATCAACCTTACCTACTGGATAGTCACCCCTTCTGGCAATGACGATCTTATAGGGTCTCACCATCTTCACCTCTGATTACACAAAGTGTTTGGTTTTTCACCTCTTCAGTAGTATTATATGGTGTATCGTGCTGGTGAGCTGGTGTGCTCTGACGAGGTTTTTGAATCTCTTTACCTTCTCATCCACGGTAAGTGTAATAACTACTTCACCTTGGCTTTCTTTTGCTTTGTCTGTAAACATGGTTACATCCTTATCACCTCTCGATGACTTGTACCAGTTGTTGGAGTCTGTTGACTTCAAGTGACCATCTTTATCAATCCTCACTATTGTGTAGTTACCAGCTGGAACCAATTCATAAGTATTACCTTCGAATCAATTCTCGTGGACTTGGTTGTTTCATAACTGTGTCGTAGTCTCTATGTCTACTGGCTGAGCTCGTCAGTCAACATCTCTCCTCGATTGTCTTCTGCCTCTGGTATCAACGTGTAGTACATAGACATTACCATTCACTCTCTTTATCAGCACATAAGTGATGGTTGATTTTGGCTTTCAGCAATCTCACCCTTGTAACTGGGTCTGACTGCTTTCACAGCGATCATCGACCGTCATCACGGACTCTATTGAGAACAATTCTTCGTACAGATCTTATAGGTCTCACCATCTTTCACTCTTGATTGTGTTTGGTTTTTCACCTCTTCAGCAGTGTATATGGTGTATCGTATGGTGAGTTTGGTGGTCTTGGACGAGGTTTTTGAATCTTACCCTCTCATCAATGTAAGTAACAACTTCCACCCTTTGGCTTTTCAAGTTTGTAAACTAGGTTACATTCTTATCGCCTTCGATAACCTGGTACTAGTTAAAGTCATCTGGATGATGTGAGGTGTCTTTGGTCATCAACTTTCACCTTATTGTGTGTTACCAGCTAAACCAATTGTGCATACCTTCACCAATCTCTTTGTGGGATTATTGTCTTTTAACTGTATCGTGTCTTTTGTCTACTGGAAGGAGTTTTTCGTCAATAACATCTTTCTTTGATTGTTCGTTTTTCTTGTATCTTTATAGTGTACATAGACATTACCATTCACTTCTTTATAAACATAAGGATAGTTGATTTTGCTTAGTAACCTTACCTGTAACTGGACTGATGATCTGTTGCGACCATTTTCATCAACTCACTTATTGGATAGTCACCCTTCGGCAATGATCTATAGGTCTTACCATCTTCTGCCTTGGCGAAGTTAGGTTTTTTCACCTTCCCAAGCGTCATAGGAAAAGTTTCATATGGTGAATTTGGTAGAACGGACGAGGTTTTTGGAAGCTCTTTATCCTTTCTCATCCACGTAAGCACAATCATTTCACCTACTTTTAAGTTTGTAGATGTAGGTTACATTCTTATCCTCTTTAGCAACCACACTCGTTGTTGGTTCGATGACTAAGGTGACCTTGTTCGTCTACTTCAATTTTACCGTGTAGTTACCAGCTGGGGATCTAACTCGGGGTGCCCTACCTTCGAATGTAATTCCTCGGACGATTGTCTACAACCGTATCGTATGCCCTATTAACTGGTTGATCTTTTTTCATTTGTCACATTCATTTAATAGTCTTGCTCTCTGTGTCTTTATAACGCAGAACACAGACATTACCTTTAACATCAGACTTGGACAAAGTAGTAGTTTCACATCAGTAGATGGTTTGCTACTTGAATTGAATAGTTGTCGATAGAACGCCATCACCCCTTCTCAATTTGGCACACCCTCAACCATTTGGAGCAGTTGGGTCATTTGCAACAAGATCCTCAGCTTGGGATCTTGAACCTTACCAGCAATGATTATTTGTAATCATATTACCTGATCCAGCTGGTGTCAATGTAGGATTTGGATAACCTTGAATGGACGTGATATGTGCAAAGTTCCGTCCATTTGTTTATAAGTGCATTCGTCTCAGTAGGAGACATCTCAACCAGTAATAGAGTGATTTGTTTCCGGTGCTCTGTTGACTTAAGATAGTAACCATTTTTACTGTTTACTTTTTGGTAATCTTTGTCTCGTCAGCCTTCACCTTCAATTGTGCCTATTGACTTTACTAGTGTAACGATGTATTTTGATACATCTTTCTGCACCAATAATATCAGATGTAGTAAAGTTATTAACTTGAGACGGATCAAGAGCGTGAACTTAGTTACAGTTTATTCCTTCTGTACTCACCCGATTTCCAGATACAACATATCAGTGATTTCCGTTCAACTTGAAGTTTCGACAAGTTTTTTAATCACAACACCTTGCCCATGATACCTAGATGTTTGAGAATTCATTAGCAGCTACATGCTTTGTAGTCGTGGATATCACGTATGTTTCCAGTTGCAACTGTTACCAAAGCAAGACCCAGGCGAGTGTAAGATGCAAGATCTGTTTTACTCAGTATAGGTGTATAGTTTTCCTTCTGTGTACTTCTGGTTACTATCAACTACTTCTTTATAGTGAGTTGTTTGATTAATGTTGCATATGGAACAGAAGGTTGAATGTTTGTTTATTCGCTCGTTACCGGAAGTTAATGAATTGAAGTAGTTTACACCAAGATTTAAGCTAACGAACAGAATGTCACGTTACTGTGTGATCGTCTGGTTACAATCGTATAAGTCAATGTATTTGCAACATCCGTATTGTTATCTGCAGATGTAACTTGGAAGTGAGATATTGCTTTCACCAGCTTTTGATAGTACGAGTGAAGGCTTCAGAACCACCGATTTTGATGATGCGGCAAACATCAGGCTTTACCGAAAGACACCACTAATCGCCGAACGATTCACCGAAAGTGTTATGTGCACCCAAACAGGGTTTTCGCTGTGCTGATTGATCCGTTTGCTGAATTGCCAATCATCGTAACGGTCAGCATTTGGATCCAAAGAGTAATCCGTTTTGTTAAAGGTCAGCATCTTCAATAGTTGCACCGTTTGGTTCAGACACTGGAGTAGCGCCATGACCCGTTACCTTCAGTTGAGATTGGTGCCACCAGTTGACACTGCAGAAGCCCATTAACAGTGGTGTTCTTCAAACCTGCGGCTTTTCGTTGCCATCATATCTACTGACCTGTTTCAGATCGCACGTTGATCAGCGTATGATTGTTGCAGCTTCCGTCGTACCTGTTCCGGCGATAATTTCGATTGAACTTTACAACTGCGTCACCGATTGCTGCCTTTTTGCTCTGGAATTTTGCTGCCTGACGCACATTATCTGGTACTCTTGTCAACAAAGCCGTTTTGGTAGCTTATTTTACCCCAAGATTTGCTTATCATCCGCCGCTGAAATCGATCTTCACACTCAGTTGAAGTTGCTGTTGCCTGTTTTGGCAGATCTTCATTGCCAACTACTGGTGACTCTTTTAACCCTGCTCACTCTCAATGATTCCCTGATCCGTTGCAACTTCTGCTGAATTTACTAAAGTCAGATGCAGGGACCATGTCCTTCCTTGCTCATCAGCATGCCCCTGTATTTGCTGCAGTTGTTGCACCCGGAGGACAGCTGTTACCACGATTCCTTTTATGAAACCCCGACTGGTCAATCCTTAACTGAAGCAGCATTCACGTACCGGCTACGATAGTTTTTCTGACTTGACCTCGAATCACTTTTGTAGCTCAAAGTTTGAAGTAGATGCATCGCAAACCAATTCCTTACCCGACTTGATCAATTTCTGAATCGAGTCACCGATCGGCTTTCAATGAAATTCTCCTTGCTTCTGAACGTTTAAAAAACATGTCAGTCTCCTTTTAATTGGTCTACCTTTCATTATAAGTACATTATTACTGCATAAAAGCAAGAAATATGATATTCATCAACAAAATACTATAAAATATATATTACGATACAAAAAAATCATATATATCATTTTGATTAAGAATACATGATACTTTCTTTACAAAAATATATAAATGGTTATTTAAATTTAACCTGGTCACTTAAAATCATTATTCAAGAATGAAAACAGGGCACGAACAAAAAACCCAAGAATAAATATTGATATTATAGGCGTATCCAAGATTTCAAGCATTCTATATAAACATATGAACACATTATTCAATGTTCCTGCAATGTTTTTACTCTAGTATCATCAATAACAGGTCCTGAAGATTTTACACACCTTCCAGAACCTAGCTTTCATTATTACGAAGCGAATTGCTAGCATTCTCAACCCTACAGATCTTAACTCTCATCACCCCACTATTAGCTGGGATTGAAGAGCCAAAAAGTTGAACAAGACCACCCTGACTATTATCAGAAAAAAACTGTTTTGTCCGGCTTTTTAATGTCGAGATTAGCTTGGTCCAATTCCCATTTAGACAGCTCAAGCGTTTTTGACACACATTCACAAGCCTCAAAAGCAATTTTTGAGTGTTCAATATTTTTATTCGTCCCCTTTTTTCTTTCCCTGTTGCAACAAGTCCAAGAAGGCCCAACGTTAACCTGTTGCTGCCAAAATGTGCCTTAGTTCCTGTATCTGGGAGACTGTGTTGACGATTTACAGGCGCTTGATTTGCTTGTTCAGGACGCCACAAGAGACCGCATATCCTTGTATTCTGGGGATTTCATGAATTGTTTCAGCTCCATTCACACACCGCCTGGTGAATTCAGGACCTCTGCTGACAGCTTTCTTGCGCTATTTACTTCCAAGCGGCGAACTTTGGGACCCCGCTGATAGTAGCTGTTGATCCATTGACTCACCAGTAAACTCTGGATTCTTTCTCCACGAATAGCTGCTTTGCATATTTGTTCGCCAGTGAACTCTGGGACCTCGTTGATAGCAAGTCGTTCATTGACCCACTCAGTAAACCTCTGGATCTTTCTCCACTTACCAGCCGCTTTCGCGCTATTGTTCCGCCAGTGAACTCTGGGACCTCGTTGAGGCAGCTTCGCCCTCATTGACTCCACCAGTAAACTCTGGATTCTCTCCACGAATAGTTGCCGCTATTTACCGCCAGCAACCGGGGACCTCGTTGATAGCTTCTGCTCCATTGACTCACCCAGTAAACTCTGGATTCTCTCCACTATAGCCGCTTCTTTCGCCATTTGCTCCGCCAGTGAACCTGGGACCCTGCTGACAGTGAAGCTTGCCCATTGACATTACCGGTAAATGGATCTTCTCCACGAACGACAGCTTGGTGCCATATTTACGCCACCAGTAAACCCTGGACTTCATGGATCGCTGATCTGTTTTACCTGTTTCAACTTTCAGTTCCGACTAGCACACCTCATCTGGTGCTGCTCAACAATCATGAAGCTGCATGGCTTCCATTCAATGCTACTGGTGATGCATACATGCTTTTTGCCCTTCACGACCCATTTGAGACATCGCTGTTTACCTTCTGGAAGAGTTATCTTCTTGTTTAACCTCAGGCTAAGACTTGCCTCAATCACTTCAAGACTTGGTTGACTAAAGTTTCAATACTTTAACGCTCCAGCTGGCCTGATGTTCCTCTCATAAGTACCAACTGATGATATGATCTTGTGCTTTCTTCACGTTCAACCTTAACTGTTCCATGCATCTCCATCTACTTCTCTTACATAAGTCAAGTCACTTTCGACCCGCTTTTACCATCTGTCAACCTGTTCCTTACCTTAGCTAGAAAGCATTCTCACGACGAACAGTATTAAAGGCGATTGGTCTGTCGTTACTCAAGACTGGCCAGTTTGAACTAAGACCTTATCTCCTTCTGTTGGAACTGTTGAATGCTTCCTCAATTTCCTTCGAGCAGCCAGCTGGTTAATGAAGCTAGGGCAGTTTTGTAAAGCTTTTATTCACTGTGCATCTTGAGTTCTAGCTTCTTCTCAATAGTTGCAAGCTGGTTCTGCTGGTTCAACTGCCTTTTCTTAGCCTCCTTGTCATCTCCCAACTCAAAATAAGTTTTATGCCATTGGCTTCGGACAGCTCACATAGCTTATTCAGTCAATCTTAGACCTCTTCTGGTTTACTCTGGCCCTCTGGCTGTGCTGGTTTTGCTGGTTCCTCCCGGCTTGTCAGTCTCTGGTTTGCAGGTTCTTCTGAACCGGTTTCTCTTCGAGCTTGCTTGGAAGACTGTTGATAGATGCCAAAGCCGTTTGCAAGGTTTTATCTACTGCATCCTGATCTCTAGCTCTCCGATATACAGTAAGAGCTTGCTCCGTTCAACTAGTTTTTCAGCTTCCTTGTCATCTCCTCAACCTCAGCTGTTTTATATTAATAGTTTCAACAAGTTACAGTTTTTTTTATTCGTAGTCAACTAGGATTTTCCTGTTTATTTTGCCTCTTGGTTTTGATCCTCCTCGCTGGAGTCGCTTTTGAAGCTGATTGATACAACCAGGACCACAGTTGCCAAAGCCTTATCTACTGCATCCTGAGTCTTGCTTTCTTGATAGCGATAAGAGATTGCCTCCAAGTTCAACCAGTTTTTCCTGTGCAGCCACATCACTGACAAGTTCAGCAGCTTTTTTCTCGACTGCTGCAGCCAATCCCAACGCCTTATGGCGGTCAACTTTAGACTCTTTCCTGGTTTGCTTGTTCCTGGTTTTGGGATCCTCCTTCGAGTCGCTTCAGGCTGGATACAAGTGCCAGAGCAGTTGCCAGCCTTTTCTACTGCATCTTGAGTCTTGGTTTGAATAGCTGAAACAGCTTTTTCTCAATCTCAATCTACTTTTTCTTTAGCTTTTATCGTCACCAAGTTCTTTTTAGTCTTTTTTCGATCGCTTTGCCAGACTTGCTATAGCTCGTCGTAGTCATGGTTGACCTTCGGTTTGCTTGGTTCTGTTTTGATCCTCTTGAGTCGCTTGAGCTGATTGAGCTGAGCAGTTGCTCAAAGCTTATCTACTGCATCCTGAGTTTAGCTTCCCTGATAGTGTTTGTTCGTACAAGTTTCTTCAGCTTCCTATCGCACCAAGTTCTTTAGTTTTCTTCATCGCTTTGCCAATTTGCATAGCTTGTCGTAGTTTGGCTCCTGTTTGCTTGGTTTTTCTGTTTTGGATCCTTTTGGAGTCGTTGAGTTGATTAACATTGAGGAGTAGCTGTAAAGCCTTTTCACTGTATCCGAGTCTTAGCTCGGACAGCAGTAGAGATGTGTGCAACAATCAATTTCTTTAGCTTTTATCGTCGCGTTGTTTAGTCTTTTTTTCAATCGCTTCTTGCCAGGATTCTTCATAGTCTTGTCGTGTTGTCTGCTGGTCTGGTGTCGGGTGTCATTCGAACCGTAGTTTTCTCCTTATCAAGAATAGCTTGTAAGTGCATGTGGCTGTCAGCATCATCTCTGCGCATTGATAGTGCTTGCTGAGTTGTTCTGACAATTTGTCCAAGTTTGACTTGAAGGCTTGACGTGCCCTCTCTGGAGTATTCTCTTCAAACTTGTTTGGCCAAATTTAACCAATTCATCCTTCCACTCTTCATACAGCTTTGGATCAACTCTTCTGCATAAAAGAGCGCCATCTACCACGAGTGATGAACTGGTCAACTTGGATGCACCAATATTTCAGAAGCATCATTTAGTTTTGGATCCAATTGTAAGGTTACAGCATGCCAACCTTCTTCTAGCTCCAGTCAACGAACAAGAGTCCGATCGCCTGGCGTGTAGTTGCTGTACCACATGCAGCACTTTCGCCATTGACATCAGTGGCATTTCCTGACCATCTTTGATACTCAAGTTCTTTCTACCATCTCAGAGTAACCTTGTAGATACCATGTCCGTGGATCAACAAAACCTTTGATTTCAAGACCTGTTCCAGTAGCGTTGTTACGCTAAGTATGATCTTCAGTCAAAACGACCAAAGTGAGGGCCCAAGATCAGTCGTTTTGCATTTGCCAGAAGAATTAGCTTTCATGGTTAGCACTGCATTATAGTCAAGTTGACCATTGATCGACGCAGACTACTGGATCTTTTGAAGCAATTCCAGCCTTCGTACTGAACAGCTGCTTCAGTTGCAAAGTCCAAGCAAGGCAGCATCGTTCGAAAGCGCTAGTCATTTTCACTCTAAAGTCAAAGATTGAATCAGCTTTGTTCAGTAAAGTCAATTGTCGGAATGGTCAGTCTTTTCTCTGTGCCACCATCTTTGGAAGGTCAAACTCAGCCGTTGTCTCTTTATATACTCCATCAGAACCTGTGCTCGCTCAGTCACGACATGAACTGTCGTGCCCTTTGCTGCTCACCAACATCGTTTGATGGTTACAGTAACTGGTTGCTCTTTTGGAACTTCATATAGGTTGTTTTTCAACTCAAACATACCTTTTACCAGCATTGCTGAGCGTGTAGATACCTTCAGCTGCAATACGCTTTTCCAGTTTGCATGACGAGCTTGACGGTGCATGTTCACCCGAGCTAAGTCACTGCTTCCATAAACCATCTGGCTGGCTGCTTTACGAGCTGCATTATTGGTTTGTACGTCTGCAACCTCGACCATCAACGTAAACCGCACGATTTCGCCGTGGTTGGATCCACGTAGATACGGACATAAGCTTTGTAGTCCCGTTGAAACGGTTACGCGTTTGCATCTTTTGGTTAGTCCACTATAGATACCCGCGGATACCTTCAGATTCACGTCATTGTTGTATTTGCTTTATCTGCTGCTGTACTTTGAATGGCTAGTCCAACTAAGAGGGTAACCATCTGTCTTCTCGAGTACTGCTTGGTGTCTTATAAACAGAGAAGTTTGTCAAAATAGGAGTCGCTTGTGCACCAGTAATAGTCACATCGAGTCTGGTGCTTCTACTGGCTGACCTGGATATAGTGCACGATAACCAGACAGTTGAGCTCTTCACCGTATGGTACTCCAACGGCCATTGGAGTTCAACTTCTCAACCTGAACTCCAGAGACACGCTGACCTTTTAGCGATATCTTCTTTTGAGTTCAATCACGTCAAAGCGTCTCTCTGACCAAGATCTACAGTAAATTGCTAATTGTCTTTAGCATCATTTGCATAACGCCCAGCTAGTATCATCCTCACCATCTGCTAGGTGGCTTTCGTTTGACGGCCAAGTGATTCATACGAGCAGAGCTTGCAGTCACAGTTTGCACCCTCTAGCAAAAGTCGTCGCATACATTTCTGATCCAAGGTTGCTCGGAATTTCTTTCACAAGCGAGCCACGTCTGGCATCTGCGTGAATTTACCTTCTTTACTGGTGGAATATTGAGGAGAAGTGGCGTCTCAACGAATCAACAGACTGCAGCAGATATCCATCAAATCTTTGATTGATTTTGGTTGTTGATTGTCACGTAGAACCAACCTGAACGGATAGAAACGTCCGCTCCACTGCACAGAACACATATCACCATCTTCGGACTCTGCGCGTTGAGATAGTCATTTCTCGAACATCATCAGTGATTTTGCTTTCTTGACCCATATGCCAGACTGGATCTCCTGCGATACCATCGCGTTCATTACCGATCCAACGGGACATCTTCTGTCGCTGAGCAGAGAAGATAGCGATATCTCCTTCAGCTTCCTTGGAGTGTTTAAACCATTCGTCGTTGCATGTTACTTTTTGAGCTCCACTGCACGCGCACCGTCCATCCAAAACTCTCGATGAATTTCTCATCTTTGTTACCGTATTTAGATTTCCAAGATTTCCTTGAGTTTGGTTGGAGATAGTATTCATTGTACTCTTTCCTCAGTTGCAACATGATATTTAGATGGTTGCATCCCTATGGTGATAGAGTAAACACCCATATTCATGTCATAATTTAGTCGCTGATTTTAGAGATTTCTTCGAGAAGGTCACCCTTACCATCTTTCCATGGACGAGCAGCCACCATGGTCTGCTGTATATTTAGATGGATAAATCATAAACCGTCGTGGTGTTTTACAACCATGATTGTTCGTTTGAATCCAGCATCCTTCAAAGTCTTTAATCCACTGGTCTGTATCAAGGTTAGTTGAGCAGTTTTTGAGGATTTTCTCTACCATTTCCCCACTCAGAGTTGGTATAAGTATTCATACCATAGTGGATAAAGGCAGCAATTCTTCCTTGTGGTAGTCCAATTGGGCCTTACTACTTGCGGTCCATAGCTTCCAATTTCGTTTCTTCATCTTTTGGATCAACCACTGGAGTTGCAGGAGTTACTGGTTTTGGATCTTCAATTTTTCGTATTCAAAAATAACTTGTTCACTCCCTTTGTGTTGGATGGCAGTGCTTGAGCTTGCATTTACCGCACGGTAGCCCGTGATTTCTTTGGCTTGGGAATGCGTGAACAAAGGAAACTTCATATTCTTTCCCTTCGTTGTTGTCAACAGTTGCAGGTGCCATTTCTTGATCTGTACCTTCAAGCGGTAACGAACGTCGAAGGAACCTTTTATTGACCTTATAAACAACCTTGATAACGCGAGTTCTGGCAGGAGCCTTGTTCGGCCAACGCTATAATCATCTCCCCTGCTATCTTTCAGTTGTTTGTTGATTGCTTTTCCGTCAATTGAGACAACTTATATTGTCTTTATTCTTTGTAGTTTGTCTTTCACTTCTGTTTTATAGTTATAGTCAATTCATTCAACTTCGTCTTTTCTCAACAAAAGTATCGCGTTTTCGGACTGGATTATCTTTCTGGTCTCACGTTCGATAACAACTCGTCCATATTCAACACCTTCGTTAAAGAAGAGTTGCTGCCAACTAATTTTCTCATATCGAAAGAGTATTTATTTCGCCAATAACTGCTGTCTTATTTCTGGAGCATTTCTCCTCTGAGTGAAATAATAACGGCTGTACCATTATCGCCTTGATACCAGCCTTTAACACCGTATTACTTATCAATGATGCCTTTAGCCCATGCTAGTTGTTCTGGAGATAATTAGACCTCCACCGAACGGTCTTTTCAGCGATGTTCGCATTATCAACAGTACCACGCCGATGATTCCGGATAACTTTCCATCACTGTTAATACCCACCACCAGAAAGACCTGATAATAGAAGTCAAAACGATAAGTGACACCAACTGTTCCCTTATCATACTTTTCAGTACCTTTAACAACACCATCAGCCTTATACACTGACCAAAGGATTGGTTCTTTCAATTCTGAGAAGTAGAATCTGTTGCAGGCCGATCGTGCTAACTGGCTCACCAGGTTATAGGTACGGTATTCAGTCAAAGGAGTGCGTCGTCTTATTTGGGTTTGCAATCTGTACTGGAACTGAGCCAACCAAGGTTAGGTCATTTTGCAGTACCCTCTTTCACCAAACTTTCTTTATTCAGAAATGGATGTCCTTTTCTTGGGAACAAAACAAGTTTTCCTGAAGTTGGTAAAGAATTATTCTTAGCAAGAATTTGAACCGATTACGTAATAGAATCCTAGCAGTGTCACCACCTAAGATATTACCATATTGGTTTCGTATCCTTCTTCAAGAGAAATTAGAGCCACTGTCAACATAAAGGATGCGTTTGAGCCACAAGATGGCCCAGAACCAGAATTGAGGCACGTTGAGTTCAATTCACCCGTTGGGAGGTGAATCCGAAAATTGTATAAACCATCGCTGCTGATGTAGCCGGTTGACCTTCATAATTACTATGCTTAGTCTTGTCCGCCATTGATAATGGTTTCATTTTCTTTTTCAATCTTCTCAGATTGAGCCACCTGTAGGCTCTCAAAAACGCCTTAGTCTCACTTGTGGACCTTCTTTCCGAAAACAATGGCTGAAGTATCCATTTCTTTTCACTGGCGCATCAGGATGTTAACGGTCAGGAATCTCCTCTGTGGGAGCAATCAATTCCGGTTTCTTCACTGCATTTCACGAGAGGAGCTGGTTTTTCAGCCACTTCTTACAACCCCTGAGCTTCCTTGCCTGGTAATCTTTGCTTCGACCATCCACTCTTTTTGGTTCTGTCATGTTCATTGCTGCAACATTCTAGATGCAAAAGCAAGTCTAACTATAGAGAAGCAACACTAACAGTCGTTTACGAATACTAAATATTTCTACCTTTTCTAAAAATATTGTTTCATCAAACACTTATTATCTTAGGAGCAGTCATTACTGCCTGCCCAGCTTGTTGGCGACATTTTTTGTTTGATTCCCCATTAAACTCTGGGCTTCTAAGCTATTTATTTTTGGGTAAGTTTCAGAGAAACGTTACATTTTGAAAATAAACAAGGCTCCCAATTAGCGTACCTTACTCCAGAGTTTCTGCAGTATAATAAACATACTATATTATCCTGAAAAAATGCAAGGGCTTCTCCAAAGCCTTTTAACCAGATTTACTTCAAATGCTTTTATTAATTATTTACCACTGGGTGTATCCTAAAGTGGCAAGGCCAGCTTAGATCACTTTTTGTTTTGAAGTGACAAGATATGCCAAGCACACTTGCAGCTTCTTGATGATGCGCGATTCTAATCTTGTTTTTCCGCCAGACTTGAACAAGCGCATTTTTAGAGCGCTTTACGAATTTTGCTCAAAAATCGCTTCCCGGCCCCATAATACCTCACCCCACTCAGTATAAATTCCTCAGATTGCGCAACATAACGAAATGTTAGCAAGACCTTCCCAAAGATAATCTACTGCCACGGTCAACTTCCATACAGAGTTTGTTGCCTTCTGTAGCTCTTCTTTGAAAAATTTATCGATCCGTCCGGCACGAGCCACCCTCATCATGAGCCTTGGCCACACACTCAACCGCTGCTAGTTGTGTAGAAGCCAGATCCTGGAAGTTCCATCTTGTGAGGCAGTATGTAGTTAACTTCACAGGCAGAATTACTAAAATCCATGGAAAACTTGGCCATCTTATGATCAAGCAACCACCGACACTCAGTCCGATGGTCAAAGCATAGGGTAATTCCTGCACCCTTTTCCTGAACCAGAGACAGCTTCAGCAAGCCCTGCACAGTTAACATCATTTTTTCAATTTCACAAGGAATGCTAAAACTTTCTTCAATTTCCTTTTTAAATTGGGTTCCGCATACTTGGAATCTCGTGGACTCAGCGTAGAAAAATTAATTTTATCAGGGTCAACCATTCCTGCAGAGGAAATGGCGAGTATCCCGGACACTGGACCTCTAGATAGCTAGCTACGATATCTTTTGTTTTTGTAGAATATGTGGACCACTTTATGAGCCCTCAGCTGCTACTTCGTGAGACTCTACAAGTTGTCCATCTTGGTCAATCAAAACTGTATTTTGATATTGTTCCACCAATATCAATTGCAACATACTCAGCCATAAAGCCTCCTGTTGATTAGAGGAACGCTCTCAGTTTCACGAATCAATGCCGCAGTCTGCTTCTACAACTGGACGATCTTCGGTCACTGGTGTAAGTGGAGAACGAACTGATCCGATGTTAAGTCCTTCATTGATTTTCAAGATTCTTTTAATGACACAGTACATACTAATTATCTGCAGTGAAATAATTTAATCTGATGATAGCGTTGATAGCGTATTGCATCACGCGCTGTTTCTAGGTCTTTATCCGCAATCAATTGCTGAGTTTCAAGAAGAGTTCTGGCATCGCACCATAAGTACCACTGACAACAGCTTTTTGTCCCATGAGACGTTCACTCCAGGAACTGCTCATCTGACCGTTAAAGACAATACGGTCTTCACCACCAGTGCTATACGAATGTTTGAATATCTTGAACTGCCATTGAAGAGTTCTCAACACCGATAACACGTGGGATTTTCAACATTTCTGTGTAAAGGCTTTTGAGTCAAAGCAACACCCTGCCAATTGAGGAATGTTGTAAATACATAGTTCGTATTTGGCGTCAGCAGCACTGATGTCGTTCCAGTATTTGCCACTGAGTACCAGGCAAGCGAAGTAATTGGTGATTGTTGTGATAGCATCTACTCCCCAAGCTTTTCTAGCGTGACGAGCAAGTCTCATTACTGTCTTTTTGGTATTGTTACAAGCAACGTGAGCAATGATAGTCAATTTGCCTTTTTAGCAACTGCCAGCTAACTCTTCCAAGATCATTTTACGATCTTCACGCTTTGGTAGATACATTCACCTGAAGAACCATCTTTTGACATAAAGTCCTTGAACACCTTTATCAATAAAGTATTGAACCAAGGCACGTGTACGTTCTGACTTATCACCCGCATCATCATAACATGCGTAGAAGGCAGGAATGACACCTTCATATAAATCTGACATAGATTTTCTCCTAAGATTTTTATTTTCCGCTCTGCAGATTATTTTACTATAAGTATACACCTTTGCAAAACCGCTTTCAATACATATCTTGATCACTTAGATTTTAATTTCTAGTTATTGTTTGAATATCAATTGAAAGTAGTTTCATCTCACTTTTCATTCTGATTGATATTTGGCAAACACTCGATCAATCCTGTTTTGCCAAAAGGCAAGGAAGCCAGCCAAATAGTAGAAAGGCAGAGCCACCCAGTACAAGAGTAAAGCCCGATACATAAAGAACCATTACGATTAAGAAGAGGATTGCAAGCATCAAGAAGAACCAAGGGAAGTTGAAACTCACTAAGAGCAAGCCCTTTTGAAGCACTTCTTTCCAAGTCAATTCATAACGCGGTCATGATAGGATAACTTGCTAACATGACTAATGTCAAGAAAGATTAAGATCCCCTAGAAGATGGCTTTCAGCACCTGGAAAAGCTAGACCTGCTTTGTCCCTCAAAACAGATACAAATCAAGCAAAGCTAATTAAAACAATTCCTCAATTCTAACAAACCTAGTTGAAGCCCCAATCTCAAGTTTTGCTTAAAGGCTCTAATATAGATTTTAAATACGGGTACCCTTCGACTTTTCTTGATTTCGAACATAGTCTGATAGAGACTAGATCTTAGCTACTCCGATGGTCACAATAGGCAAACAAGACACAACAAAGAGTAGATTCGCAGTCACGATATCCAAAACCTTCTCACTAAAACGCATGAGAACATTATCCGTATCAAATGCTGCCTTGAGTAATCCAGATCCTTTCTGTGCCATTGTTTGCTCCTCCTAACCTACTAATCAATTAAAATTTTAAACAAATGTTTGCGAACTTTATCTTCCATGCCAGCATAACCATTTGGCTGATGAGGTTCCCCTGGAAAGAAAATCGCAAAGTTGTGATAACCCAATAAAAGTGGGTATTGTTCATGACAGTGGACAAAGCCGATATCACTTGCCTCGTCAAAAGCTACTGCCTCGTCTTTAACACGAGAACCATAGCTTGAATACTCATGGCCTTCTACCAATAAATGCAAGTCTGCATAGTTTTTATGATGCTCAAAGAGATCATTTTCTTCTTGGTTAAGGACATTTTCTTGTACGACTAGAAAGACCTTATCCCCATCAATCTCATATTTACCTAATTCAAAACTATCTTTACGATGCTCATAGAGATAATCAATAGCCTTTTATCCAGATTTTGGATGAATTCCCTTTGTAAAAACTGATGTAAATCATCAAAAATCATAGTATTTCCTTTACCTGATTGTTACCTTTCAGACATAAGATGTTCTAGTAAGCTGAGAGTGTCTCAACAAAACTTCAAGAAGTAAGGAACCACTCTCCATTTTGTAGACACTTATATAGCCTATATCTCTTAGTCTATCGAACTAGCATCTCCCTGCATACTGATAAACAGATTGTACTATATTCAATCTTTCGCAGAGGACTCATCCTTTGACAGCTCCATAGTAATACCTCGAGTGAAGGATTTTTGGAAGACAAGTAGATCAGTTTCACAGCACAGTCTGCGCAAGAGCGCCCCTGCCATGATCAAACCATAGTTGGTTGCCATCTCAGCCTGCATAGTCGCAACCCCGAGTGAGATGGTCAAATTCTTGACGTGATGTCAACATAACCAACTGCACGAAGTAGTCATTCCATGTATTGATAAAGGTAAAGATTGCGAGAGCTGCAAATCCTGGCTTCACAATTGGGAAGGCTACACTCCAGAAAAGTACGAATCTCACCGCATCCATCGATTTTAGCAGATTCGAGCACCTGTTGGAATGTTTCACTAAACTGTTTCATCAGGAAGACCCCAAATGGCCACCCAATCAAAGGTAAGATTACTCGCCCAAAGAGTGTCATGGATTCCCATGAAGTTGACAATACGTACCAATGGTACAAGAACAACTTGTTTTGGAAGAGCCATGGCTATGCGATAAAGATAGCGAAGAGAATGCGTGTCCATAGAAACGTTTCTAGCCAATACATAACCTGCCAGTAGAAGAGGTTGCACAAACCAAGAACATAGTTACCAATGAAATGAAGACTGAGTTCCACATCCATTGCAAGGCTGGGTTTTGCACCATCAATTGTTGGAAGTTCTCCATAGTTGGAGCTTTAGGGAACCATTGTGGTGGAATCATAATGGTATCCGGTTGTGATTTGAATGCACCTGTCAAGATCCAGTAGAATGGAAAGATGAAGAGTACAGTCAACAAGAGCAAAATGATAGTTGAAATAACAGTGAAGGCTGTTAAAGGTTTCTTTTGTGTAGATTGCATAGCTGTCTCCTTTCTCTTAGTATTCTACGTCGTTTCCAAGCACTTTGAATTGAACAAAGCTTACGATAGCAATCATGATTGCCAAGAAGACACCGATGGTATTAGCATAACCGTATTCTGTCAATTGGAAGGCTTTTTCGTAAAGGTAGTACATAAGTGTACTTGTTGAGTAGTTTGGTCCACCAGATGTCAAAAGCTGAATGAGGGCGAAACACTGGAATGAGTTAATCGTTGTGATGATTGCGATATAAAGAGTTGTCGGAAGCAGACTTGGCCATTTAATCTTCCAGAAAACTTGAAACTCAGTAGCGCCATCAACACGCGCCGCTTCTACAAGTGAGTTATCAATATTACCCATTGCGCGATGTAAAGGATGATTGGTTGACCAACTGATGTTGTCAAAAGAATAATCATAATCGCCATCAAAGCCCAGTTTTTATCACCCAACCAAGAAATGTTTTGGCTAATGATATGGCTTGACTTAAGTACGAAATTCAAAATACCTGATAGAGGATCATAAATCCATTTCCATACAACCGTTACGGCAACACTACCAGTTACAACAGGAAGGAAGAATACGAAACGATAGAAGGATCTAGCAACTGCATTTTGTTGGTAAGTTTGTGATGCCACAAATAGTGAGAAGAGTACAACGACTGGTACAGATCCGATAACCAAGATTACGGTATTAATCAAAGATTTTGTAAAGACAGGGTCTTTTTAAACATGTGGATGTAGTTGTCAAGTCCCACAAACTCAAAGCTAGTCATCGAGAAGCAAAGAAACTAGTGATGAATCCCATGATCATTGGAGCTAGGACGAAAGACGGTAAAGAAGATTAATACTGGTGCTAGCAGAATGCGTAGAAATAACTGTTTCGCATACGAATTTTATTGACTTTCACAGTCGGCACTCTCACTTTTCAAATAGTTTTTGTTTTTGATTGTTGTCTCGACATCTGATGTAAAATCAAAATGAAATTTTTCACGAAATAGCCTATGTAAGAACTTCATTTTTAATCTTTTGACCTGTCAGTTTCTTTTTACATTTTTAAATAAAAAGCTCCCCTTTCTGTACACAAATGTGCACAGGGAAAAGGGGACCTTTACTCTTTATTTAGGGCTTATTGTTTAGTCTGCTTTTTGATTGTTTCATTTGCTTTTTCAGTGAATGTCTTTCAAAGCCGCGGCAGGTTCTTGGTCACCATTATGATACTGCTTGCAACATTGGGAACCATAGAGTTCTCTATTTCAGCAACCGTCGATTGTGTTGTAGTATGGAGAGTAGTATTGAGTCCAACCACTGATTGTTTTCCATACGTTTGTCGTCGTAAAGTTTACCAAATGAAGTACGAACTGGGAATGCTCCTGTAATGAACTACGTCTTTAGGACCCCTACTTTTATCATCATGCGATGAATTGATGAATTTCTTAGCTGCAGCAACTTTCTTTTTCATCTCTTGTTGTTAAATACTGCAAACTGCCGTTTACAAGGTACTCAAAGAGCTGGTTTTGCCTGAATCAGATGGGAATGGAACTTCACCACTTCAACTTTACTTGCTTCCAACAGTTTAGCTTTGATACCGTTTTGAGCTGGTGCCCAAAGGATTGTGTATGATGTTTGACCGTTTGCAAAGTTTTGGATATCTGCTCCACTGTCAAATTGTGAACGTTGTTCAACAAACCATCTTTTAATCCAGCTTGATGCTTTGCTTCAAGACCTTTGACGAACTTTAGGATCGTCAGTTGTGTATTTAGTAACTTCTTTGTCTGTTACAGAAGCACCGTAAAGGTTAGAGATGAAGGCACGTGTTCCTTGGTCTCCCCTGACCAGAACTGAACAATGAACCTGAGTGTATCCTTTATCTTTAAGTGCTTTCAAGACTTTTTTCAAAATCATCTGTTGTCCAACCTTCTTTAACAAGGTTAGCTACACCAGCATCTTTCCAACATTTTTCTTGTTCATAGCCATGTAGAATGGTGCAGAACTGATTGGATACATGTAAGCTTTTATCACCAGCTTTACTTGCTTGAATGATGTTTTTCGTTGTTAACATCTTTCACAAATTCATCTCGTAAAGAGGTCATTCAACTCAGCCAATTTACCATTTTTACCGTAATTGATGATACGACCTGGTGCATCGAAAAGTACATCTGGAGCAGTTCCAGCTCGATAGCTGTCGTGATTTTTCTGGACCAGATTTGAAGTCGATTGTTTCTAGTTTAACTTTGATATCTGGGTTTGCTTTTTCGAAAGCTTCGATGATAGATTTTTCATAAGTTCCAACACCATCACCAGATTTTTTTCTGAGTGAAGACTGGGAAAATGCCCACCAAGTGATTTCAGTTTTTCCCTGCATCACTTTGCGAGCAGTCTTTTTTAGCGTCTGATTTTGCCACAAGCAGCAAGAGATAGAACAGCAGCACCCGCAAGTACTGTACATAGCTTAAGTTTTCTAAATTTCATTAGTATTCTCCTAAATGATGATATGCGTATCCGAAACGGATAATGATATTGACAACTTTGTATGCGTTTACATTTTATTTTACGAATCAACCACTCTCCTCGTGTTTTTAATTGATCTTATTTTGAGACCCGCAACAAATCGTTCCGTGATCTCTTTTGGTCTAGTAATAGCGCCACCAACTACGATGCCCCTCGCACTCCGTAACCCTAAGATTTGCTTAGCCTGTTCTGGTGTGTGAATCTTTACTTCTGCGATGACGTCCACCCTGCATCACAGAGTTTCTTAATCAGTTCAAAGTCTGGGCCATCCACTGGACTATAAGATGTGCAACCTGACAAGGTTGTTCCAACAAAGTCAATTCCCGCTTCAACCGCTGTTAGTCCTTCTTCAAAGGTACTTGTGTCAGCCATCAAGAGTTGATTTGGATATTTTTCTTTGATTTGACGGATGAATTCCCTGAATCCTAGCCACTCATGGCGTTCTCTCTGGTACAGTCTAGAGCGATTACCTCAATATCTAGAGCTGCTAGTTCATCTACTTCTTTCATGGTAGCAGTGATGAATGGTTCCTGTGGTGGATAATCACGTTTGATAATTCCGATAATCGGAAGATTTGTAACCTCTTTGATTTCCTTGATATCTCGGACACTGTTTGCCCGGATACCAACCGCTCCACCTTGCTCTGCTGCTTTGACTAGCAAGGGGATTACTCCTCCCGCTTCTGTGTAGAGCGGTTCATGAGGAAGAGCCTGGCAAGAAACAATGATTCCATCTTTAATCTGTTCAATCAATGCTTCTTTACTAATTTGTGGCATCCACTTTCCTCCTTTTCTTTTTCTTTGTGCTTATGTGACTATTATAGTCATTATTAAAACGCTTTCAATATTTTTGTACTAGAATAGATTGAAGTTTCAAAACAATTTTATGAAACAATTCATCCTGAAAGTAGTTTCAGACGTTTAAAATTCTGCCTAGTACTTCTCAAAGCCTTGAAAACGTCACTTTTTACTCGTAAAAACGAAAGAAAAAGGCCGTAACACCTTCTGGTTACGACCCTTTTCTATTAAAGAGCAAGTTTCTCTATAAAGCCTTTAAGTTTATCTATTTGCACTAATATTCTTTTTCTTGCCCATGGCAAACATGCCAAGAAGCATCCCCATAAGTCCCTACACTTGCAAGAGTTGCGACATCTTCACTTCCAGTTTCAGGGAAGTAGCTTGCTGATGTATTGCAGGCATCGCTGGTGCCTCGATAGGTCTTGTCTTGCGACATGGCCTGAACCACAATCTCTTGCTCACCTTTGAATTCTGGGACTTCATGTACAGGCTGCTTCTGCACCCATTGACACCGCCTACAAATTCTGGAGATTCTGCTCTTCCGCTTCTACTGCGTTTACACTACCATCAAATTCTGGAACCTCATGTACTGTCGCTTTCGCCATTTATTCCTCCAATGAATTCAGGTATATCATGTACAGCTGCTTCTACACCACTAACTCCACCTACAAATTCTGGATTTTCTAACTTAGCTGATTCTACTGCATTCACACTACCACTAAATTCTGGAACCATTACTGTCCTTCGCCAGTTTATTCCTCCAATGATTCAGCTGTTTCAGGCCATTGACTCTGCTCATTGAATTCTGGTAATTCATGTACGGTCGCTTTCTGCACTATTGGACAGATCCTTCGAAAAGCCGGATTCTCAGGAGTGACAAGACTGTCAATGTTGACACCACCACTGAATTCTGGGTGTTCATGAACAGTCTGCTTCTACACCGTTGACGCTACCTGCAAATTCTGGCAATTCATGAACGACTGAATCTGTACCATTTACACCGCCACTGAACTCTAGGTGTTCGTGCACAGCACCTGTCACCCATTCACAAACCCTACAAACTCTGGTTTTTCTTCGGCTGTCATGACTTCCTCTCCATTCACACCACCACTCGAATTCTGGTAATTCATGTACGGCTACTTCGCCTTTTTGAAGTTTCTTCTGGAATAAATTCTGGAACTTCACTGAACTGCGTTTCTAAACCATTTACACCACCACTGAATTCTGGAAGTTCTACTATCGGTGCTCGCTTCTTCACCCTACTGTACCAATAGGTTCAGTATACTCTGAAGCTCCGTTACAGTCTGCTTCACTACCATTGACTCCACCAGTAAATTCTGGAAGTTCAGCAGTCGCAGCTTCTCACACCATTAACACCACCTGTGAATTCTGGTACTTCGTTAACAGCTCGCTTCACTACCGTTGGCAGCTCCAGGAATACCTGCCCTTCCAGACTCACTGGAAGGTTGCATACTCTCGATAGCTCCAGAAGCAAGTCCAGTTATCTCCTGACCAAGATCTGACTTGTCTATTGTGAATAGAAGAGTCTTAGTATCGTACTGGGTCATAAAGTTTATTTTTACCATTTGCCAACTGAAGTGTTGGGATTTTGTTAACCAAAAACTTCTGAATCAAATTCTCACTGCGTAAATTCCCTGGCCATTTTTCAATAACATTTTTAACTTTGGCTTTTTAGGAGAAATTCTTTCCTTCGTTAAGAAAATCCCAGTTGAATTTCTTGAAGGATAGAGTATAAGGATTGCCACCAGCTTCATGATGCTCGTACAAGAGACCAAATTCTTTTGGTCCGATTTGTTGAAGTGAGTTATAGGCATACTCTCCTTCTTGAATCAAATGATGATGAAGCCAAGTCAATTCGCCATCTTCTTCTACACGAGCCACTCGAATGTAGCCATTCTTACGACCTGGTCCATTGGCATTTGCTAGAAGGATATACTCTTTACCATCTTGAACCGTATGAGTCGCCGCCATTTTGAACATAAACATCAGGTACATCATAGCGTGCTACATGTTGTCCCATGTAATACCACCATCATTACTTGTCGCAACTTGCAAAATCACCAGTCAAACCACGCATAAAGAGTTTTAACTGACCATTATTCAATTGAACAACAGAAGCTTCCGTATTTTGAGCGTAGTAATTGTTCATGTTGCTTGAATCAACTACTGTGCCATCATAAAGTGTACGATTGTCATTGACACCGCCACCCATATGCCAAGTCTTACCATGGTCATCTGAGTAGATGATACGAGATGATTGAGAACCATTGAGGTGGTTGGTTCTGTTAGTCGTATAGACAGGGACAACAATCCGACCTTTATGAGGTCCATTCTGGAGGGTAATTCCCACTCCAGGTCCCACACCTAAGAATTTCATCCAATCAGCTTTGACCATTGGAGTAATATCTTGTGGTGCAGACCAAGTCTTACCATCATCATCACTATAAGACATCCATAGGTAGCTGTCTTTAGCAATTCTAAATGGAGAAGTTTTATTGCTTGTAAAGTAGATATTTCCTAGTAACTGCTCACCCTGATAAAGATCACCTTTATCGCTATAACCAGGCTTGACAGGATTTACAACAACACGGTAATCCGTTGCCTGGCCATCTGGTGTGTAGACAACGCCATTTTCACGAATGGTATAGGCTCCATTTTCTCCTTCACGATATAGAATTTGATAGGTTTTTCCCATCAATTTCCTTTATAGGCAACTTCTTTTCAGAAGACATTCCCAAAGATTCCTTTTACCTTCTGGGAACATATCGTAAACTGAGAAAGATTCGTTTAGTTTCCGTATCTTGGACCAAAACCATATCGATGTTTACTGGTGAACCAACAGATGGATCCTTGGCTTTTGGATTGTCACGTAGATTAGTAAGAGTGATGCGATCGCCCCATGTTTGGCCCTTGTCTTCACTTCGTTTAACGACCATACCGATATCGCCCCAGTCATAGTGGTGTCAGACGGCGTTCGTCAGCTCCAGCAATCAGAGTTCCTTGTCAGTCTTAAGGAGGGCTGGAATACGATAGCTATTAATACCATCTGGATTTGATTGCCCATTTTTACCAGCTTCAAAGACATCCTTTTTTTATCTGTTATCTCAGCTCCTTCTGGAAGCTTTTTCTCTAATTCGGATCTTTCAAAGAGGTAGCTACGATTTTGAACCTCTTCTGGACTCAAGGCACGATCGTAAACAGTTAGATTACGAACTTGTAAGCCTGCCCCCCAAACCATACTTCCTGCACGATTTGTGGTACCAATTTGCATATGATTTACATCAGGCATATCTTTGATAAAGCGTCCTGATTTCTTACTTGTTCGTGACAAAACTCCGTTTACATAGAGACGAACTTGCCCATCTGGAGAATCTGCACTTGGTCTTTCAACTGTAAAGGTTACTGAGTTCCACTGACCTGGTTTGACTGTTAATGGTGCATCTGTGTATCTATCATAAAATTGGTCGCCATTTTGATCGCGGCCCTCAATCAAGGCAACGTTGTTATACACAGCCATTGTAAAGTATTCATTTCTTACCTTATCACTTGATACTGAGAAAAGGTTGTAAAACGCTGGTGCAGAGGCATCTGGTTTGAACTCCATATGAATGGTCGCATTTTGAAGCTGTTTCAGTTTGTCCAATTGCTCTGTCAAATCAATTCTATTGCTATTTGCAGCATTAGTCTCTACATCTTCCTTTTCAAGAACAGTATTGACATTTTCCAACTCTCTAGCATAGTAATCACGTGGAAGCGAAGCTGGATCTTTTTCGGTTTCTCTAGTTGCTTCTGCTGTTTCTGCTGTTGCAGTTGTCTCTGTTCCAGTATGTGCTTCTGTAGATGTATGTGTGACTGTATCTACCCCATTAGACTCTGTCGCACTCTTTTCAGTATCTACTGCTTTTTCTACCTGATCCTTCTCTACTCCTAGTTCTGTCGTTTCCTTATTGGTAGTTGTTGATTCTTGTGCCAATACTGGCGATGCACCGAAAACAACTGCTCCAATCACAACCGAAGCTGTCCTAACTGCAAATTTACGAATTCCATATCGTTGTTTTTTTTCAAAATGACTATGTTTCATTTCTTGTCCTTTCACCCTGAAAGTAAAGCGCTTTCTTTTTTGCTTAAAATTTTTAGTCCCACTGACTAAATTTCAAAAATAAATCTATTTGACGAATGAGTTTCCTCCTGCTGTAACGAACATTCATCTCTTTTCATTACTTCGTTAAACAGAAAATTTGCTACTCCTTTCATTTTTATCCTACCTACATTATATATAATAAATTTTCATATTTTTAGATAGATTAATATATAACAGATTTCACTTTCAAGATCATGGACAAGAACTTGCTTTTTCTGAAACTACTTTCTGATGTTTTGAGTAAATTCTTCGCTTTGATTGCCCTCACATTTGAGGGGATATTTTATGAGGCGATATTTTTCGATAGACCCTAGCATTACACTTCTCCTACCTATCTTTTACCCCAATAATTCCCAGATAAAAAGAGAGTGGGACAGAAATCGGTAATTCGTTAGAATACGATTTCGTCGTCCCACCTCCGCACAGTTGAGTAGGGCTGTAAAAGCTGATGAAATCAGCGTAGTAGAGCCCACTCAACCACTGCGTCTTGCTCGACAATCCAAAGACAATTGAGAGACTAGGACTTTTGTCCCAGCCTCTCCTTCTTATGCAAGATCAAATTTCTCGATGAAATTTTTCAGTTTTAGCTATTTTATTAATCTTCTTTTTTCTTGCCCATGACAAACATGCCTAGGAGCATTCCTACAAATCCGACAGAGGCAAGAGGAGCAAGATCTTCACTTCCTGTTTCAGGGAGGAGATGTTGATGCGCTGCAGGAGCTTGATAAGTATGTCCTTGTGACATAGCCTGAGTCACAATAGACTGGTCACCCTTATACTCTGGAACCTCATGGACAGTCGCTTCAGCACCGTTTACACCACCCGCAAAAACTGGGATATCTGAACTAACAGCCTCTACCGCATTTGCGCCACCTTCATAGGCTGGAACTTCTGAAATTGCTGCTTCTACCGCATTCGCGCCACCTTCATAGGCTGGAACTTCTGAAATTGCTGCTTCTACTCCATTCACGCCACCTTCATAGGCTGGAACTTCTGAGCTTGCGGCTTCTACTCCATTCACACCACCTTCATAGGCTGGAACTAGAGCTTGCGGCTTCTACTCCATTCACGCCACCTTCATGGCTGGAAGTTCTGAGATTGCTGCTTCTACTCCATTCACGCCACCTTCATAGGCTGGAAGTTCTGAAAGTGCTGCTTCGACTCGCATTAACGCCACCTTCATAAGCTGGAAGTTCTGAAATTGCTCTAGCCCTCATTCACGCCACCTTCATAAGCTGGAGTTCTGAGCTTGCTGCTTACTGCGTTATTCACGCCACCTTCATAAGCTGGAGTTCTGAGCTTCTTTCGCTTCTGACTGCATTAACTGGACTCTGACTTCATAGCTTCGCTGGAAATTCCTGAGCTGGTGCTAGGCTTCGTTGACCGCATTAGCGCCGCCTTCATAGGCTGGAACTTCGAAAATGCTGCTTCGACTGCGTGAGCGCCGCCTTCATAGGCTGGAACTTCATGAACCGCTGCTTCGGTACCATTGACGCCACCTTCGAACTCTGGACTCTCTGCTTTAGTTGCTTCTACTGCAGTGACGCCACCTTCGAACTCTGGGCTCTCTGACTTAGCTCCTTCATCGCCATTGACACCACCTTCGAAGTCTGATGCGTCTGACTTAGCTGCTTCCTCACCGTTGACTACCACCTTCGAACTCTGGACTCTCTGCCTTAGCTCCTTCATCGCCATTGACACCACCTTCAAAGTCTGATGTGTCTGACTTGGCTGCTTCTACTGCATTGACGCCGCCTTCGAACTCTGGACTCTCTGCCTTAGCTCCTTCCTCACCATTGGCGCCGCCTTCAAAGTCTGATGTGTCTGACTTAGCCGCTTCTACTGCATTGACGCCACCTTCGAACTCTGGACTCTCTGCCTTAGCTCCTTCATCGCCATTGACACCACCTTCAAAGTCTGAAATTTCATGAACAGTCGCTTCTCCTTTTGAAGTTTCCACTGGAATATATTCTGGAACTTCATGGACTCGTTTGCTTCTTCACCATTGACGCCACCCTCGAAGTCTGAGACTTCATGGACTGCTGCTTCGGCACCATTGACGCCACCTTCAATTCTGGGACTTCATTAATAGTTCCCGGTGGATTTTCTTCAACTTCTATTTCTGGAATTTCATGAACGGCTGCTTCCTCACCATTGACACCGCCTTCGAATTCTGGAAACTCATGAATTGCTGCTTCCTCACCGTTGACGCCACCTTCAAAGGCTAGATCCTCATGAACTGTACCTTCACCATTGACTGCGCCTGTAAATTCTGGAACTTCATGGATTTCTGCTTTTGCGCCATTTTTCCCACCAGGGACTCCTGCCCCTTCAAGACTTACAGGCAAATTATGCATGCTCTCAATTGCACCATCAATGATTTCTGTAATTTCTTGACCAATATCTTCCTTGCTAGCTGCAAATAACAAGGTTTTTGAATCATACTGCGTCAAGAAGGTAGCAAAATTCCCATTTGCCAGTTTAAGAACTGGTGGCTGATTCACCAATACTTCAGAATCAAATTCTAAAGCGATGACATTTTTGCTCATCTCCACAGCATTTTTTTCACAGTTGCTTTTTGTTGGAGCAATTCTATCCTTGCTTAAGAAATCCCAGTTAAATTTCTTATAAGACAAGGTGTATTCATTTTGAGTGGCAGTCGCATGCTCATAAAGCAAGCCAAATTCGCCATTTCCAAGATCTTGCAAGGAGTTATAAGCAAATTTACCACTTTGAATTGGATTGTGCTTGAGCCACGTTAGGTCTCCATTAGCTTCCACACGTGCCAAGTGCACCAGACCATTGTAACGTCCTGGCCCACCTGCATTACTGAGGATGATATATTCCTTACCATCGTGCACCGTATGAATGGCAGACATTTGAACGTAGACGTCTTTGACATCTGAATAGCGTTTTACATCTTTTTCCCAAGTTGCTCCGCCATCTTTACTTGTCGCTACTTGAAGATCACCTGTCAATCCACGCATGAAGAGTTTGAGATCCCCATTATTCAACTGAACAACAGTTGACTCAGTATTTTGAGCACCTGGATTATTCATAGTTGAAGAGTGAATTGTTTGGTTGCCTACTGGGCGGTTATCATTGACAGCTTCACCAGCGTGCCAAGTTTCACCATGGTCATCTGAGTAAATGACGCGTGAAGACTGAGAACCACTTAGGTAGGATACGTTGTTTGTTGTGTAGGCTGGGATAACCAGACGCCCTTTATGAGGTCCTGAATGCAAGGCAATACCTGTACCAGGTCCAGTACCCTAGAAGTGCATCCAGTCCTTACGAATACCGTATGTAATATCTTTTGGTGCAGACCAAGTTTTACCATCGTCATCACTATAAGACATCCAGAGATAGTTGGTGTTTGAAACTCTAAAGATATTCTTGTCGCTATAATCGAAGTAGACATTACCAATCAGTTCTTCACCTTTATACAAATCACCCTTATCACTATAGGCTGGTTTCTTAGGATCAACTACAACACGGTATTCTGTCTTTCTATTTTCAGGGTCAAAGACTTCACCATTTTCACGTGATTGTATAACGTCCCGCTTCACCTTTTTTGTATAGAACCTGATAAACCTTATCTCCAATTTGCTCATAGGCTTGTGGTGCTTTTCCTGGTAAATCTCTGACAGCTTCACCTTCTACGAACATATCAAAAATAGAGAAGATTCTCTTAGTTTTCGGATCTTGGACTAGGGCCATGTCAATGTTGACTGGTGATCCCGCATGAGCTCTTCTGGCATTCTCATTATCACGAGGATTTGAGATGACAATTCTATCTCCCCACGTTTTGCCCTTATCATCACTACGACGAATGACCATACCGATATCACCCCAGTCAGAGTGATGCAAACGACGTTCATCAGCTCCAGCAATCAAGGTTCCCTTATCAGTTTTCAGCAAGGCTGGAATACGATAGCTTGCGATACCATCTTTATTTAGCTTGCGGTTCTCACCACCTTCAAAAACATCCAGTTTATCAGTAACTTCTGCTCCTTCAGGAAGTTTCTTCTCCAACTCTCCTCTTTCAAAAAGTTGGCTACGTTTTTTAACTTCTTCTGGAGAAAGGGCACGGTCATAAACCGTTAGATTACGGACTTTAAGATTAGCGCCCCAATGGTTTTTGCCTTTACGTTTCAATGTACCAATTTGCATACGATTGACATCTGGCATGTCTTGGATGAAACGACCAGACTGAGGACTTGTGCGAGACAAGACACCATTTACATAGACGCGAACCTGACCATTTGGTTGGTCTGCATTTGGTCTTTCAACTGTAAAGGTTACAGAGTTCCACTCACCTGGCTTAATCTTCAAAGGAGCAGTTTTATAATCACCATAGAAATGTTTTCCATTGGCATCACGACCTTCAACGATAGCTGTGTTATTAAGGATTGCCATGGTGAAGTATTCATCTACTTTGGTATCACTTGAAACTGAGAAAAAGACTGTATAAATTTGGTGCAGATGCATCTGGTTTGAACTCCATATGAATAGTCGCATTTTGAAGTTTTTTAAGCTTGTCGAGCTCCTCCTTCATGTCAACTATTTGACCGTTTGAAGGATTGGTTTCAACATCTTCTTTCTCTATAACAGTATTGGCATTTTCCAACTCTCTGGCATAAAAAGTCACGAGGAATGTTTCCAACTTCTTCTTCGTCTTCCCTCTCTGTAGCTGGAGTTTCGTTTGATGCTTCTGTTTCTGTTGGTTTTTCAGACCCTGGGTTTGCTTTCAGCTCTTCACGGTTTACTTCTGTGCCCTTATCTGTTGCCGTTGCTAATTTGTCTGCGAGTTCCTTATCGAGATTCGTCAGATTTCCTGTCTCTACTTCCTTAGGCAATTCTGGCAAAGATTGCCCCGCTGTTTCACCATTCGCTGATGGCGCCTCTTGAGCAAAAGCAGGTGAAGCACCAAAAACAACCGCTCCAATCACTACTGAAGCTGCTCCAACTGCAAATTTCCGAATTCCGTATCTCTGTTTTTCTATCAAAAATCTCTCTGATTCATGTTTTCCCTTCCGTTATTTTAAAAAATAAAGCGCTTTCTTTTTTGCTTAAAATTTTATGCCACCGAGGCTAAAGTAGCAAAAGAAACTGAAATATTGAATGGAGAACCCCATCCTTTTACTGTGAACTACTGTTGCATGACATAAATTTCCACTTTTTATGAAGAAATACAACAGATTTTTGCTCCTTTCATAATTGATATTACACTTATTATATAATAAATATTACAAATTTTAGTCAAATCAATCTATAATAGATTCTACTTTCAAATATATTTGGAAGAATCAAACTATTTGAAACTACTTTCTTGCCATCCAAATACATTGAAAAGAACCCTGTAATTTCATTCAAAATCACAGGGTACTTCTTCCTAATCGTTTATTGACCTACATAGGTAAAGGGGATCTCACTGCTACACAACCAGTTGTAAACTTGATCATTGACATGAACATTCATGGCTTCATGAGCATATTCAGGCATGATACGATAACTCTTTTCACAAGTCAAACGGTTGTAAATAGCAAACTGAGTGATTGGATAGCAGACATCGTCATCAAGTCCAGTAATCATCCGAACTTCCCCCTTAATACGATGGGCAAGATTTTTTACATCGATATAGCTAAGTGTTTCCATAATCTGCTCTTCTGTCTCATGGAATGGATCATGGAACTTAAAGTAACGAAAGAGCTCATCATAGGCTTCGCTAGTATTTCCAATCTCTATCACTCTTCTAAAGTCTGATAAGAATGGATAGATAGCAACTGTTCGCTTGATACGTGGATTCAACCCCGCAGCCACCAGAGCCAGCGCCCCTCCTTGAGAAGCTCCATAGCTTGCTAATTGGCCTTCATCCACTTGTGGGAAGCTAGCTACAATCTCAACTAATTGATAAATATCAAGATAAACATCCTTATAGAAGAGTTGCTCTTTTCCTTCTACTGCACCACGAATGATTTGACCCTTAACTGTATTTCCAAGAGGCGAGCGTAACCCATCTTGTGAGTATCCAGACTGACCACGGACATCCATAGATACAACACCATAACCAGCGACTGTAAAGGCCAACATATCTGTCCAATCCCAGCAACGTCCCATATATCCATGGAAGTGAAAAATGACTGGTACTTTATGTTCAGATTTTGGTAAGACCACGCGCGCATAAACAAGACCTTCCCGAGTGCCCTTAAAAGTTAGCTCATAACACTTTACATTTGGAATACGAAAATCACGTTCCTCTAGTTGGTAATCTGGCAAGACTGAAACCTTCTCAATCTCCCCATCCCAAAAATCGTCAAAGTCTTGCGGAACTTCATCTCTTCCCTCTGTAAGTTTTCATTTCTTCTACTAATGCTGGATTTCTCATAAAACCCTCCTTAATTTTTGTAACCGTTACCATAACTCTAGCACAAAAGGAAGGCAATGCAAGACTGATATTTTTAAATAGAAAGTGATTTTTAATTTTGAAGATTCAGTAAAGCTAGTCTGAAAGTAGTTTTATCCATTCTATACATTCAATATACTTTCAAAGAATAACACATGCTTTGATCTCTCCTCCAAGAGTCATTGAAGACTCAGTCTTATACTCAAAATCAAACTAGATCAGCTATATCTGCAACCTCAAAAGCAGTGCTTTTGAGCAGCCTGCAGCTACTGGATAGCTGACTTTGATTTTGCATTGAGTATTAGCATGTTTTTCAGGTATATACTAATATTTTGTAGATTTGTCTGACCATAGTTGGGTAAAGTCAACTAAACTTTCTAAAGTTTTTTCTGACTCCATAGCATACTACTCTCAAGTATTCAGACCAACTATAGTTGTTCATCTTTAAACTAGATGTTTTTTTACAAAAATAAAAAGTTTCATAATCTCCATAGAATTGTTTCTATCAAGATTACAAAACTCTTTCTTATTTCAAATCTTTTTTATAGCGTTCCAACTCAGCTTGGTTTGCCCAAACATAGTGACCTGGACGAATTTCTACCATAGAAGGTTTATCAGTTTCATAGTCATGTTGATCTGGATCATAGACTTTCAAAACTTTTTTACGTTCCAAGATTGGGTCTGGAATAGGAACAGCTGATAGAAGTGCTTGCGTGTATGGATGAACTGGATTGTTAAACAATTCTTCAGTCTCAGCCACTTCAACAATAACACCCTTATAAATTACCGCGATACGATCAGAGATGAAACGAACTACTGACAAATCGTGGGCGATAAAGAGATAAGTCAATCCTAATTCCTTTTGGAATTTCTTGAGCAAGTTCAAAACTTGGGCACGTACTGAAACGTCCAAGGCTGAAATTGGCTCATCCGCAATAACGAAGTCAGGTTGCATAACCAAGGCACGGGCAATCCCGATACGTTGACGTTGTCCACCTGAAAACTCATGTGGGTAACGTGTCAAGTGTTCAGCCAAAAGTCCCACTTCACGAATGATATTTTGAACTTTTTCTTTTCTTTCTTCTTCATCTTTAAATAAATGGTGGTTATAAAGACCTTCAGAAATGATATAGTCAACCGTTGCACGTTCATTCAAACTTGCAGCAGGGTCTTGGAAAATCATTTGGATTCGACGGATTAATTCCGAAGCTTGTTCACGTGATTTTTTACCATTAATTTTTTTGACCTTCAAAGATGATATCACCTTTGCTGGTATCATTAAGACCGATAATAGCACGACCAATTGTTGTCTTACCACTACCAGACTCTCCAACAAGTGAGAAAGTTTCTCCCTTTGTTGATAAAGAAGTTCGCATTTTTTTAACAGCGACAAACTTTTTGCTTCCTTCACCGAAGGAAATTTCTAAGTCTTTAATTTCTACTAATTTTTCAGACATTTCCTTCCTCCTAGTCCTCAAGATGTGTAAAGCCCATCTTTTCACGAATCTTGTCGTGTAAATCTGCAATCACCGATGGTTTTTCAACTTTTGGAGCTTGTTCATGAAGCAACCATGTCTTAGCCCAATGAGTATCAGATACTGCAAACTGAGGTGCTTTTTTTCCTCGAAAGTCAATCTTCATAGCATAATCTGAACGAAGAGCAAAAGCATCTCCCTTCAATTCAGTATAAAGCGATGGAGGTGTTCCAGGGATTGAGTACAATTCACCTTTGTCATCCGCAAGTTGAGGCAAGCTTGACAAGAGACTCCATGTATATGGGATGACGTGGGTCGTAGAAGATTTCTTCAACAGTACCATACTCGACGATTTCACCAGCATACATAACTGCAACTTTATCAGCGATACTTGCTACGACACCTAGGTCGTGGGTGATAAAGATTGTTGTAAAGTGGTATTCGTGTTGAAGTGACTTCAACAAATCAATAATCTGTGCCTGAATGGTCACGTCAAGAGCTGTTGTCGGCTCATCACAGATAAGAATGTCTGGACGACAGGCAAGAGCAATCGCGATAACGATACGTTGACGCATTCCCCCAGAATATTGGAAAGGATACTCGTCAAAACGTTTCTCAGAATCTGGAATACCAACTTTATTCATATAGTCAATAGCCATCTCTTTAGCTTCTTGCGCAGTCTTGCCTTGGTGTTTAACAATAACTTCTGTGATTTGACTTCCGATTGTCTTGATAGGGTCTAGACTGGTCATCGGATCTTGGAAGATAGTTGCAATCTTCGCACCACGAATACTTTCCCATTCTTTATGAGAAGATAAGGTTGTCAAATCTTGTCCTCGGTAATTAATACTACCTTGTGCAATACGACCATTTTCTTCCAACATTCCTGTGAATGTTTTTGTCAAAACTGATTTACCTGAACCTGACTCCCCAACTAACGCGAGGACCTCTCCCTCAATCAAATCGATGGAGACACCTCGAATAGCTGTCAAAATCTTGTCACGAACATCAAATTCCACGACAATATCTTGAGCAGTCAAAATTACATTTTTTCCTTTTATCATGTCTACTCCTATCTATGTGTACGTGGATCACTAGCATCCGCTAGGTTTTGACCAACAACGAACAGTGACAAGGATACCAAGACCAAAGTTGTCAATGGAATCCAGAAGAGGTATGCATTGGTTGTTACGTTTTGAGAATAATCTGAAATCAAACGTCCCAAGCTAGGAACTGTAATCGGCAATCCAAGTCCAAAGAATGATAGGAAAGCTTCATATGAGATAAAAGGCTGGAAGCATTTGCGACGTACTCGTAACAATAACAGATACCAATTGGGGCATAATGTTTTTCATAATAATTTTGTAACTTGGTGTTCCCAAGGTACGTGAAGCAAGGTTGTACTCTAAATCACGGTAACGTAACATTTGGATACGAATTGAATGGGCAACACCAATCCAAGTGGTTACACTCATGGCAAAGATCAAATTCCAGAAACCTGCACCGATAGAGTAAGTCAAAACAATAACGATCAAAAGTGATGGGATATTGTTGATAACGTTGTAGACCTCCATCATGATACGGTCAACTGATTTTGAGATCCCCCAAATTCCACCAATGACAACACCGATAAAAAGGTTGACAAAGGTCGCAATGACAGAAATCAAGATAGAGTTACGAGCTCCAAACCAGACACCATCAAAGAGAGATTTACCATTACTATCTGTACCAAACCAATGCTCAGCATTTGGCTTAATGTAACGAGCGCTAAAATCATTTACCTTACTTACATCATTGAAGTCAAAATCAGAGAAACATTGGGTAAATGAAACTCATCAAAACAACTGCAATCAAGATACCTAGCATGATTACTGTTGATTTTTTTCTTCAAAAAAACTGTCTAAAAAAACAGAACCCCAGTATGAATAGGCAGGAGCATCAATTGCTTCAGAGGCATAATCATCACGTTTTACAAACTGAAATTTTTTTCATTACTAATTGTAGACATTATTTGCCTCCTTTCTCTGTCAATTTAATACGTGGGTCAATAATGGTCATCCAAATATCTCCGATAAGGTTTGAGAAGATTGAAACACAAGTGAAGATAAAGACGAGACCAACTACCATATTATTGTTTGAAGCTTTTACAGAGTCGATCAACATTTTACCCATACCTGGGAAGGCGAAGACTGTTTCAGTAAGAGTTGCTCCACCAATAACACCAATAATTGAGCCTGGGATACCAGAAACGAGTGGTACCATAGCATTTTTAAAGATGTGCTTATCAGAAATCTCTTTTCTCAGACAAACCTTTAGCACGAGCAAAACGAACGAAATCTTGTGATTGCAAGTCAATCATATAACGGCGAATCCAAATTGCCATAGTAGGTGCTCCTAGCAAGCCCAGAATCACTGCAGGAAGGACATAAGAACGCCAATCACCAGCACCCAAGATTGGGAATGAGTCTGGGAAGCCGATTGAAGAACCAATCAAACGAATAATATAAACTAGGGCAATCGTTGGAAGAGCCAACAAGAAACGTTAGAGTCCCTGTTGAGAAACTATCGATCCAAGTGTTTTTGAAACGAGCCATTGCTGAACCAAGAGGAATCGCAATCGCATATGAAATCGCAAAGACCAATCAAACCAGTGATAGCAGAACTTGCAATCATAGATGGGTACTGATAGTTGCTCTCAGTAGCTGTATATGGATCATCTTTACCGTAGTTGGCTACTTCACGAGCATCAGCTTGACTCGGAGATTTATAAGTTCTTGAGTAAATGTTAACTGATGATGTTTTCTTACCAGTTGGGAATTGAACTTCAGAAGTCTTGGTTTGTCCTTGTCCTTGTGTAATAACTTGAAGAACAGGAGTATTTGCATAAGTTGGATAAGAATCTCCTAGGTTCAAGTTGACAAAGTTTTGGTGAACAAATGGGAACTGACTATTGAAGTACAAGAGGTATTTGTGTTTAGTACCTGAACCCACAAGAGACCAACCGATAGCAGGGTCATTCTCAAAACGCAAATAACGCTCTAAGTTTGGATTTTCTGGGTCTTGAATCTTGTTTGTATAGTCAATATCAAGCAAGTTTGCATAGAATTTGAACACACGCTCGAAAATAGGAATTTCACGTGTAGCGTAGAATTGACCGCTCTCTGTAAACTCACCTAGAGTCCAACCATTACCCAAGTTGTTGGATATTTTTTTCATAGATAGCTTTTATTTGTATCATTTGCATCTACTGTAACAGAAGAGTCAATGCTACTAGCTTTTTCCTGCAACTCTTTCGTATCGTAATATTCGATATAACCCATACGCTCAAAAACGGTATTTTCATAGTTATCACGTTTATCAGCTGTGGTTGCAATTTTATTGTAGTTAGTATCTTGTTTGAAGATCAACTTCCGTGGAACCATCGTATAGATGATTGTGTAAATCAAGGTCGTTACTAAGAAAAATAGAAACCAACGACCGCAAGATACGCATAAAAAAACATATTTTTTTCATATTATTTCCTTTTAAAATCCCAAAAGAACCTTCTCCTTTAGGAGAGAAAGTTCTGATGAGCATTATTTATTTCACATGACTCGCTAACTCTTTTTGAGCTTTTTCGTTTGATTCAGCTTTTTCTTTGAGCCATTTTTCACGAGCTTCTTTGTACTCTTTGGTTGTTACAGTGTTAGCTTGCAATTTAAGGTACTTGAAGTATACATCTGAACCTTTATCACCAGATTGAGTGTAAGAGGCTGAGAATGGTACTACACGAGAAATAACTGGTGCTGCTCCTGAAGATGACATAGCTGGAAGGAAGAGTGAGCTATCTGTCAACCAAGCTTGAGCTGCTGCATATTTCTCATAACGTTTGTTAAGGTCACTTGTTTCACTAGCTGCATCATCAACTAATTTGTCGTAGTCTTTCAAACCAACTTGAGTAACTGCTGGGTTTGATGGATTGTCATATCCCATGTAAGTCTTTGTTTGCTCGCTGTTACTTGTTTGCAAGATATCAAGGTAAGTTGATGGGTCTTGATAGTCTGGGTTCCATCCAACGGCACCTGAAAGATCCCAATCCTCAGCTGCTGCATTCGGAGCATAGTAAGTGATGTTAAAGTAATTCATCTGTAGTGATTTGTTGGATATCGATGACTACATTATCTGTCACCAAGAACTTTTCTCAACAGATTGTTTGAAAGGACTGAATACGAGCAATGTAGTTCTTAGCAGTTTGGTCAACTGGAATATCCAAGTGAATTGGGAATTTCACGCCATCTGCTTCCAAAGCCTTCTTAGCTTTAGCAAATTCTGCTTTCGCTTTATCAGCATTATAAAGACCATCTTGACCATCTGCAAAGTTTACATCTTTCCACTCATCACCATAAGAAACAACTTTCTCAGTAACCAAGTCACCAAATGTTTTTCACCTGCAGAAACAAAGTCTGGTTTTACAAAGAGGTTACGAACAGCAAGCGCTGCTCCATCTTCACCATTCAGCTGAGCAGAGTATGATGTACGGTCAAATGCAAAGTTCAAAGCTTGACGGAAGTCTTTGTTAAGAAGGGCTTTCTTAGTAGAAGTCTTTTTCTTCGTCAGTTGTTTTTGATGTATATTTATAGCTTTGACGGTCAATATTAACACCCAAACCAGCAATACCAGCTCCTTGTGGAGTATAGTAAATATTGTCTTTGTATGTTTCTGCGATTTTAGAATAATTTGAACTTGTTGGGAAGAGACGGGCGTAGCTGTATGCACCACTTGTAAAGTTACGTTCGATTGATTCTTGGTCTGAACCATCATAGAATGCGAGCGTCACAGTGTCTAAGTGAACATTATCTTTATCCCAATATTGCTCATTCTTCACAAACTCAACAGAAGACTTAGCAGTTAATCCTTTAAGCAAGAAAGGACCATTGTAAAGCAATGATGTTGGATCTGTTGACTTACCAAAGTCTGAACCTTTTGATTTTTCAAACTCTGCATTCAAAGGCCAGAAGATTGCGTAAGACATTTTAGAATTCCAATATGGCTCTGGTTTGTTCAAAGTGTATTGAAGAGTGTAGTCATCAACAGCTTTTTACACCAACAGTTGAAAAAGTCAGTTGAGTTTCCCAGCCACATAATCTGCCAAACCTTTTACAGAATCTTGAGCAAGATACAATGCTTCTGATTTCTTATCAGCTGCGTGTTTCAAACCTGTAACAAAGTCATTAGCAGTTACTTCTGCATATTCTTCACCATCAGCTGTGAGCCATTTTACACCTTTACGAATCTTATAAGTGTATGTCAAACCATCTTGAGACACTGACCAATCTTCTGCAACTGCAGGAGTGAGGTTACCATATTTATCATTTGTAAAGAGTCCATCGATACCATTTGAAGTGACAACTTTTGTACTTTGCTTACCAGAGATAAGGTAGTCCAATGTTTCTGGATCAGCTGTATAACATATCCATAGGCTTTTGGAGCCTCAGCATTAGATGATTTTGAAGAACCGCAAGCCGCGAGAACACCTGTTGCAAGTAGGGCTACGCCTGCTACTGCAAAAATCCGACTTTTTTTCATATTACTTAACTCCTCTTTTGAAATTAATAAGATAATGCTTGATTATACCACAACCACTTCAAAAAGTAAACGAATTTTCAGAATATTTTGTCGCATACCATCTGACAAGCAGGAAAACTTATATTTTCAGAAAAGAAACTATTGACGAGATTTAATTTTAAAAGGTATAATAATAAAAGTTAAGGCGGTATAGCCAAGTGGTAAGGCACGGCTCTGCAAAAAGCTTGATCGTCGGTTCAAATCCGTCTACCGCCTTTTTTTATACTATTTTATAGGAATTTATCTGAAAAGAAAGCCCGATTTTACGGGCTTTTTATTTTTGTTTCAGGATATAAAAAGGATAACTTTAAAAACTTTTTGGGGCAAGTTTGGGGTAAAAATTTCATCTAAGCTATTGATTTTATCTAACTTTAGTTGCAGAATGGATATGTAAGGTACAAAAAAACTATGGAAGTAAATTTAAAAAAATTAGAAAAACCACCAAGCGTGAAAAAGTTGAATTTTTATTGGACTTCTTCACTCCCTATTTGTAGTTTGGTATTTTATGAGGTAATATATGCTAGTAAATATTGAAGATATCCGCTGGCTTTTGAGACAATGCTACAGCCTATGCTATCAGCAAAAATTGTGGCGTATCTATTCAAGCTGTGGATAAATATAAAAATGGTGTGTCAGATATTGTGAATATGCGTTTAAAACACGCTATCAGCATGACTGCTTATTCCCACACACTACAAGAAAAACAGTGAGCCTTATCGCTGTTTTTTCTGATTTCAGGCCAGATAAAAAATCACGAACATTTTATATTTATAATTTAATTATTAGTTAAAAAGGAGAGTTTTTACTGTTGTTTTAGGGTTTAGGGCGAAAAGCCCCAACATTGAATTGGGACTAAAGATTATAGGCGGACGGATTTCAACCGTCGTCTTGATAATACACATGCTTCAATAGCTAGATACTACTAAATTTAGTGTACCTCGCTAAATCCATCACTTTCCATTGGTGCTATACCATGTTTTCACTCGTAAACTACTCTCCTATTTCTTAATTCTATTATACCAAGAGTTGATAACTTTTCAACTATTTTTCATATCCTTAGAACTCAAATCATGAGTTCCTTCATGTTCCTCATGATTGTATCCGTAATGCACATGGGACAGAATTTGAACTTCGTTTACCTTATAGGCTACACCTTCAAGATCAATCTACTTATTTCTTTTGTTAACACCATCATGGAACCTACATCTTGCTCATTGATTATCTCGCCTTATGAATAACAGACTCCAATACGTGTCTTTTCCTTTTTTATAAAAGAAGAAGCTTTACTGGCCGAGGACTAGTAAAGCTTCTTTTGTTAATCAGTTTCTTCTTCCAGCTCAATTTCTGTGATTTGAACCTTCAACTTGGTCACACGGCCATTTTTGACTTTGTCATTAGTCAATGTAATGTGTTTGTTGGCACTTTCCAATTCATAGCTAAGCTTTTCAGTTGTTGGAATAGTCCCGACACCCGTCAAATAATAACCAGCGATTGTATCTACATTATCACTTTCAAGTTCAACATCGAAATAACTATTGAAGTCGTTCAAGTTCATCGTACCTTGAACAATGTAGGTATTCTCACCAATAGTGTGAACATAAACCTCAGCACGGTCAGTTTCGTCGTCAATCTCTCCGACAATCTCCTCAAGGAGATCTTCTAGTGTAACTAGACCAGCCATACCACCATACTCATCCAAAAGGATTGCCATCTGTCTTTGAGTATTTCTGAACTCTTTTAATAAATCATCCACAAAAATCGTTTCAGGTACAAAGAGTGGATCTTGCAAGATTCGCTTCCAGACGATATTGTCAAACCCGCTGACAAAGGCTTCTTTAAGGAGGCTCTTGGTGTGAACCAAACCAATGACATTGTCCTTGTCTCCATCATAAACAGGAATACGAGAAAAGTTCTGTTTCAAGATACTTTGGATAATGGTTTGAGTATCATCCTGAATATCTACCATAAAGGCATCTGTTCGAGGAACCATGACTTCACGTGCCATGAGCTCGTCGAGTGAGAAAATCCCCTGCAACATTTCAATTTCATCTGCATCCAAGGTTTCTTCACTCTTAGTTAGCATGTACTCAATCTCATCACGAGTCATTTTTTCATCTGCATCGTCAAATTTCATTGGAGTCAATCGACTCAATAGATTCGTCGAGGCAGATAGCAACCAAACAAAGGGACTAACAATCTTGCCAAGTCCAATAATAACCGGGACAGAGCGAATAGCTAAGGCGTCCTTGAGATTTAGAGCAATCCGTTTTGGGTAGAGTTCTCCAAAGACAATAGAAATATAGGTCAAGAAAGCTAATGATAAGAAGCTAGCTACTGCATAGGCAGTCTCGCTATTTCCCATCCAAGAGGCGATTAATTCACCTAGTGAATCTGCTAGTTTAGCCCCTGACAAGATCGTGATTAAGGTGATACCAACTTGAATGGTTGATAAAAAGTGATTGGGGTTTTCAAGTACCTTTAGTAAACGGATATAGCGTTTATCCCCCTCCTCCGCTTTTTGCTCAACACGTGAACGACTAAGTGAAACCATGGCCATTTCTGTTGCAGAGAAAAAGGCATTTAAAAAGGTCAAAACAACTAATAAAACAAATTGCAGTAACAAATCCTGACTGCTCGGGTCTTCCATTTTCCTTCTCCTAAATAGTATAATTGAGTCTATTATACCACATTTTTTCTCTTCTACACATTATTTTACGATTTCAATAGTTAATCCCCTATCTGATGTGATAAGGGATTTTTAGTCTATTTTGCTTTGGTAACCGTAACTTGACCTGTTCGGTAGTCAAGCTGAATTCCAGTTTGGACATTCGGAATGACGACGTTAAACTCCAACTCCCCATCAGAGGACTTGGCTTCAATCTGAGAAGCTGACGGTACCAAATCTTCCTCAGTAGCATAGAGTAATGTCACGCGGTAACGAACTCGTTTGTTTTGATCTAGGGCTTTTCGAACCAAACTCTCATAGTAGTTTTGGCCTGTCGAATCTTCGGCACGCGCCTGGTTAGACCAGGCTGTCTGAACAGCAATATTCTTAGGATTGCTAGTAGATGCATCAAAGCCATCTAAACCACCGATTAAGGCATAGCCCAACAAATGTCCTCTATCGACCGCATGGTTGTAACTTCCCTTTAGATTCTTAACCTGATGCCAACCCGCAGGCGTCCAAGATGTTGAACCATTCCCAGTCTCTTCACGATCTTTGTACTGTCTTGTCGCTTTTGACATGAGGGCGTTAGCGACAGTTGGAACCGTCTCCCCACCTACAGTTTTTGTCTTGTTATCGGCATAGGGTTTGCTTGAAACCTTTGCGTCTAAATTAGTCTTATTACCATTGACGATAAAGGCTCCTGCTCCATTCCATTCAAGAGAACCCTTAATTTGTTTTTTGATAGACTCTGTCAGGACACTTTCAGCTAATTCTTGACTTGGAGCATCCGATGATTGAGACTTCTGCTTTACTTGCGTCTGAGGCGCAGAGTTGGAAGCCTGCATCTCCTTGATATAATAACTTCCTGCTGACAAGAGCAGAAAAAGCAAGAGACCTACTAGAGTCTGTCTGGTTTTTTTATTCATTTTTTCTCCTTATACTCTTCGAAAACCTCTTCAAACCACGTCAGCTTCAGCTTTCCATGCTCAAGTAGAGCCTGCGGCTCTCTTCCTAGTTTACTCTTTGATTTTCATTGAGTATTACATTCAATTCCTAGAAAAAGGCTGGTGTC
>BNJU01005375.1_pt1 | contig 41150 bp, 67 predicted proteins | sample 8539281 | NCBI WGS metagenome assembly BNJU01 (sample SAMD00202456, study PRJDB9452) | human saliva metagenome | isolation source: human saliva | place: Japan
CACATCGAGAATTTTCAGCTCAAAGCTAAATCTTTCTTGATGGTTTGCTGTTCGCGCATTTTAGGACAGAGACTGCAATATCTCACGGAAACATCAGTGTCAGTTTTCATAATGGGCTCTTTATCGTAAACGGAAATTGAGATTGTAAGGTATAGCTGAACAGCTTCAAAACCGATAGTAGCATATGTTGTATTATTTTGAAGTAATGAAAAGGCCGTCTGGAGCCAAAGATTTCGGTTTCAGACGGCCTTTGGGAATTCTGGATGAAATTAAGATTGGACATTGATGCCGGAGGTAATGGTAGTCTGGGCATTGTTGGCATTCAAGAATGAAGCAGCCAATTCTCCGCAACATCCACAGCAAGTAGCGACCCCAATTGAGCTCTGCAAATCGCTCATCGTACTTGCCCCGGCGGCGATGGTTTCTTTGATTTCGCGATCGGTAATGGCGTTGCAGATGCACTACTGAACATGATGTGCTCCGTGTTTTCTTTTTGCTCAGTATTGATTGATAGTGTGTTTTATTCTTTAAACGGAAATATAAATAAAAACTGTTTGCATTGCAAAGATTTCGTTGTTTTGAATTTATTTAATAATTTTTATCAAAAACATTTTTAATTTATATGTAAAATAATCATATTTTGATTCATGCATGAAAGCATCAACCTATATGGTAGGGGCGACGATGCTGAATCACTCTTGCCGTTTTGGGAATTGCTTATCGTTGGCATAATTTTGAGTACAGGTTGCTTTGAAGTCTTCAGGATGATCCATAAATGCTTTTTATTGGAAACATCTTTATTTATGCTCAGGATAGGCATTAGGGAAGGGATACTGTTTTAGGGCTTTGCTTCATTATTTTACTTTTATCAGCAGTTGAATTTGTTGAATATTGAAGAGGTCGTCTGAAAACCATTTTCCTTAGTTTTCAGACGACCTCTGACCCTTTATATCAAGGCAATTGGGGCAATCAGATATATTGAACTGAAATCATCGTCGTATTCGCGTACACCACCAGGGGCTTGTATTTCAGCGACATCGCTTCCTCTTTGCCGATTAGGGCGCGCGGCAATGGGGGAGCTCGACGTAGATTTTACCTTCTTTGATGTCTCGCCTCGTCTTCACCCGGGACGATTTGATAGGTAACGTGTTCTTCGGTTTCCAAATCTTCCAGAGTTACGGTCGTACCGAAGACGATTTTGTTTTCGGCGTGGATTTCCGGCAGGATTAATGATGTGCGCCATGGATAATTTTGTGTTCCAGCTCGAAAATACGACCTTCGATGAAGCCTTGTTTTTCTTTTGGCAGCTTCATATTCGGCATTTTCAGATGATCGCCGTGTGAACGGGCTTCAGCGATGGCTTTCGATGATTTTCGGGACGGGCGACACTTTTCAGGCGTTGCAATTTTGTTTGAGCAATTTTGCCGCGCGCGGTCAATGGGATTTTTAATGGTTTGTCTTCCGCAAAAGCGTTTTGGGCTGCTTTTTTGCCCTGGTAAACACGCGGAAAATATAATCCGCAAAATGAAAATGAAATACAAGCCGCCTCAAACTCGGCGCGGCTTGTCTGTGTAAGAATGAATGGCGGTATTGGTACCAAAATCAGGGAAACTGCAACGGCAATCGGCTTTTTCCTGCTCCGGTGTGGCTTTAGTCCAAATGTTCGCTGCTTTGCGCCAAAACGGTATGGTTGCCGTTGGTTTCGGCAGGCGAAACGATGCCGTCTGCTTCCATTTGGTCAATCAGGCGGGCGGCGCGGTTGTAGCCGATGCGTAATTGGCGTTGGATGCCCGAGATGCTGGCTTTGCGCGTTTTTCAGAACGACAGAGACTCGCTTCGTCATACATCGGGTCAACTTCGCTGTCGCTGCTGCGGCTGATGCCCGGCGATCGTCGGTTGTGCCGCTCATCAGAATATCGTCAATGTAATCGGCTCGCCGAATTGTTTCAGATATTCGACCACGCGATGTACTTCGTCGTCTGAAGCGAATGCACCGTGAACACGTTGGGGAGATAGCCTGTACCGGGCGGTAGGAACAGCATATCGCCTTGTCCGAGCAGGTTTTCCGCGCCCATTTGGTCGAGAATCGTGCGACTGTCGATTTTACTGATACTTGAAGGCGATGCGTGTCGGGATGTTGGCTTTTAATCAGACCCTGTGATGACATCGACGCTGGGGCGTTGCGTGCCAGAATCAATGGATGCTCGCTGCGCGGCTTTTTGGGCAAGGCGGGCAATCAGTTCTTCGATTTTCTTGCCTGCGGTCATCATCAAATCGGCGAACTCGTCAACCACGACCACGATAAACGGCAGTTTTTCCAAAGGTTCGGGATCAGTCGGCGTCAGGCTGAACGGGTTGGCAATTTCTTGCGTCTTGCGCGGCAGCTTCCATGATTTTTGATTGAAGCCCGCAAGGTTGCGCACGCCTACATGGCTCATCAGACGATAGCGTTTTTCCATTTCGTTGACGCACCAGTTGAGCGCATTGGCCGCCAGCTTCATATCGGTAACGACAGGCGCGAGCAGGTGCGGAATGCCTTCGTAAATGCTCAATTCCAGCATTTTCGGGTCAATCATAATCATGCGCACGTCTTCAGGTGTCGCTTTTGAAGAGCATAGATAAAAATCATGGCATTAACGCCGACCGATTTACCTGAACCGGTCGTACCGGCAACCAGCAAATGCGGCGCTTTGGCCTAAGTCGGTAACAACGGGCTGACCGGTAATGTCCCGACCGAGCGCGAGCGTGAGTCTGATTTGATTCGGCAAACGCGGGCGAATTGAAAATTTCGCTCAGGCGTATCATTTGCCGTTCTCGGGTCTCGGCAACCCCAAGCCCATGCAGGTTTTGCCGGGAATGGTTTCGACAACGCGGATAGAGGCAACGCCGAGCGAACGGGCGAGGTCTTTTTCTAAGTTCATGACCGAATTGCCGCGCACACCGACATCAGGTTCGATTTCGTAACGCGTAATCACCGGACCGGAATAGGAATCCACGACTTTGACTTCTGACCTTGAATTCCGCCAGTTTTTTCTCGATGGGCGACTACTGTTGTTCAGCAATCTTCTTCGGTCGTGTCGCGGCAGGGTCGAATTGGGGTGGGAGGAGCAGGGGCGGTAGTCGGCAGATGGATACTGTTTGTCTGCGGGTGGCGAGGTCGTCTGAAGCCGTGTTCCAATAATCGTCGCCGTCAAACCATGGTGTTTCATTGGTTTCACCGTTTTCAGACGACGTTTGCCCATGTGGCAGGTCGTGTCCGAATACATCCACGGTATCGTTGTCTGCTTCGGAATCAACGCTCATAATTGTGTCGCTTGCCGATTCGCGAATCAGGTAATCATGTGTAGAGATTTCGGATTGTTGCTGATGTGTGCGTTAACCTCCGACTCAAATACGGAAATGGACGGATGGTTACGGAACACGGGCGGTCCGGGAATGTCGATTTTGTTTTCAGGTATATCGAATTTGGGCGAGTTTCGGAATATCGACCGCAGGTGCCGGTACGGGTGGTACGGGAGGCGGTTCGATGACGGTTGCGTCAGGAGCGGGCGGACGGGAAATAAAAAGTGTTTCTCACGAACGGCGCGGGACAGTTTGCGGGAACCGCCGCTTTCGGCTGACGATAGGGGCTTGGTTTCTTGCTGAGAAGGATGATGGCTTTTCGCCGTTGGTTGTTTGATACTTTCGGCTTCCCTGTTGAGAAAAATTGTCGGCGGGTTATTTTTTCTGCGGCAGCTTCGGAGTGCTTTGAGCGTGCGGCGGCGGTTTTGCGGGCAGTTTCAGATTGGCAAAAATATCCTCATCTTCAATAATTTGAGGTTGGTATCCGCGTACAGGGCAACGGCTGCTGCAAGTTTGTCGCGAGCGGCGCGGCGCATGGCGAGATTGTTTTGGATGTCGATGACGTTGATTTCGTCTTTTTGACCGTAATAGTTGGCCGTAGAGGGATGGATTCACGTTCGGCAGTACGCAAAGCGGTTTGTGCCGTTTCGATATGGGTCGGCCGGCTTTTTCCAGGTGGATGCTGTCCATAAGATTTGACGCGTTCGCGCGTACGGCGTAAGACAGGGTCGTTGAAATCAATGACTTCAAAACTTTCATCGGTGTAACCGATGTCCGCACCAAACGGATTTCGCTCGCTTTCAGCGCGATGGCAACGGGGTTTTGTTTGGCGGTTTGATGCTCTTCCCATTCTTGGACGGCGGCTTCAGTCAGCGAGCGGGTGGCTTCTTCCAAAGTAATCTCTTCGAGGGCGCAGCCCGTTACTCAGCCGGGCGTATATTCCGGCGTATCGGACGTTTCGAACGGTACGATTTTCGGATATTGCTCAGGTTTGTGCGCATTTGGACGGATTTTGGGAGGGATTGTCGGGCGTTGCGGAAAATTCAGGCTCGTGGAGGTATTCCGGCTCGAAATCGGTTTCAGACGACGTTCCGTATGCGGGAGATGAATCTGTCGCATCTTCTTCATGGAAGGGAAATTTGAATGCGCCCATAGCCTCCGCCAGCGAGCTTTGGAGAAAGAGGAGTCGTCTGAAAGCGTTTGCGTACGTTTCTTGTAGTCGTGTTGCGCAGCCAAAAGACGCAGGCGGGCGATGGTTTTGTTGCCTGCGGTTTTTGCTTCTTCTGCAAGTTCGTATGTTGCGTCCGGATTTTCGTCAAAACTCCTGCCGCGTTTCAGACGGACCAGCTCGCGTTCCCAATCTTGTTCTTGTTTTTTTGTGCAGTAAAAACACGATGCCGATGGTAAGCTAATAAAATAATAATCAGCACGCTCCACAACATATTGAAATTTTCCCGAGTCAAAAAGCAAAGTCCGTTATTCTAACGCTTTTCAGGATGAAACAAAACCGACAAGGCTTTTGTTTCCTTACGGTTAATAGCGAATCTACTATAATCAGGTCGTCTGAAACGCTTTTTTAAATATTGAGGATATATGCTTTTTCCAAACGGGATGGTTTTTTCGGGTTTGATTTTGGCTGCTGCGTGAGCGTGTTAGTTTTATTGTTGGCATTATCCGCACCGAAGGCTTATCGTGATTTTCGAAAACATGGTTCGGCAAACCGCATTGGCAGGGATTATTTTGCGTCGGTCTGAGCTTGAATGCCACCCCTGACGGCGGGCAGCTTGCGAGGATGAGTTACCATCTTTTGGCGGTCAACCTGATTGCCTTGATGCTCGGTGTCCCGCTGGCATTTTGGGTCTGTGCGTTGCTGTATTTGCCCTATGTTTGGATATTTCGGCTCAGATTGGCAGGCTTATCCGGTCAATGCGCTTGCGTTGTTTCTACCTGCGCTGGCGGTCAATTTGCTGTCGCGTGCCTGGGTCAACCGGCTTCCCGCCAATATTTTTATCTTCATTTTCGTCAATGGTTTTTAGCATCCGCAGCGGGCATGCTGCTGACCGGGGTGTTTTGCAATCGGCATATTGACAGGGTGCGGGCTTTTTCCTGAAACGGCATTGTGAGTACGGCATTTCCGTGTTTTTCCTCATTGCATGGGCGGAGGCGTTTTAAGCGGTATACCGCTGCTATTTTTATTGCGTTAAGGCCGCAGTGGATTAATACGTTTGATGACGGGCGCTATTTGAAACAGTCCGATAAGATTTGGTAAAAGGTCGTCTGAAAATCGTTTTTATAGTTTGAACCATACCAAAAATTGAACATCCCTATCCAACTGTCAATGTGCAGCCTTTTATGAAGAAATATAAATACGCTTTTAGATATCAAGTCGTACCACATCCACTACCTGTGCATAGTGAAACTGATAGCGTATCTCAGACAGGTACTATCTAAAAACTGGGGATCTCAAATATAGTCAATTAAAATCAAAATAGGACAGTAACGCATCGTCAAATCGGGCGTAATCAGAACAATACGGTTCGTAGATACCGCTTAATATTCGCCCACACCTTCTCAATCGGGTTGAGCTCGGCAAATAAGGTGCAAGAGGCAATACCTATGGCCCAATTCTTCCCGCCATTTCCCGTAAGACACCCATACGGTAAATCGTGCATTATCTAAAAATAATCACCGATTTTTGAGTCAATGCGGGCAGTAGGCATTGCTGAAACCACGCTTTCAAAAAGACTCCGGTCATCGTATTTTGATAAACCATCGGAGCAACTCAGCCGGTTGCCGACTTGTGCGGACACCGGAGATAAGCGTTGGTATCTTTTTCCACTTATCTGCGCTTTTCACTATTTGCCCCTCTCAGGCTGCGTGGGCATAGGGACGGAACAGGTGGCGGTCAAATCTGTTTCATCCAAATAAACATGTTGGTAGTCGGAAAAATTCGGCCGGCTGTGTCAAATAATGCGTTACTTTGGCGGGTCTTGTTCTTTGTAAGTGGTGGTCTTTTTGCGCGTTATCCTCATCTGTTTGAGCGCATAGCAAACGGCGGCTGCCGTACAATCAAAATGTTTGGCGATTTCATGCAGATAGGCATCCGGTGTTGCTAACATATTGAGCCGGTTTTTGCCTATCCAATTTGACGGCGTTTAGACCGGTAACTTGATGTTTTAGGCTGCCTGTTTTGTTTTTAAGGCGAATCCACAGGTAAAGCGTGTTTCTTGACAGGTTAAACGTTGCTGCGGTTTGGCTGATATTTTTGCATTGTTGATGACAAGGCTCGTCAGCCCGTCGGCAACGTTCAGCGCAAGTCTTCGTTTTCCGCTCTTCCTGCCTGATTGTGGTGTCTTTGTCCCGCTGTGCAACCGGGTCAGGTTGCGGTATTCGCTTTGTCCCTGTCGGCGGTATGCTTCAAACAGCTTCGATCGTTGTAGGCTTTGAGGATTTCTTGCACCGTAGTCGCGGTAGTCCCAGAGTATAACCCAAGGCGTTGTCTTCGCCTTTCATGCCGATTGTGGAAATAACCGTTTGGTCGGTATAGCCGTCTTGGGGAATCTTTGTCCACCCGGCGCAGTATCTGCCTGCGGATTCTCATTGCCGCTTCTTGGCTGCTGATTTTTCTGCCTTCGCGTTTTTCAACTTCGCGCTTGAGGGCTTCGGCATATTTGTCGAACTACGGTTGATTGGACAGTTTCAGTTATAAGGCGATGGAGGTTGCTTTTGTTCGATTGCTGTGGCGGCTTTGTTGAAGAAAGGTCGTCTGAAAACGTATTTTTGTTGTTTCAGACGGCCTCTTGGCTCAAACTTGAGAACCGCATGCAGTGCGTTCTGCACACATGCTACTTGTTGAGTTTAGGTTTCATGGGCTACTGCTTGCTAAATTTTTATTTAAAAATCAGGATTTTCAACAACTTTGTAAATAAAACTCTCTATTGAGTCAGCTAACGGATTTTCCATATCCCATATCCAATAGACAGGTTGTTTTAGGCTTATTTAAATTTCGCCTATCAAAAACAAATAAAAATATTCACTAAATCTTTCGAAAAATGGTACTTGATATGGCTCAATAATAAAATTAGAAGAAACTTGTTCTGACCCTCCAATTAATATATCTAAAATGGATAAAGGATCCATAATTCGATTATCGGACTCTGAGCGAATACTTCCGCTTTCATTTACGAGTAAGAAAAACCATAACCAATTTCTTTCCAAAAAGCAGAATAAATCATATGGAATTTGGATATGCTTTTTCTAACTCTAGAAAATCACTATCTGGTAATTTAAAAATAGATTTTTCTCTTGGCATAATGAATACTCATTGAAATTATTCACAATAATAGAAGAATTTTTATTCGTTCAAACATATTATCTATCCAAATTTTTGAAGATTTCTTAATGGTCCATCTGCCCGATGAATGTCGCCTTGATGCTGTTCAGGATATTTTGGCTGGAGTAATGTTTTACAAATATTACCACCATTATTTTTCTAATGGTTGAATATGTGAGCATCATACTTACTTCCCTGTTGGCTTTATAGTCCCTACCAGCTCTAGAAGATATTAAAGAATACGTTCCTGATACATCCTTAAACATAGATTTTATCGATATAAATTTCATCAATTATCATTTAAAAATATAATCATACTTCATCATTAATTTTTCCATAATATTTTTATATATCCTTTTTAAATACTGATTCCTTTAATATTATTATTTAAATATAATAATTTTTCATTATACTTATCAGACAAATACCAAATATTGTCTTTTTCTTCAGGGTTGTCAATATATTCTGTTATACAGTATTTCCAATATAAATAAGATTCTTCTTCTGATAATTTCATATTTACGATAATGAACGGCATCGTTTAAAAATATATATGCATTACAATAGTCTAAGTAAATAAATTAGGACACTCTAGATCATCAATTATTGAAATAAACTGTTGTATGCTACAAAAGAATTTGGTAAAAAGTAGATGTATTTGGTAGTTCTTGAGGAATCATGTCTCCATTCACAAAAATGTAAAAATCCTTCGGAAAACTTTCTGAACTCCATTCATCTATCTCTCGATCCAAATTGCAAATTTATATGGATTCCCAAAAATCATTTAGCATACTCCTTAAATAAAATTTATTTTTCCAGAAATACCCAATTTCTACGCAATTGGATATTAAGTTTTATCAATTTTATTTCCGTTTAAGGTTTCTATCCAATGATACAATTTCCTGTTGTCAGCACCCACCACTAAAGGATTGCTGGTAACAGTCGACTTTATGTTTTTCAGATTACGGATACCTGCAAAAACACGAAGAATTCGTGAAGGCTATGGTTTGCTAAAATATATTATAGATTCAATTGAAAAATAACAGATTCAATTGTACCTTTCTTATATCTGATTTCTTTAAAGTTTTTCCCCATTGTCAAAACCATAAAAAGTCTCTCTTCCTCACTAGAATATCCCATCTCTAATACTAAACAATCTATTTCACAATTACTCTCCACTCATATATGTAGTATCAATAGAAAAATATATTACATAATTCCAGAGAATTATATTTATCTATATCAAATAGTTGCTTCCAAAAATCTAACCCATTGTTTCCACCAGCATAATACTTCTCTTCAAAGGATGATTTCAAACTATTAAAAACTGTATTTAATGTAAAATATCCATATGGGCATATCTTAGGATATATATTCTCCTATTATTATTTGAATTTTTCCATAGATAAAACCATTACATTCAGAGTTTTCTTCCCATAAAACCCCAAATTTTCTTGTTGAGTCCATAATAATATTCATATAAACTCTATTTTTAATAACTTGTTCTTTGATCGATCAGGTATGCTTTTTAATTCCTGCTTTTTGTTGACTTGTTAGGACAAGGGATTCTTCTTATCGGATGTAGAACCCGCCCAATGCCAAGGTTCATTTTTCCTATCGCCCCCATATAACGATGAATATGTCCTTTATCATCATTGCAAATCGTTGTTTACCAATTTGTACTGAACTTTCAATTAATTGAACTGAATTCTTTAGCTCAATACCAGCATCAAACTTAAAACCCTAACTGACCAGGAGTATGTTTAGGATTAGATTTATAAGCAGTTTCACCAACCGTTTTATCTGGATTTTTAATTTTTATTGAGATAGCTTGAGGAACAGGTATAGAAGACTCTACTCCCTGTCCTTTAGACGTACCCAAAATCATTCTTTTGATGACTCTTTGCCAATAAAGCGATCACTGCCGGTAACGGTCGGCTTGATGTTTTTCAGATTACGGATGCCTGCAAGAATCGGGGCTTTTACCCTCGGATTGGGGTTGACAAGGCTCATCAGCCAGTCGGCAACGTTCAGCGCAAGCTCTTCGTTTTTCCGCTCTTCCTGCCTGATTTTGGTGTCTTTCGTCCCGCTATGCAACCAGGTCAGGTTGCGGTATTCAGGGTTTGTCCTGTCGGCGGTATTCCTCAAACAGCTTCGGATCGTTGTAGGCTTGCGGATTTCTTGCGCCGTAGTTGCGGTAGTCCCAAGTATAACCCAAGGCTTTGTCTTCGCCTTTCATGCCGATTGTGGAAATAACCGTTTGGTCGGTATAGCCGTCTTGGGAATCTTTTGTCCACCCGGCGCAGTATCTGCCTGCGGATTCTCATTGCCGCTTCTTGACTGCTGATTTTTCTGCCTTCGCGTTTTTTTCGACTTCACGCTTGAGGGCTTCGGCATATTTGTCGGCCAACGCCATTTCTTTCGGATGCAGCTGCCTATTGTTCCAATCGACATTCGCCCCTACTGCCGCCGTACCGACATTCCCCGCCCGCCGCATAGCCGATAGCCGCCCCACCCAGTGCGTTGACCGCCGCTTTGCCCGCCGGGCCTAGGTTTTTCCGCCGCTTTTATCCAAATACGGTGCGGCAGGGAAGTGCCGCCGCCGGCCAGTATGCCGCCGAGGCTGCCCGTCGTCAGTCCGCCTGCAGCCCCGTGCAGGATACTCCTGCCTATGCCGCCTTCTTTTCCAGGTGTCGTAGCGGCTCGGTGTTCGGCAAGGTAGGCGTTTACTTGGCCGAGGGATATGCGGACGGCAGCTTTTTCGGTTTCGCTGTCCGTGTTTTGCAGTTCGGCTTCCAGCAGGGTTTTGGCTGCCTGATACCGTTCGTAACTTTGGGTATTGCCGAGTTTGTCGGCAACGGCTGCTGAGGTTTGTGCGGCATTTTTGCCGAACTCCTGCGTTACTTCCCTTTGAAGGTCGATCTCTTTGGCAACCGCGTCTTTGTCGAAGCTGTTTCTCAGACGGCCCGAGTGTCGATCCGCAGTTTCGGTGTCGATGCCGGTGTAGATATGTGCTTCGGTTTCTTCGGCAGTCCTGCCGGTTCGGGCAAGTTGTCCCGCTTTGTCGGTAAGCTGCGCACCTCTGAGGGTGGTATCCCCGCAGCTTCGATAATGGTTTTGCCGGCTGTACTGCCGACATGGGTGTAGACGGTGGACTGCTTTTGTCTGATTGCTGTGGTGGCTTGTTGAGAAAGGCCGTCTGAAACCGTAGTTATTGTTTCAGACGGCCTCTTGGGCTCAAACCCTGAGAACTGCATGACGTGCGTTCCGCACATCCTACTTGTTGAGCTAGGGTTCCATATGGGCTACGGCTTGCTGATTAAAACCCTGCTGCTTTGGCGTTCAGCGGCTTTTTGTTTGGCTTGGCTAATGGCTTCATTTAGCTCAAACCGCTTCTGACCACCAAATCAACGTAGTAAATCGGTGTGCGGTGTGATTGCGTAGTGGATTTACTGCGAATACGCAATTCCAATGGCATGGCAGAAAGGCTGCCTGAAATGAATATTTCACATTAAAAACATAGTTTTAATGTACGAAATTGAACTGCGTGAGCAACGCTTGCTATTTAACAATCGCGTTAATTGCACAGGCTACGCTGGCTCTATCTTTTGTCAAACACGTTTTTCAGGGCTGCCTGAATGTTGTGCAGTAAATGCCAAAAAGTTGCTCACGCTACTGCTTATTAGCTACAAAGCGATTGCAAGTTTATTTGGATATGTGGTTTTATTCTTATGCTAAAACTACTAACATCGTTATTTTGTTTTAATTCAACATAAAGATATTCACTTTATCTCATCATTTTTTTATTTTCATTTCAATAATTTGCTTTAAAATAATATGAGCAAGTCATTCCAATGGATGAAAAACTTTATGGATACATACGGCAAAGCATATCCAAAGGCAATTTCAAAATTATTGATACTGTCATTTAATTTGAAAATAACACAACTTTCATCTTCGCTAATTACTGGTTCTTTTTCAAAAACCACATTAACTCATCTGCGTTAAGTAACATATTTTGAGACATTATTGTCCCCTTTGGGAATTACTGTATTAAATACCCTTTGTTCCGTTTTGGTAATACTTGATATGTGGTTTCAAATTTTACAAACTTTCCACTTGGACTTGCAAACAACGACTCTCTAACTTCAAAATTTCCATATTGTGTAGAAAAAGTTCTAACTATATTGCTATTGTTTTGTGCAACACTTGTGAAGTGTTCAGTCAATAGATTGTGTCCATAAGCATTATTTGGCACACCAAGTCTTTGCATTGTCTGCGATAATTGAGAAGACCCTCGCTGCATTGTGAGAGTTACTTGAAACATTACCAAAGAGATAATTAAACTTGTTTGTCTTAATCTCGATAAACCCTAAAATAATGACCGCATCGAGATTATTTTTGAAAAAGTTTATGGAAAAATAAAAACAGCGAAAAAGTTTTTGGTTTCGCTGTTTTTGATTTAATTAGCACTGATAATCTTCAAATTCCCACGACGAAGTAAATAAGTCAATGACTTTTCCCAAGTTTCTTTTGAACATTCTTTAAGAATTTTCTCAATTTTCGATTTAATAACAGAATGATTAAATTCATTCATAATCATCATACCCTGCTCCCCATTTTAACCCTTTGATTTTGGAAACAATTATGCAAAATCCATTTAGGAGAGCATATGCAAACAGAAAATATATCTGCAGCATCACTATCATCAGTTCCTATGTTCAAATCAATTCCCACACAAAATTGTCTTTGATTTCGGGAACGAAATCTTCAAAGGCACAATCGTAAAGATTGATGGCTTTCAATTCTAGGTTAATCATTTTATATTCAAATGTCCATTAGTTAGTGTTGTTCTTGTATTTGGGTCTCGAATAACAAAATTGCTTGCATGTTCCTGTTGGATTAAGATGTGTTGGAGTGTTTTTTGGTAGTAGGCGGTCGGTATAAACGAGTTCCGTCAGCACTTATCAAACAACCCTTGCACGAAGGATTATTGACCAATCGTGCTCCATCTCCAACCAAATTCTTCCAAGCCTTCAGCTCAGAATGACTTGCAGAACCAATACCAAAATTAATTTCTCCTTTTTCCATTTGGTTGCATATTTTTCCAATCATTAACAGCACTATTTAATCGACTGTCTTGTTTGGCAATATTATCCCAATTTTGCTGAACTAAATCAGATTTTTAGTTTTAGGATAAGTCGCTATATTCGCTGTTCCATTTGAAGTTACTGGTGTTGTAACTTGCACTGTTTTTTCTGTTGTTGCTTTATTCCCACTTTTCACCCCACGCCCAGCGGTAACCGCAGCGACACCAAGTGTCATTGTATTTTCTAGAGCATTCCCATATTCAGGATGTGTATAACGTATACGCCCCATGTGTACATAAGCCGCATGAGTTCTTGGACTCATCTCCTCATCGCTAAATTCGCAGCCGATTCAAATATACCTATACCGCTATTTAATGCAGCCTTACCAATATCTGTAACAACTCCAACTTTATAATCCCTTGATTGAGTAGGCGTTTTCCCAAAATAATTGTATTTATTGACTAAATTGAAATCACGAACATAATTTTGAATGTATTGTTTGTTGTAGTTCGGATTAGTGTAATGTCGATCTTGCTTGCAAAATTGTTTGCTCTCAAAAATTGAAATAATGGCGTCATCAGTACGGAAATTATCCGCTTTAGCTGTTGCGTAATCTACGGTTCGTTGCATATGCCGAATACTCCGCCCAAGTGCTTCTTCTCTTGAAATTTTTCAGACGAGAAGCCACTATATCTGCATATTGTTCTGCTAATTTATATTCACTCGGATGCAACCGCCGATTATTCCAATCTGCATTCGCCCCAGTAAAGCTCCCAGCATTGCCGCCTGTGGCATAACCAATCGCTAAACTGCCAACGGTATCCACAACAGGTTTCAGGCTGCCTGAATTTCTAATAAATGAAACACTTATTCTATCAACCGTTAATGTAACCAAACAATTATCAAGATAAGAGTAGTTTATTAAATACTCATCTTCTTCAAATTGTATATGTTGTAAGGTTAGATGATTATTTTTAATTCTGCCGTTATTTCATACTTGAAACTATCATCTATTTTTCTAACTAATATTTGAAGTTGATTTATCCAGTATGTAATCATTAAAGATTTTCATAGGATAATTCCACTTCATAAAAATTGATTTTCAAATATTTTGAATGGTAGTAGGATATAAAAACAATGTAGTTCATGAAACCATTTATTTCAATCAATACTGCCTCTTCAATGGTGTTATCTAACTTTTTGATTTTACATTTATATAACATTTTATCTTGCCTTTTGGATAAATTGTTTTGTTTTTTGATTGTTATTCAAAGTTCTCAAAAGTCTTTTCCTGATTTTGTATGTATCGTGGTAATACTACCATTTTCATTGGTTCCAACAAAAATAAATTTAGATTGACCTTGAATCAGTACCTACTCGAACATATCCAGTTCGTTTTGAACCATTATAATCATATTGAACAGGAATACCTTTTATTTACAGTATCTTGTCCAATTTTTAAGTATTCTCTTTTCATTTTTACATTAAATTCAGCACCGTGTTTAATGAAATGGTCATTTAACAAACTTTCATTAGCAAAAACTACTCGGTTTAACTGTTCCTATTTTTCCTGCTATGTTCCAGTACGCCCAGCGGTAACTGCTGCGACACCAAGTGTCATTGTATTTTCTAGAGCATTCTCATATTCAGGATGTGGGATAACGCATACGCCCCATGTGTACATAAGCCCATGAGTTCGGATCTATCTCTCCTGTCGCTAAATTCGCAGCCGATTCAAATATACCTATACCGCTATTTAATGCAGCCTTACCAATATCCGTAACAACTCCAACTTTATAATCCCTTGATTGAGTAGGATGCTTTTCCCAAAATAATTGTATTTATTGGCTAAATTGAAATCACGAACATAATTTTGAATGTATTGTTTGTTGTAGTTCGGATTAGTGTAATGTTGATCTTGCTTGGGTAAATTGTTTGCTCCTAAAATTGAAATAATGGCGTCATCAGTACGGAAATTATCCGCTTTAGCTGCTGCGTAATCTACGGTTCGTTGCATATGCCGAATAATCTGCCCAAGTGCTTTTTCTCTTGAAATTTTCAGACGAGAAGCTACTATGCTCTGCATATTGTTCTACATTTATATTCACTGGATGCAACTGCCGATTATGCCAATCTATATTCGCACCTACCACAGCACCACCACTGCCACCAGTTGCATAGCCAATGGCTGCACCACCTAATGCATTAATTAATGTACCTGTACTACCAAGTTTTTCTTCGGTTTTCACTTAAATGGGGAGCAGCTTAGTGAGTGTTACCACCTGCTAATGCACCACTTGCATTACCCGTCATCACCCCGCCAACGCCTGACTGCAAGAGTAGCTCTTCCTATACCGCCTTCTTTCCATGTTTCGTAGGTGGTTTTATTAGCGGTTAAATATTGGTCTACTTGTTGATAATTTGTACAAGTTTTGTGCGTTCAGTTTCATCACTTGTTTGAGCAAGTCTGCATTTGCTTTTAATGAGTGCAACAGTTTTCATATTCTGAAACATTGCCTAATTTTTCAGATGCATTTGCAACAAGATTAGGCGCAACTGTACCAAATTCTTTGTTACTTGAACCTGTAAATCCAGCTCACTTTGCACCGCTGTTGGTTGAAGATGTTTTTCAGGCTGCCCTGAAAGCTCTTGAGCTGTTTCGTTGTGGTGTCGGTATGGATTTGGGCTTTGCTTTCCTCCGCTGTTTTGCCCGTCAGTTGGATTTGTTTGTCTTCATCTGTAATGCTGATGTTTTGGGTATTGATGCCACTTCGGGTTACGCTGCTTTGACTGTCGCTGTCATTGCTATAACCCACTGAGGAACTTGTACCGTTTTTATCGGCTACGGTTTTTGGTGACTTTCTTTGTGGATTGTTTTGTTCTCCTTGTCCCAGTGTTTGACCGCTACGGCAACATTTTCGCACCCAATCCAAAACTTTTGCCTTCGTAGCGTGCTGTGGTTTTGAAATGTCGCTATGGGTAGGTGGCCGTCTGAAAGCGGTTTTTTCCCTTTGCTTTCGGCAGTTCGCGGAGGCGATGATGCCGCCCTTTGAGGTCTGTGTTGTCTCCGACTTTGATTTGATAGCCGTCTTTCCGGCATAAATACCACTTTGCCCGGTTACGGAGGCATGGTCTGCTTTGACTTTGCTTTGGCTGTAACTGCCGCTTGCACTGAATCCGTAACCGACGGTAACCTGACGTTGCTGTTTTGCTGTTTGCTCTGATAGGTTTCAGTATCTTGAACGCTTTCATATGCAGGTTGCGCGTATCTGCCCTGTACGCCTTTTGCCGATGAGCTGCGCACCTTTGAGGGTGGTATCCCCGCCGCTTCGGATAATCGTTTTGCCGGCCGTGCTGCCGATATGGGTGTGGCGGTGGACTGCTTTTGTCTGATTGCTGGGGCGCCTTGTTGAAAGAAAGGTCGTCTGAAACCGTATTTGTTGTTTCAAACGACCTTTTGGCTCAAACTCTGAGAACTGCATGTGTGCGTTCCGCACACATGCTACTTGTTGAGTTTAGATTTCATATGGGCTACGGCTTGCACATAAACTCTACGTGAAGGATCTGCGTAAGCAGCGATTTGCGTTATGGGTGTTTTATGTAGGTTGAGGTTTACTGCAAATTTTAGACTTTATACAGACAATGGTTTGTTGAATTGCCAATAGTTCAATCTCATTATGTGTATTAATAGTTAAAATTAATTTTAATATTATTAAAAATACTAATATTTCTTCCATTATTCAGGATTTCCTTCTTATCATATAATTTATTTTTCTTTCAATTTTCTTTATACCATCATGAATAGATATGAAATTAAATGCTGATAAATCAGTTTTTGAAACCATCTTTTTTCTTTCATGATATTGTATCTAATTTATTTTTAATAAATAAAATACTAATTCCAAAATCAAAGAACTCGTGATAAATATAACCTAGGTCTCTCTCCCATTCAGTATTTACGTAACAATTAGATGAAGGTAACCCTAATATTTCCCAAATAGTTTTTGTCATTTTGTTCTATATCCCAAATATTTTCCAATTCTGGTTTCATAATTACCATAACTTAATACCTCTTATCTCATCTTTTAATTTCTTTTAATTGCTTGTTCAATTTCAGATTTTGTATATTTTTCCAGATTTTTCAAGATTCTTTTCAAGTACAGCCAAGTCTTTACATTGAGCTGCACAAAGATTTTGAGCATCTTCTTGAATTTGTCTCCTGAGTGTTTCTGCCTTTATATGTCCTACCTCTGCTTATGAAGTTCATGTGGCAGTGTTATAGCTGTAGATTCATTTTTAATTGCCTCTACCCTGATGCAGTGAAAGAACGACCCTAGTATTGTTTCATTTGCTGCCAGCTAAAGCTGCAAAAAGAAGGAATATGGTCATGTTCTAAAATTATCTCCCTTTAACATCTCCTTTTTCGCTTCGCCATAACTCTTGACATCCAATTCGTTTGCAGGAATTTTTGTTAGCTGAGGAGGGTTGATACTCCCCATTTGCTGCAGCTTCCATGAAGATGTTGTCGGCAGTCCGCCCCAATCAATCCGATATGCTGGGTTTCCACCGTCTTAGCGAAGAACAATGAACTGCCCAATCCAGCCAAGGCTCGACCCTAGCTGTTCAGGGATTGTTATTCGCGATGCTGTCGCCCACTCCCCATGAGGCAAGTCCCGCTGCAACCGGCGGATATACACTGACCGTCATTGATTCCGCATCAATTATCAACTCACCTGAACCTGCACCATGCTTGGCTTTTTGTCCCATAATGCTTCTGGAAACAGGGAGATGTATCAACATAACATTGATGCCCGCGCTGCCAGTCCGCAGCTTGAAAGGGTATTTCAATATACCGTTAATCGCAGCATCTTTTGGCACCTGATGCGACACGACGAATAACTTTTTCTTTGTCGGTAATCAAAGGTTGTACGGTAATAGGTATTCCATGGATTTTTGCGGGCAAAGCGAGGCAATAAATGGGAAACATCCTTTGCTGTTTGTCATTGCTGCCAATAATAGAGGGATATTAAACTTATTTAAGCTGATATGCGCATTTAGTATGGAAGCAATCTCAGAGTTCTTTCGGCAATAGTCTTAAAAATCGTCATCTGCAACGATTTCCCTTTTGCCAATTGCTCAATAAACTGTTGTTTATAAAAATTGGCATCTGGTCGTTCTATCCTGCGGCCTGTTTCCATATCTTTGTAATAACTGAATCTTCAACAAGACCGCTGAAGGTACTTTCCGGAACATCCTGAATTCCACAATACCTTTACTTACCAATGCTTGATATCCATTGTAGCGATCATGTGCAGGGCTGTCTTGTTCAGGATATAGTTCCGAATTCATCCAATCTGTGAACAAAATTATTTGTTACCGCCCCTGTCGGCCGCTATCCCGCCCCGCACTACATCGGCAGACGAGTTTCCCGCAGCCGCTCGGCAGCCGCACCCAGCATCCCGCGATCGCTGAAACGGTCTCTTTTTCCTCCGCACTCAGGCTGCCGCCGTCGCCTTTTGCTGTACAGCCATCTGCCGATGACGGGTGCGGCCGCTTCCGCCCCTCCCGATGCCCAGCGCGCCGGCTAAAGCGTCGTTGCCGCCCGCCGCAGATACCGCTGCTCCGAGTACGCCGTGGGCGAGGATGGGGCGGTTTCCTGACCCGACGTCAGCCTGCCGTCCGGGTTTTTCTGCGCCAGCCCTTTGAAGTATTGTCCGATTTGGTAGGATACGGCGGGACTCGCAGTGGCGGCGCTATGCCGCCACACTGTCGGTCGGGCGGACAGGCCCGCGCCTATCATATTGAGCAGGACTTTTCCTCTCTGCCTGTTTTGAGGCCGTCTTCGTATTCTTTCCGGCCGATTTCTCCTTTGGCCAACTTTTTCCTTCCAACCCGTCCAGGCTAGCGTTCGATTTTCGGCATTGAGGCCTTGCAGTGTTCTGCTGAACTCCTGCGTTACTTCCCTTTGCAGGTCGATCTCTTTGGCAACCGCGTCTTTGTCGAAGCTGTTTTTCAGACGACCTGAGTGTCGATCCGCAGTTTCGGTGTCGATGCCGGTGTAGATACGCGCTTCGGTTTCTTCGGCAGTCCCGCCTGTTCGGGCGTTGTCCCGCTTCGTCGGCGCATGTGTATGTTGCGGGTGTTGATGCCGCTGCGGGTGGTGCTGTTTTTGCCGTCTCCGTCGCTGCCATAACCTGTGGCCGGGCTTATCCTGTCGGTAGGCCTGCCTTGTTTGTCGGTAACCGTGCCGTCCCGGCCGCCGTTCAGGTCGAAACTGCCGCCGATGCCGAAGCTTCTGCCTTCGTAGCGGCTGTGGTTTTGAATGTCGCTGGCAGTAAGGGTGGCCGTCTGAAAGCGGTTTTTCCCTTTGCTTTCGGCAGTTCGGGCGGAGGCGATGATGCCGCCCTTGAGGTCTGTGTTGTCTCCGACTTTGATTTGATAGCCGTCTTCTCCGGCATAAATACCGCTTTGCCCGGTTACGGAGGCACGATCGGCCCGGATTTTGCTTTGGCTGCAAACTGCCGCCGGCACTGAATCTGTAACCGACGGCAACTTGGACATTGCCGTTTTGCTGTTTGCCCTGATAGGTTTCTGTGTCTTGAACGCTTCGGATGCGGAGGCTTTGTGCGTCCAACCCTATGCCTTTTGCCGATGATTTGCGCGCCTTTGAGGGAGGGTATCCCCGCCGCTTCGGATGGTGGTTTTTGCCGGCCGTGCCGCCGATACGGGTGTGGCGGTGGGCGGTACTTTGTCCTTGTCCGCCGCCTTTGCCTGCGTTGCCGCCGGCGGTAAGGCCGAGGCCGCTGCCGGGCGGACGGTGGCGCCCGCGTTCCAGCCGCTGCTTTTGTTTTTCGTCTTGTCCGCTGCCGTGCTGTTCGGCTGACCGGAGTGTGATGCGGTTGTCGGCTGTGAGGTGCGGTAGCTGCGTTGCCGACGATGTCGGAACCGGTAATGTTGATATTGGATCGTTCCCCGCCTCCTGCGGCGGTAAGGGTGGTTTGTCCTTGCCTATGATTTGGCCGGCTTCGGCTTCGGTACGGCGGTTTGTCTGTCCGCTGCGGCTTTTTTGTCGTCCGTAGGCGAGGGAGAGGCTGATGCCGGTGTTTTGACCGCCTGACGCCTGCAGGATGCTTCGGGCGGCCTGATGACCCCTGCCACGCGGTGTTGGCGGCGGCCATGGCGTTAACGCGGCCGTTTTTGCTTTGTCCGACGGTCCGTGCCGTTTGGACGAGGTTTTGGGCGGCTTTTGGACAACCGGGACGTTGATGGCGGCGCGCAGGCCTTTTGCTCCCGGGTGGACGTAGCCGGCGGCATACCGGTTGTTTGCGGCTTCTATGTCTATGCTTTGGGCCGTTATGGTGTTGTTGCCTTCGGGACTGGAGACGGTGCTGCCGGTTTGCCGGTAGCGGCCGCCTGCGGTGCTGCCGGTATGGGTCAGGTCGGTATGTTCGGCATCATCGGCGGTTTTGCGGGCTGCCGAGGGTAAAGCCCAGGCCGCCCGCGCCCGCGAGACCCGATTTTTGCTTTCGCGGTATTCGCTGCCGGCATAACGGTTGCGGGCGGCGGACAGGGCTGATGTCGCGCCCTGCCCTGTATGGCGGTGCCGTCGTCTGAAATGATGCTGCCGCCGCGCACGTTGACGTCCCGGCCGGCCGCGACGGCGATTGTGTCGCCGCCCATGCTGCTGCCGACGGTTTCGTCATGGCCGAGGCGGGTGGCTCAGGGCTTGGCTGCGGGAGAGGAGGCCTGGACTTGCTGTGGAACGATGCGTCCAGTTCGGTTATTTGGCGTCCTTCGCTGATACTGACATCACGCCCCGCGGCAGGGACGGTTTGGCCCTCTTCGGCCTCCAGTTCGCCCTGACGGATTTTTAAGTCGTTGCCGGCTTGGAGCAGTGCGCCGTTTTGCGTGCGTATGCTGCTGCCGACTTCGGCAGTTTGGCGGACGCGGCGGTGGTTTTTGTCATCCAATGCGCCGTAGGTTTCACGGTGTCCGGTACGGATGGTGCCGAGGTTGAGATTGTTGCCGGCGGCACTCGGGTGGTACCGCCTTTAACTTGGTTAGAGATGATGGCTGCATTGAGGTTGATGTCGTTGCCGGCATGCAGGGATAGGATGCCGTCTGCGCCGCCGTTGCCCTCCCGGCGGATATGGCCTCGGTTACGCTTATCTGTGCCATGCGGTCGACGATGGTATTGCCGTTGCGTTTATTGCCGGAGGTCTGGGTGGTGCCGCCGAGGCTGATGTTTTGCGCTTGGACGGCCAGCAGCCTGCCTGCTTGTACCTGCCCGCCTTCGACATTAATACTTTTTTCGGCTTTTAAGCCGATGCGGTCGGCTTGAAGGATGCCGCTATGGTGGATGTTTTGCGCCTGAATCGATACGGCCTGCCGACCTGCTATGGTGCCGCTGTTGGTCAGGTTGCCGTTTGGCCGTACGAGTGAGGCCCGGTCGGCGCTGATCAGGCCGCCCGCGGCATTGAGGCTGCCTTTGCGCGCCAGTGCGTATACTTTGGGGACGAGTACGGTTTGAGCCGTGCCGTCAGGCAGGATAACGGTTTGGTTTTCCAGCCAGACGATGTCGGAGGTTAAACGGGCAACTTGTTCTGTACTCAAGGCGATACCCGGGTAAGGCCGAATGTTTTTGGCAGCAGTAAGGCCGTTGTCCATCAGGATTTTTGAATTGTTCTTCGTCGCTTTTGATAGCCGTCCAGGCGGCGGTAGCCCGTCAATCGGTGGATTTGTTCGTTGACGAGTTTTTGTTCGTAATAACCGTCGCCCAGCCGTTTGTGCAGATGATTGGTGTCCAGATGCAGCTGTCTCAGCATGTAGTCGCTGCTCCAACCAGAGGCGGTAGTCTGCAAATTGTGATCGGTCTCGACCAGCCAGCCTTTATTGCCGGGGTGGACGGTGTAGAGGCTGTTGTCCGGCAGTTTGACCATCCCCGTACTGCTTTTGACGTCAAGGCTGTCCGACAGATCCGGCCGTGTCATTTCGGTTTTGCCGGCGGGCTGCAGGTTTCCCACATGTTGTTTGACCGTACTGACAGGCCGCTCAAACCCTGTTTCGCGTATCGGCGGGCTGACCACCGGATGGACGTCCTTGTCAAACTCGATATGGCGGCTTCCGCGGGAACCGTGCCTGTCATAACCGCCGCGCCGCATCATGCCGTCGTTGACGGTACGCACCCTTCATCCGGGCCGCCAGGTTGTTTATCCCGTCGGAATTTAAATCCCGGCCGGACAGGATATGGCTGTTCCGGTTCGACCAATCCCCCTGCGCATTCAAATTGCCGCCGATGAGTATTTCGCCCGGCCGGTCGGCAACAATGCGCTGTTTGTAGACGGTTTGGGTATAGTCGGCTTTCCAAATGCCTTCGACACCGTATTTGTGGATATGGATATGCCGTCCGTCTTTGAAAATCAAAATCGATCATGGTCTTCCTTGCGCGATGTCCGTCGTCGTCTTAGTAAAAAAGGTAACGCTTCGGCATTGCGGTAAAAGGATTGAGGTGCCGTTGAGCGTCGGTATAGTCTTCAACCCCGAAGTCCGCATTCAGGTTGTACAGTTTGCCGGCCGAAATATGCGCATCGCCGCCGGCCTCTATTTTTCCGCCGGTATTGGTCAGCAGTATGGCACGTCCCGATGCCTCATTGTTCCCATCCAGCGAGCCGCCGATATTCAAACGGCCTCGCTGGAAAATCAGGCGCCTATGCGGTTGTCGGCTTTCCGCACCCCTGATGTCCAAACGCCCCTTGCGGCAATGACGCCTGCTTTAGTGCCGCCTTGTGCCGTTTCTTCACGGTTGAGCAGTTTGTCCGCCGATAAGGCGACATGGTTGCTGCAGATCCCGCCCGTACCGGTATTGACAGGGTTTGCCCCACACTGATGCGGGTCAGGCCGTTGCTGTTGATGATGCCCCTGTTGTCCGCATCATGTCCGGATGTAATGTCCGCCTGCCTGCCGGCCATAATTCTGCCGGTAACTTGGTTGTCTATACGGCCGGCATTCAGTGTCAGCGTATCCGCAGCCTGCAGGGTGCGGGGTTTTTTTCAGACGACCTTTTACGGTCAGGTTTAACCGCCCTCCTGCCGCAATATCGCGTTCTACGGTGAAGTCGCCCGCCAAGGCGATGTCCAGCTTGTCGCCGGCTGCCAGCGTGCCGCCGTTGGCGAGTGTTCCGGCTTGCAGCGACACATCGCTGGCAGATTGGATCGTGCCGTCCGCTATTGTTTTACCGCCAAAAGTATTTTGATTTTGTCGTGAACAGACAATTGCCGGTTGGCGGATATTTCGCCATGCCGGTTGTCCAGGTCGTCTGAAAACGGTCAGTTGCGTCTTGTTGGCGGACAAAAGTCTGCCGTTGCGGTTGTCCAACCTTCGGCTTCGGATATCGACCGCATCCTGCGAGGCAATCGTACCGCTATTATGGACATTGCCAGCATGAAGTGAAACCGCATGATTTTTCTCCCGTCGCCGCAATCATGCCGGTGTTGGCCAGTTTGCCTTCAGCATTCACTGCCACATGGCCGGCTGAGGCAAACAATTGCCCCGATTGCGCACGGATGTATCACGATTAGTGCCGATCAGCGATCTTTACCGGCATACATACCACCCAATGCCCTCTGTATCGATGGCATACAGTGAGTTGGCAGAATTTGTATTCTCTGCAGAGGAGGATGAAGACTGATAGAGCCATCAGATGAGACATCATTTTGCCCCGCCAATACACGCACATCTTTTACCCCACACTGGCGCATCAATCTTAACCGCACGACTCAATATCTGCGTGTAATCGGTATCGCGGGCATCCAAACCGTGTCCGGCGATTACAACATTGCCTTTGCCTTATCTTAAAGCCGCTAGGCCTCCTGCTTGATATTGCGGCTGGCCTGCAGTCAAAGTGGCACGGAAGCATTGATAAATCCCCCTCCGTCCACTTGAATTCCCGCAGGGTTTGCACCACCACTTCGGCACGCCTGCCGCCCTACCTCGATATATCCGCCCAACAAAGAGGGATTAGCCGAATTGACCTGATTCACAATGACACGGGCCCTCACCACCTGCAAGATAGGGGTTGTTCCCTGCATCCAGCCGCCCAGCTGTGTTTGCACGTTCCGACGGCTGTTGTTCAAAATGGCACTCACGGCTGTCAACATTGAAACGGGTGTATTATTAACTGAAACCCCTGCGGCAGTAGGGTTTGGATATTGGCCTGCGGGATGCCGTTGCCGGTTTGCATGACGGCGGGCTGTTGCTGTAAAGGTGCCGATTGGTCGGCAACGATACCTGGGCATCGGCATAGGGAGAAGTCAGGATAAGGGCAGAGCTGAGCAGTAATGAAAGGAGAATGAGATAACGGAGATGGAATGATAAAACCTGTAAAGCCGGCAATATCATTTGGCGAAATACCTGCAGCGTGGGTATCGGCCGTGTTTTTGCCTTCGCGTTTGGCATTTTTCGGCAACGGCCGTCATGCAGTTTCGATGTTTGTTGAAGACGACTTTGTACAGGGTGCGGTTCATTGTAAAGGCTTTCCCGATAATATTCCTTATGAATATTCATTCTAGTTTGAATTGACTTTGTATGGGTAGGAAAATTTATTTTTGGATAGGGTTGGCCACGAATGCCACAGTATTTGTAAAATCAGTATGGCCCATTAGCCTATTCAGCTTGAAACGATATAGTCGAATCTATCTGATTGGGACGGATAATTCCGAAGCTTTAATCCTAAATATGACATTATGGGAAATGTTAATGAAAATTATCCGAAACCTTCGCAAAATCCCCTAAACTCCACACAGCATCAACGATCAAACCACCCTGAGTAAAGACAGAAATTAAAGGCTGCGACAGCATGGAGAACCGACAACATCTGGAAGAACATCGGCTGCCAGACAGCATTACGCACAAAGCCCGCCGCAACCTCCCGTTGGCGGAAGTAAAAACCAACCGTAACTGACATCTATCGAAAAACCCATTATGCGATCGAACAAAGTTTCGGCACGCTGCACCGTAAATTCCGTTTTTGCCAGTTCGTATTCAGTAGGTCGTCTGAAATTTTTCAGACGACCTTATCAATCAAATTTAACTCAACGATTATTCAGGTGCTTTTTCTTCACGGGCAGGAGCTTTCGGTCAATGCTTTGATAGACAGACGCACGCGGCCGCGGTCGTCCACTTCCAATGCTTTCACATTTCACAACCTGACCGACTTGCAGATAGTCGCTGACGTTGCGTACGCGCTCGTGGGCGATTTGGCTGATGTGTACCAAACCGTCTTTGCCCGGCATCACGCTGACGATGGCGCCGACGTTGTTGTCGAGGATTTTAACCACAGTACCTTCGTACACTTTTGCCCCACTTCCACTTCGGCAGTGATTTCTTCGATGCGTTTTTTCGCAGCATCGCCGGCTTCTTGAGTGGTTGCGGCAATAGTGATGGTGCCGTCTTCCGCGATATTGATTTCAGTACCGGTTTCAGCGGTAATCGCGCGGATGGTTTCTCCGCCTTTGCCAATGACTTCGCGGATTTTGTCTGCTGATTTTCATGGTAAACAGGCGCGGAGCGTGAGCGGACAGCTCTTGCGGACCTGCCACGGCGGCTTTCATCTGTTCTAAGATGTGCAGACGCGCGTCTTTGGCTTGCGCCAAAGCAATCTGCATGATTTCTTTGGTAATGCCTTGGATTTTGATGTCCATTTGCAGCGCGGTTACGCCTTCGGTCGTACCGGCAACTTTAAAGTCCATATCGCCCAAGCGATCCCTCATCACCCAAGATGTCGGTCAACACGGCGAATTTGTTGTTGTCCAAAATCAGACCCATTGCGATACCGGCAACGTGTGCTTTCAAGCGCACACCGGCAGACAGCAAGCTCAAACAGCCGCCGCAGACGGAAGCCATAGAACACGAACCGTTGGACTCGGTAATCTCGGAAACAACACGCATGGTGTGGCTAGAATTCTTCGGGACGGCAATACGGCAACCAGTGCGCGTTTTGCTAATCGGCCATGTCCGATTTCGCGGCGTTTCGGCGCGCCGACGCGCCCACTCACCGGTGAGAATACGGCGGGAAGTTGTAATGCAACATGAAGCGGTCGGTGTATTCACCGGAAAGCGCATCAATAATTTGCTCGTCGCGGAAGTACCCAAAGTCGCTACGGCAAGGGCTTGCTTTCGCCACGGGTAAACAGGGCGGAACTGTGTGCACGCGGCAATACGCCGGTTTGAATATTCAAAAGGACGGACGGTGCGGGTATCGCGACCGTCGATACGCGGCTGACCTTCAAAATTTGGGTGCGGACAACGTCGGCTTCAAATGCTTTGAAAATACCTTTTGATTTCATTGGCAGCCAGCGTATCGGTTTCTTCAGTAATCAGCGCATCTTTCACTGTATTCCAAGCTTCGTCCAATTTAGCGGAACGCGCTTGTTTTGACGGATTTTTGAATGCTTTTTAATGGCTTCGCCCGCACTCTGCGGCATATTTGGCAACCAATTCTTCATTGGTTTCAGGCGCTTTCCAATCCCATACTTCAGGGTTTACTTCGTCGGCGAACTCATTAATAGCATTAATCGCTACCTGCATTTGGTCATGACCGTAAACGACGGCACCGAGCATCACATCTTCAGGCAGGATTTTGGCTTCGATTCCACCATCAAAACGGCTTTTTGGATGTACCCGCAACCACCAAGTCCAGCTTGGATTTCGCCAATTCGGCTTTGGTCGGGTTCAATACGTACACGCCGTTTACATAACCACGCGCGCGGCACCAATCGGACCGGCAAACGGTACGCCGCTCAACACCAGCGCAGCAGACGCACCCAGCATGGCAGGAATGTCGGAATCGATTTCGCGATCAACGAAACCACCATCGCAACGATTTGGATGTCGTGGTAGAAACCTTCAGGGAACAGCGGGCGGATAGGGACGGTCAATCAGACGGCTGGTCAGAATTTCTTTTTCGCTTTTGTTTGCCTTCGCGTTTAAAGAAACCGCCGGGATTTTACCTGCGGCGTAAATGCGTCAAGGTAATCAACAGTCAGAGGGAAGAAGTCTTGACCTTCTTTGACTTCTTTATTGGTGGTCACAGCAACCAAAACGACGGTATCGCCCATCGATACTTTTAACAGCCGCTGCCGCTTGGCGCGCGATTTCGCCGGTTTCCAAAGTAACGGTGTGATTGCCATATTGGAAGGTTTTTAACGTGTTTATCGAACATTTTCGTTCCTTTCAGAATGCCGCACGCTAAAACACTAATAATGCACACTAAAAGTGAGAATGTGCATAGTTAGGTTTCAGGTGTGCGGCGGTTAGTAAAAACTATATTTTCAGACGACCTCAAACGGTCAATCTAAACGCGCATTATAATAGCAAATGTGAGTAAAATCCAAGCATTCATGAAAGCAGGGTCGTCTGAAACATACTTCTGCGTTTCAGACGACCTTTTATCAAATTTATGATTCTTTGGTTAAAAGATTTAATGCTTCCCGATATTTATCAACTGTTTCTGAATAACATCATTAGGGACTTCCGGCGCAGGGCTTTCTTTGTTCCAACCGCTTTGCTCCAGCCAATCTCGAACAAATTGTTTGTCAAAAGACGGCGGATTGGTGCCGACTTGATATCGATCCGCCGGCCAAAAGCGGCTGGAGTCGGGACGTCAGTACTTCATCCATCAGTGTTAACGTACCGTTTTCATCTAGCCCAAATCGAATTTGGTATCGCATGCGATGATACCGCGTGATTTTGCATATTCTGCGGCTTCCGCATAAAAGCTGAATGGCTTTGGCGCACCTCTGCCGCCAGTTCTTTACCGATAATGCGTTCGCATTCTTCGTAAAACTGATATTTTCACTGGCGATTGCCGACGGCAGCCTTTGGTGGACGGGTAAAAATCACTTCCGGAAGCTGCTGAGCTCTTTCATCCCCTCGGGAAGTTTGATGCCGCAGACAGAACCATTTTGGTAATCTTCCACCGCTGCCGCCAAATAACCCGCACACCCATCTACTTTGACAGGAGTCATTTTTGGCGACAACCGCGCGCCTTCGATGACTTTATCACGTTCAGGCACGTCATAAACCATATCGCCGGTAAAATGATTGGGCATGATATGCGCCAGTTTTAAAACCAAAATTGAAATTGCGTCAGAATTTCTCCTCCCTGAATCGGATTGTTCAAAATCATCAACGCAGAAAATCTATCTGACGCAACCATCAACATGTTGCTGTCGATTTCGATAAACACGACTTTTCCAAGTAAATTTTTTTCAAGCTGATTTCGGACATTTCAGGTTTCTCCCTTCACTGACTTGGTTTAAAGAGATTCATTTTATCCGAATTTGACTTTGCGGTCAGATTGTTTTACAAAATGTTTCGTCTGAAAACGTTTTGCACAGATACAGACACTCAGACACCTACAACTTCCAAATAACTACTAATCAAATTAGATGCTAGAACTTAGGTTTCTTGTTGGATGCTGTTTACAGCTGACAGAGAGTAATCACCATGACCGCTACTTGTAGATGCCACGCAAACTCGAAGTTTCGATCTTATGGTCTTACCGAGAACCAGTCGTCAATTGTAACAGAATCACCACCGCCAACAGATACGGTCATCTCTATTTGCTCAAAACGTCGGAATAGAAACACCTTTGCCGAAATCATATCGTTACCGCTTCGTCTGATAGAATATCGCGACCGTAACCTTTATCGAAGAAGTAGGTATCGCCGCCGGTACCAACCGATCAGGACATCGCTGCCAATGCCGCCGTCAGGTAGTCGCCACCGTCTTTACCAACCAGACAGTCATCGCCTGCAACCGTACAAATGGCGTCGCCAGAGTTACCGTTGATGTCGTTGTTCAAAGCGTTACCGGTACCGCTGAGGTTGCCGGAACCTTGCAAGAACAAGTGTCGACGTTGTCGTCAGATATAGTCGATTACGCTGCGAACGGCACGATACCGCTGGCATTACCGTACTCGATAACGGTCACCTTTGTCAACAAAGTAAACGTCGTTACCGTCACCACCCGCATGATGTCAAACTCTGCACCACCGTTCAGGTAGTCATTGCTTCACCGCCTTGCAGTAATCTTTACCACCTTCACCGTACAGAAGTCGCCATTGTTACCGCCTTGCAGGGTGTAATTTCGTCACTCCTCGTAAATCACGTCAGACCGTCGCCGCCATAAATCACATCTTAGCGCTTCTACCATAAACATCTTCCATCATTACCCACAGTTTTGATCAGACCATCTTTATCTTTGTAGAACAATCATGAATAATTTACCTGATTTTGTCGTCAGCCCGTAAGTATTCTATTCGTTTTCGATCGTCAACGCAATCTTTGCGAACCTTATCGATGATTCAAGGCTGCGGTTTTGGTTGAGGTTTAAGGGCTGCGGCTGAGGCTTAGGTTGTGGTTGAGGTTGGGTTGAGGTTGTGGTTTTGAGCCAACCAGTGGGCAGTACGATCAACATTCTTCGAGAGAACCGGTTACGGTTTAATAATAAGTTTTACCCGGATTGCATTGAAATCGATGATAAGATTCTACGCAGGTTTCTGCGAGGCAAACACCACACCGAACTTACCATGAGGCATTTTAAAGCCGTGTGAACAGTAGTAAAGCAAAACCGCCTTTGTAACCGAAACCGCCATGGCCCAGAGGACAGTAAGGATTTTACGATGAACAGAGGGCAATATACGTTGAATGGCTTTTGATGAGTAGCCGCCATAATGATAAGTCACAATAAATCACCCCAGAATATACATGTAATTAAAACATAGGCCTGACAAATGTAAACCGATCAAACTGCTCTACACTGTTATATTCTAGTGATATTTCACATTAACTGTTTTTTCACTAATGGTTGAAATTTCAGACGAATGGAACATTTTTAATGCAATCAAATTTAACCAGACACTTTATTCTAATGATAGTTCCTTTAAAAAACAACATATTGATTACTTTATCGAAATAATATTATTTATTTCAGGAAGGCACTATTGCCGTAATTTTCCACAACAGGGATTCCTTTTTTCCTTCAAAAACAAAATTTTCATAATTCGTCTTATCTTACCACCAAATATTAGCGAGATATTGCAATAACCATACCTTTATCGTTCAAATTTTCCGATAAACACAGGCCCAAAACGGCGAAGGCGTAAATGCTGTTAAGAGCCGATGTTTGTTCTATAATACGGGTACCGTTTGAACAATATTTATTATGAGATATACCATGAGGACTTTGCTGACAGGTTTCAGCGACAACCTGCCCACTGCTTCCGCGACCGACTGATAATTCGTATTGATTGCTACTGATTCCTCTTCCTGATATTACGGATGCCGATGTTCGCAATATGGTTCAAAGCTTAAACCCGATGCGATTGTCATATCGCCGCCTATACTGTTGTCGACCGTGCAGAGACAAACGTCCCGCCGTATTTGCCAACGCTGCAGCTGTTCACAATCTTGCCGACGCAGCACGCCTGGTTCAAGTCTGATTTATCCATGAACACCGATTACGTTTTCGACGGACAAGCAAAACACCCTACCGTGAACATGACTGGCAATTCAACCACGAAGCGTATACGGTCATGCGAAGCCGCCGGGAGAACCATTTCGCGCTGCTGCCAATCCTGAAAAGTTAATGATTATCCGTACCTCTTGGCTATTTAGCCAACACGGGCAACAATTGTTAAACCATGCTAAAGTCGGCAAAGAACGACAGTCTTTCCGTTGTCAACCATCAAATCGGATGCTCCGACCATGTGGGATTTGGCGCAAGCCATCATTACACTTTTGCACCCATCACCTTCCAGAGGAATTACCTACTTTGGCGGCAATAAATTGTTACTTGGTATGAATTAGTCAAGCTGTCTTTCAAACGGCACTAAAACATGACAATACTTTAAATGCCGGTACTAACACCCATCACCACCGACCAATATCCCCTTCTGCACCACGTCCCAAGTACAGTATTATGGATTGTCGAAAATCGAAAACGATTACGGCATCAAACCCTCTGACTGGGCAAAAAGCTTTAAACGACATCATCGGCAAATTGACCACCTTACTGAAAAGCCCCTGACAGGGCTTTTATATAAAACAACCTACGAAACAGGTATTTAACTTTACACATTCATCTTTTAGTTTAAATAAAACAGCTAATATTCGACCTAACATCTCACAATATATTGAATAATTGATAAAAGACCAATAACAATCAAAGATAGGATTATTAAACGGTAAATGTAACATTTGATCTATCTCCCGTTTCAGGACAATCTTAAATCACAGAAAGGGGAAATAATGCCATCGCAGACGATCATTATTTACCAAGCCGCAAAACGTGCCTCTTCACTGGAAACTGCTGTTCCACTACACCTGTATTATTAGGTAATGCCTCCTTCATAATCTTTTGAAGGGCGCTACCTGCAAAATTCCCCAAATCCCTAAACTCCCACTCTCCGATATTTAGGATTTATGAGTATCTTCTTCAATAAACTGCATGTTGCTTTTGGATAGCTCCGTATAGCTGTTCAAGGCCATAACTTTGTGTACGATCGGGCTTCCATTTATTCATAGCTTTGCTACTGAGACCTTGTAATCTTCCAAATCCCCCTAAATTCACCAAGACGATTTTTCCATGCACCTTTTTTCCGGCAACCGCACAACGCAACATCGCCAAACACATCACCGCTTCCCGCCATTGAAGCGGTAATTGTGCGATTGATTACAAATCATCGAACAATACCCGAACCAAGAACCGCCACCTTAGAGAGACCACCGCGCCGTCCTGCCTATCCTGTTGTCCATGGGTTCAAAGCCGTCCTGCCCGGACAATGGCACAGCCTCCATCCGAACTTGAATATGTTTCATCACCCGCATCGATTTCAACCTGTTTTGCCGTTTTGACGAACCGAACATCCCTGATTACACCTTATGCCGCTACTGCAAACGGCTGGCAAGAGATACCCTGGTCCGAATTGCTCAACCGATTAACCGCGCCAACTGGCCGAAAACCTAAAAGTAGAGAAAGATCCGCCGCCGTCGTTGACGCCACCATTATTCAGACCGCCGGCAGCAAACAGCGCCAGCCATAGTCGATGAAGAAAAGTCAGCGGCCAAACCACACTGAGTAAAAGACAAAGATGCCTGCTGGATGCAAAGAAAACGCCCGCACATCACCCCCGCCAATACCCATGAGTAAACTATCTGTCTCTGCTGGTTGCCTAACCGCTAAAATAATCACCATGCCGACAGTACGCGACAGTGCGGAAAACCGACAACATCTAAGAATATAGGTTGCTGGACATTATGCGCAAAGTCTAACGCAACCGTCCGCTGACGGAAGCACAAACAAACGCAACCGATATTTTGTCGAAGACCCGTTATGTGGTCGAACAGCTTTGGTACGCTGCATCGTAAATTGCCATGCCCGGGCAGCCTATTTTGGTCTGCTCAAAGTGAGTGCGTGCTCATCTGAAGGCGATGGTTTGGAACCCCGACAAGCGGCTAACAGGCTATGTGTTCGCCGCCAGCGTGCCCGGATGCCCGATTATGGGTATCCGGGAGTATCATGTATTGGGGTAAAACTGGTATAATTAGGGCGGAAGACGAAAACCTGTGTTAGTTTCCGGATGTCAGCGAAAAGCGCGAAGAGAGGTATTTTGTAAAGGTCTCATTTGGTCGCTGTGCCATTGCGTTCAATAGCTCAAATGTGTTTTTTAGTTGCAGCTTGCCTGCCCTGTGCTTTGTCTTGCTGGTGTAGCTTAGGCCCATCCCTTTGCTATCAGCCCGCGTAACTTTCGCGTTTTTCTTGCTTCTTTAATGATTTTCAGGATAGACACCAAGTCGCATCATCGCGTTTGTTGTCGTTTGGTCGGTAGTAACGAAAAATTCAGTATTTGCCGTTTCTCGCTTTCAGATATAACCTTTCGCCGTCTGATAATTGATTCGGCGGTTGTAGTTTTTACATTGGCTAATCTGTAAGCGGTAGTATCTGTTTAGGTATTTTTTTAATCCAGTTTAGGGTAAATTTAAACCTATTAAGCTGTTGTTATTAATTGGTTTTATGGATTTTGCAACTTATTAAAAAAATAGGGGCTAATTTGCCCACTTCGCTTGTTTTTGTGACACCCTGAAAAATTACACTCCCCAAAGTTAACTTCCATAAATGATAAAAAACCCGCATACTCAAGACGTAACAAAAAGCCCTGAACCGTTAAGGCTCAAGGCTTTATGCGTAATACAGATACCGCTGAAAATAGGCTTGTGGAGGCGGGGGAATTGAACCCCGTCCGAAAGTCCTCTACAGAGCCGTTCTACATGTCGTATCTATTTAAAATCTCGTTCCTATCATGCCGACTGACAGGCTTAGAACCAGTTACCTAAAATCTTATTTCCGCCAGCAACCGGCGGAAAACCAGTCAATGTAGAAATGACGTTGCGGTAGCGCTTGCGCCACAGCCCATTGACCAACTGCTGCAACGGCAGGCCTTAAGCGGCCAGTGCGTAAGATTCGTCGTTTGCGACTATTTAGATTCAGTGTTTTACGGGAAATCTGAGATCCCGGTATGCCCGCATCTGCTTTGCAACCCCCGTCGAAACCAAGATCGCCCCAGATGGGGAAACGTCGAATTATACGCATATCAGGCTGTTTTTGCCAAGCAGAACGGGCATAACAAAGGTCGTCTGAACACGCAAATCATGCTTTCAGACGACCTTTCGCCTTATTCGATTATTGCCGATAAGTCTGCAAGAAGCGCTCAGGTTTGCCCATGGCCTCTTCGATTTGGTGGGTGTACGGCAGGGTAACGATGCGGAAATGGTCGGGGCGTATCCAGTTGAACCCCGTTCCTTGGACAAACAAGACTTTTTCGCGCACGAGCAGGTCGTAGATGAATTTCATGTCGTCATGGATGCCGTACATTTCTGTGTCGATTTTGGGGAACATATAAAGCGCCCCCATCGGCTTGACGCAGGATATGCCGGGAATTTGGTTGACAAGTTCCCACGCTTTATTGCGCTGCTCCAGCAGGCGGCCGCCGGGCAGGATGAATTCGTTGATGCTTTGATAGCCGCCCAAAGCGGTTTGGATGGCGTGTTGCATGGGCGTGTTGGCGCATAGGCGCATGGAGGCGAGCATACTCGAGGCCTTCGATATAGCCTGGCATGTTCTTTCGGACCGTTGAGCACCATCCAGCCTTGACGGAATCCGGCAACGCGGTAGGCTTTGGAGAGGCCGTTGAAGGTAATGGTCAGCAGGTCGGGGGCGAGCGCGGCGATGTGGTGGTGAACCGCGCCGTCGTAGAGGATTTTGTCGTAGATTTCGTCGGCGAAGATAATCAGACCGTGTTTGCGCGCCAACTCGGCGATTTCGAGCAGGATTTTCTTTGCTGTACACCGCGCCGTCGGGTTGTTGGAGTTGATGACGACGATGGCTTTGGTTTTCGGTGTGATTTTGGCTTCCATATCGGCAAGGTTGGGAAACCAGTCGTTTTCTTCGTCGCACAGATAATGGCGCACCGTACCGCCCGCCAAGTGGCGGCAGCCGTCCACAGCGGATAATCGGGCGCGGGAATCAGGATTTGCGTCGCCGTCGTTCAGGAGTGCCTGCATGGACATGGTAATCAGCTCCGACACGCCGTTGCCGATGTAAACGTCGTTGACCGAAATGTCGCGCAGCCTTTGGTTTGATAGTAATGAACGATGGCCTTGCGGGCGGAATACAGCCTCTTGAATCCGCAATAGCCTCTGCGCGGTCGGCAGGTTGCGGATCACGTCCACCAGAATTTCATCAGGGCGCTTCAAAGCCGAACGGCGCAGGGATTGCGATATTGAGCTTGGAGGATTTGATGACCTTCTTCTTCGAGTTGCAGGCTTTTTGTGATACTGGAGTCGCGGATGTAGCAAACATGATCCAGCTTGGACGATTTGGGAAATTTCTCCATGAGTGTGTTCCGTAAAATTGTTAACAATGGGGTAAATGTACTCCGTTTGCAGACGGAAAGAGTATTTTATGTAACCCAGAAAAGGGTATTCAGAACTGAACCGGCCTCAGAATCCAATTCCATAAAATTTGTCTAGGTGCGGAACAATGTCCTTGTCTGCACACTTATCCTTAATACCACCCATAGCTTTTGAGGAGGATACTTCACGGCATATATATTCAATTAAAACAAATAGTATAACATCAACTTTGGAAGATTCAACCATGGCATACTCAGGATCTGAGAGAAACAAAGTTTTAAACTATTACGAACAATGCAAACATCAGCCAAACCGCAGCAACGTTTAACCTGTCAAGAAACACGCTTACCTGTGGATTCGCCCCTGAAGCCAAACAGGCAGCCTAAAACATCAAGTTACCGGTCTAAACGCCAATTCGATAGGCAAAAACCGGCTCAATATGTTAAAAGAACCCGGATGCCTCATCTGCATGAAAATCGCCAAATATTTTTGATTGTAATGGCAGCCGCTGTTTGTTGGTGCGCTCAAAACAGATGAGGACAGCATGCAAAAAAAAGACTACTCACTTACAGAACAAGACCCGCCAAAGTAATTATTATTTGACAGCCACTGAATTTTTCCGACAACATATTATTTGACGAAACAGGATTTGATCGCCACCTGTTCCGTCCCTATGCCCGGCCCAGAGGGCAAATAGTGAAAGCAGATAAGTGGGAAAAGATAATGATGCTATTCCGGTGTCCGCACAGTCGGCAACCGGCTGATTTCGTCTTTGATGGTTTATCAAATACGATGACCGAGTCTTTTGAAAGCATGGTTTCAGCAATGCCTACTGCCCGCATTGACTCAAAAATCGCGACATTTCTAGATAATGCATGATTTCACCGTACAGTGTCTTACGGAAATGGCGGAAAATTAACATAAGGTATTGCTTCAAATTTATTCACCTGATCAACCTGAATAAAGGTGTGGAATATTAAGGCGGTATCTGCAAACCGTATTGTCTACTACACCTGATTTGGATAATGCGCTACTGTCCTATTTTTGATTTTAGCGACTATACTAATGAATAACTAACGAAGATGATTAAAGCAGAAATGAAAATTCCTGGTTATAAGAAAGCGGTATCATAATGCGCAAAGCCTCCTGATGATATGTTAATTCCAATAGTATCTATAAAGTCATAGGCATACTGGTCAAAAATCGTTAAAGAAAGTTGTCAGTAAAAATGAGAAACTATCAATATCATATAGAGGGATTGGTTCCACAACACCCAATTTGCTGAAGATGGGGTTGCTTTTCCTGTTTCATATGTATCACTTTAGTAAACACATCGTTTATACCCTAAAGAAAATATTTTCAATTTTGTCAATCAATACGGCGAAAATGATGAAATGGACATTTTCATTTTTAGGGTATAAGCAAAATTTAGGCTATGAAGATATTTATAGCTATTCATGTATTGATGATGAATATGCGTGTATGCAAAAAGTGATTGCTTTTGGGATTTCAGCTAATGGCGATTATATCTGTTTTGATTACAGAAAAATGCAATGAAAATCCATGTATCATTCTGATGTATCATGATGATTTTTATGAAGATGAAAATGGAGATACGAAAATGGTAACCAGCCATATCGCAGATAGTTTTTGATGCTTTTTGATATGCTATACGAACTTTCAGATTAGTGCATGCAACTGTATTTTTACCCGTCGAAAGCAAAAATACCAAAACTCAAATCAAGCCGTTTGGATACCGTTTTCGGCAAAAAGTAATCACGCATCCTGGCATTCAATATCGTCAGCAGTTTGCGCCTACATGCCGTAACGGCAACCTAATACAGCTTACGTGACACAGACGCTGATAGAAATCCCGAATAAGCGGTTCAAAACGTGTTGCTACCACGGCAGCCATATACAGTGCCTTACGCATCGCAGACCTTTCGCCGAAGCAGCGGCTTTTGAATTTGGGTTCCCCATCTCCCTCGGGTGCGGGCAATGCCGACCAGACTCGCTATCCGTTTGTGGCTCAGCCGTCCCAATTCGGGCAGCATCGCCATCAGCAGTGCCGTGTTCGAGTGAGTTTATGTTGCCTGCGCCGGTGGAGGTGTTTCAAAGTCTTTGGATTTATTAAAACATTTTCAGGAAAACGAAATCAGGATTTCGCTGTGGCGGTCAGTGGTGGGCATTTCGGTTGCGCTGGCGGCGGGATTGGCAGCTGGGCTGGTGGCGGGCAGTTTTAAGACGGCGATGGCGTTGCTTAAGCCTGTGATTACGGTTTTTATTAGCGATGCCGCCGATTATTTGGGTGGTCGATGGCGTTGTTTTTGGTTTGGTTTCCGGCAATCCGAGCGCGTTGTTTACCATCATTGTGTTGGTTGCGCCGCTGACGTTTGCGAGTGCGGCGGTCGGGATGGCGAGCGTGAACAAGCAGCATGAGGAGTTGTTTGACGCTTATAAATTAGGCCGTCTGATCCGTTATCTGTATGTCCGCATCTGACGGGCTGTGTGATTTTCAGCATCGGCGTGGCGGTGGCGATGGGAGTGAAGGTGCTGATTATGGCGGAACTCTGGGCGAGCGAAGGCGTGGGCGCGCGGATTGCAGACGCGAGGGCGATGCTGGAGACTTGACGGCAGTAAAGCTATGGTGTTGGTTATCGTGTTTGTGTCGCTGTTTGAATACTTGATTACCAAGCCCTTTGGAAATTTTGTTTATGCCGTGGGAGAAGATGATGCTCTATCTTGAAAACGTGCGTTTTGAAATTTCTCCGCGACCCCATCGTGCGCGATTTCAGTTTGAACCTGCAACATGGCGTAGTGAAAGCTTTTGTTCAGGGCCGAGCGGCTGTGGCAAGACGACGGTTTTGCGTTTGATTGCGGGCTGAAACGCCGAAATCGGGCTCGATACGCAATACTTTCCGCAAAAACGGGTTTTCGTTTCAGGAAAACCGCCTGCCGGAAAACTTGACCGCGATGCAGAATATCGCTATTTTTATGGACAAACCCGATGAAGGCGAAATCGTCGCGCTGGCGGCGAAAGTCGGGCTGACTGCGGGCGATTTGAACAAATATCCGACCGAATTGTCCGGCGGCATGGCGAAACGGTGCATTTTGCGCCTGCTGCTGTGTGGTTGCGACCTGCTTTGCTGGACGAGCCGTTTGTCGGTTTGGACCGCGATTTACGCGATATTTTGCTGCTCATGCTGGTGGAAAAATCGAGCGGCAGGGCATGGCGTGGCATGCTGGTAACGCATGACCGATTCGAAGCCGCGCGCCTGGCCATGAAATCATGCTGCTTTCCACTAAGGGCATGAACGTGCAAAACGTGATAACCCTGCCCACGCCGTTGTCCGGAACGCGATTCGGCTTTTGAAGAGGCAGTCGTGTGAGGGAGTTTCAGGGATTCATTATTATGAGTGATAAGGGGATCTGAGTGTCTGACGAACCTTGCGGTTCGTTGCCCTCTCCCAACCCTCTCCCACGGGGAAAGGGATTAGGTTGCTGAAAATCAGAGGGTGCAGGATTGGGAATCGAATAGCAGGTAAACCTAAAAATGTTCAGGCTCGACAGCCCATTCCTTCTCTCCGTGGGAGAGGGTAAGCAAAGCCGCAGGCTTGCCTCTTTAGCGAAAGATACGAATCTGTTATCCGAACGCGATTCGGTTTTTGAAAAAGCCGTGGTGCCAAGGGGCAGGGATTCATTATGAGGTGCTTTATGTTTTCGACTGCGAGTTACTGCTGCTGTTTTATATATTGCTACAGCAGTAGATTTGTTGGTAATACTAATGATATTTTTGCTAGAGCAAATACTAGAAAAGAATATCGAGATATTTATATCGGACAATATTTAGGTTCTGTAATTTTAATATTAGTGTAGTTATTTCTAGCTTTTGTTTTTGAATTATGTTCCGGAAAAATGGGTGTTGGGTTTATTAGGTTTAATACCGATTTACTTAGGTATTAAAGTTGCTATTTACGACGATTAGAGGGCGAAAAAGATAGCAAAAAGAATTGGATGAAAAGGGTTGTCAAAATTAGTCAGTATTGTTGCTGGTTACAGTTGCTAGTTGTGGTGCAGATAATATTGACTTTTTGTTCACTTAGAGACTTTGCATCTTGTCGACTTATTAGTTACTCTTCTTGTATTTTTAATATTGATTTTGTTTTAGTATATACAGCACAAAGATTGGCTAATATTTCAGGTGTTGAGTAAATTGTAGAGAAATTTGTCGTTGGATAATGGCTGTTATTTATATTGGTTTAGGACTATTGTTATTGATACAATTCAAACAATAATATCAATAATAGAATGATACGGGCATTTGAATATCTGACGAACCTCAGGTTTCAGTTACCCTTCTTCTAACCCTCCCACGGGAGAGGGAATCAAGTTGCTGAAAAATCAAAGAGTGCAGGATTGGGAATTAGATGGCAGGTAACCTGAAAATGCTCAGGCTCGACAGCTGATCCCTCTCCTCGTGGAGAGGGCTAGAGAGGGGTAAGCAAGCCGCAGGCTTGCTTCTTTGCGCAAAAAGATACTGCCCTGTCCGCCCAATAAATCCGTATCCGAAAGCATCTTCATGCAGAATCTGCCAAGCTCATGAATAAATTTTCCACCCACCCCATGCGGCCGTTGTCGGCGCGGCGGTGCTTGCCATACTCGGCGCGTTGGTGTTTTTCATCAGCCCCGCCGCCATCGTCCTGCACCGCCAAATCTTCTTAGAACTCATGCTGCCTGCGGCATGCGGCGGTTTCCTGACTGCCGCCATGCTCGAATGGACGGGTTATAAGGTCGTCTGAAACCCGTTGCCACCGTCTTGGCGGCGCTGTTGCTCGCATCCGTCCTGCTGCCGTTTTTCGCCGCAAACCGCTTCGTTTTCGTTGCCGCCTATTGGCTGGTGTTGCTGCTGTTCTGCGCCTGGCTGATTTGGCTCGACCGTAACACCGACAATTTCGCCCTGTTGATGCTGCTTGCCGCGTTCACCGTTTTTCAGACGACCCTATGCCGTCAGCGGCGATTTGAACCTGTTGCGCGCGCAAGTGCATCTGAACATGGCGGCGGTCATGTTCGTATCCGTCCGCGTCAGCGTCCTTCGGGTGCGGAAGCTCCTCAAAAGAATGCCGTCTGAAAGACCCCGTATTCATCCCCAACGTCGTCTATAAAAACATCGCCATCACCTTCCTGCTCCTGCACGCCGCCGCCGAACTTTGGCTGCCCGCGCAAACCGCCGGTTTTACCGCACTCGCCGTCGGTTTCATCCTGCTCGCCAAGCTGCGCGAACTGCACCATCACGAACTCCTGCGCAACACTACGTCGCACCTATTACCTGCTCCAACTCTTTGCCGCCGCAGGCTATCTGTGGACAGGTGCGGCGAAACTGCAAAACCTGCCCACCTCCGCGCCCCTGCACCTGATTACCCTCGGCGGCATGATGGGCGGCGTGATGATGGTGTGGCTGACCGCCGGACTGTGGCACAGCGGTTTTACCAAAGCTCGACTACCCCAAACTCTGCCGCATCGCCGTCCCCATCCTCTTCGCCGCCGCCGTCTCGCGCGCGTTTTTAATGAACGTGAACCCGATATTCTTCATCACCATCCCCGCGATTCTACCGCCGCCGTGTTCGTACTTTATCTGTTGACGTTCGTGCCGATATTTCGGGCGAATGCGTTTACGGATGATCCGGAATGAGCGTTTCTGCTTTCATCCCGTCAGTCAATAGCAAGTCCTGTATCGCTCCTAAGTCAAAAGGCTGTCGAGAAATCTCCAATATGGGCTTTTCAGACGACCTTGCTTAAATCAGGTTTAAATCAGACCTTGCAGTTTCGGGTTGCCTTCTTTGGGAATAGCGCGTTGCCTTCGCCGTCGATGGCGACGTAGCGGTGACGGCTTCGGTAACGAGCTGGCGGTCTTCGGTCAGGTGGTCGTTCATCAGCGTTTTCACCCAAAACTCGATTTTCAGTTGCGGCGAAGTATTGCCCACGCGCACGCAGCGTCCGTAGCAGCAAACGACGTCTGCCCACTTTAACGGGGCGGATGAAGTTCATTTCCTGAACGGCGACGGTAACGATGCGGCCTGCGCGATTTCCGCTGCCAAAATGCCGCCGCCCAAATCCATTTGCGACATAATCCAGCCGCCGAAAATATCTTGGTTGGGATTGGTGTCTTGCGGCATGGCGACGCGCAGCAAAGCTCGCCTATGAGGGTGGGAGCGGTGTTCGTGAGTCATGAGAATATCCTTTTGAGCGGTGCGATTGGAAAACTGACTCGTAAAAATACCTGTCAGGTTGAGAGCATGAAATATAGCACTAAATGGCTTCAGGTTGCGAATACGGAAATAATGAACAGCTGATTTCAGACAACCAAGGATTCAATGGTACAACTGCTGTTTAAAATTAATCACTGGTCGAAACTGC
>BNJU01001144.1_pt1 | contig 41091 bp, 64 predicted proteins | sample 8539281 | NCBI WGS metagenome assembly BNJU01 (sample SAMD00202456, study PRJDB9452) | human saliva metagenome | isolation source: human saliva | place: Japan
TCAGCGTTACGTATTGCTCGGATGTTACCATTTTCGCGGATAGCTGTACGTTTCAACGCCGAACTCGGTAAACCATGAATAAGTTTACATTTTCATGGATACGTTCAAGGTCAATCAGTAGTCGTAACGGATTCGCCCACAGCCAGTGGCAATGCGTTGACCATAGCGGTACCGGGGTCGAGAATTAGCTGAGAACTGCTTCTGGCACTTCATACGCTTTTGGAGGCGATATGTACGGCCAGTAGGGACGTGAAGAACAGCAATGTATTATGCGTGCGAACATGCATAATTTGCGTTACATAATCGTCTTCCTTCGTCTTCATGCCGATAACGCCAGCGCCACCTTTTGATGTTGGTTGCGATATACGTTGCGCGTTCATCCGTTTGATATAACCTTGTTTCGTCAAGGTACGTAACCATCTCTTCGTCAGCGATGAGGTCTTCTACATCAAGGTCGGACGTCATCGATTGTGATTTCACCGCGACGAGGGTCGCCGTATTTCTTCTTCATATCTTCGAGTTCGTCTTTGATGATTTGACGTTGACGCGCTTCGCTAGCCAAGATAGCTTTCAAATCTTTGATCAATGCCAACAATCCCTTGTATTCTTCTTCGATTTTTCGCGTTCCAAGCCTGTTAAACGGCGTAAACGCATGTCGAGGATGGCTACTGCTTTGTTTTTCTGAAAGCCCGAATTTTTGCATCAATGCGTTACGTGCGATTTCGTCAGTTTGAGAACTGCGGATTATAGCGATAACTTCATCGATATGGTCGAGGCAATCAACAAGCCTTCCAAGATGTGAGCACGCGCTTCGGCTTTTGTTAAGCTCGAATTGAGTACGGCGTACGATGACATCGAGGCGATGATCTAAGTAGTAACCCAATACTTCTTTCAAATTCAATACGCGAGGATGACCGTCCACGAGGGCCAACATAATCACGCCGAAAGATTCTTGAAGTTGAGTGTGTTTATATAATTTGTTAAGAACGATATCTGGTTGCACGTCAGCGCGCAATTCGATAACGATGCGCATACCTTGACGGTCACGATCTCGTCGCGGAGTGCTGTGATCACATCAATAACCTTGTCACGGCTCAAGTTCGCAATCGTTTCGATAACGCGAGCCTTGTTAACTTGGTATGGAATCTCAGTCACTACGATTTTTATGCTTACCCTTCGCCATTTCTTCAATGGTTTGCACGAGCGCGCATTTTTACGCTACCACGACCTGTGGAGTACGCTTGATGCCTCTCCCGACCCAAAATGAACGCCCAGTCGGGAAGTCGGACCTTTGATTTGCGTCATTAATTCGTCCCACAGTTACGTCTGGATTATCGATGAGCATGGTCAAGGCCATTACATACCTCGTTAAACGTTGTGCGGCGGAATATTTGTCGCCATCCTACGGCGATACCGCTGGAACCATTGATGAGAAGATTTGGGTATCTTCGCTGGCAATACGGTTGGTTCTGCAAGCTTTCATCATAGTTCGGCATGAAATCAACAGTTTCCTTGTCGATATCAGCGAGCATTTCTTGCGTAATCTTTCGCCATACGTACTTCGGTATAACGCATCGCAGCGGCGCTATCGCCGTCGATGGAACCAAAGTTACCGTGGCCGTCTACCAAGAGGTAGCGCGCGTATTGAAAATCTTGCGCTAAACGACAGTAGCGTCGTAACGGACCTATCACCCATGTGGATGATATTTACCGAGTACGTCACCGACGATGACGAGCGGATTTCTTGTACGGTTTATTATGGCGTCATGCCTGTTTCGTGCATCGCGTACAAAAATACGACGATGTACTGGTTTCAAGCCATCGCGCACATCAGGAAGAGCACGCATTACGATTACGGACATCGCATAATCGATATAGGCGTTCTTCATTTCTTTATCAATCTGAACGGGATGAATATTCCTGTGGGACCATTGTTGGTCTGCCACAATCTCACCCTCATTTTTACTAACACTGATTACAATTCATCATATATCATAGCATTTTGTGTGTGTGCGTATGAGCAAATGTGTGGTAGCGTATTATTAGTAACATGTTCTCCTCACAAATTTATCACCACACATCCCAGATTCACAGCATACACGCACAACGAGACTAGAGGATTACAATCCCAATTCACCAATATTTTATCCGTTTATGGATTATAATCCCTAATGATAAACACACATCACTATGAATAAATCACACATCACAACTAGAATTACACTACCTACACACATACTACCTATACAACATACATCTATCCTTTATTCATAATATTCTATATCATATCTATATTCTATAGACATAGACATACAGACAGAGAGACATATGGATAATCAAATTCAAAATTTCACTTACGCAAGATTTCCAGCCATTATCTGGATACAACTTTAACTATGTTCTTTTACAAACTTATCAAAATCAGAAATTACTCTGTTGTGTATTAAACGTTTTATATTCACTAACAGCTTTCTTCAGTGCCTGTGTCATAGAAATAAGTCCCTTGTTTGTTAGATTTGATACTCATTAAAGTCTAAAAACTTATCTACACTTTCAATAAACGCTTATAGTAAATGTTTCCACGTCGTTCGATAATACGTTCTATATAATCAAAAATGAGGATACTATTCGCTCAAGTTGTTCAATCTCTTCAACAGATAAATAATTTTTGACCACGATTACATCCTTTCTTTATAAATCCGCCCTTCCGGTCCAGATTCCCAAATGTAGTCAATCCCATACGATCCTTTTGTAGCATCCGCATGACTATGAACGATCTCTGAGCAGTTTGACCTGTATATAGCATAATGAAACTTATTCTGTATCGTTCCAAAAATCTCTAGTCATAGGTGATTCAGTGCATCATAATCGATTGCACACTGCAGCAAATATATCTGTTACTTGTTGATATATGCGTCGTTCACCAGCACGAATTGAGCGGACTCTTCGTAGCAATTCTTTAAAATAATCTTGTCCAAATGAACGTCCATTTTTTAGCATAACATCATCAAGAGCAAAACCCTTTGATAATATATTCCGTAAAACTCCGTCGCCCAAATTGAAATTGAGTTGCCTTTTTGCTATTTACTCGATATCCCTACCGCAATGATAGCATCAAGATTATAAAAATTAGTTTGATAAACTCATTATCTTCAGTCAGTTGTTTCCATTTTGGAAATAACTGCAATGATCTAGTTCTCCACTTTCAAATATATTCTTCAGATGCTTACTAATAGCAGTATATTAACATCAAATAGTTTTGCGACATCTTTTGTGTCATCCAAAATCGTTTCATCTTTGAATAGTACATTCGTAGAAACAGATTCATTCTCTGCTTGATATACAATAACATTTCCTGTAATCGCATTTTTCTAAAGATGTCATATAATCCCTCTATATTTATATCTCATTTTGTTTCATACTATAAGCTATTCCTGCTTCTTATTTAATGAGCTGCATGGTATATCATATGGTCCAAGACCTTAACAAAGTCCTCGTTCCACACCTGAAGTATCATTACTCTGTACTACCAATGCCTGTTAGCATTGTTTCTTTCCAGTCATTTCTTGCCATATACCTAAAACCTATCAACATACTGGACTTTTCGTTTTGTCCTCTCCCATTTGGCAAATAGTAGTTTCTCCTTCTCAACCACCTTCTGATTGTAGAACTAGGCGAGGATGAACAACGCTGAACTCCTTTTTCCACACTAGCTCTTGATATCTCTGGCGTGGCAGATCACCGTTTTCCGTAGTCCACACAAAAGAACAACCGCTCAATAAAAATGTACAACACATACAACAACCAATGATAACACCTCATAAATAGCTTCATAGATACACCTCCTCTCCTGAGCTACTCGCCGCTCACAGCCTGTTGTATTTTCCTATCAATAAGAGCAACTCAACTCTCGTTCAATGCGCTCTGCATTTTCATCTGAGTAACCAATGCCGCTCATCAAGGTATCACGCCATTCTTCTTTGTCGCCCCTCGATTCTAAACTTTTTCTATATACAGGGCTTTTACGCTTATCCGTTTCACCATTTGGCAAATAGTAAAAACCAATCTACGGCACATGCACACTACTTACGAGTACGCCATCCCCATTAGGTTTATATAGATCACACATCTGACGTAACAGAGCCAGTGCGTTAGCTCCCTGCCGATGTTTGATTAAGAAATATCATATCATCCGCCTCAAACAAAGTGTACTGTGCTTTAAAATTCTCTTTTTCGCACTGCATCTGAGATTTAAAATATCGCCTGCCTCAGAGTGGCTATGTGAAAGCTTATACGTTGCAGCAAGGCCAGCTTTCATGTTTCCGTTCATATGATTTAAATACGCTCTGCATATCTCAAATTAGCTGTTGCAACCCGTTGTCCACCAGGAATAGGGCAACTGAGGTACCTCCACAGAAGTCACGCGCAGAAAAGACAAAAGCATTATTTTCATCGAGAAAAAGTATACTCATTGCGTTTATAAGGCTTTCGTCGTAATAACCTTAGAGGACTGCAATACAAGACGAGGATGATACGCCCGAAGTGTTCTTTCACCATTGATTTTATATCATCTGCCGCATATAGATCTCCACTCAAACAGCGTCAATCGAGAAAGAAGTACAGCCACCTAGTACAACACCACATACACATACTATAATCAACAACACGGACTTAATAAACAAAGACATACAAAACTCTCCTCTCTCCGTTCATCTCATTTGTAGCAAATAGTCCTATCAACTATACCCGATATAAACAACAATCACTCAACCATTACATCTAGTTGATTCATGCGAAAATCTTCTATCACATCCATAAATTTCTTATTATGTATCGGATTTTCATCATCCCAAACAGGTGGCTCGTGCAATCGCAGTCTGAGGAGCCGAATTTTGGCACCTCCCACTCAGCAATAGCACCCACCGCATCAGCCAGAGCACATTCAACACTCACTTCTATATCAGGGTCTGGCATGCTTGGCATGGATGGGTATGGCTCATGAGTAAGGCTCCAGCTTTCAAGGGGCAGTCCACTTGTGCGAATAGGCACGCTGGTAATCATTTCGCAATGGCCCCTGAAGCACTCGAGGTGCCAATGCATGTTCTGCGTTTTCCTTTATGGCGCTCAATGCGTTTCGTTAAACGCCTTAGCAGAACCAACGTACATATAATAACCTTTCTTAAAATGCATCATTCCTTTAGAACCAATTTCAAGGTCCAAGTCGTGGTCCAGATGCATGACCATGACGTACACGCCACTATCGTGCGCTTCGCTGTCGAGAACATAGCTCGGATAGGCATATTCACGCGTCACAGTAGGCATGGTGAAAGTCTCATCCCACGCTACAGCAACGGCTTTCCAGTCGAGGAATGGGGCCACTTTCTTTGTAAAGAGCCAGGCGAATTCTAAGTCCGTATGGTAATCTGGCAAGAACCATTGTGCCTTATCCCATTGTACGAGAAAAAGAACCCTGTATGATAGCCTCTCGTTTTGCACTCCTTTTCAAATGTAATAAATGCTTGCGCCCTCGTTCTGTAATAGCATCGAACATGGCACCGGTCTTGGAGAATAGTGTACAAGACTTAACCTCTAACAAGAACTCATCACCTTTATCATTGGTGAGCAAGTCAAAACGTGATGATGAGCTATGTAGTTTGACCGTGTATTCTCGTCGAACTACGCGCCATTCCTCCCATCCTGGAATGAGTTTGTGTCAATCAAATGCCTGCTGGCACATCATTACTCATAGTTCGTATCGAGCATAATAACTCACGCCATCACGCCCAATGCCCATAACACGGTATTTCGTCTTCGCATCAGGGCTGATCATGAGGCACGATATACACTCGTTACACCAGTGAACACAGCTCCCCATTTCGACCAGGGTTCGGCAAATGAGCGAGCACAAGCTACCATTGAGTCTCCAAGGTCACCACAGCGATTGGGACGCCCCGCATAAGTGGCTTTCAAAATTGTATCGTATAGAACCTTCAGTTCCTCCCGCATTCAGAATATTCTATGCGTCTATTATATATCAAAACGGGCCACCTGAAGAGCGGCCTGCTGGGAGCGATCATATAACAGGTTCCGATGCTGTCATATGAACAGGATAAGATATTCATCGCATAACTGCGATATGTTGTTTTATTGCAAATCTTACTTTGCGTAGTGACTTCACTGGCAGATGGAAAGCTAGCCAATGGAGCATCGCCAGAGCCTAAGATTACCTTTATTAGCTACTAGCGCATTAGCTGCCGTTTTAGCTTGTTCCAAAGTAAGCGTCAGTGAGGTCCACTACTGTGGATTGATGCGCTTTTACCATTGACCGTAGCAAACTAAGATATACCTATCACGTTTATCAGCCATATTGGGCACCTTTTCTAATTCATATACATAGGGATGGGAATGAAATCGCGATAGGTTCATAGGGTTTTGGATTACTATAAACCCTCACGCAGCCATTACAAACCAAGAATTAACTTAGCAGAGATTAATGACCAAGGGATACTTCGTTGACGCGTACCACGTCAGCAATGGTGTTCTCACAGAGACCAGCCAATGCGGTGCCGACAATCTTAACGGCATCATCAGTAGCTTCAGCCACTGTGAAAGTGACGTCTTTATATTTTCGGTTTATCTTCTGTACCGATATTAAAACGTAACACTAACTTGTGTGCGTTTGAGTTCAGCCATCCGATCACCCTCCTTTCACCTATATACATTCCAAAAAGAGGTCCGTGACAAGCAAATTGGATGAAAAAGAGGAATAATAATTTTACCTGATGAAAAACGGCCCAAAAATCAAGATTTTAGGTCGTACTTTTGTAAGTAGTTTCACGAAACAACAATACATATAAAGCTTTTATTTATGTCCCACTGCTATGAACGGATCATTATTTTTAATTTTGTAGTCTTGAGACACATATTTTATAGAAAATATATTATACTAGATTCATACTGTAACGATGAGTATAGTTTCATCGTTGATAGAGACTCAATATAACACAATACATGTTAGTATTAGAGACTCTACAATTATTTTACAGTCACATATATGATAGAATATAAGTAGTTCATCTACAATTTAGAGGGATTACAAATGGCTCAAATTGCAGGAAAATTTACAACGAATTAAAAACGATCAACGCCGTTATGCTATTACACCACGTCATTCTCAGCGGGTTTTATTCAACCGGATCAATTACAAAATATATTGATGTGGCGAACAAATTTAACGCTGTTCTAAAATTAACAGGCAGCCAACGCATTATGATTACGAATCTGAAAAGCTGGAGGATGTAGACGCAGCTTGGGGAAATGCTTGGCATGGAACCAGCGTACAGTGTCCAACCGCGCGCGCAGCGTCAAGATTTGCCCTGGCACAACGCTCTGTAAGAGGGCTACAAAGACAGTTCATCGGACATGCAATTGGAACGCAACAGCTTTGGTCCCAAGAGATGCCTAGCAAGATGAAAAATTGGCGTGTCTGGCTGTCCTAATTCTTGCACTGAAAGCCGCATGCAGCGACGTTGGTGAATCGGTACGGTTGAAGGCTGGAACGTATGACGCTGGCGGTAGCGGCGGTGCTCACCCACGCATTGGCGACCTTATTGCCGAAGCGGCGACTGAAAAGAAGCACTCGCTTTGCAGACCGCATCATCGAATATTACAAAGCAAACGCTCAAATTGAAAGAATGGGCGAATTCATTGAACGCATCGGTTTAGAGGCTTTCAGCAGCTGTATGGGCGACCTTGAAGGGCTACAGAACCGGAAAGCGGCGGAACCGGTTGTTAATTTACCAGGTCACGCAAACGATCCAGAGGTAGAAGCACCGCGCCTTGAACCAGGTCAACCAATCACACCAGATACAATCATCCGCGATATCGTAGATATGTACCCTGTTGTAGTACCAGTACTACAAAGCATCGGCATGGGTTGTCTCGGTTGCCCATCCTCCACGATGGAGCCTTTTATGGCAAGCTGCTGAAATTATGGCGTTAATGTATACGATTTACTAGATAAATTAGAAACTGCCTGCAAAGGCGCATAATTATAACCATACTTAACTTATATATTTATATATTCGAGATATCTGGACCTATGTAGACACATAGGTCCTCTCCCCATTGGTCATAAAGACGACGTAGCAAAGGAGCTTACTCATGTCCGCATTTTTAGGTCACATTCACTACTGGTTATACTGTAAAAATTCAATTGCTCGTTGAGCGTGAAAATTTAATCCTCGAAAAACAACTAAGGTAGACGATCTTGCTGAAGAATTGCACTCCATCTCCGTAGATACGTATGGGGAAACCAATCAACCTCAAGCATTCCTTTTAGGAAAAATCATCGACCACAACAATATTTCATGGCTGGCTCAAGCACCAAATCAATATAGCATCCGTTCGCAGAAGCAGCTTATTAAAGATATGCTCGACACAAATGCCGATGACAATGCTATCCACGTTGTGACAGCCATCCTTGATGCCTTTGCAGTACAAGGCAGCGTGTGGTGTTGTAGCTCAAGATTCCCTTGAAGAACACACAGCACCTGCTATTTACAGTGCCCTTCAAAACTTCTATGTAAACGGCATGCCTTGCGACGGCGGCGACCAAATCGTTGAGGACAGTGCTGACCGCTTTACTTTGGCTATGACCATCGCTTACAAGCGATTACTGGCGCACAGCAGGCGTTGACCCCAAATTCTATGGCACTAGTATACCAAACATGGTTCGGAGGCCTTGTGAAAGCTTATCGTATCCTGAATTCGAGCTTATCACCACTGAAGACAATGGCACACGATTATATACAATCGCAAAAAAATAAATACATAAGATTTCGTTTTCTTAGTCAACTATAAACGGACGAAAACGAACGAAAAATTTTACGTTCGTTTTTACGCTCGTTTTTTGTCCGTACCGATAAGTGCAGTCATGAATTACTACAGGCCTGTACTAATTTGAAATTTCTTTCAAAACTGTAGCCATAGGCACAGCATTGATAAGAAATATCATTTATAATAAGACCATAAGTTAAATTCTTACTGACAGAAGTATTTATATAGGAGGTGCAGCATTATGGCAGGCACAGTCAAAAACAAGAATTAGGTTTATTATTCCAAGGTCCTAACTACGTAATCGTAAAAGGTGGCCAAGTCTGGTGAAAAGGTAGAAAACACAATCACCCTGAAGCGAATGTAATCTTTACTGTTGTAAAAGGTAAGGTTCAAGTGTTCCCAAACGAAACAGAGGAACATAGTACTCGTACCAGGTGAAGTGCTTTGGAATTCAATGATGATAACTACATTCAAGCAACACTCTGTTGAAGATAGTGAGTTCATCGTAAAACCCTCGTTCATAAACCTGAATAAGATTATATGTATTAATTAACCCCTCCTCTCAAATACATTTAATACTATATGAATCATTAAAAGAGCACCTATGCTGAATAGCAATCTCTACAAACTAAATGTAAGAAAGCTACAGCTCATAGGTGCTGATAGTATGTGCTAATTATAATTGATGACCTTTCATTGCTATGAACACATTCTCATAATATATTTCTATAGAATATTTTGCTAATCCTTTGCGGTTACATCTATAAAGAGACATATACTAAAACTATTAAGAGAAAGAGGATTTTGATGACACGCGAAGATTTAGAAATGTATATTTATAAGCAATTTGATGACACTACTACTAATACACCATGGACGCAATTTCACATTACAAGGTATTCCGCCATCAAGATAATCGTAAATGGTTCGCATTAGTCATGAATATTACAACGGATAAATTAGGCTCTCACCAAGATCAAACCTATTGATGTACTAAACATCAAATGTGATCTCATTATGATTGGTTCCTTTCGCAAGGAACCAGGCATTTATGCAGCATATCACATGGATAAATCCAATTGGTTAACTGTTTCTTTTGGACGCTCTGTTCCTACTGAAAGAATAAAAATGCTCCTGGATATGAGTCATCGGTTAACAAAATAATACTTATTACAACTAGATTATATACAAAAACGAGCGTAAAATTTACGCTCGTTTTTATGTGCTTTCAGTTAGATTACTATTAGATTTTATAATGAGATGAAATAGCTTTCACTTAGGCACGTAAAGCCATAGCAGTTACTAATAAGATAGCAATATACACTATACCAATAAAAAAATAATATGGGCCGACGAAGTACCTAGCATTTTACGATATAGACCAAGCGAGCAAAGCATATAATACAAAGCAATGACCAAAAAGAGCGATACCAATAAAATTTTCAAGCAAATAAGCCACATATCCAAAGTGCATGAGATTTAAAGCTATAATTAAGAGAATTTACTAACCCTAATATGGCCAATGGAAAATCAAAGTCACTGCATACGAAACAGCTGTAAAAGTTTGTTTAAACGTAAGCTCACGATTAGAAAACATTTTTACATATGATGAATTGTAAAATATATTGCGACAAATAAAAAGACTCATATTGAGATCTCGTAAAAATGTAAATAACCACAAATACATGACACGGAGGTCTCTAATATGAGCTATATACATCTTACCATAGAAAAACGAAGTCAAATAGAAGTTTTACGAAAAGAAGGATACTCTGTTCGTAGAATTGCTAGCTTAATCGGTGTCCACCATTCTACTGTAGCAAGAGAATTAAATCGCATTGAAGGTGAATATTCTGCGATTAAAGCTCAACAGTTAGCAATTAGTAAGTCTGCTAATAAAGGTAGACCAACAAAGTTAACCCCTCAATTGGCGGCTTTAATTGAATCCAGGTTACAACAAACTTGGTCTCCAGAAGAAATAGTTGGTTCTGAATTAGTTGGGGTTCTAAGCTTTAAAACAATATATTCTTGGATCCATCGTGGTTTTCTTGCTGTAACAGAGAAAGTACTTCGCCGGAAAGGCAAAAAGCCTGGTACTCAAGAAAAGCGTGGACGCTTCAATGTGAAAAAGACCATTAAAGAACGACCTCAAGAAGTTGAAAACCGGGAGATTTTTGGTCATTGGGAACTAGATACAATGGTGTCTTTCCAGAGGTCAAAGCAAAGGGTGTTTAGCTACATTTGTTGAACGTAAAACTCGATTCTATAGTAGCAATAAAAGATGGATGATCGATCTAAGGATTCTATGTTTTAGCTATTAGTTCTCTATACAACACATTAACAAGTAAATTACTTAAAACCTTACCGTGGACCGTGGTAAGAATTGCGTGCTTTTGAACAGGTTGAAACCGAGTTTGGGATACCCGATGTATTTTTGCCGACGCCTATGCAGCGATGGCAACGTGGTTCTAATGAAAATAGTAATGGTTTACTTCGAGAGTTTTTTCCTAAGAAAAACCGATTTAGCTAAAGTAACACTAGATAAAACTAACAGAAGCATTAATGCTGATTAATAATCGACCGAGAAAATGCTCTTTGGGTTTAAAACACCATTTGACATGTTTAAACATGAGATTAGAAAATTGATTTAATTTTGTCGCATTACTTTATTGCAATTCAAGATATAAATATGCTAATACAAGCCAAAAAGCCTTTAAAAACGCCCACATCAATATATAGCCAACAATACTCCGATTACATAAGCTAAGGATACCGGTGTAACAAAACACGGCTATATTTTTCTACAAAGGAAATGCTAAGCATAATACCAAACAAGCTTAACATCAACTTTAAACCTTGATTAAATGTGCCATCTCTCAACAATATAGGAATCCCTCTGATCTAGGACTCATATTAAATCCCAACATAACTGCATAAGAGACATCTATAAAACCTCCTCATCCTTTCTCGACAACACCAAAATCATACCATATCACTACCGGCAAAACAAATAAGAGAACCCCATTTCCTGCTCCTTAGTCTAAAAAAATAATCTCTATCTCTGATAGAGGAAAAACAGCCCCCTCTCGAAAAACGACTTGCTCCTTTTCCTACAGTCTAAAATAATATTTTACGTGATTTAGAGAGAAAAAGACACCCTCCTAAAAACGACTTTTCCCAGATGCTGTGGATTTTCCTTAGGAAAATCTTACGCATCTGGATTAGCGATAAGTGGCCCCATACGTCGCTACGCTCTGTTAGCTCCACCCTGCGTCTGGCCCTGTCCTTAGTCTACAAAAATAATATCTATCTCTGATAAAGACATTCTCTCGAAAAACGACTTCGCTCGCGCAAGCGCAGTAGCGTGTCGGCTTTTCGAGAGGGGCTGCTGGATCTCACCTCAAAGGATAGATATTATGAGACGTTAATTACTTCGTCTGTAATGTTTTTCAACGCTGCTATTTGCATCAGCTGCACGAATTGTGTAAGCGATCGTACATACAACGTCCATTTTCTTTTCAACGCGAACTGCTTCGATAGCGTTATGAATGCTTTGCATCATAGGTTGAGCAATTTTGTTTACTTCATCGTTTTTCTTTTTGTAACAATGGAGCTACGGATTTATTGAATTCTGCTTCTGCTTGAGCTCGATCTTTAATTTTATCAATTTCTTGCATTTTCTTTTTCGATTTGTGGACGGTACTGTGCATCTACTTGTTGCATTTTTCATATCAAGTGCACCGTAAACCAGGATAGCTATTTACAACTTGACTCATTTGTACCAAACCAATGTTAGCAGCGCTTGCCACAGCAGTGGTAGCGGAGATAGCACCACGATAGCTAATGTTGTCAATTTTTAGTCAATTTCATCTGAGCATCCTCCTCAATAGTAAAGCTTTCACTACACAAACGTGTAATGCACTGTTTTTACTATATCAAAATCTCCCCTGCTTTGCCAAGTAAAAACCTATGAAAAATTAGAGATTATTTATAGCATCTAATATTTCAATTGTATACTATTAATAGTAATAAGGGCCCATGAATTCATCATGAACCCTTTATCAATATTTTATTATCTATTATTGTTCGTCATTAAGATAGATATATTTATCGGATTTCAATTTAGACACGAGGTCAGGCACCAAGCCGATAAGGCGATCAAAGCTGTTGCTATAAGGATTGCCTTTAATATTGAATAATTCGATGCGGTCGCCTTTGATCACGAGCACTGCGCTTGGTTCCATTTTTGGCAGCCGCCACCGCCGCCACATTCGTGGTTTTTGTTAGCAGTATTATGATTTGTACCAGTACCGAAACCAAATGTTACGTCAACGAATGGAACCAATGTGGTATCGCCGATTTGTACAGCTTCACACAACAACAGTTTCCACTTTAATCATATTTTTGAACTTCTCAAAAGGACTTCAAATTTTTCTTTACGTTACTGTTCTCCATCGTAGTACCTCCACTGATGTCAACTATGCGTTAGCGGCTTGTTCCGCTTTCAATCGTTCTAATTCTTTCTTTTCTTTGCGCTTAACCCAAAACACTTGATGGCTTCTACAATGAGTGCACGCACGGTTGTGAAAGTACAAAACCGCGTTCCATGCTGTCAATACACCCTAGGATTATACGCCCTTTAATATGGCCGCTGCTCTAAATACCAATTCAAATAATCAATTTCAATATTCTCAGCCTGTTCAGGCCAGATACTGTACAACATCGAAGCAAGCATGCCACCCTTAAATGGATCACCGATGCCGATTCGCCCTTCTACGGCGATATCTCGCGGTTTAGAATGGTCATAACACCGCTTAGAAACAAGTAGTAATTGACGCCACATTCAGTATCGTCGTCATGTTTCATAAACCAAAAAGGTTGGAATTTTGAGACTTTAAAAACTAGCCACCGGATCATTTGATTTGGCTTTTGAAAGCGAGCTTTCACGCTATCTTTTTAAACCATCAATCTTCGTAAACACCTTCTCTTTTACAGTGCCATCACTATTGAAAGTGACCTTTTCCACCACTTCACCATCAGGTTTCATCGTCGGATTATCACGAATTGCATCATATTGTGCAGCTCGTGCTTCAGCACCTTTATTTTCATCGGTGGACTCATCACGCGTTCAATGCGAACCTGTTTCTCTTGTGAAGCCGACGCTTGTCCTGCACTGCGAACAGAATCTGAGGCTTTCACCAGAAGTGCCACGGTTGTAGCTCAGTCGGTTCCGTACCGCCTTGACCACCACCTTGCATGGCTTTCATCATCGCTTCCGCTTGGGCCGTCACTCGATCTTTGTCAATTTCGTCCATTGCCTTTTGATATTCGTCATCAACCCGTTGTGCGATCCAATCGTCATATTCTTTCACAGGGCCTATTTTCTGCATGCCTAATACATACAGTTGTTTAAAAAATGGTTTGCCCTGAAAATATGCGAGATGCAGCGACAATACGCGCCACAGCCATTTAACCGACAATTCTACGCGGTACGGCGTCCTGCCGTTCCATTCGATGCTATATGTGATTGGCGTTAGTAGGATAATCATGATCAGCGCTACGATGAGAAGCACTACGACGAGTGCCACTATAGCGACTATACTCAACCACATCACCTCCTTAGGTTATGGGATTTGTGAAAGTATACTCTAATTTTCAATGCCCTTGCGAGCCATTACACCTTGCATGTAATAATGCTTAACTTCCTTCATTTCCGTCACAAGATCGGCCACATCAAGAAGTTCTTGCGGTGCCCCGCGCCCCGTAAACACCACTTCGGTTTCCGGATTACGAGCCTCTAATAGAGCCTCCGTTTTTTTCCAATCAATGAGTTCAAAGAACAAAGCCATGTTATATTCGTCGAGAACCACCAAATCATAGTCGCCACTAGATACAGCCTCTAGCGCGCGTTCATAGCCCTTTTCAATGAGAGCCACATAATCCTTAGGTGGATTTCCTGATTCAAATACAACCACTTCATCACCCCATTTGGCGAGCTCATCCTTGCTCTTCATGCCTTCCTTGATGATAAAAAACGGTTTACCTACAGTTTCTAATGTAATATTTTTGAGGGTCGGTAAAATATTGTGTTCACTATACACTTTAGACTTCATGAACTGTAAAAATAAAACCTTTTTGCCAGCGCCTATAGCTCGTATAGCGAGACCGATTGCAGCCGTCGTTTTACCCTTGCCTTCGCCGGTATAAACTTGTACATAGGCCTTCATAGATATACCTCCGTTCATATACCATAATTGTACAATATTTATAGACGAAAAGGAATAGATATCACATGAAAGACAATCCTTATTATGCAATATAGTACATAAAAATCTGTTCCTTATACAATTACATACATAAACATAAGGGATGAGGGACCCGAAAAACTCCACCGGCCAGGTCTGACTACGGCCTACGGCCTTCGCAGGCCATAAGTGCAGGGTGTGAGGCAACAGAGGAGCATAGCGACGCATGAGGGCTCACTATCACTTAGTCCCGAACATAAGATTTCGCAACAGGAAATCCCACAGTGAGTGGAAAGTCGTTTTTCAGGCCCCTCATCCCTTTTAAATTAGTATACTAACTATATATGAGGAACAGATTTATTATCGCCTTTAATTTGCAAATAAGATATCATTCCAATCCTATGCAAGACTGTATTAATTAAGGAATGAACGCTCTGCCAACCCAGCCATTTTAGTAATTAATATATAGCGTAGAAAGGGAGTGTCCTCCAAAAACAACTTCCCCAGTTGCTGTGGATTTTCCTTTGGAAAATCTTACGCATCTGGATTAGCGATGGTGGCTCGCAGTGTCGCTACGCTCCTCTGTTAGCTCACACCCTGCGTCAGGCTCCTTCTCTAAACTACGTTATACCCTGGTATCTTTTATGCCAATTAGTCAGCTAAATTTAGATAGAAAAAGATAGACCCTTCCTGAAAAATGACTTTCGGCTCCACGTAAGCGCAGTAGCTTCCCCACTCCCGCTAGTTTGGTAATTATTAATACGCTAAAGAGATACCCCCTGTTCGAAGACGACTTCGGGCTCTCCCTTATGCTACGTTGTACAATGGTATTCTATGCCAATTAGCTTGCCAAATTTGAATAGAAAAAGATAGACCCTTCCTGAAAATGACTTCTGGCTCCACGTAAGCGTGTAGCTTCCCCACTCCCGCTAGTTTAGTAATTATTAATACGCTGCGAGGGATACCCCTGTTCGAAGACGACTTCCGGGCTCCGCGTAAGCGCTGTAGCGTGTCGGCTTTCCGAACAGGGGTATCCCGTCTTATAGCATATTTAATTACTAATTGGCAAAAATACCATTGGATCGACTGCGGTCCCATTGATTCGCACTTCGTAATGGACGTGTGCGCCTGTACTTTTACCAGTACTACCCATAAGAGCAATCACTTCGACCTTGTTTGCACGCTCATACCGGGTGCTAACAAGGACGGCGCGATCATGGCCATAACGAGTCACAAATCCATTGCCATGATCGATTTCCTAGGGTTACCTAACCCCCATCGGTGTAGCTCTGCAATTGTTACGGTCCCGCTGCGGTAGCAACGATGGATGTGCCGTATCATCGGCGATATCGATCCCCTCGTGGAATGCACTGCTTGCGCCCGTTACAGGATCGATACGGCCACCATAAGGAGATGTAATAACACCCTTTACTTGGCCAGATGCTTGGAGTTGTACTATTCGTATAACCACCGGAGCCAACGGTGTAGTTCAATTGTTGCAATGCAGCAATGTCTTGGGCCCCACCATCACGCAAAAATATTGCATCGATGTGAAAATTAACCAATAATTTTTGAGCATCCTTATCTAGTTTGGATAGTCTGGCCAAGCTGTGCCGCAGTTAGCGTGGGACTAGTCTCATCATGAGCGGCTACTTGCTGGGTCAGAGCCATCGCTACCACCTTGAGATGGTGTGCCAGATTCAGCACCCTTTCAACATTTTGCTTGTTTTCTTCACTAATTTGATTTAAGTTTTGGATTTTCTTATCCAACACTTCTGTTTTTGTAGTAACAGTTTTTAATTGTTCTGTTTGCAATTGTGTTTGTTGACGCAATTGAACGATTTCTGCTTGTCGTGCAATGCCCCAAATAGTCAAAAACAAGTGCTGCTACAAATAAGATAGTTCCCACGATTGCGGCTATCTTCGCTTGTTTATGGCTCAATGTAATGGTGGTATTCTCACCATTTTGAGACACTACAGAACTTAAAAATACTTGGTACTTTCAAAAATGTCTTCCTTACTACCAATCTTTCCTCAATTCTATGCATGTGTGTTCAATACGAACACAACAAAGCAATTGCCTATTGGGAATGGATAACGCTCGCTAACGCTTCCTCATTAGTACGTTCACCTAGCGCTTCATTTGAACTTTCCAGTTCCTCTTGTGAAAGATTAACAAGACTTTTACCTTTCACAATAGGTTTACTAAAAATACGAGAGTCGTTGCGGCCATAAATACTGGAAATGCAAACACCGTTGTTATTGCCATCAAGCAATGTGAGAGCAAAGGATAAATCGTTGCCAATATTATCGAAGGCATTGTATTTTTAAAGCCGATTTTGCAATGTATTCGCTGAATATTGCGAATTTGCGTTTGTTCTGCAATCATATCTTGCAAACCTTTTGCAGCCTCTCTAATTTCAGTGATTTCTACTGAAAGTTTACGTTCTAGATAACCTCATTTTCGCCTTGCATAAAAGAAATTGAACTCTTCGTTAAGCTTCCCAATCGGATGTGCAAAGTGATGCAATATACAAGCAAAATAGCAGATAGTACGCATCCTAATACGCCGATATAGGGTTGTATAGTTTCTAACATTCAAATCCCTTTCTATCTAATTCGTCCAAAAACGGACTAATAGCACGTTCTAGTATACCATGTAATGATGCAATAAGTACACCATAATTCACGATAGGCGTACCTTGTACAACGGCATAATCAATGCGTCGAAGCACTTCGCGCCGCGTCAACATCAAGCCCCACAATGGATAATAAGGTCATAACCACTCACATCCTAGAGGGAATGCACCACCACTTGTAAATTCAAGGTGTAAACCGTATGCCCCTTCTTTTTCAGCCACATCGGAATTTTAACGGTTCCAATATCATCGCACTGACGTCGATGCGTACAACCTTCACTAATGAGCACACGTGCGCCTGGTTTCAGATTATTCAAAGCATTTACACCCATTACCAAATCCTGTAATTTGCCTTTAAATCGAGCCATCAAAATGGAAAAGGATGTTAACGGAATATCTGCTGGTGTCAATGCGTTAACAGCCTCAAAGGCTTGCGAGTCTGTAATGACAAGTTTTGGTTTTTGTGAAAGCTTACCTAACAGGGTTGGCAGTTCTTCTGTTTGACAGACCAAGGCTAGCCCTTTATGGTCTAGTATCTCTCGAATCGTTTGTACCTGTGGCAAAATCAAACGCCCTTTAGGAGCAGCAGAATCGATAGGACACACTAAAATAATAGTATCCCTGGTTCTACTAAACCCTGCAACAGAGTTTGCTCCCCTTCTACATCTGGTAGCGTTAATCCACCAATAAATCGAGTAACATCAGGCGATCTCGATTAGATGTAAAGTCAGTAGAACCTACTACAGTAGCAATAGATGTCAGTTCAGAATATGTATTAATATAACCTTGATGAGCATTGTTAGCTTTATTTGACGTACTTTCACTTACATAATTTTTGATTGTTACTAGTACTTTCACTAGAGAGTATTAATTTCGTTGATAAACAGTGCGATAGGCACATTATTTTGCTTTATTTATTAAGCCACATCATGTCATCAGCCGTAGGCGCTCGATCGATTACGCAGTACGTAAACAGCCAGATTAATTTTTTAATAATTTCTTCAGATTTTTCAATACGAAGAGCACCCAGCTCCGAAGTATCATCGATACCAGCCGTATCGGTAATAACCACAGGACCCTAGAGGCAATATTTCCATAGATTTACTTACAGGATCGGTCGTAGTCCCTCACACTCAGATACGAGGGATACCGGTTGATCCGTAAGCATATTAATCAACGTAGACTTCCCTGCATTACACCGGCCAAAAAGCCGATGTGCACGCGGTTAGCCTTTGGTGTTTGTTCCATTGCACGCGAAACTCCATTGTTTCTTCTTCGCCTGTACTCTCTTGAGCGTCCATATAAGCGATGAGACGTTCTAATTCGGGTTCAGAGCTAAAGGCAATCTCAATTTTTACCTTGTACCTTCTTCCCTGCACGGAATTTGATAGATACAGGAGATCCTAAAACTCAATTTCAAACGGTCAACTAAATCACGAACCTCAGCTGTATTATGCGGTTCTTCTGTTTCTTTAGCTTTAGTCTTTTTCGATATCATCGCTTTCTACAAGTTGTTCTGCTTGACGAGCGCTAAGTTCACCCTCTTTAATACGTTCTGCCGCTTCTACTTGTTGTGCTGCACTACGCAAAGCCAACAAAGGACGGGCTTGACCAACGGTCAAATCCCCTTCAATTAAATCCTTTTGCACAGATGCAGCCAATTTCAAAAGACGCATCATATTAGCGATATAAGAGCGACTACGGCCAAGACGAGCGAAATCATCTCTTGTGTTTGCTTATACGTGTTCATCAAGCCTTGGTATGCCAATGCTTCTTCAATTGGATCGAGACCTTCACGTTGCAAATTCTCTACTAATGCAACCTCTGTCATTTCCTCTGTATTGTAATTTTTTACTACTACAGGAACAGTTTCTAGCCCTACCATCAAAGCTGCACGATAGCGACGTTCACCGGCTACGATTTGGTATTTATCCTTTTGTTTACGCACGACGATTGGTTGGAAAATGCCAAGGTTTTTAATGGATTCAGCTAGTGTAGCCAAACTTTGTTCATCAAAATTTTTACGTGGTTGATCTTCATTAGGTATCAATTCCCCTATTGACAATTCATGGATTTCACGATCGAGCAAGGCCGTCTCAATGGATTGCTCTCCCATCATTGCCATTAATGTTTTTCTTTCCTTTTTCTGTTTCATCGCCATAATAATCCCCAATCTATTAGTACTTTCACACACCGTCATATATAAAATGCAGCACAAACTAATATACAGTTTGTGCTTACATTATATCATTATATTTATTATTATCTAAATTACATTTATTTAGTTTTCTTAGAAGCCTTGATGACCTCTTTAGCTAATTTAGTATACACGTCAGCACCTTTTGATTTTGGATCATACACTATGATCGGTTCACCATAGCTAGGGTGCTTCACTAAGACGTACATTACGAGAATCACCGTTTTATACACCTTGGTCCCAAAGAAGGCTTTTTACTTCATCGGAAACTTGTATAGATAGATTTTGTGCGTCCATCAAACATTGTAAGCAATACACCTTCAATTTCAAGATTCTTATTTGATGTTTGCTGTACGATTGTAATCGTTTTAACAAGTTGACTAACGCCTTCTAATGCATAAAATTCGGTTTGAATAGGAATCAATACGCTATCTGCCGCTGTGAAAGCATTCAATGTTAGCAATCCAAGGGATGGCGGACAATCTATGATAACAAAATCATAGTCATCACGTACAGAAACAAGGGCTTTTTTCAAAATTGTTTCACGTGAAACAACCCCTACTAATTCAACCTCAGCACCGGCTAATTGAATTGTTGCAGGCGCTACAAATAACTTTTTAAGCATTGTAGTTTGAATGACATTAGTGATATCCTCGCCATTTATCAGTACATCGTGAATACATAACTCTAAATCATCTTTTTCAATGCCCAAACCGGAACTAGCATTACCTTGCGATCTAAATCAATCAACAACACCTTGCCTGCATCAGCTAAACAAGCACTGAGATTAACAGATGTTGTAGTCTTTCCTACACCGCCTTTTTGATTAGTAATCGCTATTACTTTGCCCACAATATTCACCTCGACTTTACGTTCAAAAATATTTCATTTCATTATAACATAGGGTACACAAAAAGAAATAGAACTTTTTAAGACCTTACAAGGTAATTTTTATTAGTCCATATAAAAGTATCCAAAATGTTTCACGTGAAACATTTCAGAATATACTTAAAAACAATAAATCATTATAAAATTTTCTACATGTAACAATTCTATAGAACTTCTATATATAGAAAATCAACTGTTGTCATATAGATACAAGCTATATAACTTTTTATCTATGGACGCGCCTTACTAAATTATATGAAGCTATAGCCTACAGTGCATAGGATATATTTATACTTATAAAAGATAGTTTTTATCGATTTAACTGGTTCCAAAAGCTATTTTAAACAATTCTAGAGCTATTTATATAGATTATAAAGGCGTTTCACATGCCCATATAACGGAATGCTCCGGTCATAAACAAGGACGAGTAAAGCGCTATGCTGGACTTCGACACGCAGAGATTTCCTCTCAAAAATTTGTTGACGAAGCTTTGCAAAGAGATTCAATTACTAGCAACACCAAAAGGTGTGTATCAAGAATATGAATACGACGCTGCGACTAAAAACAATTCTTAGTAATCCACCATTAAAAATTGAAATGCTCATAATAGAAAAACACGAAAAATCTACAAAGGTATATGTATTAGGCGTTACCGTAGGTGAAGATGTAGAAGTGCGGAGCGAACAACTGTTTAAAAGCAGGTAATTATACAGTAGGATTACTACTGATGCAGCTGCTAGCAACAGCTGTCGAGCTAAGTGGCAGACCAAGTTAATGAAGTAATCAATACAATAGCACAAGGCTACAAACCTACATGGCGCTAGCCCAGGTTATGAAGTGGCTAGAGTCCAAAAGGTTTAGCAAAATCATTAAGACCGAACAAAATCGGTCTACAAGTTACAGATAGTTTCTGTAGTTTCCAAGAAAATCTGTAACAGCCATCATCAGACAATGCCAGCTAACGAGACATAAAAAGTAAAAGAGGTTGTACATCCTGTTCACAAAAGACTGTGCATCAGAAAACTTCCAGAAAAAGCAAGTACACAAAACACAAATGACCAAGTACCTTGCAGAAAAAGCACAGCAGATGCGTCTTAGCATCGCAATGAAAGGACAACCAACAAACTAAAATGTTTCACGTGAAAGCATTTCCTTGTACCTAATTGAGCAAAAATGTTTCAGTGAAACAATTCATTTATAACACTAAATAGATACATTATAAAATGAATGGTAGTATATTAAGCCCCATAAACAGGTAGAGGAAAGTGATAGAATGAACATTACTTTTCGCAGCGACTTTGGCTCTGCAGCCCGAAGGGCGAAGTCGAGACCCGGCCGGTGGAGCGAAAGCAATGTTCATTCACACTATACGATATACAGGAATAAAGACTACACTGAGGTCGTTTATATAGGTGCATCTCATTAAATATAAAGGATGATTCACATGTACATTTTTGACGGCGCTATGGGTACAATGCTCCAAGCCGCAGGCCTTGAAGAAGGTTATTGCCCAGAATTATTTAACGTGAAAGACCGAAGTAGTAAAAATATCCACGCTCAATATTTACAACATGGTAGTGATGTGATTACTACAAATACATTCAGTGCTTGTAGCCCTAAATTTGAAGATTACGATTTGCAAGATCGTGTAAAAGAAATAAATATAGCAGCTGTAAAGGTTGCCAAAGAAGCAATTGCAGAGTTCAAAGCCATCCGCTCGTGTAGCCGGTTCTGTGGTCCCTACAGGACGATTTTTACAACCTTTGGCAATATCGAGTTTCGATGATATTTACGATGCGTACAAAGAGCAAGCAGATGCTTTAATCGAAGGTGGTGTAGATTTTATCATCATTGAAACGATTATCGACGTCATAAAGAAAATGCGTGCGCACTATTGGCATCCTTAGATGCACGTAATAAAGCAGAAAACTAAAGAAGACGTACAAATTATTTGTCAATTTTCTTTCGGTGAAGATGGACGTACTATTACAGGCACGACCTGCAGTAGCAGCTACCATCGTAGAAGCCATCGGTGCAGATATCATCGGTATCACTGTTCTCTTGGACCTGAACAAATCACACCGCTTATTGAAGAAAATCGCGAGTGTAACTAATTTACCAATCAGCTGTCAACGAAACGCAGGTATGCCACAACTCATCAACAAACAAACTGTATTTTCCCATTGACAGCAGAAGAGATGGGGCCATTGATGCATGCTATCGTCGATGCAGGTGCAAGTTATGTAGGTGGTTGCTGTGGTACAACACCAGCTCATATTCAATCTATTTCGATGCTGTAAAAAGCACATACGCACTAAGAACGTGCTTATATTGAGCCTAAAACAATCATTACAAGCCGTACAAAACTGCTTTGAGTTAGGTCATAATGTAAAAGCCATTAATTATTGGTGAACGTATCAACCAACAGGTCGAAAGGTATTAGCTCAAGAGTTACGCGATGGTTCTTTCATTCGTGTAAAACGCGACGCCTTAGACCAAGTAGAGGCTGGTGCAGATATTCTCGACGTAAATATGGGCGTTGATGGCATGGACCAAACACCTTTGATGGAAAAAGCGATTTTTGAGCTATCCATGCTTGTTGAAACGCCATTATCCATCGACACACTAGACCCCGCAGCTATGGAAGTGGCCCTTTCAAAAACTATCCAGGCCGCGCCCTTATTAACTCCTGTAAACGGGAGAAGAGGAGTCCATCACACAGTGCCTTATGGCTAAACGCTACGGTGCTGCACTACTTGTTTGCCACTTTCCAGCGGTGATTTACCAGAAAAAGCAGAGGACCGTGTCGCTTTAGCTGAAAGCATCGTAAATCGCGCTTATAACTATGGTTTACAACCTCATGACCTTTTACTCGATCCATTGGTATTAACACTTGCTAGTGGGGAAGATAGTGCACGACAAACTCTAAAAACATTGCGTTTATATAAAGAAAAATTTGGTTTCCCAACAGTTATGGGCCTATCCAATATTTCTTTTGGTATGCCACAACGTCCATACTTAAACGGTCAGTTCTTAACAATGGCACTCGCATCAGGCTTAACTACGCCAATTATGAACCCACTTAACTACGCCGCTAAAAAAGCATTCGTATCAAGCTCCACACTTCTTGGTTGGGATCCAGGGTTCTGCCGAGTTCATTAAAGAATACGGCTACGAAGACGAAACAACAGCCCCAGAAATGCGGCGCAAAAGGTCCAGATAAAAGCATCCTTTGACAGCAATGATCCGTTAGCCAATATTCGTGCTTGCGTAGAGCAAGGTGAAAAGGAAGCCATTGTTGAGCTTGTTAAAAAGGCTTTAGCAGATGGTATGGATCCATTAGACATTACGAAAAAAGGGCTTTCAGAAGCCATGAACGTAGTAGGCGACAAATTCGGTTCTGGTAAATTATTCTTGCCATAAGTTATGCTCGCTGCGGAAACGATGCAAGCTGCTTTCAACACCATCAAAGAAATTATTCCAGCTAGTGAAAGTCTGAGACAAAGCGAACTGTCATCGTAGCTACGGTTAAGGGCGATATTCACGGTTGAGGTAAAAATATCGTAGCTGCATTGCTTGAAAACAATGGTTACAAAAATCGTTGACCTTGGCAAGGACGTTGATCCAGGGTTATCGTACAAGCCGTTAAGGATAACAAAGGCGGCCCTCGTGAGCATTTGTTCCTTGATACTCACTACAATGCCTGAATCGATAACACCATTGCTGCCATTCGTGCGGCAGGCCTAAAAACTAAGGTCATGGTCGGCGGCGCCGTCAGTATCTCAAGACTACGCAGACCAAGCGAGGTGCGAGATATTTACGCCAAGGATGGCATTGCGGCCGTAAATCGTGCAAACGATTTCTTTGAAACTTGAAATAATCGCCATTCTAGAAATATAATATCACATAATAATAATGATGGTGAAAGCCTCATAAAACGCTGATATAGTACATATGGGGCTTTCACCATACAAAAGTACATACGGTGCTATGATGACATTACGAGAAAACTTACCAAAACGGTCAATTTACTATCAGCGTTGAATTAGATCCACAAAAAGTAGTTCTCTAAAGGTTTTTGAGCAAGCGGCTCAGCTAAAAAGGCAAGGTAGATGCCATTAATATCGCAGACAGCCCAATGTCTAAAATGCGTATGAGTCAATTTCTTTGTCCTACTTATTACAACACAATAAAGATATCGGAAACGATTTTCCACCTCACATGCCGTGATGCTAACATCATCGGTTTACAATCCGAGTACTTGGTGCTGCAGCATTAGGGTGTGAACAATATCTAACACCCACTGGTGACAAGCCTGACCATGGGGACCATCCATTTTGCAATCCGTATTCGAAGTGGACTGCATGGGCTTACTCAATATTGCGAAAACATTAAATGCCGGTAAAAGATTTAGCAGGCAACGATTTGAGACGAACCGACAAACTTTTATACTCGGTGCTACAGGTAACCCTGGGGCCCCTGATTTAGAAAGTCGAACGCCAAAAATTAGCTACTTAAAATCAAAAATGGTGCTCATTTCATACATGACAACCGATTTACGACTTAGAACAAGCTAAACGCTATATCGATACAATGTCCGAATTCAACGTTGACCAATCATGTCTCGGTTTGATTCCTCTTAAAAGCTTTTAAAATGGCTACATACCTTCACGAGAAAGTACCTGGAATCAGCCTTACTCAAGACATCCTAGATCGCGTAGAAAAAGGCGGTAAAGAAGCAGGTACAGAAATCGCCATCGAAACACTGGAACAAATCAAGAAAATCGCAGCTGGCGTACATATCATGCCGCTCAATGATATGAGATACGACTTTGCATATTATTGATCACGTGTAATACTTCTAATACAACAGTAAAAGTGCTCCCAACAGCCTCCTAAAAATGACACGCTATCGCGCTTCAGCGGGACGAAGTCATTTGTAGGAGCTATTGAAACTCTTTATTCTATAATTAAGCAAAAACGTGATAAATTGGGTTATAGGACAAAAAGTGTGTGTGACTAATCCCAATAAGTTGGAAAATCTGTAGACATATGTAGCTCATTCCAAACAGGAGCATCACCCCATTGAGGGATTGAACGATATGTTGGCAACAACAGATAACCGTTTGTGAGATAGCAGCAATCGATTCATCTGTAGCATACAATTTGTAATATATCTGAAATAGAAAGCGGTCTTGGTGAGTGCATATAGCACCGCCAATGACCCGCTTTGAATCTTCTTTCAAGTGAAAGGCCCTATGAGCCCGTAACATGCGTCTTGAGTTGAGCATTTACTCCACCTTCAATACGATTATTTGTTGTAGGTACTTTAATATCAATGCATTTCAAAAATATAAATAAAGTTTGTTTGCCTAATCAGGCGCCTAATGATGATTCAGCTTTAAAGCAAACGCTCATGTGTAGAGCGTTTGATTTCGAGTCATCAATCGTCATTTCTCAAAATAAAAATCAGAATATGTCATTCTATACGCTGAAAGCTCATTAATCCATATAAAGGCTTGATCCATTGTTTTCACATTAAATAAAGCTTTGGCAAGACTATAAAGGTCCTTCCCAGCTAACGTTTTAGGTCTACTTGTCGTATATCGTCTAACCTGACATGTGAAACAGGCATCTTTGGTGACTGCTATGAGGCCAAACTTTACGTAATGCTTTAGGCAAACCATTAGCACCATCAGACACAACGACTTTGGGTTCGGCAATCCGTTCCATTAAACACTGCCAAGCTCTAGCATGCTCATAACGACAGACATACCATCCTAGAACATGAGTATCATTGCAACAAATCAAAAACACATACATTTCTAGCTAAGTAAAGTTCATCAAGATATACCCACATCATGTACTTCTTCCACTTTTGGTGGCAATGGCCATATGGACCAAAATTTAGCGGTTTTACGCCTGAATGTACGACCTTTACCAGGCATATCAGCTTGAATATCGGTGCTGAATAACCAATTCAGAATAGGTTTAACTCTTTACTTAATTGTAATTTTAACGGTAAATGCTCACCTTACAATATTTGCAAAACCAACTGAGAACCAGATTTTTAAAACACCATGTTTAATACATGTTTTCATTACAAATCAGGACATTTTATTTGTCGCATAAACTCTTCCTCCATATTTGTTTATATAGAGAATATAACCTCATTTTGAGTGCTAATTACGAGGTTAGTGATGTTTTACCCATGCATGTCCACCCTCAAACTTCAAAAGATTTAAACCCTTATAACACTCAGATATTTACTAGTGTTATAAGGGTTTTCTACCTTTTTGTCCTGCGCCGATAAATATAGTAAATCTTAAAAAGAACAGGAACAAATCAAAATTGATTTGTTCCTGTTTATTTTTCGATATAGCCATTAGTATTAATATACAATCTTTTCCTATTTATTGTTACTCATAATATAAGTTTAATCTAAAAACACCTTTCAAAAACGACTTTTGGCTCTGTGGAGCCGATAGGCCGAGATCAGACCCGACCGGTGGAGGCTTTTTGTATAGAAGAAATAAAATATAGACCATTGAAAACGATTTCGACTCGCACTAGTGGCGTATCGATTGTGGCATATTATTTATAACGGTTTATCCTTTATCTTTTGGTTTTCTTGGATATTTTTCCAGGTGTTTTTCCAGTCTTTTTGAGTATACATGACTACGTTTATCATCTAAAGGTCGGTAAGGGTGTCACGGTTCTTACATCTTCGATGGATGCTTTTTAATGCTAAGGGCTTTATCAGATTCTGCCGACTTCTTCTTCGTAGATAGCGCCTTTTAAGGCGATAACATAGCCGCCTTGTTTAACATAAGGCACAGTCCATTCTAATAGGGATTGGCATCTTGCAACTGCACGACTTGTGGCAATATCAAAGCTTTCACGATAGTCCTGATGACTCAAATCCTCAGCGCGTCCTATGAGGTCTTGCAGTTCGTCAATTGCAATTCGTCGATAACGGACTCAAGAAAGGTAAGCCGTTTCTTGAGGGAGTCAAACAAGGTCACGTGCAAGGTTCTATCATAGATAGCCAATGGAATGCCAGGGAAACCAGCACCGGTTCCGACATCGATAATGGAGGATCCAGATTTGATAATTGTCGGATCATAACAAGATAGGGAATCAATCATGAGCTTAACCACGACTTCCTTCATATCCGTAATACCCGTCAGGTTGAGATATTTATTTGTTTCAATCATGCGTGCATAATACACGTAGAAATCTTTTGCTTGCTGCTGTGTGCATGGCAATCCAAATGCTGCCATTTGTGAAAGCATATATTCTACAAACTCAGATTCACTAGCGATAGGCACATCATATTTTTCTTTCATCGGTGCTCCTAACTATATGTATGTAATTTAGGCTGAAATTCATTTATTCGCACTGTAAGACCCTGTTTATGTATTTTCTAGGATAAATTATATGCAAAAACACTTAAAAGAGCATACAAGCGAAATATAAGAGTCATATTTGTATCTATTATACCATTATATATCCAATTAATATATCATCAAATCATTAATCATAGTAATATTAAAATTTGTGATAATGATAGTAGAGATAAACCAAAAACTCATATTATCATTTAAATTATATTGAGAAATCTCCATCTATTCTACTCATTTCTAGTCTATATAATCATCAAATCTAACTATCAAATATAATTTTTCATACCTAATATATACTCCAAATTTTATTTCATATGAAAATATCTTCATTTTATCTTATAATTTGTCTTTTCTGTGTGTACATCTTTATGTACGTTTAGAATGTACAAAATTTTTACTTTTTACATATATTACAGTTATAAATATTCATATATTTATGCAAAGATTTATTTGTTATATTTGTAAAACTAATACTTGTAAAAATATATATCAAAGGTATATACTTTTTCTTAACAAGGAGGTGATGTGTATGACCACAGCAAAGCTATTTGAAAATGGCCGTAGCCAGGCTGTATGATTACCAAAAAGAGTATCGGTTTAATGGTGATGAAGTAATCATCAACAAAGTAGGCAATATAGTCTTACTAATGCCAAAAGATGATGAGTGGGCAGGTTTTTGTAGCAGGCTTTATCATTATTTACAGATGATTTTATGTGTAACGGACGGGAAGAAATCGATCATCAGGAGCGTGAAACTTTATGAAGTATATGTTAGATACAAATATTTGTATTTATGCTATCAAACAAGAGCCAGAAGTTGTACTACAAAAATTTTAAAACATCATCCATCAGACATATGCATTTCATCAATTACATATGCTGAATTAATGCATGGTGTTGAAAAAAGCCAAGCCAAAGATAAAAATAGGTTAGCACTAACGCTTTTATTATCGCCTATAGAAATTGTTGATTTCGACAGTCATACTGCTGAGGAATATGGAAAAAAATAAAAAGCTGATTTACAATCACAAGGAAAAATTATTGGTCCTATGGATTTACTCATAGCTAGCCATGCTAAATCGAAAAGGTCTAACTATTGTAACTAACAATACAAAAAGAATTCAAAAAGAGTTAATCATTTAAATGTAGAAGATTGGTCTAAACCATTAAGCTAATACAACCCTAAACCAATACAAAAAGCTAGTTAATCAAAAACGATTAGCTAGCTTTTTTTCTATATGTAATCACATATTCTATTTATTTCTATTGTATTGTTCTAGTTGAATCAACAGAACAGACACATCCGCAGGGGATACGCCAGATATACGGCTTGCTTGGCCGATGGAGTGAGGACGGATTTTGTTGAGCTTTTTTGTTGCGCTTCAAGGAGATGCCCTTAATTTCTGTATAGTCCCATTCTTTTGGAAGAATTTTTTTCTTCCAGTTTGCGAACCTTCTCAACTTGTTCCATTTGCTTTTTGATGTAACCCTTCGTAGGTAATGGCAATATCCATAGCTTCTTCAACGTCAGGTGTAAAGCGTTTCAAACCGAATGCATCAGCTACAGTAGCATAGGAGAGTTCGTTACGTTTTACCAAATCGTATGCGTGGATGCCTGTCTTTGATAGGGGCTGTGCCCAAGCTTTCAAGCAAGGCTTGCGTTTCCTTAGACGGATTGACAGGCGTGTTGCGCAACAATTCCATACCTTCTTCGATGGCCGCTTTTTAGCCGTAAATTTAGCCCAACGATCGTCTTTCACAAGGCCGATTTCACGACCTTTTTCAGTAAGGCGCATATCTGCATTATCTTGACGAAGCAATAGACGATATTCACTACGGCTCGTCATCATGCGGTACGGTTCGTTGGTACCTTTTGTCACGAGATCATCGATGAGAACGCCAATGTATGCTTCGGAGCGAGCAAGGATGAAAGGTTCTTACCTTCGAGCCATAAACGCTGCATTAATACCAGCCATGAGGCCTTGTGCAGCGCTTCTTCATAACCAGATGTACCATTAGCTTGACCGGCAGAGTAGAGAGCCTTCAATGTGTTTTCACTTGAAGAGCTGGCGTCAATTGATGTTGGGTTCAAGCAATCGTATTCAATGGCATACGCAGGGACGCATGATTTCAACATTTTTCAAGGCCAGGAATGGTGCGAAGAAATGCGTATTGTACGTCCATAGGAAGGGATGTACTCATACCTTGCACATACATTTCATTTGTGCCCGTGCCTTCTGGTTCTACAAACAATTGATGACGTTCTTTATCGGCAAAGCGTACCACCTTATCTTCGATGGAAGGGCAGTAGCGCGGGCCAACGCCTTCAATTTTACCGCTATACATCGGAGCGCGATGAATATTACTTTTAATAATGTCATGCGTTTCCTTATTCGTATGCGTCAACCAACACACATCTTTCGTTGCGGTTGATCCATTCGTCCATAAAAAGAAAATGCATGATGATGTGCATCGCCTTCTTGAACGGCCATATTTTTCAATATTGAGCGTCCGTTTATCTACGCGGGCTGGCGTGCCAGTCTTAAAGCGCATCAATTCAACACCATTATCCAATAGGGATTGAGAGAATTGTTCCGCTACCCGTTGACCATTTGGACCACTACATAGTCGATATCGCCGATGAGGATTTTTGCCTTTTCAAATAGGTACCTGTACAAAGAATGACAGCCTTAGCGCCATAGAATTCGCCAAGCTCCGTAACAATGCCCAGTTACCTTGCCATCCTCAACCTTGAGCTCGGTCACCATGATTTGCTTAACATTGAGGTTATCCGTATTTTCTACAGGTATGTTTCATCAAATGTTGGTATTTGATTTTTATCCGATTGGCAGCGCAAGGAATGCACGGCAGGGCCTTTTACCCATGTTGAGCATACGCATTTGAATGGCCGTAGCATCCGCATTGATACCCATTTGACCGCCCAACGCATCAAGCTCATACACAAGATGGCTTTTTACCAGGACCGCCAACGGCAGGGTTGCACGGCATAAGTGCAATATTATCCAAACTGATGGTCGCCATCAACGTGCGATGACCCATGCGAGCGCAGGCGAGGCCGCCTCACAACCAGCATGACCGCCACCGATGACGATAACATCATAATTATCTACTGTATACATATCTATTTCCTTTATATAAAAATGTATTTGTAATGACAGCTTTCAAAAACTCCACCGGCCAGGGTCTCGACTACGCCCTACGGCCTTCGCAGGGCCAAAGTCGTTTTTTGAAAGCCATCATTACATATCTGCATTACTTTACCCGAGACAAAAATCGACTGAACAATTCATCTATCATGCTTTCACGAATGGTATCGCCCGTGATATCGCCCAGTAGTTCCCAAGCGCTACGCAAGTCGGTCGCGACAAAGTCCACAGGCATGCCCATGTCGATGGAGGAGAGGCTTGTTCTACTTGAGCCTTTGCTTGTTCCATGAGAGCTGATATGGCGCACGTTACTGATCATGGCACTGTTATCTTGTTTTACTCGACCACCGTAGACGAGTTCTTGCACCCATTTTGGAAAGAACTGCAGAGCCTTCGCCGTCTTTTAGCACTGATGCGTTCGATGGCTGTAAAGGTTCCATGTTCTTCGATATTTTCGTCTGTAACGACTTGTGCCACATCGGACTTGTGAGGAGTACGATGGTATTCAAACCAGCTCACAGAGGTCAAAATTTCGATTTCTTCAGGGGTTAATGGGGTAGACCCGTCGATTACGCAGAGCACGATGTCTGCTTTGTTGATATAATCGCGAGCACGTTCCACACCGAGGGCTTCTACCGTATCTTGTGTATCTCGAATACCCGCCGTATCGATAAGGCGCAAAGAAATGCCTTCTACGGTCATGTATTCTTCAATAGCTATCCCGTGTCGTACCCAGGAATATCCGTTACGATAGCGCGGTTTTCACGCAAGAGAGCGTTCATAAGGCTCGATTTACCTGCATTTGGACGGCCTACAATAACCGTCGTAATACCGTCACGAATGAGACGACCCGTATTAGCTGTAGACAAAGAGTTCATCCATAGCTTTCAAAAATAGGCTCTAATTGCTCACGAACCTCTTGGCTCGTTACGTCCTCGATATCCTCTTCAGGATAGTCGATAGTTACCTCTAAATGAGCAATCATAGCGATGAGCTGTTCACGCACATCTTTTCACAAAGGACGAAACGGTGCCCATCCAGCTGAGATACAGCAAGGAGAGAGAGTCCTCCGTTTTTGCTTCAATAATATCTATGATCGCCTCTGCTTGGGTCAGGTCGATACGCCCATTCATAAAGGCACGCTTCGTAAATTCGCCGGCCTCAGCCATGCGCACATCGTGATTTACGAGCAATTTCAAGATTTGTCGAACCGGCACAATGCCGCCGTGACACTGAATTTCCACCACATCTTCTGCCGTGTAAGAATGAGGGCCCTTTCATTAACAAACACAAGAACCTCGTCGATGGTCTTGTTCGTCGCTGGATCCACAATGGTCCCGTATTGAATCGTTCTATTTTTGGCGGTCCATCAACGGAACCGTGCCAGCGCTCTTGAACAGGCTATTTACAATAGGAAAAACTATCCTGCCGCTGACCCGAATAATGCCAACCCCGCCGATGCCGGGCGGCGTCGCAATGGCCGCTATTGTATCATCTATATACATAAAAAAATCTCCGTACTTTCGAATATCTTTATATCTTTCTTCGCCTGTGAAAGTTAAACCAAACCAATCTACCCATGCGAAGATTACCTTAGGTTAGCTTTCACCATAACCTATTACGATATTGATAACGATGGAAATCGAAAATGCTGGTGGCGGTGGCTTCTGACACCGACTTTGGGCCCTGCGAGGCCAAAGTCGGTTTCGGAACGCCATCGATCACTATCAGTATCCAGTTTGATGGTGGTTATCAGAATACCACCGCCACCAAACACTTTTTATTTTTTGTAAGAGATCACGATATGGCGGAATGGTTCATCACCAGCAGATTCTGTGACGATATGTTTATCATCATGCAACGCCGTATGAATGATTTTTGCGTTCAAATGCATTCATAGGTTCTAAGGAAACCTTTTGACGATTGCGTTTTTACCCAGAAGCAAGGCGTTTTGCAAGATTGATCAACGTTTCTTCACGACGAGCGCGGTAATTTTTCCACATCAACCACGATGTGACAGTGGCCAGACACTTCTTTATGCGCCACCAAATTCGTTAAATATTGGATAGCATCAAGGGTTTGACCATGTTTACCAATCAAGATACCAAGGTCTTCACCATGTACTTGGAACGTGATTTTATCAGCGCTAAACATCTTTTTCAATCATCACGATAAGGCCCATTTGAGCAGAACATCTCTTTCAAGGAATTTCTTACCTTTTTCAGCGATGAGTTTGTTGTGTTTCTTTTTGAAAGTTCTTTTTTTCGTTTCTTTAGTAGTTTCTGTTTCTTCTTCAACTGCGTCGATTTCAGAATCATCAGCAGATTCAGAAACAGTAACGTTATCAGTCGCAACAGGCTCATCTAGATACAGCAACAGAAGTCTCAGCGATGACTTCTTTTTCTTCTTCTGTAGCCGTAGCAGCTACTGTTGTATAGAACAAACGAACCACAGCTGGTTTACGTCAATACCTAAAAACCATTAGAAGGTTGTTCAATAACCTTTGTTTCTACCAATTCACGACCATCTATAGAGAGTTCTGCAACCCCTTTAGCGATGGCATCTTCAATTGTTTTTAGCAGATACATCGATAAATTCCATAGTGCCTCCTATTTTATTAGCTTCTAAGCCTTTGTAAATGAAATGTTGTTGCACAAATTGGAACACATTGGATACGATCCAGTAAATAACAAGACCAGATGGGAAGTTCAAGGAAATGTAACCGATGAACAATGGCATAAAGATTGTCATAATCTTTTTGTTGTTGTGCAGCAGCACCACTAGCACCTCATACCAGTTTGTCTGGGACATGATCCCATGTGGACAAAGCACTCAATACTGGCAAGATGTAGTATGGATCTGCTTCGCCAAGGCTAGGAAGCCAGAGGAAATGTTCGAATGCAGGATTGTAAGGATAACCTTGCAATGCATAGAAAATAGCGATCAAGAACGGCATTTGAACCAATAAAGGCAAGCAGCCAGCCAATGGGTTTACGCCCATTTCTTTGTACATAGCAGCCCATCTCAGCTTGCATTCGTTGCAGGGATCGTTTTTGTACTTTTTCTTGAAGCTCTTTCATGCGAGGTTGCAACTCTTGCATTGCTTTTCATAGATTTGATTTGTTTTACTGTCAACGGCGCTAAAATCGCTTTTAATAAAAGACAGTAAGGATGATGATAGCCATCCCATAGCTTGGGAAGCCGACTATTTCAGTGAAGTTGAAATGCATATGTCACAAGCGTGCGCATAAATTCAACTAAATAGTTAAAAAAATTTCCATTGTTTCTCCTTCGAATGTAGGTCTAAATTGGGACTCATTGCGCATCCATATATCGTTATGGTATGGTCTAAAATTTCATCCATACAGATGCTCAGGTATTTCCAAAACTGTGCTCGCTCAGACGATGTCATTGGTGAAAAGTTCTAACTAGCGTTAGCTTTCACCAATACCAATCTACGGAACGGGATCATACCCGCCCTTGTGGAATGGATGACAACGCAAAAATGCGTTTTAGCCCAAAGCCAGCTACCTTTCAAAGGCTCCATATTTTTCAATGGCCTGCAGAGTATATGCGGAACAAGTGGGATAATATCGGCAACATCCCGGTTTGAGAGGGAAATGGCAATCTGATAGAAGCGAATAACGAGCCATAAAAACAAAGGTAACCCCTCGTTTTTATAAGATTTAGATATAGTTATACATGTATCTTTCATAGAATTCACCATGATTGGATTAGCATGTGTCTAAAGAGCAGTATCCACTCAAATCCATAGACCCTCATAATATGCGAATAGGACCAAAGCATAGCGCTGTCCATGCTTGTGGTCCCTATATAGGATTATACTAAGAGCTTGCTTTTACGCAATAAGTACAGTATTTCCTTTTTCCGCTCGTTCATAGGTTGCGTCCTTCAGAGGGCCACGTCCAACGATAACAATATGATACCCTTCGCGAATTTGATGCTGATTGAGGCGATATACCTCTTTCATAAGGCGACGTGCTCTGTTGCGTTCAACCGCACAACCCACCTTTTTCCCCGTCACAAATCCGATACGAGTCTTTTTGCTTCGCTACAGGCATACGATATAGAACGCATAGGCGTCCTACCTCGTACTTACCATGCTTATATACAAGGCGATATTCATTATTGTTTATAATACGTCTCGTTTTATCTAAGCGGTAATCCATTGTATCGTCCGAGTCCTATAGAATAGAAAAACTTGGCAAGAGCGCCAAGTTTTCTGAAAGCTCTTGCTGAGCCATTATATTATGCAGATAAGCGTTTTTTCTGCCTTTTAGCACGTCTTCTTTTTAATACGAGACGGCCACCGATAGTTTTTCATGCGTTCACGGAAACCATGGGTACGTTTTCTCCAAAAGAGTATTTGGTTGATATGTACGTTTCATTAGTAAAACACCTCCTCGTTATATATTTGTTTTACTTATACCATAACAGGGTAATTATAGAGGGAAAACGCAAATCTGTCAATAAAAAACAGGTGTTTTCTTAGCATTTTTACTATGTGCGAAACCGATACCACACTATTTTTGAATATATAATTTGTTTGCTGCCAACATTTTCATAATTTAGTAATGAGGAAAGGACCATAATTTTTCGCTCCACCGGCCAGGTCTGACTACGGCCTGCGGCCTCCGCAGGGCCAAAGTCGCTGCAAAATCATGGTCCTTTCCTCATTCTACTGTAACTATGAAAACGTCAAACAAATTATATTTCCTTCAAAGATCATCCTATCGGTTTCGCAACAATAAAAACAAATAACAAAATACCTGTTTTTTATTGAAACAGATTGCGCGCACCTTCCCTTAGGGAGGGAGACAGGATCGACTATTTTAGAGCAACATATATACACCTCTTTTGAAAATAGAACAGGCCTGTTCTATTTTTCCCCACTACTTATGTCCCTGGGGCGAAGGGCAGTCGACCCGAAATGAGATCAATGGGCCATTTTGCCCCTTTCTCCTCCCGTATGAAATTTGTTTATTTTAACTATTTTAGATGAAAGTAGGTTTAGTGGTTACTTTTTTTCGCACTTTTGGCCCTGCGGAGCCCGAAGGGCGAAGTCAGACCCAGCCAGTGTCCCTCTCCCATATGAAATTTGTTTATTTTCTAATTTTCTAGATTAATATGAGGTTTAGGTGATCACTTTTTTCGCGACTTTGGCTCATGCGAGCCCGTAGGGCGAAGACAGACCCGGCCGGTGGAGCTAAAAAGTGACTCACCAAACCGGATTTAGATAAAAATGCTAAAAATAAACAAATTCCATAAAAGTTATCCACAGATTCAAATGACAATCCCCTTCATTTTTTTGGTACAATTATATACTGAAATTTGGTAAAAATTATATGTTTTTAATAAGTATTTTATAGATAGCTTTACAAAAGTTATCCACATTTTTCTCTTTTAACCTGTGAATAGTATAAAAACTCAGTATTTATAAGGTTGGAAGGAATTTTATTTTTCTCTTATTCACAGGTTGTGCACAGGTTATTCACAGGGTTTTTAGTTTTTTCCACAGTTCTAGAATAAGTTATGCACATAATTACCAAAGTTATACACAATTTTAATAAAAGTTATACACAAGAGGCACAACATGCAAGCAGCTGATATTAATGATATATGGGAACATATATTACAAGTAGCGAAACAAACACTGCCACCTGCGATTTATTCAAGTTTAAGTACTCTCTCATACCGATGAGTATAGATAATAATTCTATTCACATTGGAGTTATGCAGAGTTTTATAAAAAACGTCATTGAATCTCAGCAAATGGTAAGTAAGATGTTAACAGATGCCATCCAGCAAGTGACGGGCAAGCAATTAAATATGGTGTTACTGGACGTATTTCCTCAAAAGGGAGAAACACCAGCAGAGCCACCACAAGTAACGGATACTTTCACGTAAGTACTACGGATGAGTACGTGAAAACATGGTACAGGAACATTAACAAAACCTACGAAAGCGATATGGGTTCAGTAGTATCGAGAGAGTCTCAACACCTGCGACAGGAGGTTCCATATCAAGATGAGTTTTACACCCTGTGTACTGCATATCCAACGCAAAGAAAGGTGGATGAGTTAATTCCAGATGAGCCGATGTTTCCTGTAGAGCAGCCACAAACGGCGCAAACCTTGCAGTCTACGGATATTCCTATCGATTTATCATCGTCTCAGCTCAACAGAGGCTATCGATTTGATAATTACATTACAGGCAATGCAAACCGCATTCCTTTTGGGGCCGCTCAAAATGTGTCGGAACACCCTGGCGGCGATTATAATCCGCTGTTTATCTACGGTCCGTCCGGCCTCGGTAAAGACGCATCTTTGATGCACGCTATCGGCAATGCCATCGTTGAAAGATATCCAAATCTTAAGGTGATGTGCACGACGAGCGAAAAGTTCATGAATTTATTCATCGAATCCATACGCAAGCGGCAAGGCGAGTTGTTCCGCAATACGTTCCGCAACATCGACGTATTGCTCATCGACGATATTCAGTTCTTAGAAAATAAAGAGGGCACGAAAACAGAGTTTTTCAACACCTTCAATGAATTATTGGACAATAACAAGCAAATCGTCCTCACCAGCGACACCATGCCGAACGATATGGATCAGTTCGAAGAGCGCTTGCGTTCTAGATTCCAAGCGGGTTATGTGGCGACCATGGAAAATCCAGATTTGGAAACGCGCATCGCCATTTTGAAAGCCCTCGTTGAAAAGGAAAACAACAAGAATCGTAATCTCGTTATCGACAACGATGCCATCAACTACGTGGCGTTGCAATTCGACGAAAACATCCGCGTACTACAAGGGGCTTTCAACAAGCTAATCGGTACGGCATCCTTGGAACAACGGACGAGCAGCATCGATTTGGAATACACGAAGAAAACATTATCCGACATCATCACGACGGAGCGCGTAACCCTCATCGACATCGAGTCCATTCAAGACTTTATCAGTACCTATTTCAACATTAAGAAACAAGATTTGTTAGGCAAGAAACGGAAGGCTCAATTCGCATTTCCACGGCAAATTGCCATGTATTTGTGTCGCGATGTGATTAATGAAAGCTACCCACAAATCGCAGCGGCTTTTTCCAGAGATCACACGACGATTTTGCATGCGTATGATAAGATCAGTAAAGAAATCGACAAGAATCCGGAAACGAAACAGATTATCCTAGACATTAAAGCAAAGCTTTCATCACTTAACTAAATCACTCAACTAAAACGGGTGTGGATAACTCTGTGGATATATTGTGTATAAATCTGTGGATATGGCAGAAATCAATATTTTCTGTGACTATGTGGATAACCTAAAACAAGGTATACACACACTTATCCACAACTGTGGAAACGCATGAAATCTAGAAAACTTTCACATGTACACACATTCACAGCGCCTACTACAAATACTACTAAACTAACAAACAAATCAAAAACATATCAGAAAACCGATCTATCGTTGATTATCTATAGAGGACCAACGAAAATCGCACAACGAATATTACAAACAAGGAGAGTATTTACGTTATGAACATCAAATTTCCTAAGGCCAATCTCCAAAAAGCCATCAACGTTCTACAAAAAGTATCACAAAATAAGACAAGTTCAAATCTACCAGGTTCCATTTATATAACGACAAAAAATAATCAAGTGGAACTACAAGGCAACGATTTTGAATTGGGCATTAAATTAACAATCGACGCCGATATCTTAGAACCAGGTACATTAGTGGTTGCTTCTCGTTATTTCCAAGAGTTAATCCGCAAATTACCAGGCGAAACGATTCAATTGAGCAAACCAGAGGATGGCAATACGTTAAAAATTACATCCGGTTCCTCTGAATTTAATTTAGTAACCTTGCATCCAGATGATTTCTCCTTAGTAGAACAAATTCACGACCAAGATTATGTCAATATCGATAGCCAAGCTATGAAAGAACTTATCGACCTTACGAACTATGCAGCAGCAAGCGACGATGATCGCCCTGTATTTGCTGGTGCTTTGCTGGAAATCAAAGATGCAAACGACAAAGAAGTAACTATGGTTGCTACTGATACTCATCGCATGGCTGTTAAAAAGGTAACTATCGATGAACCTGCGACCTCCCCTATGCGCGTTATCATTCCAACAAAGGCTTTGGCAGAAGTATCTCGTTTATTGCCAACAGATAATCCTTCTATTATTAAAATCATTTGGAACCGCACACAAATCGTGTTCATGTTTGAATCCATCTATATTATTTCCCGTTTAATCGAAGGCACGTACCCAGAATACGAAAAGGTAATTCCTGCTCAATTCGACTCCAGTGCCGTTGTAGACCGCAAGGACTTTGCCGGCGCTGTTGATCGCGTATCCTTGTTGGCAAAGGATATGAGTTACAACGTAATTCGCTATGACTGGTCCGAAGAACAAGTGACTTTATCCAGCCAAAATGCTGAAATCGGTATGGCGAAGGAAGAAATTCCTGTGGAATTTAAAGGCACACCATTCACGATTTCCTTTAATGGTCGTTATATTTCCGATATCTTGCGTCACAGCACAGGCGATAACATCCACATGTATTTAAAACAAAATGGTCCTGTTGTGATTCGCCAAGATAATAATCCGAACTATACGTACGTAGTAACACCTGTTCGTACAAATTCTTAATTCTGTAATTTGTCCACCATAGGAGGACGTTATGAAACAACAACCTGTACCAATCCATACGGAGTACATTCAAATCGATCAATTGCTTAAATTAGAAGGTGTCATCGAAACAGGGGGGCAAGTAAAAAGGGCCTTATCGATGATCAAGTGCTGACATTAAATGGCACTATCGTTACAGAAAAACGCAAAAAATGTCGCGTTGGCGATGTGATTGGTGTAGAAGGCCTCGATGTGGAATTCATCGTTACCAAAGAGGAGGCATAATCGGTGAGAATTAACTCACTGCAATTGTTCCAGTTTCGCAACTATAAGGATTTAATAATAGATTTACAGCCTGAAATCATCGTCTTGTACGGCACCAATGGGGCTGGTAAAACCAATATTTTAGAGGCTATTTACGTCGGTACCATTGGTAAAAGCCACCGCACAAATGACACGTCGGATATGCTTTTATTTAATGCTGATGAAGCGGGGATTGTGGTGAACTTTGAGAAAAAGGAGACACCGCAAAAGGTTAATATCAAGCTATTTCGACAAGGTCCTAAGGATATCCGCTTAAATGATACTAAGATTTCGCAGAAGGAATTGATAGGTACATTAAATACGGTCATCTTCTGCCCAGAAGATTTACAGCTCATAAAGGGCAGTCCATCGGGTCGTCGTAGATTTCTAGATATGGAAATATCCCAAACCAGCGCTACCTATTATCATCAATTGTTGCAATACAATCGTTTATTGCAACAACGGAATACATTATTGAAAGGAATATCGCGGTAAACAAAATATTCCTCTTGCTGAATGGGATGTACAACTGGCGGATATGGCGGCTTTCATCGTAAAAACGAATGGAAAGTCTAAAAGAAAAATCAATTTGCTCATCGATTTGATGAATCGTAAATTGACGGGTGTCTTGAAAAATCTCACCATCGGCTATGAACAACCCGTATGGGAGGAGGACAATCATCTTGTGTATACGAAGGAGGCCTTTTACGATTTACTGCAAGAGCGCATTGCCTCAGAGATCGTCATCGCAT
>BNJU01003709.1_pt1 | contig 41075 bp, 47 predicted proteins | sample 8539281 | NCBI WGS metagenome assembly BNJU01 (sample SAMD00202456, study PRJDB9452) | human saliva metagenome | isolation source: human saliva | place: Japan
TGCACCAGAACCTCATGACCTGGAAGGAATGGGAAATATCTGGTCCACGTTGTGTTTTGTTAATATGAAACCGTCCAACTTCAAGTTTTCAGCAATTTCAAATGCCTCTCTAAAGTCAGTTTGTAAAGACAGAGATTGCAGCTGAACTCAGATTCATTGGCACGTCACCGCTCTCATTTGCATCGGAAACACGGATAATTGCGAGAACAGGGCCAAACGGTTCCTCCCATGCTAATTTGGTCTCTCTTTGTGACATAATCAAAAAGTTCGCCAAATGAGACGTGCCTTCAGCGTTGATTGGACTGAGCGCTTTTGCTACCCTTTTCGAGCGTCCTGAATCAATCAGATGAAATCAACAGCTGAAGCATCGTCACCAGCTAGGTAGTGATATCTCTGGCATTGTCAAAATGTCATTTCTGACCGTTAGCTTAGGCAACTTCTGTGCTTGAGCAATTCAGTCAATCATCTGGCATGCTACTTCCACAACCAAAACACGTCTGATGAAGCGGCACAACGTCGACCAGAGATAGCTAAAGGCTCCACCGACGACTGTTTAGGCTGCAGTGTTCCAAGTCTGCATCTTTCGAGGTACAATAGCCGCATCTTCCCGCGCACCGTTCACAGTACGATAGGACGCATTCCAGCTTAAACGACCGATTCTGCTCACCAATTGAGTCGAGCCAGTAAAGTTGATAAAGTTAACTCTTGGCGTTCAATGATAGTCACCGATTTCAGAACCACGTCAGTTATCGTATTAAATACCCTGCTGGAATACCTGCCTCATCAAAAGCCTTGGCTAATAACAGACCTGAGATAGATCCTTGTGTTGGCGGTTTAAACATGACGACATTCCCTGCAATCAAAGCTGGAGCAATCTTAGATCCAGAAAGGTTAACTGGATAGTTAAATGGCGCGATAGCTAAAACGACACCAACTGGCTCACGACGGACAACGGCTAGTTTGTTTTACTAGTAGCTCAAAACCGCCCCTTCCACTGCTTGTCCAGTGACACGGAGACCTTCTTCTGCAGCAAAAACGAATCAAATCTGCTGTACGTACTACTCTCCAATGGCTGCTTTTATCCTTTAGCAACTCTCTTTGGCAAGAATTGTACCAATCTTTATCACGTTCCAAAATGTCCAGTGTCTTATGCAAATAGGCTGCACGCTCAACTGGTGCTAAATCACGCCATGCTGGGAGAGCTGCACGCGCAGCTTTCATAGCCTCATCTACTTCAGCTTGACTCATAGCTGGTACTGTTCCCAGCTTTTCCTGATTAATGCGTGAATGATTGTACTTTCCTTTTCAGATGATTTCCAATTTCCATTTACTAAATTCGATATCTTTACACCTTTCTTCCTCCTGAAAAATTATTAAGACTTATTTTATCAAATTTTCAGAAAATTTAACCTTTTGTGAAAATTAGATTTTTCACAATCTTGATCCTTCAAATTATTTTGAAACTTAATTTACCTTCATTAAAAATCTATAATGACAAAAAGGATTAGATAATTCAACCTTTTTACTACATTAATTTATGAGAGCACTTTAAAACTGGTGACGCCAATATCATCACACATTTTCTGTTTTGAACGACTGTTGGTGAAAGGAACATTTCAAGCTTACCTGCATTTTCAAAGTAGAAGGAAGTTCCCTTAGCATTGAATACCACCAATAAGTGCTCTGCTCCACCGTGAATCTCATAAACAATCCACCCGCTATTCTCAGCAGCTGTATGGACAAAGACATGACGGTATTTCTTCGTATGTTGGATAAGAGAAGCACTGATTTGCGTTTTTGTACGGATAATCTGACGAATAAACTCAATGCTGTTCTATGTTCATTGATCAGATCCCAGTTGACTTGGTTAACACTGTCCGGAGCATTATAGCTATTCATAGCACGTTCTCGGTCTGCAGGAGTTAGTTCTCCATGTTCACCAGTTGGAATCAACTTAGTTCGTCCAAACTCTTGACCAAGTTCCATAAAGGACATACCTTGCATGAGAAGGTTCATAGCTGTCGCCGTCTCAACCCTGGCATAATCTGGTCGGAACTCTTATCAGGATGAAGGGTTGCTAGCAAGTCATGAAGATTGTAATTGTCATGAGCTTCAACATAGTTGAGAACTTGGTTTGACTGGAGATAGGATCCCAACCTCGGCTACCAAGAATAGCCTGGCGACGATTGGTTCCCGTAGCAGCACCACTCACAAATCCTGATTTGATTGCTCCATAAACTTCTCCTCCTTTGATCGCATCACGCTGATTATCGTTAAAGAAACCCTATATTTGGCATCTGATAGGCGTTATCCTTCTAGCCTTATCATAAGGAGCAAGACCTGTTCCCATATCCCAGCCTTCTCCATAAGTGAGAATACGCGGATCGACCTCATCCAGTGCCCAACGAATTGCCTGCATAGTTTTGACATCATGAATGCCCATCAAGTCGAAACGGAAACCGTCAATATTGTATTCTTTCACCCAATAAAGGATGGAATCAATCATATACTTGCGGAACATCTCGTGCTCACTTGCAGTTTCATTTCCTACTCCCGTACCGTTTTGAAAAGTTCCATCACGATTCATACGATAGAAATAATCGGGAACAGTTGTCTGGAATGGAGCGTCAACTGTTGAAAAGGTATGGTTATAAACCACGTCCATAATGACACCGATTCCTGCATCATGATAAGCCTGAATCATGGTCTTGAGGTCTCGAATAACTTGTCCGGGATCATCTGGATTGCTAGAGAAGCTCGTTTCTGGTGCGTTGTAGTTTTGAGGATCATAACCCCAGTTATAGGTTACATTTCCATCTTGATCATATTCCTTATGACGATCAAAGATGGGTTGAAGTTGAACATAGTTGCAACCAAGTTCTTTAATATAGTCAAAGGCGGTTGCTTGACCGTACTGGTTAACTGTTCCAGTCTGAGCAGCACCCAAGAAGGTTCCGCGGAGTTCTTCAGGAACACCAGATGTAGGCGATTTGGTAAAATCTCGAATATGCATTTCACAGATAACTGCTTTACATGGATTCTCCAAACGCCATGGCGCTTCTGTCCCATGTTTGACTTCAAATCTTTCTACTTGTCTGTCTTTGCGAGAAAGAATAACAGAACGTTTCCCGTCAGGACTTGTTGCAGTTGTGTAAGGATCTCTCGTCAAAGTCTGGTGGTGAGGAAATTCAATTTGATACTGATAAGCCTTACCAGCAAGATTTTCATCTAAGTCTAGACTCCACACACCAATGGTATTGTACTTATGACTATATGAATAGCTATTGCCACGCTCTAGATTAAAGGTTTTCCAAATAGGTGCATCGTTACTAGTGTTTTCATAGACAACCACCTGAACAGCTGTAGCTGTTGGAGCCCAAAGTTTAAAACTGGTCTGGGAATCAGATCCTTGGCAGCCCAAGTCTCCTTGATATCCCCAGTGATGATCAAAGCTTGCGCTATGGATGGCTTTATCAAAGGCAAAAGGATTTTGATCTTTATAGTAAGGACTAGCAATAGCTGGGTTTTCAGAATAATAAACAGTCTCGTCGCCCTCTAAAATCCATGCTTCTGTTAGCAAGGGATAGTAGTTAAAACGTACAAGATATTCTTTTAATACACCATCTATCTCGGCTTTGAAGGTGAAACTATCCACCTTTTCCTGACTGGTCACGGTAAAAGAAAACTGAAGACCAAAATAAGTGGTCTCTGAAGTTAAAGAGTTTTTGTTTTCATCTCGGTCTGTGCTAAATGAGCAAGTTGTATAACTTCCATTTTTTTCTATGAAAATGGAGAAGAACGGATAATTGTACATGTTTTTCCTAATTTCTAATTTCTATTTTTAATTTTTATTTGATTCTGATGGATCTCAGTTGGCATTTAATCACGATGGACAACAGATTTTAACCATGTCAAAACACATCAGGAGAGATAGTTTGAGACTATCTAACACCTAGCTTTCTGCTATTCTTTACAAACTTTCCAACCATGCTTCATCGCGAACTTCGATACCAAGTTCTTGAGCTTTTTGGAGCTTACTTCCTGCATCGGCTCCTGCTATGACTAGATCTGTTTTCTTGGATACGCTACCTGTTACTTTGGCACCCAGACTTTCGAGTTTACTTTTTGCTTCTGAGTGTTTGAGACGTCCCAATTTTCCTGTTAGAACTACTGTCAAACCGGACAAGGCTGCATCTGCTACTACTGTCTGTCCTTTGTAGTCCAGATTGACTCCAGCTTCTTTCAGCTCATCTAAGAGAATTTTAGATCCCTCGGTAGCAAAATAAGTCTGAAGACTTTGCGCAATTACACTCCCCAAACTTTCGATACTTGCCACTTCCTCTGGATCTGCTTGTGCTAGATTTTCAACAGAGTGGAAATGTTGGAGCAAGAGCTGACTTGCTTTGCTTCCGACATGGCGAATTCCCAGACCAAACAAGAGCTTTTCAGCAGAGTTTTCCTTAGATGCTTGAATAGCCTGATACAGTTTAGAAGCAGACTTTTCCTTGATGCCCTCCAAAAGGAGAAAATCATCTTCTTTCAAACGGTAAATATCCGCCACATCCTTTACTAAATTGGCAGCAAAAAGCTTTTCAACGATAGATGGACCAAGTCCTGTAATATTCATGGCATCTCGAGAGGCAAAGTGAATCAAACCTTCCATGATTTGGGCAGGGCATCGTGGATTGATACAACGAAGAGCCACTTCATCTTCAAAGTGAAGCAAGTGACTATCACAACTTGGACAGTTAGTCGGAATATCTAGTTTTTCTTCAGAAACACGCTTAGACTCTACCACACGCAAAACAGCAGGGATGATATCTCCAGCCTTATAAACTATAACCGTATCGTCCTTTCGGATATCCTTTTCGGCGATATAATCTACATTGTGCAGTGTTGCACGACTAACAGTGGTTCCAGCAAGCTGAACAGGTGTTAGATTGGCAGTTGGGGTCACAACACCCGTACGACCTACTGTCCAGTCAACTGAGAGAAGGCTTCTTTCTCTCACGGGAAATGTAGAAGACTGCTCACTTTGGGAGCCTTGACGGTAAAACCGAGTTCTTCTTGGCCTGCTAAGTCATTGACTTTAATAACCACTCCATCAATATCGTAAGGCAGATGTTCCCGTTCTTGTCCTACCTCTTGGATGAAATCCCATATCTCATCTATAGTTTTAGCAAGGATTCGTTTAGGATTAACCACAAAACCAAGCTGTTCAAGATGCTTCAAGACTTTTTCTTGGCTATCACGAGTTGACGGACTAGCTTCTTGATAGAGAAAAGTCGCAAGATTGCGTTTGGCAACTACTGCCGTATCCAACTGACGCAAGGTTCCTGCTGCTGCGTTACGAGGATTAGCAAACTCAGGCTCCCCATTTTCTTGGCGAGCTTGGTTGACCAGATCAAAAGAAGCGCGTGGCATGTAACACTCTCCACGAACGGTAATATCAAGTTTTTCTGGCAAAGTCAAAGGAATGTCCTTGACGCGCTTGAGATTTTCGGTGATATTTTCACCAATAGAACCATCTCCACGTGTCGCACCGACTACCAAACTTCCCTTTTCATAAGTTAGCGAGATAGACAAGCCATCGATTTTTAGCTCACAGATATAAGTGGGATGGAGTAATTCTTTGCGAACACGCGCATCAAAAGCTTCTAACTCTTCACGTGAAAAAGCATCCTGCAAACTATAAAGAGGATACTGATGACTGTATTTTTCAAAACCATCTAAAACCTTACCACCAACGCGATGGGTCGGACTATCTGCTAAAACTTGATCTGGATAGGCAGCTTCCAACTCAACTAACTCTCGGTAGAGGCGATCATACTCGCTATCTGACACCGAGGGATTGTCACTCGTATAGTACTCGGTCGCATAGCGATTGAGCAAGGCAACTAACTCATTCATTCTTTCATTCATAAAACCATTTTACCACAAATCAAGCCCTCCTCACAATAGAGAAGGACTGAAAAATGGTTAGTATTGAAATATTTTCTAAAAAATAGAAATTATGACTCTTTTTCGAAACGACTTCGTACGTAAACAAGGGATAGACAAGACAGGATAACGACCCCGCTTCCAATTATCAGGAAAGAAGAGAGATGTACACTTGGCAGCACTGTCATAAGGCCTTTTGCAATTGGCATAAAGAGAATGGCTAAAGTAAAAATGGTGCTTAGGACTCTCCCCATGCTATTCCTCAACCTTGGTTTGCACCTGAGTAAAAAAGGGAATATTAAAAATCGTCATAAACAGTTCACAAACTAAATTTCCAGAAAAGGAAAGAAAAGTTGGCAGTGGTAATCCCATCATAAAAACTCCAACTCCAGTCAAAGCCAATAGAATCAAAAGATTATAAACACTGCTCTTTTATTTTTACTAGCTGAGAGCTCCCACAATGGAACCAATATGCCCATAGTTAAAATAGTTGCATGTTCTTCTCACCCCGCAAAGCCGATTTGAAAAAGGGAGGAGAAACTCAAAAGCTGCAAAAAGAAATTAACACTGGAAGCTACTAACAAAAAGGAAAAATCTTTGCTGATGCCAACATAGCTAATTCCTTCTTTCATATCAGCAAAAATATTTTTCCAGCTGAAGTCTTTTCTCTTGTAACTGAGTCTCTGGGAAGGAAAGCTACTAATGTAAATGCGATGAAAAACTCACGGATCTAAAAACAAGCGTCATATGGAGACTGGCAAATTGTAGGAAACGAGGAAAGAAAGTACAGGAGCTAACACCTACAACCTGCAAAACGAGCTCTAAGCGAGCATTATATGTCACAATCTCGTCTTTTTCACAACCTCAGTTATACTGGCTTTATTGGCTGTACGAGAAAATGCAAAAGGCAACCGCCTGAACAATATTGGCAAAAATCAAGGCAGCTATCAAGCTATCATTTTCGATGAAAGAAGATAGCTAAACAGAGAATGCTGCGAAAATCAAGTCTGTCGTCATCAAAATTTTGCGACGCGAAAAGCGGTCTGAAATCACTCCCGCCAAAGGGATTGACTCAGAATCGATGTGACGAGTTCAGAAATCTGATAAATTCCAAGAACAGTCTCGTCCTATCGTCCCCATCGATGCCAACCAAAACACTGCTTTCCATAGTCATGAGCATATTCCCGATTTTATTATTAGCCCCACGACTAATCAACTGGATTGCATGTCGATTCATATAAAAAGCTCCTCTCAAATTTTGAAACTATTGATCAAAAACTGAAAGGAGTCTCTTTAAATTTCTCATTTGGGAAATTTAAGCATTCTAAATTTTTCATAATGTTCCTGATAGTAATACTTTGCTCTGGAAGTCCAGACATCAAAAATATGCTATAGCCTCGCATCTGACTACAGCCTTCTTCTTCAAATCTCTGCAGAGGGAGAAACCTTTGAGATAGTGGAAGAGGATAGCTCATAAAAAGCTTGATACCATTTCCAATCAACTTCTCCACATAGCTCCCTCAAAAGTAGTCCGCATCCGTAGGAACGGTTTTCCAAACAATGCTGGTAACAGTTCAGAGCTAAAATCAAAACAAGTTTACGATGCCGACCAATTTCTTTGTAGTACTCTTCTCGCTCCATGACTCCCTCTGCCAATCCGAGCCACATAGTCCACATTGTAGAAAGTATAGAGATTTCCGAAAGAATCAACTCATACATGGTCCATTCTTCTGTTTGAAAAAGATAATCTGCTACTTTTTCCAAATCACTCTGCCTCATCGTGTAATGAGCATCTCTTTGACAAATCAGACCTTGTAGCAGAATCCAATTCAGCTCAAAATAGAGGGGATTGGTCGAACTCTTCGCTTTCTTGAGCTGTTCCTTTTGAAGCTTTTGAAAACCAGCAATATCATTTGAGTAGTAAAGCGGAATAATCTGTGCCATCAAGGCAACATGTTCATGATTTTGAAAATCCCTAGCCTTGTCCATGAAATTTTCAATAGTCACATGAATATTGTCCAAAATCTCAAAGAAACGAGAAACTGCTAGGTCAGACTCCCCAAGCTCGAAGCGAGATAATTGAGAGGTTGAACACGATTCACCTGCCGCCTCTTTCAAGGAGTACTTCCCACTTGTTCGAAATTCACGAAATACCTTTCCAAGATGTTCCATCTTTACACCTGCTCCGATAATTCTTCCCATTCAAGCATAGCCTCTTCCTGACGATGGCTGATTTTATCCAGTTCAGCCTGCAATTCCATGAGTTTTTCGGCATCGTTTGTCTCCAACATTTGTTCAGAAATAGTTTGGCTTTGACTTTCTAACTCTTCGATTTCAGCCTCTAAACTCTCGATTTGTCGCATGAGCTTACGGGCTTCTTTCTGACTTTCTTTCTGAGCCTGGTAGTCATTGACTGGGCTCGGTTCTTTTGCTTGATTGTTAGTTGAAGCTTCCTCAGTTTGAATCATTTCTACTTCTGCTTTCTTATCAACATAGTAGTCATAATCTCCAAGATAGAGGGTCGAACCATTCTCAGACAATTCCAAAACATGAGTGGCTACACGGTTGATAAAGTAACGATCATGACTGACAAACAGCAGGGTCCCGTCAAAGTCAATCAGGGCATTTTCTAACACTTCCTTGCTATCAATATCCAAGTGGTTGGTCGGCTCGTCAAGGATCAGGAAGTTATTATTTTCCATAGACAATTTAGCCAATAGCAAACGAGCTTTCTCGCCACCAGATAACATTCCTACTGATTTTTTAACATCATCTCCTGTGAAAAGGAAGGCACCAAGGCGGTTGCGGATTTCAACTTCTGGTGTCAGTTTAAAATCATTCCAAAGTTCATCGAGTACAGTATTACTTGGTGTCAACTTGCTTTGAGTCTGGTCATAGTAGCCAACCTCAACATTTGCGCCAAATCGCTTTTCTCCCTTAATAAAAGGAATCTGATCCACGATAGACTTGATAAAGGTTGACTTGCCAATACCATTTGGTCCTACGATGGCAACAGCGTTCATCTTACGAAGGTCTAGGTTGATAGGTTCTGACAATATTTCCCCATCATAGCCAATAGCAGCTTTTTCAACGGTCAAAACGACATTTCCCGACGTTTTTTCAGACTGGAAGGTCATATTGGCCGATTTTCTTTGACCAGCTTTCGAGGCTTTGTCCAAACGCTCCATTTTTCCAATTGTTTCTAGGCAGATTGGGACGTTTGGTTGTCGAAGCTCGTACTAGATTACGATTGACAAAGTCTTCCAGAGCAGCGATTTCCTTCTGCTGCTTTTCATAGCTCTTAGCTTCCGTTGCTAGCTTTTGCTCTTTTTGTTCAACGAAACGAGAGTAATTCCCCACATATCTATCCAGAGAATGCTTGGTCAAATCCAGCGTAATGGTAGCAACCTTGTCCAAAAAATAACGGTCGTGGCTGACAATAATGAGGCACCGCTATAGTTCACCAAGTAATTCTCAGCCAGGCAATGGTTTCGATATCTAGGTGGTTGGTCGGCTCGTCCAAGACCAAGAGATTAGGTTTTTCGAGGAGCATTTTAGCTCAGTGCCAGACGAGTATTTTGACCACCTGAGAGCTCGGCAATTTTCGTCTGCCACATAGTCTCATCAAACTTGAAACCATTCAAGATAGCACGGATATCAGCTTCATAGGTAAAGCCACCAGCCTGACGGAAATTTTCTGACAAACGGTCATAATCCGCCATCAGTTTATCCAAATCCTCACCAGACTTTTCACCCATCTCTAGTTCCATCTGACGAAGTTGCTTCTCAGTTCGACGTAGGTCATCAAAGACATGGAGCATTTCATCGTAGATGGTATTCTCAGACTCAAATCGGCTATCTTGGGCTAGATAAGACAGAGAAATATCTTTTTTCTTATTGATTTCCCCACTAGTTGGCTCCTCTTCTCCAACCAAAATCTTCAAAAGAGTAGACTTACCCGCTCCATTTCTCCCAACGAGGGCAATCCGATCTCGTTCATCTACTTGCAGATTGATATTATCAAAAAGAACCTCTCCTGCAAATGAACGTTCAATTTTATTAGCTTGTAAAATAATCATATAGGTAGTATAGCATGTTTCTCTAAGGGGTTCAAGACTATAGAATCCATTTCATTTCAAGCTTTTTCAGAAAGTTATGCTAACGTTTTACTAAAATGATAAATCGTGATATAATGAAAGCGATTAAAGCTAATAGACAAAGGAGACATTCAATGACTTACCAAGAAAATTATCAAAAATGGGTCGATTTTGCTGACCTTCCAGACTACCTTCGTCAAGATTTGGAAAATATGGACGAAAAAACAAAGGAAGATGCCTTTTATACCAATCTAGAATTTGGTACTGCTGGTATGCGTGGTTTGATCGGCGCTGGTACAAACCGCATCAATATCTATGTTGTCCGTCAAGCAACTGAAGGTTTGGCTCGTTTGATTGAGTCAAAAGGTGGAAATGAAAAAGAACGCGGTGTGGCAATTGCCTACGATAGCCGTCACTTCTCACCAGAGTTTGCCTTTGAATCTGCTGCAGTTCTAGCAAAACACGGTATCAAATCTTACGTTTTTGAAAGCCTTCGTCCGACTCCAGAACTCTCATTTGCAGTTCGTCACCTCAACTGTTTCGCAGGTATCATGATCACTGCTAGCCACAACCCAGCTCCATTTAATGGTTACAAAGTTTACGGTGAAGATGGTGGACAAATGCCTCCACACGATGCGGATGCTTTTTGACAACTTACATCCGTGCTATCGAAAACCCATTTGCGGTGGAAGTTGCTGATGTGGAAGCTGAAAAAGCTTCTGGCTTGATTGAAGTCATCGGTGAAGCTGTCGATGTGGAATACCTTAAAGAAGTTAAAGATGTGAACATAAACCCAGCCTTGATTGAAGAATTTGGTAAAGACATGAAGATTGTCTACACACCACTTCATGGTACTGGTGAAATGTTGGCTCGTCGTGCTCTTGCTCAAGCAGGATTTGACTCAGTTCAAGTCGTGGAAGCGCAAGCAACTCCAGACCCTGACTTCTCAACTGTTAAGTCTCCTAACCCAGAAAGCCAAGCAGCCTTTGCACTTGCAGAAGAACTCGGACGTAAAGTTGGTGCTGATGTGCTTGTCGCAACTGACCCTGACGCTGACCGTGTCGGTGTCGAAGTTCTTCAAAAAGATGGTAGCTACCTCAACCTTTCAGGTAACCAAATCGGAGCTATCATGGCAAAATACATCTTGGAAGCCCACAAAAACGCTGGAACACTTCCTGAAAATGCTGCTCTCTGCAAGTCTATCGTATCAACTGACTTGGTAACGAAGATTGCCGAAAGCTACGGCGCAACCATGTTCAACGTCTTAACTGGTTTCAAATTCATCGCAGAGAAAATCCAAGAATTTGAAGAAAAACACAATCACACTTACATGATGGGATTTGAAGAAAGCTTCGGTTACTTGATTAAACCATTCGTACGTGATAAAGACGCCATCCAAGCCGTTCTTGTCGTTGCTGAGCTTGCTGCCTACTACCGTTCACGCGGCTTGACTCTTGCTGACGGTATCGAAGAAATCTACAAAGAGTACGGTTACTACGCTGAAAAGACTATCTCTGTAACTCTCTCAGGGGTTGATGGAGCTGAGCAAATCAAAGCGATTATGGCTAAATTCCGTGACAATGGTCCGAAAGAATTTAACGCTACTGCTATCTCAATCACAGAAGACTTCAAGGCTCAAACTGCTACTGCTGCTGACGGTACTGTAACAGCCTTGACAACTCCTCCAAGTGATGTTTTGAAATATACACTTGCTGACGGTTCTTGGATTGCCGTTCGTCCTTCAGGTACAGAACCAAAAATCAAGTTCTACATTGCCGTTGTGGGTGAAAGTAATGAAGAATCACAAGCTAAAATTGCTAACATCGAAGCAGAAATCAATGCTTTTGTAAAATAAAATCTATAAAAGATGAGACGAACCCTCTCATCTTTTTCGTATCAAATCTAAGCAATTTTAGGAACTTTTGCTGACATACTAGACTTATCAATGAAAGCGAGGTAATCTCATGGAACAATTTTTAGATAACATCAAAGACCTTGAAGTCACTACAGTTGCGCGTGCGCAAGAAGCTCTTGATAAAAAAGAAACTGCAACCTTCTTTATTGGTCGTAAAACTTGCCCTTACTGCCGTAAATTTGCTGGCACATTGGCAGGTGTCGTAGCTGAAACCAAAGCTCACATCTACTTCATCAACAGTGAAGAACCAAGTCAACTCAATGCTGTGCAAGATTTCCGTTCACGTTATGGAATTCCAACTGTACCAGGTTTTGTCCACGTTGCAGATGGTCAAATCAATGTCCGTTGCGACTCTTCCATGTCAGCACAAGAAATCAAAGAATTTGCAGGATTGTAAAAAACAACAAAAGAAGGCACTCGCCTTCTTTTTATATATCTGTCAGTGGTGTTGCTGTATCTGGAGAGGTATCATAAACCTTAAAGTCTACTCCGACTCCCAGATCAGCTTGTGCTAGCTGGTTGACCATGGTCATATGAGCCAACTCCTTGATATTGTTCTCTTTGGACAAATGCCCGAGGTAGATTTTCTTGGTCCGATTTCCCATTGCACGAATCATGGCCTCAGCACCGTCTTCGTTAGAGAGGTGACCGAGATCTGATAGAATTCGCTGTTTGAGACGCCAAGCGTAAGAACCTGCTCTCAAGATTTCCACATCGTGGTTGGACTCAATGAGATAACCGTCAGCATTCTCGACTATTCCTGCCATACGATCACTAACATAGCCTGTATCGGTCAGCATAACAAAGCTCTTGTCGTCTTTCATAAAGCGGTAAAACTGTGGCGCTGCCGCATCGTGGCTGACCCCAAAACTCTCAATGTCGATATCGCCAAAGGTTTTGGTTTTTCCCATTTCAAAAATGTGCTTCTGCGATGAATCCACCTTACCGAGGTACTTGCTATTTTCCATAGCCTGCCAAGTTTTTTCATTGGCATAAAGATCCATGCCATACTTTCGAGCCAACACACCGACTCCATGAATATGGTCTGAATGCTCATGCGTAATCAAAATCGCATCCAAATCTTCAGGCTTACGATTGATTTCACTCAAGAGACTGGTAATTTTTTTACCCGACAAGCCTGCATCCACTAAGATTTTCTTTTTTGGGGTTTCCAGATAAAAGGAATTTCCACTGGATCCTGATGCTAAAATACTGTATTTAAAGCCTATTTCACTCATTCTAATCTTCTATTTCGTCCTCCCATATTTCTTCTTTTACGGCGTCCTTATCATAAGGGAGCACAATGGTAAAGGTTGACCCCTTACCGTATTCGCTTTTGGCCCAAATAAAACCATTGTGTTGTTTGATGATTTCTTTCGCGATAGCCAGACCCAGACCAGTTCCACCTTGGGCACGACTTCTTGCACGATCCACACGGTAAAAACGGTCGAAAATCTTCGGCAAATCTTGCTTTGGAATACCTAGACCTTGGTCTTTGATGGATAAAATCATCTGGTCATCAGTGGTTTTCATGCTGACAGTGATTTTCCCACCATCTGGTGAGTACTTGATGGCATTGTTGAGAATATTATCAATCACCTGGGTCATCTTATCAGTATCGATCTCGATCCAAACTGAATTGATTGGGTAATCTCTAACCAGCTCATATTTTTTCTCTTCATCCTGACTCCTCATCTTATCGAAACGATTGAGGATAAAGGTTATGAAGGCTGTAAAATTAATCAATTCCACATCCAATTGAGTGGTCGCATTATCAATACGAGAGAGATGCAAGAGATCTGTCACCATCCGCATCATACGGTTGGTTTCATCAAGCGAAACCTTGATAAAATCAGGAGCAACAGGATCATACAGGGCTCCCTCGTCTAAGGCTTCAAGATAAGATTTAACACTCGTCAAGGGAGTCCTCAACTCATGGCTAACATTGGACACGAAGAGTCTCCGTTCACGCTCTTCCTTCTCCTGTTCAGTCGTATCGTGCAAAACGGCAACCAAACCAGAGATGAATCCAGACTCACGACGAATGAGTGCAAAACGCACACGAAGGCTAAGATATTCTCCATTAGCATTTTGGGAATCAATCATCAATTCGGGAATCTGTGTAATGAGGTCACGCAGTTCATACTCTTCCTCTATCTTAAGCAATTCGAGGATGCTTTTGTTCAATGCTTCTTCTTTTACGATACCCAGCTGTTTCTTAGCCATATCGTTAATCATAGTAATCTGACCACGGCGATTGGTTGCAAGAACTCCATCTGTCATATAAGAAAGAATACTGTTAAGCCTTTTTGTTTCTTGCTCCAGATTTTCCTGCGTTAAACGAATGACCTCAGACAAATCATTGAGGTTATTGGTGATGTTGGTAATTTCAGAGCTTCCCTGCATATCCAATACTCGAGAATAATCCCCTGCAATCAAATCTTTAATCTTTTGATTAATCTGCTTTAGACGAACATTATCCCGACGATTTTCTAGTAACAACAAGGTTACCACCAAGATAAAGCCAAGTAAAATCAGGATAAAGATAAAATCACTGGTCAGAATCGTTTGTCTAATATCTTCAATCATTATTTCTCATATAGTACCCCACACCACGACGTGTTAGGATGTATTCTGGACGGCTTGGAGTGTCTTCAATTTTCTCACGCAAACGTCGGATGGTCACGTCTACTGTGCGAACATCACCAAAATAATCATAGCCCCAAACAGTCTCAAGTAAGTGTTCACGAGTAATGACTTGTCCAATATGGGAAGCCAAGTGGTACAAGAGCTCAAACTCGCGATGAGTCAACTCTAATTCCTCACCATATTTTTTGGCCACGTAAGCATCTGGAACGATTTCCAAATCACCAATCTGAAGTGGTTGGGATTTCTTCTCATCAGACTCTTGACTATCAGCTGAAGCGAGGTCTGTACGACGGAGTAAAGCCTTGACACGCGCTTGCAACTCACGATTTGAGAAAGGCTTTGTGACATAATCATCTGCACCTAACTCCAAACCAATAACCTTGTCAAACTCACTATCCTTGGCTGAGAGCATAATGATAGGCACACTACTCGTTTTACGAATGGCTTTGGCTACTTCTAAACCATCAATTTCAGGTAGCATCAAGTCTAGGATAATAATATCTGGTTGCTCTGCCTCAAATAGCTCGATAGCTTCTCTACCGTTAAAGGCCGTTACAACCTCATAGCCTTCCTTGGTCATATTAAACTTAATAATATCTGAGATTGGTTTCTCATCATCTACAACTAATATTTTTTTCATATGTTCACCTTTTCTCTATCTATTATAACAAAAAAATGTAAAGAAGGCACAAATGGCTAATTCCAGCCCTCATCCTCAAGAACTGTTTTATAAGCCTGCCAAATCTTTTGTTGAGGTTTAGCAAATGGATAATCAGAAAATTCATGAGGAGAAACCCAGCGAATTTCTCTGTCATCAAATTGTTTCGGATCTGTCACCTGACCCGCTAGGATTTGAATATGCCATTTCCGATGACTAAAGACATGCTTGACTTGATCAAATACTTGATGGGACCAATCAACTTCTAAATCATAATCTTGCTCAAACTTTCTTGGGGTGTTGGACCGAAAGTAACGGTTTTTTCAGCGACCTGAGCAAACAGATTCAGCTGTTCCTCTTCCTGTGAAAACTCCTCTACTTCTATCAAGGGGAAATGCCAAAAACCAGCTAGCAGTTTCTCACTTTCGTTTTTCTCAAGTAGATATTGACCTTGAGCATTGCGCACAACCAAAGCCTTGAGATAGATTGGAAGAGGTTTTTTCTTGGGTTCTTTAATCGGATAAGAATCCATGGTTCCATTCTGATAGGCTGCACTAAATTCCTTAACAGGGCTTTCTTCTGGTCTAGGATTAACTGGCGCCTCTATGTCAGAACCCAAATCCATCAAAGCTTGGTTAAAGTCACCCGGCCGTTCTGGATCAATCAAGATTTCCATCATTGCCTGAAAAATTTTGCGATTGCTAGGAACTCCGATATCATGATTGACCTCAAACAAGCGAGACAAAACTCGCATGACATTGCCATCAACTGCGGGCTCGGGTAAATTAAAAGCGATACTGGAAATTGCTCCCGCAGTATAAGGACCAATCCCTTTCAGACTGGAAATTCCTTCATAGGTGTTTGGAAATTGACCACCCAAGTCAGCCATAATCTGTTGGGCTGCGGCCTGCATATTACGCACTCTAGAATAATAACCCAACCCCTCCCATGCTTTCAACAAACGTTCTTCAGGCGCATTAGCCAAACTTTCAACAGTTGGAAACCAGTCCAAAAATCGTTCATAGTAGGGAATAACTGTGTCTACTCTAGTCTGTTGGAGCATAATTTCAGAAACCCAGATATGATAAGGATTTTTACTTCTACGCCATGGCAAATCCCGTTTGTTTTCATCGTACCAGTTGAGGAGTTTCTCGCGGAAAGAGGAAATCTTCTCCTCTGGCCACATCTCAACGCCGTATTCTTTCAAATCTAACATATATCTAGTATAACATAGAAGCTCCTACCTGTCCTTTTCTTAGCGCTAAAAAAGCCTCTTCTACGAGAGGAAGAGACTCCATTTCTTTATTGATTGATCGCCTGAGCTGCTGTGATGAGAGTCAATTTGTAAACATCATCTGGGTTACATCCACGTGATAGATCGTTGACTGGTTTATTCAATCCTTGTAAAACGGGACCGACAGCCGCAAAACCACCTAGACGTTCAGCTATCTTATAACCAATATTACCTGCTTCGATACCTGGGAAAATGAAGACATTTGCTTGACCTGCCACATTGCTTCCTGGAGCTTTTAGGGCTGCCGTTTCTGGGACAAAGGCTGCGTCAAATTGCAATTCTCCATCAATCTCAAGGTCAGGACGTAAGTCATGTGCCAGTTTAGTTGCTTCAACCACCTTGTCAACACTATCACCAAAACCAGAGCCTTTTGTAGAATAACTCAACATAGCGATTTTGGGTTCAATTCCAAACATTTTTGCAGTAATCGCTGAGTTGATAGCTATTTCAGCCAAAGCTTCCGCATCTGGATTGATGTTGAGGGCACAGTCACCAAACAAGTAACGTTCTGTACCACGTACCATAAGAAAGGCACCTGATGTCCGTGTAACATTTGGTCGTGTTTTAATAATCTGAAGAGCTGGACGAACAGTTGCAGCGGTTGAATGAGTGGCACCCGATACCATTCCATCTACCAAGCCCATATAGACAAGCATAACACCAAAGTAGTTAACATCTTTTAGCAAGACCTGGCGCGCTTCTTCTTCTGACATTTTTCCTTTACGACGTTCTACAAGTGCAACCACCATATCTTCAAATTGAGGATAGTGTTGGGGATCAATCACTTCATAACCATCCATGATCCCTTCGATTTCAAGATAAATTTTAATTTTTGCAGGATTTCCAAGTAAAACAGGAACAACTTCTGTTTCTTTTACCAAGTGTTTTGTCGCTTGAAGGATACGAGGCTCTTCCCCTTCAGGTAGAACAATACGAGCATTTTTGCCAACTAAACTGGCTTTGAGACTTTCAAAAACTTCCATGAGTTTCTCCTTTAAGATAATTAATTATACTCAAAATAGATTTTTAAAGAGTATTAGCTGATAACTGAATAATAAGATTGTTAAAATCATCTGGCAAAGGGCTTTCCAGCTCCAGCTGATGCCCTAAGAAGGGATGATAAAATGATAAGGAATGGCAATGCAGGGCCTGGCGTTGAATGCCATCTTCTAGGCTACCACCATAGAGATCATCTCCCAACAAGGGGAAGCCGATATGAGAAAAATGCACTCGGATCTGATGAGTTCGACCAGTATGCAGGCGAATATCGACTAGGTGAATATTTCCATAAGACGCTACAACTTTATAAGATGTATGAGCGTATTTCCCACCTTTGGCGACCCGTCTCGTGATAATGGAGTCCACATCACGCGCAATCGGGGCAATAATTTCCCCTTCAGGATCCAAAACACCAGCTCCTTTAACCAAAGCAAAATACCTTTTTTCGATAGACTTTCGTTGCAGTTGCTTGTCTAAACGTGCATGAGCATAGCCGTGCTTGGCAAAGAGCATCAAACCAGATGTATCTCTATCAAGCCTGGTCACGATGTGAACCTGCTGGTTTTCATATTCCCGTTTGACATAGTAACCCTTGATAAAATTGGCAATGGTATTAGAATGATTGACACTAGGAATAGAGGCTACTCCATAAGGCTTATTCAAAACCAGAAAATGGTCATCCTCATACAAGATATCTAGTGGTCGATCAATAGCTTCAAGGCTCTCAAACCCTTCCTCTGCTGGAATATCGATGGTCACCCTGTCTCCAACATCTAAGAGATACGTTGCATTCTGAGATTGGTCATTAACCAGAATAGCCCCACCTCGGAACTTAATCTTTGCCAAAAGTCCCTTAGAAACCTCGTGTTTCTTAAGAAAAGTTTTGACTTTGACATGTTCATCTGCGATAAATTCAAACCTCATTCGTCCACCTCGCCGATGAAGGCATCTTTGACACGATTCCAGAAACTAGTATGACTTGGTGTCGCTACGAAGTGAATCTTGTGATGGTCGATTTGATACTCAATCCGTTCAATATTACGGAAAGAATAAACGCTGTTATCGACTGATATCGTGTGGTAGTCATTGCGTGTCGGCAAGAGTTCAATCTTATCTTTTTTTGGAATAATGATCGATGATCCCAAAGTGCGATAGACTCGGTTGTTAAGACTCGCTATCTCCGTCAACTGCAAGGCTTCAATGGTAGGGTGCAAAACCGCTCCTCCCAAGGATTTGTTATAGGCAGTGCTTCCAGTCGGCGTTGAAACAGTTACTCCATCTCCTCGAAATCGCTCAAACGGAACATGGTTAATGATGATATCCGCAAACCATGGTGCGATCCGATCGACGGATGCTGGCTTCGTTTAATGCACGGAAGGTCTTAACTTCTCGTTTTCAGTGTCACCTGACATTCAAAACAGGATAGGAAACCTTGGCACCAGTATCCAGTTGGAGATTGGTAACCAACTGGTCCAGCTCAAAGTCGCGGTAATCCGTGTAGAATCCCAAGTGTCCTGTATGTACGCCAATAAATCGAACTTTATCTAACTGATTCTCGTACTTGTGAAAGGCAGACAAAAGCATCCCATCTCCACCAATCGAAATGACGATGTCGGGATTTGTATCATTAATTATAAAATGCTGTTTTTTGAGTTTTTCCCTCAGTTTATGTAAAACTTTCTGACTCTGTGGCTTTCTATTAGCTATGAGGTCAACTCGCTTACCTGTATTCTTCATCTGTATCGTCACTATTTCCTACACCATCGTTTAGTTTTCTACTCAAAGGATCAAAGAGCGCCTGCGCTTCCTGAATATCATCACGAATTTTCCCCATTTCTTCATCCAATTGATGGGAAATTCTAGCTGTAATCTCCAAGCGTTTCTTGATCTCCTCTGGGAAATCCCCCTGATACTTATAATTGAGTGAATGCTCAATCGTAGCCCAAAAATTCATGGCTAAAGTCCGGATTTGAATTTCAGCCAGAATCGTCTTAACACCACTGATGGTGTCAACTGTATACTCTACCACCACATGATAGGAGCGATAACCCGAAGCCTTACGATGAGTGATGTAGTCACGTTCCTGTACTACTCTCATATCATGGCGTTTGCGTAAAATCGCAACAACTTCCTGAACATCATCGACGAACTGCACCATGACCCGCAAACCCGCGATATCCCTGCAAGTCATGTTCCAAAGTATCATAGCCAATCCCTCTGCGATCTATTTTTTCCTTAATACTTTCGATCGGCTTCACCCGTCCAGTAACAAACTCAATCGGAGAGTGCTTGTTTTGTTTACGATATTGTTTGCGAATCCCACGAAGTTTAATCTTCAATTCACCAACAGCTTGAATGTAAGGATCTAAAAATTCTTCCCATTCTATGGTCATATTTTCTCCCTTTTGGTATGTGATTGTGTTGTTGAAAATTTTTGATTTTTTCACTACAATCATATACAATAAATACATTGTCCATTATACCACAATCGCTTTCAAAGATAGAAAAAGGTTAGAAAAATGAAACATTTAGAAATTGAACTGAAAACACTACTGAAAAAAGAGGATTACGATCATTTAAAAGAACAGTTTTCCCATATCCAACCCGTCCTTCAGAAAAACTACTACATTGACACACCTGATTTTCAATTGCGTGAAAAAAAGGTTGCCATGCGCATTCGCACCTTTTTCAGATTAAGCGAGTTGACCTTGAAGGTGCACAAATTGTAGTGAAATATGGAATACAATCAGAAACTGAATCTTCCAGAGGCTGAATCTACTCTAGAAAAACAGATACTCTCAAGGACTCGTTCTAGAGGAACTTGCTAAGATTGGTATTCTAAGCCAAGACTGGTTTGTTCTGGGTTGCCTTGCAACTATTCGTTACGAAATGGAAACGTCGATTGGTCTAATGGCACTAGATGAAAGTCACTACTTTGATCATACAGACTACGAACTGGAGCTAGAGGTCACTGATCACGAGAAAGGAAAACGATTTTCAGCAATTGCTTTCAGAAAATAGTATCACTTATCAAAAAGCTCCTTCAAAATTAATTCGTTTTATTAAAAGCATGAAAATTATTGAAATAATTTCCATTTTCTGGTAAAAATAATGGAGATAAAATATTTAGAGTTTTACAGAGGACGGTCTATAATGTCAGATAGAAACAACATGAAACTTTTTGCACTAATTCCAATCATGAAATTGCACAAAAATCGCAGAAACTGGTTGGGTACTCTCGGAAAAATTATCTTCTCGCCAATTTTCTGATGGTGAAATCCAGGTCAATATTGAAGAGAGTGTCCGTGGTTACGATGTTCACATCATCCAATCAACCAGCTACCCCTGTTAGCAACCACTTGATGGAGCTGTTAATCATGGTTGATGCTTGTGTACGTGCAAGTGCTCATAGTATCAACGTTGTCCTTCCTTACTTTGGTTATGCTCGTCAGATCGTATCGCTTCTTTCCTCGCGAACCCCTCACTGCAAAAACTGGCTGCCAATATGCTTGTCAAGGCTGGTGTAAGTCGTGTTCTAACTCTCGATTTGCACGCTGTTCAGGTTCAAGGTTTCTTTGACATTCCAGTAGATAACTCCCATACACATTCTCTACTAAAACACTACAGCGATAAAGGGTTGTTGGACTCAGATGTCGCTGTTGTTAGTCCAAAAATTCTGGCGTCAAACGTGCCTGCAGTTTAGCTGAATATTTAGATGCACTCAATCGCAATCATCGACTAGTGCTCAAGACGATTCAGAGCGCAGCTGGTTACATCATCGGTGATGTCAAGGCAAGAAGGCCATCTGATTGATGATATCCCAAATACTGGGCGTACTTTCTCAGAAGCAGTCAAAATCGTTGAACGTGAAGGTCAACTGAAACCATGCGGCATCCAGTCATGGTCTCTCTGTAGTGCTGCTGACCTTCTTGATGCTACTAACATAAAAGAAACTCTTGTGACAGACTCCAGTAGCTCACAAAAGAAAGAACTCCGAAAAATGTGTGCTACATTACTGCAGCGAATTGATCAGATGCCATCGTCCGTATCCACGAAAGAAAACCAGTTAGCCCACTCTTTGTACATAATACAAAAAGGAATAAGGTGATCTTTGATTTATTTGGACAACTGCTGCCACCATCTAATGTCAGCAGATAGTTATCGCAGAAATGACCAAGGTCATGCAGGGAAACCCATGGCAATCCTTTCGAGTATTCACAGTCATGGTCGCCATGTTGGCAAACTGCTCCGTGAAGCCTGTCAGGAGTTGGCTCACTACTTGGAAACCAAGCACAACGAATCTTTTTTTCACATCTGGGGAACAGAAAGTAACAATACAGCCATCATTGGTTATTGTCTCCGTCATCAAGAGCGTGAAAACATATCATCACGACAGCTATTGAACACCATTCTGTCTCTTGGAAAACCATTGATTATCTAGTTCAACATTTTGGCTTTGAAGCAACAATCGTCCAACCAGTAAATCAAGAGATTACAGCAGGGCAAATTCAAGAAGCCTTACGTGACGATACCATACTCGTTTCCACCATGTATGCTAATAATGAAACGGGCAGTCTCTACCTATCGCTGAGATTGGATGTGTTTTTAAAAGAGCATCCTGCTGCTTATCATGTTGATGCTGTTCTGCTTATCGGGAAAAATCCCTATCCATCCAGAAGAATTAGGAATTGATTTCCTAGGCTTCTGCTCATAAATTCCATGGACCAAAAAGGAATCGGTTTTTCTTTACGCTTCGTCTATGGGACTTTGATCTCCTATCTTCACGGTGGGGGACCAAGAACAAAAAGAAACGGGCTGGAACAGAAAACCTTGCTGCCATCGTCAGTATGGTTGCTGCCCTCAAAGAAGACTTGGATCATCAGGCTGACCATTACCAAAAACTAAGTGCACTCAAATCTGCTTTTCTAGAAGAAATTGCAGGTCTCAACTACTATCTCAATGAAAGCAAACACTCAACTTCCTTTATGTTTTCACATCATTTCCTGGTCATGATTTGTTCTTACTCCAATTAGACCTTTGAAGGAATTCTCAATCTCAACTGGTTCTCTGCTTGTACTGCTGGTATTGTGCAAACGAGCCATGTCCTAGAAGTTTTTATGGGTCTGATTCCCATCGTTTAAAAAGAGTCTATCCGTATCAGTCTTCCTTAATACCGAGAACGAACTGAAACAACCTGGCACAAACCCTTAAAAATATTATTGAGATTAACCTAATGGGTATTCGAAAACTAAACCATTAAACTACAAAACTGCTGCCATGACTATAGCACTTAGTCCATCTGTAAGAAAGCTATACTAAAAGACAATACTTTTCTTTTTGTAAACAAAGTCGAAACCACGAACCGACTCGGGTCTCACTGAAAAGTTCTAATAGTGGTGAATGTTTCCTACTATTATCATCGTCAAGAGCGTGCAGGTGTTAAAATTATTATCACTGACAAACTCAGGTTCTTCAGTTTGGTCAATATCTTTAAATCTGAAGTACAATCACACTCACCAAGAGAAATTCTCACTCTCATGGACAGTTTAGCAGAACGCGGTATCTTCAGTAACAGAAGAAAGTGATAGTTTGCTATGTATCGTCTCACATATAAAGATAGCCATTGTAGAATCGCACACTGACCTTTCTCCGATTACGAAGAGCTTATGCTACTACCATGTCAGGCCGCCACCCTTGCCCTGGACACTTCCTTAATCAGCCTCTCAACACTGAACGATAAAGCGATTTATCGGGCGATTAGCTGGCGACTCACTGCTATCAAACGACTTTCTCAGATCAAAAACTAAGATTTCTTGGGTTTTCTTGCTATGATCGCCGCTGCGTCTCATCGAAGAATAGAAAGGTTGTACCAGAAGATAAACAGTCTGTTATTCCAGCAACAGTAAAACGATCTCTCTTTACTATCGAATCTTTCAAGAGATCATGCAGAAAAATTGACGTGCCAACTCTGCCAAGCAAATTGCAGAGGCTGGTCGGTATCGATTCTTATGGACTGTCCGTCGAGATTTCTCCTACTTTGGTGAACTCAATGGTCGTGGATCTGGTTATGATGTGTCAAAAATTGATGACGTTTTTGCCGATCTCCCCAAAACTGAGATAACCCCGATTACTAATGTTATGTTGGTTGAATCGGAAACTAGGGACACGCCCTTTCTCATCACTACTTCGCCTCCACGAGCGGCCAATCGTTATGTGCACTATCATGGCCTTTGACTCCAGGATGACCATCCAGAAGTTGCGAGTCAGACACCCGATGGAATTCCAATCTATGCATCCCAGATTGGTAAAGAAAAGATCGTTAGAAGCCAGATGTCAAAACTGCTATCCTAACTGTTCCAAGTAAGTTAAATCACAGTAGTTACATCTTTGGTCGATGCGGGTATAAAAGGTGGCCTTAGTTTTCACCCGTCCATCTCCACCTTCCAGAGATGTAGTCGTTCAGTGCGTCGGATTTGGACAAGCTGAACCCAAACTCTCCTATTTCATGCGTAAAGAGGACTAGAAAGTAAAAGTCATTTAAGGAAAAACCAGCTATTGGGATTACAGGAGATGGTAAAGCTCATCCAGATGATGATGTCAGCGATGGAGTTTATAGCGGCGTGCCGCTGACAGGAGCTATGACGCTGGCGGAATTCCAACCATCCTACCGATTGCGACTTCAAGAAACATGGCGTATGTCACATCAGTATCAGCTGATAAGCCGATCCAACGGGTGGCAAAATGTTGATCCAAAATTCTATGGTGAACGTAAAGGCTATTGATAGTGATGACTATCACCTTCAGAAGATATTTTGAACTAGCACTTATCAAAGAAGCCATCAAGGAAGAAACCAATTTTCTGTTTGTTTGCACTTCTCTAATGTTATAGAAGCACATCACCAAGATATTGAAAATCATTGGCAGGACTGTTCAGCCGAATACACGACCCAGCCTCGTAACGGAACCTGATACCATTCTCCGAGAAATCTATGGAGAAATTCTCTCATATCAACTCCTTCCACCATCAGAGCATTAAAGATCTAGCTCCCAATCTTAAGGTTGCAGCATGATCCAAAGATGGAATAATTGAGGCTGTGACAACTACGGACGGATTTCCTTATCTTGGTGTTCAATGGCATCCTGAATTTCTCTTTGAGAACCGCCCCAAGGATAAAACACTATTTGACTATGTTGTTAACGAACTCTAAATCATCCGTCTTTTCACGGTAACTAAAGTAATCCGAGTGAGACAATCAGGTGGTCCAAGAACATCCTAGTTCGCAGGCTTCCTTGACTAGTTAACAGGACATCATCATTTCGACGAGATACAGCACACCAGGATGGATGACGTAACGAGAATCACAGAGGGCCATATGCTTCCAAAGCATAGTGGGATTTCCTCGACAGTAAATGTGCCGCAGAGCCGATAAAAATAGTTTGCTGATGGATGATTTGATTTTGAGTATTAGAGGAAGGCAACTAGTGCTCTTGTTTTTGTCACCAAGTTCCGTTGCATTTTCTTTTGCTAGCTTTTGACTACTGAGAATTTCCATCCAAGGGTTTCTGTGTTGTGAATACGATGTCCTGTCAATCACAGCTTGTAGTTCAATGGCTTTAATACGTCCATCACCAGACAGACTTTGCATCCTGCAGAGTCTTTTTCAAATCAGCGTTATTGAGACTATTCAAGACCTTTTGGGCAATTTCAAAACGTTTGCTTGACGCGTCTCTCTTGTTCAGAATAGCTAGTAACTCTTGATTGCTCAGAGCCTCTACTCCTTCTTTAACCAGTCTTTCTCTCGGTAAAAGTGAATCTTCTTGGAATGAAATACTATACATAAAAATCCTCCTCACTTTATTATTCGTGAGAAGGATGAAAATGATTTTTTTTCCATTGGGCTACACTGGCTAGGAGTTTTTCAGCCTCACTGAAATTGATTTTAGTTCTGAGTATCACCGCTACCTGAGACTTCCAGAACAGTTCCCTCCCCATTTCTGTGAAGTAATATCTCCATAGACAGCTGTATCAGTCGAATCTTTTATCCAGCTGCAAACTGTCCAAATGGAAGACTACTTGACGGATAGAGCTTGGTGCGGCATTGCGTTTCCGTTCTTGAAGGGCCTGAGCTAAGCTCATACCTTGACCAAATGCCACTCCACCACTGCTATAAGATGCCTTAAAACTGGTATTCGCTGGCCGAGCCAAGCCTTGATAGTCAAGTAAGTCCGAACTGATTTCATTGATAAAACGAGTTGGACGATTAGCCAGTACGCCCAAAAAGCAAACGTGAGTTGGCATTGGTCAGATAGAGGATTTTCCTGCTAATACCTACATAGGCCAAACGCGCGTTCTTCTTCTAGCCTCATCAGATCTTCAGCTGCGACTAAGCGGAAAGACATATTTCCATCCCGATGATAAAGACAACTGGGAACCGAGTCCCGCTGCATGGAGTGTCATCAAAGTCACCTCAGATGCTCCTCCTGACCTGCCGAATCCGTTCTAATCAAGGCAAGGTCATGTCAAAGACTTAGTTTATCTAAACCGGTTTTCTTGACTATCAGGATTGTCACCAAAGTTCTTGAACAGAGAAATTCTTCGATATTTTCAACTTGCTTTGCTCAGGGTTGGTTTGGCATTGAGAATATCGATATAACCTGTTTTTTCTAAAACAGCCTCAACTAACTCTGTAATGGTTAACTGGTCCAGTTGCTCGCGCAAATTCAGAATCATATTTGCGAAATCCCAGATCGACTGGGCTGTCTTTCCCTTGATGCCAGACAACATGATGTTGGCTGAAGCATCCACACAGACATTCTTGCAGGTTAAAGTCACGGATTTTCAACTGTTCCTGGGCCAATTCCACGTTTTGGTTCGTTAATAATGCGCTCAAAACTGATATTGTCACTCAGATTAGCGATGAGATTGAGGTAGGCGATAATGTCACGGATTTCCTTACGGCTGTAGAACTTGGTCCCACCAACCATAGTATAAGGAATATTGGACTTTAGGAGAGCCCCATAGTACGGGATTGCGCATTAGTTCGATAAAGAACTGCAAAATCCTTGTGGAGGAAGTTTTGACTGCGACCAAGTTCATCGATGTTGGCCACAAACAGCCTCGTCCTGTTCGTCATTTGCACGATAGTAAATAATCTGCTCCCATCGGCATTCTGGTCCAGAGATTCTTGGGGCGGCGATTTTGATTGTTTTTGATGACGTCATTGGCAGCTTGGAGAATGGTTTTAGTTGAACGATAATTTTCTTCTAGCAAAACTACCTTGGCTTGAGGATAATCTTTCTCGAAGTCCAAGATATTCTGCATATCAGCCCCACGCCAACCGTAGATGGACTGGTCCGCATCCCCAACCACGCAGATGTTTTTAAAGCGTGAAGCTAAGAGTTTGACCAGTTGGTACTGGGCATGGTTGGTATCTTGTATCAACGTGAATGTACTGGAACTTCTCTGGTAGTAGGTCAAGACGTCGGATTCTGATCAAAGAGGCGCAGGGTCAACATGATCAAATCATCAAAGTCAACAGACTCAGACTGACGAAGCTCTTTCTGATAGGCTGTATAACACTGGGCTACGATTTGCGTATACATATCACCAGCTTGAGCAGCATAAACCACATCATCAATCAAGTCATTCTTAGCATTGGAAATGGTTCCCAAAATAGTCCGTTCATTCCATTTTTTCGGATCTAGGTTTAATTGCTTGAGAATACGTTTCATGAGAGTTCTCTGTTCCAGGATCTACATAGTAAAATATGATTGAAATATGATCCGCATCACGACGCAAAATACGAAACACATAGGAAATCGCAATCAGACAGTCCTGAGTAGTGGATTGAGCCCATAGGCACGTCCTTCATCTCACGCGCGCCTTATTGTATGTATGGCCAAGATATTCCAAGGATTAACCATTTTTCATCAACAAGCAGGCGATTCTGTGAGTTAAAACACGAGTCTCCAGAACCAACCCCAGCCATGAATAACAATGGACCTCTGTCTGCAACTGCCTCAGCCTGACGGTCTATCCATTCATAATGCGTTCATTTCTTCCTTACTCTTGAAGTCAATGTTTCTATTATATCAGAAATCAGGGAAAATATCTTTACTAGACTGGTTGTGAAGAAAACTTTCATCAGCTGAAGACAGCGCAGAAAAAGAGCTTGAATAGCATTTCCAAACTCTTTAAATATCATCTAATATTAGAACAATCCTAGAACTGTTCCATCGCTTTCAACATCCACAAGAGCATGGTCGTTGAATGCATGGTCACATCACCAGTTAGCAACGATGAGAAGCCTGCCCCATTTGGTACCAATTCACTAGGTAATTTCAAAGTCAGTTCATATTGGATTGCACTTTATTATACATAATTTGTCCCATCCATTTTGAACGATTTGAGAATTGTTTGAGCCTTCTCAGTTCACTTTAACAACATAGATTTCAGTGACAATTTAATCTTCTTGGACAGAAAGGTCATTGTCATGACGAGTGTAGTTGGCTGGATTTTCAGCATAGTCTTAACAACTGTTCAAGCGCTACGCCACCTTCTGCACCATCAGCCCAGACACCAGCCAATTTACTGGAACACCGACAGTGACAAAAGTTCCTTCAAAGCTGCGATTTCAAAACTCATTAATCAACAACTGTCAAACTTACGGATATTCTCAACGTGGCGTTTTAAATAGCAAACCAACTGCTTCTATTTCCTCTGTCAGCATCCTTAGCCACACCACCATTCATCTTAGGGCACGAAGGCTGTGACGATGACTACTGCATCTGGAGAAGTGCCTGAATTGAAGATGTCTTGTTGCCAAACAGAGTTACATCCATGGCGATATTGGCAACATCTCACCCAGCAGGTTCCGTAAATGTCTCGGTTCAAATTAATAGCATCCTTCAAAATCAAAGCCAGCACCTTCAACCCACCAACAGAACTGGTATATAACCGATAACAATATTAGCTAAACGACGTTTCAAATCTTCAATATCAGTCGCAGCCAAAGAATCGCCACTCTGGAAGCAACGGTAATGTCAACCATCCTCGGAATACCATTTAGAGGGCCACCAAGTCCAACGGTAACATGAAGGCACGGTCGTTCAGTCAACGACACGTTCAGAGAATGCGACGTTGGTCGATTCCCAGCTCATTCCTTGGTGCAAGTGATTGTCAATCGGCAGAAAGAGCATTGTTATGTTGTAATAGCATGCTATCTCCAGTAAAGTGGAGGTTGATGTCTCCATTGGCAACACTTGGGCATAACCACACCGGTGCACCAATTTTTAACTCCCCATTACCGGACCAAGAGACGGTTCGCGGATAGCAATCATCGTTTTCTTACCAATTTTATTCAAGGCGTCTGCAAGACCAATGGTAATGGTTGACTCTCCCTTCACCCGTATGTTAGTTGATGGCAGTTACCAGATCACTCCTGCCGATTGTCTCAACTGCACGAATTTTTATCAAAGCTGAGTTTAGCTCTGTACTTTCGTACAGCTCCAAAATCGTCGTAAGAAATACCAAAGCTCTCACAACATCAACGATCGGCTTCACACTCAATACTCTGCGCGATTTCAATATCTGTTTTCATAACAAACTCCTCTAATCTTAATGTGATAATTCATTATAACACAAAACAAGATTTTTAACACTATTAAACCTTAAAACGTTCGTGAATATCCTAAATTTCAAGATTTTTAGAGCCCCTTTGAAAAATTTTTATATGCTTTTATAGTTTTAGACCATGAAGAATCTGAAAATGATCTGGGAAAGAAAATAACTATCAATTTTCAGTCAAATCATGAAGAATATCTTCGATTTCTAATCCGCCATCTCAATAGAGTACTCAAATCTAAGTTTAGTATTTATTGACAAATCAAACGAATACTCTTGTATTTCACCCAGTATATTTTCTATGATTTCAGTTATAAATTGTAAGATAATGCTTATCTAAAATTTTTATGTAATTATTCAGATTTTTCCTCATAGTCTTGAATTATTTTTGTTCGCTATCATTTAATATTCCTTCCCTATTTCCCACAATGATTGAACCAGCTTATTGAACCTACTATAGAACCCTAGAACTGGTATAGAATCGTTGCTTGACCAATACAAGCACCAATTGTAAAGGAAGCATCTATTACATTTAATGTCAAGAGATTCATAGTTCATCTGAGTTATTTGAAAGATCTAAATCAAACAACATCAATCATTCATAATACATAAAGCACTGGCATTTGGAAAATAACAGACGCGTTGTTAATCCGTAAATGAATAACCAGATATTGCCCCTTTACAACTCCTTCACTGTGTCCAACACAACTAACCAATCTGATTCTGAATTCAAAAACATCCTCTTTGCCTATATCACTTGACAACAAAGCTAAACCACCTTGAAAATGCGTTTTGCAACCCATAGTTTTTTTAAATTGGTAATGCATGTTTTGCGCTACTGTTTCCATTTAATTCTTGTTGTTTCAGCTAACTGTTTACGAATATTTTCCTTCAGAAACCCAAAAGAAAGAATGAATTTTTTGACATCATTATAAAACAGAAGATTTCATCCAAGATTTGTATGAAAAGTCCACTTTTGGTAATATCATTGATTGTTTGCATATCCGTAATTTTTTAATAGATAATCTTTTACCATTAATCAACTTCGTCCAGCCATTATTTTTTTTCAATACTACGGATCCTTTTGAAACATCTTTTTAAAATCGTGTTGATTGATCCAGTTCATCACGTAAATTATTATAAACTTATTTGAATGGTTTCTACCAATTAATAAATCGGCATCCATTATCATTCAATACTTTACAATAGGATTTAACTCAATAGCCTCTCGCATTTACAATCCCAGCTTCTGCAAATTCAGCGATAAAAGCCGTGACCACCGCTCTCCCTCCACGCCTTTTTAGAATAACCTTCAATATTCTAGTATGGTTTAAGATTTTGAGACATTATCTTTAAGATGACTTTACACGCTTCATCCATGATTTTCATACCAAAGTCTTGAACTTAAATATTTAAAAATTGACATATGCACATTCATGTTTGATTAAAAATCTGGTTATTCATTCTACCTTATTACCATATAATGATAGAGTTGATTCACACAAAGCACCTGCCTGATATTTTTCATCTTCAATAAGCTAAGTAGTCCATCCCAGTTAAAGATAAATTGTAAAATCTTCTGTTTATTTAGATTCTATTAATTGTAACTTTATTATTTTTCTTGTTGTCTAGCCAACACCCTTCTGTCTCAGCCTCTGCAACTTCCCTATTAGCTACACCAGCGCCTATAGAAGCGGTCATAGCCTGCAATTCCCCAACCGACAGGACGCAAAATGTGCTACTGCCACCCACCGCTCAGCTATGTACTCCACCCAACCAAGCCAGAGCGCTATTTGCTGCAGCACCACAAACTTGAAATTGAACCTGTTGATGCAACACCAAATGTAGTTACACCATAGCGGCAGTAGGCCTCTGTGCCTGCCCTAATGCTATGAAGTAGCCGCTGTGCTCACTTTAATTCAGCCTTCATTGACTGTGAAATACAATTGCTATCTTCAAAAATTTTGAATTTCAACATCAATGCTTCTAATTTTGTTTCAAACTCTTTTGGTTATTTGCTAGTTTGTTAATTTTTCTCACAATTTTACAACTTTGAAGCTTTCCCTAACCTGATAAAGCTCTATTGATTTGCCAGCTGATCAGCTTCACTCATTATAACAACTAATAGCTTCATTATATCCATCAACAGCTTCGTCTTAGTTTAGAATTAAAATGCTGATTCAATTTGTTCTTTGTATTATTCGCTATTTTCCCAGCTTCGTTAAATGTTTCGAAGTCACATTTGTTATCTGATGCTATACATCTCGGCAACCCAACAGCTTAGCATACACCAACTTGGTTTGATACTTCACCATAGTTTTACAGATTCTGTAATAACTTCTCCAGTAAATTTACTCATTTAAGGCTCAGTAGCAGAACCGACATCATTCAATACTTTTCAGCTTCTTACAATATTGTCGCAAATTTAAAAAATCCATAGTAATACTTCTTTTACTTAGATTCATTATCTTATTTATTATAAATGTCAATAATAATATATTTTTCGCTTTCATTTTATTTAACGTTTATTTTTGTGTACAATAGTCCTATGAAAATTTAGTTACGTCGGCGGAATAAAGCTGCTGATATGGCCCTATTACGAACCATTCCACTGGTCGCTTGGGAAAATCATCACAGAAACCCTGTTTGCTGCAGGCATGAAGTTTGTTTGATAACTACTAACAGAGCTCTAAGCCAGAAACCTCGTCCCCATTTAACCATGAGAAATCAAAATACTAATGATCTTCTTTTAGAGATGACATGTTCAAAATTATCAGGTTCTGATTCATTCTATGGCAGTTTCTGACTACACCCTGTTTATAGACGGGCTTGAGGGAGTTCAGGCTAGCCCATTTAGAAGAATTTTTGCAATCATCAGACAGATTTCTTCAACTGATGAGGTTCAGGTCTTATTCCTGAAAAAAACACCCAAAATCATCTCTCTGGTCAAAGAATGGAATCCTGCCATTCATCTGATTGGGTTTAAATTGCTGGTTGATGTCTCTGAAGATTATCTCATTGAGATTGCTCGAAAGAGTCTTGTCAAGAACCAGGCAGACCTAATCATTGCAAATGACCTTACTCAAATCTCAGCGAATCAACATCGAGCAATCTTTGTTGAGAGAGAGCATCTTCAAACTGTTCAAACCAAAGAGGAAATTGTCTCTTGAAAACATTCAAGCATACGATTCTTAGAAAGGAAAGCCATGGCCAACATTCTGATCGCAGTGACAGGTTCCATTGCCTCCTATAAATCAGCCGACCTGCTCAGTTCTTTGAAAAAACAAGGCCATCATGTCACTGTCCTAATGACTGAGTCGTCAAGAGAGTTTATCCAACCTTTGACACTACAAGTCCTCTCTCAAAATCCTGTCCACCTTGATGTCATGCAGGAACCCTATACTGATCAAGTCAATCATATTGAAAGAGGCAAAGAAACCGACCTTTTTATCGTCGTCCCCGCTACCGCTAATACCATTGCCAAACTTGTGCATGGTTTTGGATACAATATGAGTACAGCTCTTGCCCGCCAGACCACGTAAAAGTTAGTCACCAGCCATGAACACAAAAATGTATAACCATCCGGCAACTCAGGCTAATCTAAAAACATTAGAGACCTATGGTTATCAGATTATCTCACCAAAGGAATCTCTACTAGCCTGTGGCGATTACGGAAAAGGCGCCCTAGCTGACCTGAATACTATTTAAGAATAAAGAAACCTCGAGAAAAACAAGCTTTTATTGCCCCATTGCAATCGCAACTATGCTCGTTATCCACTTTTAAGTTCAATCCTAATCTTTTTCCATCAATCAAACCAACTATCGTGCATATTCCTGTTATTATTGAGTATTATTTACGGCCCACGAGTTGGTGTTACATTGGTTTCTTGATACTTAGCCGACGGTCAACAATACAAATCCTTCCAACCAGCTATCTATTTCACCTTTTGTAAAGCAAAATCTATTCCGCAATGATCGCCATCCTACTCGTACTTTTGATTGAGTCTGACACCTTATTTGGTTTATAAACTATTGCGTTCAGAACAGGCTCTCATCATTGCCGGAGCTTCGGTGTCCCTCACCAACACCGTCTTTTGTCCTGGGGAATCCTCTTCCTTTTCGGAAAGGCCTCACTGGCACAATATCCAAAACCCTAGTAACTGTCATCTCTACAAACCCACCATGCTGAACTCCCATCTCAGCCATCCTAATCTGTAGCACTGTCCCATCGCCTCGAAACCTGAAGAGAGACGAAAAACAACCCACTTTCGTCCTGAAGGTGAGCTTTTAGCTCGCCGCGGCAGCGCTCACCTCTACCATAAAGTTAGTGGCCAATGTGAGTCATTCGTTCAAAATTTTTGAAAATATATGGTAAATCTGTTCTACTACCTATACTTTGAAAATTTCCAATAAAACCAAAATAAATTTATGATACGCTATTCATTTACGGTACCATACTTGCAGTAGTATGACAGTTAAATGGAGGTTCTTTATGGACATGTCGTGAAAACGCAGCTTTATGACGCAGACTCGCCTCACTCGCTCGCAATAGCGATTTTGATTCCAATCACTGCGCCTTTTGAAAATTAAACAGCATCCCACCGGCTTTACACCTGGGGAAGTCATATCCCATCTTTATCGCCATGTTTCTTCGCCTTTGATGGCTGCCGTGTGACGGCCGCTTTCAGTCTTGGCTCTGATGGCAGGCGCTATCCGCGTTACCGTCCTGCGCGCCTTTCTCACATCGTTTTGGCAGCTGTGGCTTTGTACTTAAAGAAATTCCTGAAACCTGGATGTACAGACATCTTTGACTTTTAACCTTTGTTTTGGGTGTTGTCTCTGCTATCGCTGAAGCAACAGCTGTACCATCTTCTGCGCTGCTTCAGGACGAAATCGTTGATATTATGTTTTATGTTCTCTGTTCCAGCGGCTTGGTATGATTATCCATGGGTATGCGGTAGACTACACATTAGCATTAACGCTGCCCTTTTGAAAGTGCTTCGAAAACGTCGCTAAAGGAAAAACTATGACAAAGGATCGCAAACAAGTCTCTTCAAACTTTTTAAAAGAGTCACCAAAAGCTCTCACGTTCTCAAACCTGCAACACTTTCATGTCACACGCCAAATCATCGTCCAAGACATTACATCTTTGCGAGCCGACGGCGCTCTTGTCATTTGTCAACCAACGTGGTTATATCTACAAAGAAATGATGCCAACCCTACGTCCACAAACTCTTTTAGTGGAAACATGTAACTGGCAGAAAATTTGGTCTGAACTCATAGTAGCAGATAATGGCGGACGCGTCTCAAAATATCTTTTACTGATCATCCTCGTTTGCGGTGAAATTGAAACTTGCTCAAACTCACCGTTGCCGAGATGTCCAGCACTTTCTTGGAACAGTCGAGAATTCAGACTTTTGACCACTTTCTGAATTGGACAGGATTTCGGCATCCATTACCACCTTGTTGAGTGTCGAGATCACAACACAGACTCCTTACTATATCGAGGAGGCCTCGGACTCGCTAAGGCTATTTGGTAAAGGATTAGAAAATTTTCTTTTCTCCCACTCGTCTTTCTGTACGGCGTAGATAGACCTAGACTTTGTCAGGTGCTTCCATCATCTCCATCAAGGGTAGATATCATCAGGCCAGATCCAAGTTTGGAATCTCGGTCTTTTTGGCACCCAAGATACTTCTCCTCCTTCTGGAGGATTGAGATTTCAGTGAAACCCTGTCGCCTTATAGCAAAACGACGATGTAGCGCTCACCCTGTATCTAGTGGCCAATTTTTAATGCCGACAAGTTGAGGATTTTTGGATAGTCAATCCTGTTTCTTCATAGATTTCACGAATGACAGACTCCTGCGAAAGCCTCGCCATTTTTCTCTACATGACCTCCTGAAAGGCATAACCAGACCAGCGATGCTCTTCAGAGAGCGATATTGCATAACTACTCGCTGATTTTTAAGGTCTTCAATCAGACAAATGTTTGTTAAATCGTTAATTGGGAGCGACATAAATTTACTCACTTTCTAAGTTGTTATAATTTTTCAGACTTGATGTCAGATTTCATGATAAAGGGATTGATCAGCTCATGATATAGTATACATCATGAAGCAAATATCCTTGTTATGACAATTTCTGTTCCCTAACTTCATAATCAATAGTGATTGGAACAGGAGGATTTGGAATAAGAGCTGAAAGACGACAATTACAAATAACCAAAATATAAAAACTACAAATCGCACTGCGCACCCTTCAAGGAAGCGATATTTCCTTTAAAAAGTAAATAAAATAGTGAAATAGAGAGAATAATTGAACAAAATCCCTGTATTCCACGCTATGGAATAAATTTCAGTCCAAATATCCAAATAGAAGATCAAGAATTGCAAAGGACCTCAAAAAGCTGAATAAATAGAGTAAAAATTAGAAGAAAGAGCCAAATATTCCAAATAATCGAGTACAAATGATAAAACCAAATGACCATAATATGAAATGAGCGATAACAAATGCTATCAGTAGGAACATAGGACAGTAAATAAGCTTTGTTAAAAGTACTTTCGAATTTTTCACTATTTATTTCTCCTTTTAAATTCAAACTACTAACTAATGACTAATATCCATCACTTTTAAATTATTCGTCTATTATTTTTAACACAAATTATTACATATAAAATTTTTAGTTAAAAATTACTCCATAATAGAGCATCTTATGGTTTTGAATCTTAAAGGACACTACTACCTGAACGATATCCTTTAGCACCATAGTAGTAAGAAACCTCATAAAAAGCATCTGGCAACTCGGCATTATCTATCCCATTTGAAATAAATCCTGTCAGTCCGCCTTCACTATCAAAATAATCTTTCTCAACCTCTTCTAAAACAGTATCGCGATAGATGATGTATCCTTTAATCATTTCTTTTCCCAAGAATTCATCAATAGAATATCATACAAACCTTGAAAAAGCTCTTCCTCCTTTACGGTTCTTTTTCAATGAGATCATAATAGTCTGAATATCCCCAGATTCAGTATCGACACCCAGTAACTATTTACGAATCCAAATTGGGATTTTCATATTGCTGATTTTCTACCTCTCTTTGTGAGAAATACTGACAGGATGTTGGTTGAGTAGTTTATGAGCCATGTCTGAAAATTCTTGTAACATGGTTTTCGTAGTCCCATCATAGGCTAGTTCTTCATCAGTCTTTTGGGGATTGTATTTTGAGGACTTTGGACGATAAAACAAGGCATGACTCACAGTGACTTCTACTTCCATCAACTCTTCACTATAATTGTATTCACTTTTGTATTTTTCAGAAGTCCATTTATCTCTAGAAAAACCTCGTAACCTTCATATCTCCTTTAAACCATACAAATCAAGGGTTCTTCTACTGCTGTCTCCTACTTCCGCTTGATTTGTTTTCAGGAAAAATATCATAAGTTGTTGTAAAGATAAGGAAGGCAAACGTAGAATAAAGAATAAAGGGACAATATTTACAATGAAGAAAATTAACAGTAAAATTTCATTACTAGCTTTCTCCTAGATAAACATATTTAAATTTATTTCACTAATCCAACGCCTTGACTTCCTCAGCTACTTTTTGCAGATATTTTGTCTTGTAGAATTTGTATTCACCTCACGCCCTAACTCACCTAAAATTGAAACTTTCTTTGTTTTTGATACTCACAATGATTCAGGACAGCATTCTTTAATACTGATATTCCATAACCGTCTCGAATATTGATAGAACCTGAAAATATTTTGTACCACCATGTTGGTGCCATGGATGTTGCGTAAATACTGGCTGTTTTTCCTTTAGTAACTTTTTAAACTGCTGACCCTCTAAGTAGTTCCAAATAAAAACTTCCTGGTTATTTGCAGAGTATGCACTCCTGCGTGAAACACGATCAATCCAACCTTTCAATAGACTAGGCATACTACTCCACCAAATTGATAAACAAAAATGAAATGATCTGCCCACTGGATTAGTTCCTGGGAGCGACGTATGAAAGAGTCCCTTCCATACGTTTTCGATAACCACAACGTAATACAGGATCAAAATCTATCTCATTTAGGTTAATAGATTCAAGCTCATGGCGATTTGAGTCAATATTTTCTACAATCGTTCGAAAAATTTCTTGACAGAAACTTCCCTTGTCAGGATGTCCATTGATGACTAAAATTTTTTCATTTCATTTTTCTCCTCATCTCAATCCAACACTTTGACTTCTAGCATCACACCTCACTGTATCTGAGTTGCTAGGTTCAAAATCGCTACTCTCGACGGCTTCTTTGCACTGATCCAGTTTCGACGAGTTCTTTATGCTTTAGTTTTGAGGTTATTGATATCGACTTCTTGTCCTCTTGGAAACTGCCTGGTCACTGGGCACAAGGTCACGTAATCTCAGTAAACCTTAAGTTCTCAATACAGTGTATATTTTAGTGCCTCTTGCTCCTATTTTTAATAAGACAATAAAGTTTTAAGTCTGTTTAAGATTTTTAAAACTCTTGATTAAAGTAAGAATATACGCCATTAATTTATTTCTAAAATACTCAATGATAGCACCAGAAAAACAGGATCAGTGTCACAACTAGAATCAATAATGACAAACATAAAAATTTTGTTCTTCAACTAAAGTATGGATGGTTGGCATAATTCTTCTAAAAATAAGAGGATGTACATGAAACAGATAAACACCCAAAGTTAGTGGAGACACTAAAAAGAACTAGTTTCTAAAAGTTAAGGGAAGATTTTTAATATTCAAGAAGAGTAAAAATATTGCTATTCCTTGTAGTAGACCGTTGGAGAAATATAACTCTCCACTGTTCAAAACCGTTTAAAGCATAATATAAAAGTTAAACTAGTTAGAAATAAAATGAATCCACTCAACATTACGTATTTGAAAAACGACTCGTAATTTTGATTTTTCTAATTATTGCTCCCCAAAGTGTACAAGAGGATCATCCATAATACACTATAACCACCCCACAAGCCCAGAATATCTGTTTAAATACCGTGGTATGACAGAAAAGTATATAAACGCTCCACTAACAATTGAAGCAATTGTTCTTTTTCAATCATCAGCACTGCTTGATTCAAAATGGTGCTATTAAGACTAAAACCAAAAATAGCAACTCTAGCATACCAATCACTGTCCATGACTTATTGGAGTTAAAGTTGAAAAACCAATCACTTAAGTTGACAGATGATTTTGAAAAATAGCAAAATACAGAAGTAATTGAAATGGTATAGAAAATAATCTGTACCCAAAAACTAAAACATATAACTAAATTGTGAATAAAGACCGACATACCCACTGATTAAAAATATAAATATTTACTGCTGAATATGAGAAAGTTTCAAAAATTGGCAAAAATATAGTAAAGATCTTTTGACTATCAACTTTTTCTAAAATCCCACCCATACCCTAAAACATGTAAATTGTAAATCATCAACATAGCTAAAAATTCTACAACATTCAATGCCTATGTGTTTAGTTTTTGCTGTCATATTATGTCTTTTCTATATATTTCTATATCTTTATACTTTCTATCAGTTTAGCGCCTTGACTTCCAGCATCATATCACGAATCTGAGCTGCCAGTTCAAAATCAAGTACTTCGACGGCTTCTTGCATTTGTTTTTCGAGTTTCTTGACGAGTTCCTTGCGTTCATGTTTGTTGAGACTATTGATATCGACTTCCTTGTCCTCTTCCTTGGCAAACTCGCCTTGGTTACAGCAATCAGGTCACGGATTTCTTTCTTAATTGTCTGAGGTACAATACCATGTTCTTCATTATAGGCCATCTGGATTTTCCGACGACGGGCCGTTTCATCGATAGCACGTTGCATAGACTGAGTCATCGTGTCCGCATACATGATGACATGCCCTTCGCTATTATGGGCAGCACGACCAATGGTCTGGATGAGGCCACGTTCGTTACGAAGGAAACCTTCCTTGTCAGCATCTAGAATAGCAACCAAGCTTACCTCAGGAACGTCAATCCCTTCACGGAGCAGGTTGATTCCGACCAAGACATCAAAAACACCCAAGCGCAGGTCACGGATAATCTCCGTCCGCTCCAAGGTCTTGATATCCGAGTGCATGTACTTGACTTTGATCCCCATTTCTTGAAGTAGTCAGTCAGGTCTTCTGCCATTTTCTTGGTCAAGGTGGTAATAAAGGTTCGCTCATTTCTTTTCAACACGGGCATTGATTTCACCCTAAGAGGTCATCAATCTGTCCCATAGTCGGACGAACTTCCACTTCTGGATCCAAGAGTCCTGTTGGACGAATGATTTGCTCAATCACCGTCTCGGTCTGTTCATTTTCGTAGTCGCCTGGTGTTGCTGAAACGTAAACAATCTGATGAACATGACTCAAACTCCTCCCTGACGGAGAGGACGATTGTCCAAAGGCTGACGGTAAACGGAAACCATAATTGACCAACATTTCCTTACGCGAACGGTCTCCATTGTACATACCTTGATTTGCCCCATGGTCATGTGACTTTCATCAATCATAATCAAGAAATCATCTGGGAAGAAGTCAAGAAGCGTATAAGGAGGCTCTCCTTCACTACGACCATCCATGTGACGAGAGTAGTTCTCAACCCCGTTTGTATAACCCATCTCACGTAACATCTCAATATCATACTCTGTGCGCTGCTTCAAACGCTGGGCTTCTAGCAGTTTACCTTCCTTCTAAAGACAGCTAACTGCTCCCTCCAACTCTGCTTGAATCTTGGCAATAGCAAACCTCCATGTGGTCGTCATTAGTCACAAAGTGAGTGGCAGGAAAATCGCCAAATGATCCACTTCACCAAGGACTTGACCTGTCAAAGCCTCAACCTCACGGATACGGTCAATCTCATCCCCGAAAAACTCTACTCGAAAAGCGTGTTCATCTCGGGATGCTGGGAAAATCTCCACCACATCCCCACGCACGCGAAATCTTCCCCGTTGGAAATCAATATCATTGCGCTCAAACTGGATATCCACCAAGTCATTCAAGAGTTTATCACGAGAAATTTCAAGACCTGGACGAGACTTCAACACTATCAGCGTATTCCTTCGTGAACCCAGACCATAGATACAAGAAACAGAAGCCACTAACGATGACATCATTGCGCTCCAGAAGTGCTGAAGTCGCTGAGTGACGAAGCTTGTCAATCTCGTCATTGACTGAACTGTCCTTCTCACATACAGGTATCACTCAGAAGAACATAGGCCCGCTGGTAATAGTCATAGTATGAAACAAGCACTAACAGCATTTTCAGGGAAAAATTCCTTAAACTCCCATAGAGCTGACCAGCTAGGGTTTTGTTATGGGCAATGACCAAAGTAGGTTTATTGACTTTGGAAATGACCTGACCATGGTATAGGTCTTCCCAGTACCAGTCGCCCCCTATGTACCTTTTCTCCACCCCTCGATATTGTCAAACTCAACCGCTCGAACCGTCGCTGATCTCCTGAAGGTTGGTATTTTGACACTAGTTTAAATTCGATTGTCTGTAATCCGGATTAATCATAATTACCTCTGCACGACACTTTCTATCCTTCTCTATTTACCTAAATCTAATGTAGATTTCTTTTATCTGCATTGACTCATCAAACCCACATATATGTCATATCTTCTTAATAATAATCATTAAAATTTGCCTTCTTCTGATTTTTTTCTGTTATAATTAAAAATATTCAGAAGGAGACTAAAATGAAGAAAAAATTTAGCATGTTTGCTTATTTTATTTCCCATTTTCTCACTAGAATAGCAAAAGCTGACACTGTTAAATCAAAGTATTAGTGCGATTCATCTGCACCTTTTGTATTTCAAAATTCAAACAACGAGTACACCGGTATTGATATGGACTTGATTAAAGCTATACAAGATCAAGGTTTC